>Ga0316625_100000006_pt1 | contig 46104 bp, 53 predicted proteins | sample OWC_Aug_T1_C1_D1_FD_207655 | JGI IMG/M metagenome (GOLD analysis project Ga0316625, IMG submission 207655) | Wetland soil microbial communities from Old Woman Creek delta, Ohio, United States - OWC_Aug_T1_C1_D1_A | ecosystem: Environmental > Terrestrial > Soil > Wetlands | place: USA: Ohio... | reverse complement strand
TTTATTCTTATGCAGAAGCAAGGGATAAGGTATCATAAATGGATTTCTAAATCTGAGAATGGAAGACATTCTCAACTACATGGAAAGATTGTAAAAATTGGTGAATCATTCAGTAAGGACTTTACTTTAAGATACCCTACTGATAAGAAAGCACCTGTCGGAGAGGTCATAAACTGCTTATGCTATTGTGTACCAGTCATAAAGGCCAAAGAATATTAAAGAAATTTGGCAGTGCTGCCGATAATATAATAACAATAGAGCTAGTTGTGCCCCTATAATACGGAGGTAATATAGATGGAGAAGGTAATAAAAACATTTGTTAGTCAGATTAGAAGTGTTAATCAAGAGAATAAAACTCTTGAGGCGGTAATTTCTGATGAGACAATAGATAGGTATGGAGAAGTAATCGCTGTTGATGCTTGGAAGAAGAGACTGAAAAGATTTAAAGAACAGCCAGTTCTTTTAAGTTCTCACAGATATGATAAACTTACAAATCAGATAGGTGAAGCTGAAAGAGTCTATGTTGACGGAAATCAGTTAGTAGCCAAATTCAAATATTATTCTGGTGAAGGGAATGAAGAGGCAGATTGGGGCTGGAAATTAGCTTCAAAGTTTGGCAGAGCTGCTTATTCAGTTGGTTTCATTCCTTACGATTCAGAAGATGCAGATGAGAAAGATTATGACGAAGTTAAGGCTGGAAAGAAAGCTCGCAGAACTTATAAAGATGTTGAGCTCTTAGAAGTATCTCAGGTACTTATCCCAGCTAATCCTTCAGCTAGACTTAAAAGTTTAGAAGATGAGGAAGATGTAGTCATAAAGGAATATGTCGAAACAATCAATAAAGACTTAGAAGACGAGATAGAAAAGAAACCTGATACAGAAGGCTATGTTCATATAGGCGTAGATGAAGGAAAGCATGGAGAGCATAAGATGAGAACTATCTCCATTTCCGCTTCTCAAGGTATACAGGCTCACTACTGTGTTGACTGTAAGAAAGTAACTGGGTATTTGTTTGATAAATCAAAAGGTTGGACTCATGACAAAGCTGCTGCATGGGTTAAAGAACACAGTAAAAGTGTGGATGAATTAGACAGTTTTACTGAAACATTCATAAACATGGATATGTATATAGATGAAAAGGAGGAGGAAATGAAAGAGATATTAGAAGCCATCACCAAACTTACAGAAAAGGTGGATGCTCTTCAGAAGCATATAGAAGAGAAAGCCAGAATTGAAGAAGATGTAGAGACTAAATTGGATGAGGAAACAAAAGCTGCTGAAGAAGCTGCTAAGAAAGCCTTAGAAGATGAAGAAATGAAGAAAATGGAAGAGGAAAATAAGAAGTTAGAAGCAGAGAAAAAGGCTAAGGAAGAGGAAGAGAATTATATCAAGAGTCTCATGGCAGAGGCAACAGATATGATTACGAAGATAGCTGATAAAATTTCCGTTCAGTCTTAAAGACAATGAACAAGGAAATGAGTTTATATAGATACACAAAAACACATCCTATGGAGGAAAATTAAAATGGAAATTAAAGAATTATTTGACGTACAGAAAGAGATGTTAACAAAGATGGGTGCTTCAGTCGAAGAGATTGTAAAACAGCACAAAGAGCTTGAGACAAGGATTTCAGAGATGGAGAAAAGAACTCCTGGCGTGTCAGTCCCTGGTCTTGAGGGTAAAGAGAAAGATTTCTCCCTTCAGAGAGCTATTAACGCTATCGTAACTGGCGATTGGAAAAACGCTGGTTTTGAGAAGGAAGTTTTCAATGCTTCAGAAAAGAAAGCAATGTCTGCTGGTTCGGATACGGCTGGTGGCTATATAGTCCCAAACGAACTGTTAAGCGACTTCATCGAGTTCCTAAGGGCTAAACCCGTAGTTTCTCAGATGGGTGCAACAGTTCTTACTGGTCTTAATGGTGTTCCTGTTGAAATACCAAAACAGACTGGTGGGGCAACAGCTTACTGGGTCGGTGAGAATCAGGCTATCAGTGAGTCAGCACTGACCTTCGGGCAGATTGCGTTATCACCAAAGCAGGTAAGTGGTCTTGTGAAACTTTCAAGCCGTTTACTTCGCCTTTCAAACCCTTCAGTAGAAGCAATGATTCGGAACGACTTACAGGCAGTTTTGGCTAACGCCATTGACTATGCTTGCTTAAGGGGTTCTGGTGCATCAAATGAGCCTATCGGTATTGCGAATACTTCTGGTATCAATACTGTTGTTTTAGGTTCTGGTAATGGTGACGCCCTTGATTGGGACGACATCCTTGAGATGCAGTATCAGCTTCAGCTTGATAACGCTTTCACAGGTAATCTTGGGTATATCTTTCACCCGACTACAAGAAAGAATCTCTTAAAGCAGAAAGTAGCTCAGTATTCTGGCGATACTGCTGGTGAATACATAATCCAGCCTATAATCTCAGATGGTCAGCTTCAGAACTGGCTCGGCTACAAATATGCAATGACTACTCAGGTTCCTATTAACTTAGGCGTTGGTTCTGGTACTTGTACTGAAGTTTACTTCGGTAACTGGTCAGAGCTGATTATAGGTCAGTGGGGCGGGCTTGAGATAATGGCTTCAAGGGAGACTTCTGACGCATTTGAGAAAAATCAGGTGTGGGTCAGGATAATTCAGGAAATTGATTTAGCAGTTCGTCACCCAGAGTCATTCTGTCTGATTAACACAGCTACAATCTAGCACAAAATAGAGGGGGTTATATCCCCCTCGTCTTAATACTTAGGAGGTATTAATTATGAAACGTGACTTAGGAAACATGATTGCAACATTTCAGGCGTTTGCACCTCAGACTGTCGGTATCACTGGTTCACAGTCAGTTACAGGAGCAACATTGGACAGATTTGGCTATGAGTCAATTCTCTTCGTTTTTACGAATGGTACTTCAGCACATGGAGCACAGGCACTCGGTATTACAATGACAGGTAAGATTCAGGAATCTTCAAACGGTTCTTCTTGGTCAGATGTATCTGGGGCTTCTGCATTACATAACATCACTAACACCTATTCAAGAATTGAAGTTCCCGTTGCAGATGCAACACAGTTGAAAAGGTATGTACGTGGTGTTTTAACCGCTCAGATTGACGGTGCTGGAAACTTTCAGATAGTTGATGGTATTGCCATATTTGGTTCGTCAAAGAACTATCCTGTGTAAACTAAAACTGGAATAGGGGGGCGTTATGAAAGTAATAGTTAGACAAGGATACATAGTATTCGTTAGAAACAGAAAATACGAGGCAGGGGCACAAATCCCTGCCTCAGATGTACAAGAAGTATTAGCAAACCAAAGTTGGAAAGTAGAGGTGTTCAATGGCAAAAAAGAAAAAGGGTCAGAAGAAACAGAAACAGCAGCAGCCACAGGTAGCGGGAAAGAAAAAGAAGTGATAAAGGATATTGCTGTAGATAGAATGATTAAAGCTGAGCATACTAAAAAGAGGGTCTAATAAATGTCTATAATGATAATATCGGTTGATGAGGCTAAAAGTTTCTTAGAAATTGAGCCTTCAGTTACAACTTATGACACTATTGTTGGTAATCTGATAAAGTATGTATCAGATAGATTTCAGCTTTATCTTAATCGAAAGCTTTTGAAAGAGTCTAGAACAGATTATTTCACGGCTGGTAAGCAAAGATACTATGTTGATGCTTACCCTATAGATGCTACCATAACTCCTACAGTTATGCTAGACGATAATGAACAGGTTATCAATGATGATTATTATGTGTGGTATGATTCTGGGCTATTCGATTTTGATTTTAAGACTAGCTATATTAAGCCAAAACAGCTTTCCATAACTTGGACTGGTGGTTACCCAGCCACATCAACCGTGATTGGTGGTAGTTCTGAAAATATTTTGCTTGAAGTTCCAGATTCTATAAAGTATGCTTGCACATTGCAGGTTGCTTTTATGTTTAGGAGAAGGAGAGATGTGGGGCTGAGTTCCGTATCTATGCCTGACGGGTCTATCAACACTATTACTCCTACTGATTTACTTCCAGAGGTTAAGAAGATTCTTAATCATTATAGAAAAGCACCTATGGAGAAATAATGGCTATAATACCTAAAGGAATACAGTTTAGAATGGTACTTGATTCCAAACCTTTAATAGAGGGGCTTTACAAAACTGTAGAAGGTATGAAAGGAATAAGAGAATATGTATCGAAAGATTTATACTTAAATTCTAGAAACGCTCTTAGAAAAATGCAGCAAGAGGTTGTTCAGAGGATTCGTAGAGAATTAAGTCCTAATGCTAAAGGAAATAAGGTAGACAAAGCTACAGTTCCTTTTTCCAGAAGAGTGAATCAGTTTGACACAGAATATGGGGTATATTTTGACTATAGAGAATTTCCTGGAATAGCTACTATAGTAGGAGATGAGCTCATTACTATTGTTCCTAAGAAGGGAAAGTATTTAACTGTCCCGAATTATTATGATAGCAGCGATGTTATGGGGAAACATTTAGCTGATTATCCTGGAATTCTTTTTAATCCTATGGTTAAAGCTGGAGGAGGAAGATACAGAAAAGATTATACCCCAGCTAGAAGAATCAAAGCTGTAGAGGGAAAGAAAAGTAAACAGGAATCTGGAAGTGCAGGAACTCCTTACTGGTACGTGAAAGATGGCAGAGATAGAACAATATTATTCTGGGCTTTAAAGTCGGTAACAGTAAAACCCAAGGTTAATCCAGAAGACTTGAGGGAAGTTATTTCTAGAAGTCTTTCTAATTCTATGTCAGATTTGGCTGATAAATCTGTAGTAAGATTTTTGAGAGAGTATAAATGACTACAAGACAGGAAATACTAGCTGAAATACAAACAACTCTTGAGAATATTGTAGACAGTAATGGAGATAGGATATTTAAGTTTGTAGGAGACACAAGAAGCCCCATAAACTTAGAAACAGTTCCGCTTCCGTCAGTTTTCTTTTATTCTGGAAGAGAAACTAGAATAACCGATGGTGTTGAGGCTGTTATAGGAAAAGAAAACTGGGATTGGGTAATAACTTTAGAAGTATGGGCACAAGATAATGATATGGAAACTTTACTAGAGTACATACATGAAGCAATGTATGCCAACTATAGATTAGGAAATCATGCTGAATGGAGTGAAAGAATGGGAGTAGATTTTTTCACTATAGACCCTGCACAGCAGTTACAAGCTATGATTATAGCATACAGAGCCATCTATAGGCATGATTTAGGAAATATGTAAATAAGGAGGTAGCATAATGGCAACCCAAGCAAAAGGTTCAAGAACTAAAATAATTTATGACACAGAAGTAACTTTTACAGGTACTCCTTCGTCACTGGACGCTCACGTTTTACCGTTTGTGAGTGAGACATTAAAATTGTCTAGGAACCTTATAGATTCCAAGACATTGCGTGGGAGCAGGAACCCACGACAGCCAGCAATGGGAAACAGAGAAGTGGCTGGTGATATTACGGTTGAGTTTGACCCGTATATGGGAAAAATGTTGTACAACCTGATGGGCACATTTTCCACTAAAGGTGCAAGTCCTTATTCACATACTTTTACAGTCAGTGACCTTCCTGGTGGTATGACTATTGAGAAGGGATTCTTAAACTTAGACACCCCTCAGTATTTTCAGTATAGAGGCTGTAAAGTAAATAGTGCAAAATGGTCTTTCAAGCCTGAAGGTTACATTGAGACAGTATTCTCTATGATGGGAGCAGCTATGACTATCACAGCAGCTACATTACAGGCGAATGCTTCTGACTGGTCATCTTCTACTACAGCAACCTACGGTTCTGGATTTACAGGATTTGAGGCTACTATTAAAGAAGGTGGTACGGCTTTAGGTATTGTGACTCAGCTTGATTTGAATGTCGAAAATAACCTTGATGGTAGTGTTTATGTTATCAATGGTACTGGTCAGAGATATTCCATGCCTGAAGGTTTGGTAAAGGTTTCTGGTACAGCTACTGCGTTGTTTGATAGCATGACACAGTTTAACAAAGCACTCAACAACCAGTCTACGAGTCTTCAGATTACTTTAACTCATGGTACTGGTGCTGGTTCTGCTGGGAACGAAATGGTAGATTTCTGGATAGATGAGCTTGTATTTGAGCCTAACTCTCCTGTTATCTCAGGTCCTGGTGGTATCATGGTAGAACTTCCTTTCACTGGATTCTATCAGTCAGGTGCTTCAGGTTCATCTTTCAAAATTATCTTGTGGAATTTACAGACACAGGGTATGTTAATGTAGCAAACCTCACGCCCCCTCCGTCAGTGAGGGGGCATCTCTAAAACTTAATCCAAGGGGGGATTATGGAAACAAAAATCTACACTTACGTTATAGGTAACAAAACTTACACAATGAAGCCTCTTGTAATGGGACAACTTCAGCAATTAATAAATATCATTAAGGATGTACAGTTCTCTGGAGATGATATAATGTCATTAATGATGGGTCTTGGAGATAGGCTTCCAGAAGCCATTGCTGTAGTTCTTCATGAGCCAGAAGTTTCTTTAAAAGATAAAGATATTAAAGCTTTATCTTTAGAGCTAGCTTTTGAAATGTCTCCAGAACAGACATTAGGAATTGTAGAAGATTTTTTCGAATGCACCCCAGTCTCTTCTCTAGTAGAAAAGATAAGAGAGACCGTAGAAAAGGTAGCAACAAAGATGAATCAGACAGTGAGTGGGTCACCAACATCTGTGTAGCTTTATCTGGTGGGGATATTTTAAAAGGTCAGGATATCCTATGGGGATTTACAGTAGAAGAAACAAGACCTTATTTAGAGTACAAGTCTAGGGATGTTCTTTTTAGGGAGGCTGTATTGTCTTTCTTAGGAGTTAAAACTCAATCGGATACTCAAGATGAATATTGTAAAGTGTGCAAAGCTGCTAATCCAGATATGGACTGCTCTACCTGTGATAAAGAACTAGAAATAATAGAGGATAAGAAAATTGGCCGATAAGAAAATAGATGTTCTCATAGATATAAAAGCGTCAACGAAAGCTATAGAGGATATAGAAAGAGCTGTAGACAAAACAGTTAAAGCTATAAACGAGAAAAGTGCTTTTAGTATAAATATAGGAAATACCCTCGATGATTTTGGTAAAAGAGTGGGTACTCAAATATCAGCAGCTAAAAGCTCTTTACAAACACCTCTAATGCAGCAGTATGGAAAAGGACAATTTTTATCTGGTCCAGGATACAAGCAGTTAGGAGAAGAAGCTAAAAGATTTAAAACTATATTAGCTGACCTAAATGAAACCCAAATAAAGACGTTTACAAATGCTGCTATAGATAGATGGGGAGAAAATTTAGGTAGAAGATTAATAAGTACAGCAGATAAGATACAAAAAGCCAAAGAAGCTGTTGCTAGAGCCAATGAGTGGTTACGAGAGAATGGAAAGATAGCCGACAAAGGTATGGTTGAGGATATAACAAGGTATAGAAATTCTCAAGAACTTGTAATGCATGGAATGGAAAGTGGCAGAATGTCTATTAGGAATTTTGCTCTTACTTGGAGCTTATTAAAAACAGAAATTAAAGATACAATGTTTTGGCAGGCTAGATGGTATGCTTCAAAGTTCTTGATTTTTGAACCTATGAGGCTTGTTGGTTCAGCACTTAGTACAGGGTTTGAATTCGGTAAAGTTATTGATGAGTGGGAAGGAAAACTTTTAAGATGGAGTGCTACAGGTAAAAGGTCTGTTGATGAGGTAAAGGCAAATGTAAAAGAATTAATTATAGAACTTAGAAAGGCTGCTATAGATGCTCCTGTAACTTTTGAAGAATTAGCAAAGGCTGCTGAATCATTTATAGGTGCTGGTATCCCAGAGCAGGTAGTAAAGTCTATAGTTCCGCAATTAGCTCAACTAAGAACTGCATTCCCAGAGATAAACGCAGAACAATTTGGAGTAGCTATAACTGGTGTCTATAATGCTATGAAAGATAGCATGAAGGGGACAGCTAACGAAGGGCAGAAAATAGTTGAAATAATTGAAAAGATGTTACGGGCACAGGCTAAAGGTGTTATCAGACCAGAACAGTTTGTGCAGGTTACTCAGCACTTAGGTGAAATGTCTAGGTTAGCTGGATTTTCTATAGACCAAATGTTAGCACTTTCTGTATTAGTTACAGACTTAGGAAGTAGAGCTGGTTCTGCTGCTAGGTCTCTTCGTGGTATGATAGAGACATTAGTCAAAAAGATTCCTGGGGAAAAACTTAAACTACTTGGAATAGATATTAAAGGGGATATGACCTTAGCTGACCAGTTTGTGGATATTCTTAGGAAATTAAGAACAGCTTTAGGAGAACCTGGAGCAAAATCAAAATCAGCTTTATCAGCTTTGACAAGTATTTTTGGACCAGAAAGGATAAAGTCTATAAGTGCAGCAACAGATTTCTTGGAGAAATATTTAATTCTTGTCGGGGATATACAAACAGCCGAGGGAGGATTAGCAGCTTCAGCGAAAGATGTTGCAGGAACAGTTGCATCTCAGTTAAAAATAATGAATAACCGATGGAGAGAATTATCTGGCTCTATATTTACTTCTAATGGAGTAATGAGAGATATGGTAGCCATGATTAATGACACACTATTAGGAGCATTATTAGCTGTAGGCGATGCTGCTGTAATGGCTAAACATAATATTGAAGAATTAGGTCCAGCAGGAAAACTAGCATACGGTACAATGGAATTCCTATCTGGGGCATTTACTGCTGTAAAAGGAGCTATCGTTGGGTTATGGGGACTTCTTAGTCCTCTTGTAGAAGGTCTTAGAGCTTTAATAGATATGGTAGTAGGAACAGGGCAATCTTTAAAATTTTTAGGTAATGTAATTACAACTGTTCTTTTAGTAGCATTTGCATCAAAAATAACAGGAGTACTTGCTGCAACTCACGCATTTAGAACATTCCTTGGAATATTAGGTTCACTTCCAGCTATGCTCACAAGCTTGTCATTTGCATTGAAGGTTTTTTGGTCAACAAATTTACCTGTATTGTTAGCCATATTAGCTATATCTGGTATTGTTTCTTTAGTTGAAAATTACAACAAGAAACAAAGAGCAGGGCTGGCTGAAGCACAGGAAACAAGTGCTAAGTATGCTGAAAATGTAGGAAAGCTAGGTCTACCTGAAGCACAGGCTATGGAAGCAGCACAGGATGCTGAAGTTAATGCTTTGAATGAAAAGATAAAAGGAATGGAGGAGTATAACAAGTTATTAAGGGAAAATAAATCCTTATCAAACTTTCAAGTACAAAAAGAAACGTATTCAGATGAATATATTTCTTCTCAGAAAAAGATTCTTGAGACTAAGAAAGCAGATTTAGCCCAAACAAGAATTAGAATTGATTCTTTGAAAAGTTTAGATGAAGCCAAAAAGAATGCGTTAAAGAATGTTCCTGAATTAAAGACTCCTAAGGCAAGATTCTCTGGAGAGTTATCAGATATAAAGAGGGAATATGACGAACAGATAAAAGTAGTTAAAGATAAAGAGAAAGAAAAATTAGGAATAGTACAAGATTTTGTAACATTGGGGGTCTACTCTAAAAGTAAAGCTGCGGAATTAGAAGTTGAAATAATTAAGGAATCTAATACTAAAGAGATAGAATTAGAAAATAAGAAGTGGCTAGATATAGAAGAAGCTTATCAGAGAAATCGTCCTAAGGGAAAAGATGATGAGCAAAAGAAGGCAATAGATGCAGACTATAGAAATGCTTGGCTAGAACATTCAAGAAAAATAGTAGAGATAAATATACAAACTCAAAATGCTATAAGAAAAGCCCAAGTAACCACTATTCAGGATATGACAGAGATGGTGGATTCGTATAATAAGTTCGTAGCTGATTCTACAAAAACAGCTTCAGATAGAAGATTAGGAATAATCCAATCTTCTCTTGAAAGAGAAAAACAAGTTAGAGAATTTTTGTATGGCAAGAAACAATACGACCCAAAGAAATATTATGATGAGGAACTAGATGCTCTAGAACAAGTTAAAGATGCCAGACTAGAATCAGCAAAAGTAACTTGGGAATCATATCAAAAAGCGAATGAACTTATAAAGAAGCAAGCAGATTTATATTCTGAGAATTCTCCATTGAGGCTAAAAGTTTATGCTGATTGGAGTAGAGCAGAAAATCAATACTTTGAAGAGTCAAGAAAAGCTTGGGATGAGTATTCTTCAAAATTAATAGAAATAAACCAGAAGATGTATGATGATATTCAGTATATCTATAAGAAATTCGGTGCTTCTGGAGTTATGGGTAAAGCAGCAGAAGAGATGTCAGCTCAGTTTGGAGATGTAGCTGGAAATATAAAAAGTAGTTTTGAGACATCTATAAATGGAATAAACGATTCTTTTGAGGCGTTATTTGAGGATATTATGGAAGGTGGTAAGAATATGGAGAAAATTCTTATTGACCTTTTAAAGAAAATAACAATGGAAATAATTAAGACAACAGCTATTAAGCCTGTAATGGCTGGAATGACTGACTGGCTTAAGAATATGTTTATGCCTAAAGAACAGCAGTTAGCTAACTGGCAGCCAGCAGATATGAAAAATTATATGGGAATTGGAGCAAGAGAGGAAGCTGCTTGGAGTCCTTTAAATACACAACTTCCTATGACTGCAACCTATCTTGAAGCGTTAAATGTTGCATTGTTAGAAGCTGCTGCTGCTGCTAGAGCTTTTGCAGCTTCTGCTGGTGGAGGTGGTGGTGGGAGCAACATCTTAAGTGGTTTATTTAGTGGAGGAGGTGGTAGTGATTGGTACTATGCTAGCCCTTCAGAAATAGGATATGCTGCTGGCGGTAGACCTAAACTTAATAGAGTTGCTCTAGTTGGTGAGAAGGGTCCTGAGTTATTTGTGCCAGATACAAGTGGAACTATCATTCCTAATCATCAGTTAGGTGGTGGTGGAAACAATACCACAGTTAATGTTATTAACCAGACATCAAAGCCTGTAGAAGCAAAACAGGGTGAAGTGAAATTTGATGGAGATAAATATATCGTGAACGTTGTACTTAAAGAACTTACACAAAACTATGGTCCTCTGCGTCATGCAGTTGGTGGAGTAAGGGGGAGATAATGGCATACACATATCCTACATTAACTATGCTTCCTTCATATCCTTTAGAAGAAGAGGTAGAAGACGGAACAATAAGAACGCCTTATGAAGCTGGCTACGTACATACAAGACCTAAATTTACTAGACGTGGTAGGAAGACTTGGAGAGTGAACTACAAGTATATGCCAACTTCAGACAAGAGCTTATTAGAAGGATTTGTTACTTCTGTTAGAGAAGGGGCATATACATTTACTTGGGTTAACCCACAGAATTCTAGTGTTACTGCTGTCAGATTCGAAGAGCTTCCTAAGTATAGTTATGTAACTAACACTTACTGGGATGTTGATTTTGCATTGAAGGAAGTATAGTATGGAAACTCTAGACTCCAATGTTATCTTAGAAAAGAATAAATTAGCTGGTGAGGCTCCTTGGTTACTCTTATTGGAAGTGCAGTTGACTAATGCGGATACTGTCTACCTTGTGAGAAATACAGAGAATATCACTTTTAATAGCACAACTTATACTGCATTTCCTTTTGAGATAGACGAAAGAAAAATGGTATCTAAAGGTGAGATACCTACATTAGGTATAAGAGTAGGCAACCCAGAAAGACTGCTCCAGTCTTATATAGAAGATTATGGTGGTCTGGTAGGTAACAGTATTACAGTAAGAATTGTAACAAGATATAATGATACTGGAAGTTGGACTCAAGCGGTTGCCTACACCTATCAAGTTCTCTCATGTGAAGCAGATTCGATGTATGTTACTTTTACATTAGGTGCTCCAAACCCATTAAACAAAAGATACCCACTATACAAGTATCTTCCTAACCATTGCAACTGGCAGTTTGGAGGAAAGGAATGTAACTTTACTTGGACAGCAGTTGGCAGATATACCACAGGAAGAACATACTGGCCTGGAGATTTAGTATATCCTAGTATAGGTGCTTGGTCAGTAGGACTTCGTGACTATACTTGGAGATGTGTGAATGCTGGTAAAAGTGTTACAGAACCAGCTTGGGCTACAGCTACAAATGTTAGATTAGCAGATGGAGTAGGTTCTGGAATAGTTTGGGGAGAATGTTCTTTAACTACTTGGACAGCAAGTTACCATTATTATGTGGGAGATTTTGTACACCCAACAGCTTCTACTAAAAGTTGGGATGTCTACAGATGTATAACAGAAGGAGTTTCTGGTGCTTCACAGCCTAACCCTTGGCCTACAATCACAATACTGGGGGCACAAGTGGTAGATGGAACTGCTAGATGGGAAGTAGCAGTATGTAAAAGAACAATAGGAATGTGCAGGGATTTAATGAACTCGGATAACTATGGTGGTCATGCAGGGCTATCTGGAAAGGGTATGAAAGTTGTCAACGACTAATTGTGGTGACTTACTAGGTATTCAATATAAGAAAAATGGCAGAGATAGAAACGGCTTAGACTGCTATGGACTGGTAAAGCTGGTACACCTCAGACAGGGTAAAACTCTACCAGAATATGATACGCCTGACGATAGCAACAGTATAATAAGTTTAATTGAGACAGGCAAGCTAAGTTGTAAAGAACTACCAGAACCTAAAGAGGGCTGTATAGTTCTTTTTAGAATACCGCCATATAAACTTCACATGGGAGTAGTTGTTGGTGATGGAAAGTTTATACACATTATAGAAAATAGGAATGTTGCTATAGAGAGATTAGACCACAGAATGTGGTCCAAACTAAGAGTAGGATATTACGAATGGAAATAATAACACCAGAATTAATAAAACCATCTACTGAGAAAGCTATAACATTGGTAAAGGTTGCTAATCCACTTAACCCAATGATTGATAGAGAATCCAAAGTTATGCCTTATTTTGGTGAGAGTATTTTAGATATTAGGAATAGAACATTTTCACCAGAGATACCTGTGGTTGTCTCGTTAAATGGGCAGATTATAAAACAAGAAGAGCAGAGTTTAATCTTTCTTAGGCATGGTGATTACTTAGTTTTCTACCCTTCCATTGAAGGTGGTGGCGGTGGGGGAATGCTACGAATGGTAGCGTTTCTAGCACTGGCAGTTATCTCTATGGTTGTAGCTCCTTACTTAGCTCCACTCTTCGTAAGTATGGGTGTTCCTACTGCTATGGCTACTGGTATGGCAGCTATGGCAATTAATATGGTTGGTGGTATGCTTATTAACGCATTACTTCCACCTCCTACTACACCAGACCCTGCTGGTGGGGCAAAGACTACATATGGGTGGTCACCTAAATCAACTCAGCAACCTGGAATTCCTATACAAACTATTTATGGAAATATAAAATCTCACGGTAATATAGTTTCTGCATATAATGATAACACAAAGAATAAATCATGGGCTAATGTCTTAGTGGACTTTGGTCTTGGTCCTATTGAAGATATTTATGATTATAAAATTAATGACCAGAGACAGGGAAACAGTAGGTATGTTACCTTTGAAGAAAGACATGGAGAACTTTATCAGCCTGTAATATCAAACTTCAATGATACAGTTTTGGAGAGTTCTTATCAAAAACTTATAACTTTACCTCCAGATAGGGCTTCAGGAATTATCTACAAAAATAATGTAAATAAGGACCCTAAAAAAGTTCTAGCACATGATGGGTTTAATTGGTACATCTTAGAGTTGAAAAAAGATGGTGTTTCGGATACTTTACCAGCAGGACCTTGGACTCCAGGTACGGATATAGCAGAGACTGGAGTAACCTACGCTCCTCCTTTAGCTGTATGGTATGTGGCAGAGAGATACCCTATACAAGTAGAAACTGCTGGAAATGATTTTGATGCATTAGAGATTGAGTTCTATTTTCCAAAGGGGTTATGTGCTTTAGGAGAGAATAGTGAAGCTACTCCAAGACAGTGCCAATATGATATACAGATTTCAAGGCATGGATTAAATGATTGGACATCAGTATGTAAGAGCCCAAAAGGTATCGGTAGTTGGTCTGCTGGAGCTGCTATAGCAAAAGGGGACATCATAGTTAGTTCTAACTTCGGGCTATTTAGAGTAGTTGAAGAAAATTCAAAAGTAACAGGAACTCAGGAACCTTCATTCCCAACATTTCCATATTCCACAGCATTAGAAAGTGCTTCAGGAGCTTTATTTCCTAACTTTACAGAAGCATGGTTTACCACTAATGGAAGTACGTGGGTTCAAGCAGATATTAATAGGCTTAATGGAAACTTGTACGCAGGAGTTATGCCACTCGGAACTCTTATGGGGGCTAGTGGATTTCTATACTGTAAAGTAGATGATATAGACAAAGTGTATACTAAAGTAGCTATTTGTATGGCAGCTTATGTAACTAATGGGGGAACTGGAACACCTAAAATAAAAATGCAATTTGTAAAACCTAAAGCTGGGACTCAAGGAGAATGGACTACATGTACCCTAGATTCTATGAACTGTAACACTAGCCAGAATTTTGAATACTGTTCATATACTAGTGGGTCTAGCTGGAGAACAGGTTCTGCTAGCACATCAATAGGAGGCTCTGTTAGAACAACTGGTCACTGGGTAAGATTTTATGTTGATACTGCTACAGCCTATCCAACACTAGCTATGTTTAGGTATGTTGCTGATACATCTCAGACAAAGGCTAGTTTAGGTTTAATCTGTTATGCTGATACAAGATTTAATTATAGTGAATCATTAGATGCTACAGCAGGATTTCAAGGTTATTGGAGTTGTGGATATTTTATTCCTTCTGGAGTAAATGATGACCAAGCTGCTTGGGTAGAAGCTGCAAGAGAAGAAATATATACTTCTGGTCCTGCTGGTGGTGCGTCATATTCAAAATATAATGAAGGACAAGATGGTGGATACACTGATGCTGTTAGAAAGGGCTCTAGATGGGCTAGAAAAACTGGCATGTCGTATGTTATTCCCTACACTAGCATGGATGCTGATTATAAACTTATAAGAGCTACTACACAAGCCTTTTGGCATAGTGTGAGAACTTGGAGAATCTACCCACATGACTATTATGATGTTAGAGTCATGAGAACTAATATAAAAGAATTTGCTGATGGTAGCCCAGCAGGGTATGACCAAATGTATTTATCAGCAGTAAAGGAAATATATTATGATGATTTTTCATATCCTAGACAAGCATTACTTGGTGTTAAAGCACTAGCTACAGATAAACTTTCTGGCAGTATAGATATTTCTGCTGTTATAAAAGGAAGGATAGTAAGAGTTAACAGACCTTCTGAAGTAATAGGCACTGATGGGTTAAACTATAGATGTACTGCAAATCATACTTCAGGAAGTGTGACTAAACCAATTACAGGAGGTTCATATTCTTCATTTTGGGACCAAGGTGGTTCAAGTGCTGTAGAAAATAATATACAATGGGTTGATAATGTAGCTTATACCAGTGATTATAAGTGGATAAATGAGTATAGCAGTAACCCAGCATGGGTATGTTATGATGTACTTTCTCAGCCAGTATTGGGGATGGCTTCTGAAGTTCTTGGAACAGATGATAAAAACTATGAGTGCGTAATCAGTCATACAGTTGGAGTTGTAGATAGTGTTAATACTAGACCAATAACAGGTTCAAATTATCCTATATACTGGCAAGCTGCTGCAACAACTGGAATGCAAGCAACTTGGTCACTTAGTACAGCTTATAATGCTAGACCTGTATGGAGAGAAGATGGTATTCCTTCAAGTAGGTTGGATATAACATCATGGAGACATTGGGCTAACTACTGTGATGATTTAGTTTATGATGAAGAAGGAGCTTTAGAACGAAGACATGAGTTTCATGGTGTATTTGAAGATGAGTTAACACTATGGGAGTCAGCACTTAAAGTTTGTGAGATGTCAAGAGCAAGCTTAGTTTGGAATGGTGTAAATATAACAGTTGTATTGGATGAAGAGAAAGACTTACCAGGAGATGCTATACAATTATTCTCTTCTGGAAATATAGTACCAGATAGTTTCAAAGAATACTTCTTACCTACAGATGAAAGGATTTCTGAGTTAGAGATAAACTATCTTGATAGAGAGATGGACTGGGAGAGAAATACTATTTCTATTTATAACCCAGACTATGTGAAAGTTTCTAATAAAACTACAGTAGAACCTTTAGGCATTACAAAACAGTCTCAGGCTTGGAGACATGCTCGGTATTTAATTAATGCCAACAAGGAATTGAAGAGAACTATAGAGTTTGAAACTGACCTAGAAGCTATCGCAGTAACTATAGGTGATGTATTTTACTTTCAGAATGATACTCCACGTTGGGGTCAAGGTGGTAGGTTAGCTGGATTTACTTCTCCAACTACTTTATATTTAGACCAAACTATAACCATGTCAGCTAGTAGAAACTATGGTATTATGGTTAGGCTTGAAGATGATACAATAGTAACAAAAGCATTGAACTCATATACAGGAAGCTTTAGTACAGTAACATGCACTACAAGTTTTTCAGGAACTCAACCTAAACAGTTTGACCCTTATTCTTTTGGTATCTCAGGTTCAGAAGCTAAACCATTTAGAGTTGTAAATATCGCACAGTCTTCTGAGAATAAGGCAAAAATATCTGCTGTAGAATATAATGCTGCTGTATTTAAAGATGATAGTGAATCTCCATATGCTGATGGCGGTAAAGATGATTGGGAAGAACCAGTTCCAGTAAAGCCAGTTACTAATTTAAGATTATCTGAAAGAGCCGTAAGTGGTGGTGGTACAGGGTCAAATATTTCGTATGCCTATACTATTGATGTAAGTTTTAATAAGCCTACAGGAGATGTTAATTATCGAAAAGCTAGAATTTATGTTACTTCTCAGCCACTTAATACCCCAACAACATCAGCGTGGGTAATGGTTGGTGAGACTACTGGAACAACATTCACTATTAACAATGTTAAGGTTGGATATAAATATGGAGTTATAGTAACAAGCGTAGCAGCAAATGGGCTAGAGACGACCTTTGGACAGTCACCACTAGCAGTAATAATTATTGTAGGTGTAACGCCACAGCCTATTGACCCAACTCCAGAAATATGGCCTGATGCAATGATAACTGGTTTACAAATAGTTGGTAATCCAAATTCTTCTACATTTTTAGGAAGAGATTGTAAGCTTCAGTGGAATCCTCCTATAACTGCTATGACTATGTTTACAAAAATTACTCCAATATCTAATAATCAAGAGAACATTTTGAGTCGTACAATGACAACTTATGGAATGTCACCTGATGGTGATGTCTTGCCCCCTACAAATCTGATAACTATTACAGCGTCTTCCTACACTGGAAGTGCTTATGAGGGGTCAATAAGAAATATTACTGGAGGAGATATAATAGATGGTGGTGGTGGTGGAGGTAGTGGGGGAGGAGATATAGGAACAACTCCTGGAGGTCCTATTGTAAAAGATTATAAAGTGCAAATATACAATACATCAATTCCTGGATTAGCAAGTCCTGGAGGAACCCCTTTTGGGCTATTAAGAACAGAATATGTTGTAGATACTTCTTATGTTTATACCTATGAAAAGAACTCAGAAGATACTAGAGCAAATCCTACAAGAAGTTTTAGGGTAGAGGTTAGAGGAAGAGATACATCTCTAAGAGAAACTAAGGCAGCAATATTAAACTGTTACAACCCTCCAACTTCAGCACCAACTTTCTCAGCAATAGATACTAGAACTGGATTTGAGATTGCTATAAATCAGAAAACTGATACCGACTTAGCAGGGTATAAAGTTCTATATGCTCAGACTCTTACCAATTTTTCAGCAACAGCAACTGTTATAGCAGATGGTATGAATACCAAAATAAGTAAGGAGGTTGGTATCGGCAAAGTCTGGGTGCAGGTACAGGCATACGATGCTTTCGGGTCAACGTAATGGCAATCACATTAGTAGGAGTAGGAACAAAGGCTGACGGAAATTCTGGAATTATCTACCCATCAATCCCAACAGGAACAACTACTAATGATGTAATGATAATGTTCATGCAATGTGAGAGTACTGACCCCTCTCCAGATGCTCCTGATGGTTGGAATAAATGGGCTACAGAAGTTTACGCTTATCGTGGTGAAGGAACAATATTTTGGAGAAGAGCAGAATCTGGTTCTGAATCCGCTCCAGAAGTAGATTGTACAGGATATAACCATAAACTTTGTCGGATTGCATCTTTTAGGGGTTGTCAAACATATGGAACACCTCTTTACATTTATACGTATGCTACAAGTTCAGCAGTTCTATTCCCAGCTATTACAACTTACTGGGCTAACCAATATGTTATAAACTTTTGTTTTTATAGTTTCCCAACTAGTTTTTCTAGTTGGTCTAACTCATCATTATCAGGCTACGCTGAAATAATAGATTCATATACTACAGTAGGTGCTGAAGGGTGTATAGGTGTAGCTGGTGGGGCAAAACCAACTGCTGGTTCTGTTGCACAGTCATCGTGTACTCCTGCCAGTTCTAAATCATTTGGATGTTTTACTTTTACTTTAATAGCAGCTCCTGCTGGTGTTTCGCCCTCATCTTCAGCTTCACCTTCCCGCTCACCTTCATCTTCAGCTTCACCTTCTACCCCTCCTATTGGAAGCTCAGTATCACCTTCAGCATCAGCTTCATATAGTATATCACCTTCATCATCACTTTCCCCTTCACGTTCATGGTCACCTTCAGGTTCACCTTCTCCAACACCACCAATACCCTATGGTTGGTCAGAGATTGTTTGTATAGACATAGGACATCAGTTACAAATATCTAGAGAAACAATGGTTGCTGGCGTAACCTTCTCTACCTCTAAAGGATTATATATTCGTGGTGAAGGTACAGATGGAGATTCTACTTATTTAAGAATATCGTTTAATACCCTTGCACTTAGAAATGCTGATGGACAAGAGAAGCTGATACAAAAAGCTAACTCAGGTGGAATAACTTGGGATGCAGATACAGACTATTTAATATTAGAATCAGATAATGGTACTGGTATAGGAAAACTAGATGTAGGAACTTGGGACTCAGATGAATGGTATTATATTTATGTTTTGTTTGACCCAACCGCAAAGGACTTAGCTGCAATTTGTTCTAAAGACTCATCTAAACCAGACTTAACTTCTTACTCTAGTTATACTTATTGGAAAAGAGTAGGGGCAGTTAGGGCATATACTGGTGGAAAGTTTACCAATATGAGGCAAGTAGGAGAAAGAGCTTATCCTCTTTCTACATCGAATTTGTTCACAACTGCTGGTTCTGTTATTACAGGAACTTGGGTTGTACAGACTATAACTGGTCTGCCAGTAGAAGTTGGAAGAAGTTCTATCGTAGCTGTTGGTCAGGGAAATTCTTCTGATACAGGTCCAGCAAATAGTTTTGGAATAGCTCTAGACTCTAATGGGTATGGCGGATGGTATTATTCTGGTCCAAGTATGACAACTTTTGCTGAAAGATTCGGTAATAATTCCTGGTCATGGGATTATTATAACTTTTCTTGTTTAGATATACCTATGTCTAACAGGCTAGCTTTCTATCAAGAAAATAGCCAAGCTGGTGTAGTAATTTCTAGTTGGGAAGATAAAATAGACACATACTATTAAGGTGATATAAGTGGCGATAACTTTTGTAAATGCAGGAACAAAAGGAGAAAGTGATACATCTGCCGTATCTCCAGGATTACCTTCTGGATGGGCAGCAAATGACATTCATCTTTTATTTGTCCATCAACCAAATAGTGCATCTTCTCCTAGCGTAACAGGATATACTTATATTACAGAAGTAGGAGGTTTATATCCTGGAAAACTAACTGTATACTACAGAAGAGCAGTTGCTGGAGATTCTGCTCCATCAGTTCCTTTTGGCACTAACCATATTCTAGCAGTTATTGTTGGATTTAGGGGATGTATTCTTTCTGATAGTCCTGTCGAAACTTACACTTCTAATAATGATATTGGAAGAGACCCAGGAAGTTTTCCTGCTATTACAACATCTACTGCTAACACAATGGTTGTATGTGCTGCTGCATATCTTAATGCAGGGTCATATAGTGCATGGACAGCAGGTAGTTTAGATAGTATTACAGAAGGTGCTGATGTCTATACTTCTTATGGTTCAGATAGTGCTATAGGTATTGGATATGGAAAAAAGTCTGCTGCTGGTTCTACAGGCAATCCTGGATTTACTCAATCTGTTGCTGGTTCTAATGAAGGTATCGTTCTTAACTTAAAACCTTTTTCTCCTTCATATTCGGTATCACCTTCAGCTTCAGCATCACCTTCACGTTCACCTTCAGCTTCAGCTTCATTTTCACGTTCACCTTCAGCTTCACGTTCACCTTCAGCTTCAGCTTCATTTTCACGTTCACCTTCAGCGTCACGTTCACCTTCAGCATCAGCTTCATTCTCACGTTCACCTTCAGCTTCAGTATCTCCTTCATCTTCAGCTTCACCAACATATGAACCTTCAGCTTCAGTATCACCTTCAGCTTCAGCTTCACCTACACCTTCAGCATCAGTATCACCTTCAGCTTCAACATCATTCTCAACTTCACCTTCATCTTCAGTATCACCTTCAGGTTCTGCATCACCTTCAGTATCACCTTCAGGTTCAGCTTCACCTTCAGTGGCAGCAGGAATAGAACGTACAGGCTCAGTTGTAACAATCACAGACGCTACCACAAATAATAGTTCTCAATCAATAACTATTCCATCAGATTGTACCTTAGTTGTAGTTGGGTATGAATCTTGTATCCCTCAATCTACTTATTTAACAGGATACCCACCTACCATCAATAGCGTTAAAATGTGGGTAGGAAGAATATCATCTGATGCTTCTGGAGATGATGTCGCTGCTATTTGGTATATGGTGAATCCGCCAACAGGTTCACAAACTTTAGCATGGAACTTTGGGGGAACATCTGATGTAGTAGATGGCGGGACAATGTTTGTTGCCTATTATAAAGGCAATAGTATAGGTAACCCTGTAAGAGATAGTGACCAAGCTGCACAAGAAAACGTAGCTTCAACTTCTACTGTAACAACTCCTACATTAACAGCAGTTGATGGAGATATGATTTTCAGTATGTGTTACATCTGGGATGATTCCTCTTCTGGTGATGGGGTTACATGGACTAATGCTACAGGATTAGCTTGGGATTCTGGAGATGGCTCACCTGTTGGTGCTGGTGCTTGTGCTGAATCATTTCCTACAGGAAATCAAACAGTTACAGCAAACCCAAATAATAACTCAAGTGATGGGTTATGGCTCACTCTTGTTAGTGTTGTCTTCAGGTCAAATATATTAGAAGTATCTGATAACTTTAATAGAGATGATGGTCCTTTAGGAAGTAATTGGAAATCATGGGCTGGTGCTTCTTTTACTAATCATGGGACACACTATGACCCAGAAATATCCAGTAATGCTTTTAGAAATGATGCTACCTATTCAACAAGCGAAGCAGAAGCTATTTATGTTGGGGACTATTTTAGTTCCACTACTCAATGGGCACGTGCAAAGTTATCTGTTCTTCCTACTACTGGATATGCTGTTGGAATTGATATTAGAGAATCAGACCCAGATAATTTACTTTATTTTTATGTAGATGCTGCTGGAAGTGCTGAGTTAGGAAAAATTGTTAGTGCTTCTTCTTCTTCATTAGATACAGCAACTCTAACCTTAACTGCTGGTGATGTCTTTCTAATTTATTATAATGGAACCAGTGCATGGGTCTACCAAAATGGTACAGAAGTCCTATATTCAGCTACTGTTAGTACACTTACTTCTGGCGGTTATCCTGCTTTATGGTCAAATAGTAATACTGCCAGATGGGATGATTTCTATGCTGGTGATTTAAGTGGTAGTCCTTCAGCTTCAGTATCACCTTCAGCATCAGCTTCATTTTCACGTTCACCTTCAGCATCACGTTCACCTTCAGCATCAGCTTCATATAGTGTATCACCTTCATCTAGTGTTTCTCCTTCTACACCTCCTTTAATTACTATAGGAACTGTATACGGAGTAGATATTGCTGCTGGATTAACTGCTGCTAGTACTTTTACAATAACAGGAATAACTGTACCAGAAGATGCCACTGCTTGTATATTCATGTTTCTTGGTGGTTGGACAGGTGCCGTTGGAAATATTGATGTAATAGATATTTCTAATTTCGATGGAGATACAGATGACCATTTTACATGGATAAACTCAGGTACTGATGCAACAACTAACAGACCTGCTGCTGTAGCTGCCTATTTATTGTATGGACAAACGGGATTTCCAACAAGAGGAGCAACCAGCCAGACATTTACAGGGAGTTTGACCCAAAACTGGACTTATGGTGGTCGTGCTTTTATAATCTTCTTATCAGGAACGACAACAAATCCAAGCACATTTCTCATTGGCAGTGATAAATCTACTAGTTCGGATGATGCTAATTTATGGACAAGTGACTCATTAGGTTCTGTTGGAGTTGATGATTTAGCGTTTATTGGTGAGGCAAATTATGATTATGCTTGTGACGCTCATCCTTCAGGAAGTGGTCAAACAGAATTAACTAGCTATGGACCTTACGCTTCTCATGTTTATTGGGAAATAGCATATGAATATGGAGAAGATGTTTTAACTGCCACAACCACAACTGGATATGAAGCAGAGGTTGCTTTTGCTGTAAAAGCAGCAGGGTCATCAGTATCGCCATCAGCATCAGCTTCACCTAGTGTTAGCCCAAGTGCTTCTCCATCACCTACATCAGGTGCTCCAGATAACGGTTTCTTAACATCCCGTATGACTGCTAGGGTAGGCACTGATGCAGCAATGGCTGCTGGCGGGTATGTATTCCAAAAGTTTGGTTGTCCTGGTACGGGAAATGTAGAAATATCTGAGATAGGAGCATATTTAGGTTCAGCTTCAGGAACTGTTCATGTACATCTAGCTATATTTAACCATGATGAAACAAATAACTGTCCAGAAGATATTGTAACTAATTCAGATTCTGGAGAAATAACTATTACAGGAGCAACAGCTAGATACTATGTAACCTATAGCACTAAGCCAGTATTGACAGGTGGTAATGTTTATTGGTTAGGTATGATAGCAGATTCTGCTAGTGTATATAGGGATAGACTTACCGCAGGAGGTGTTGCAGTTAATGGAACTGTAACTTACCCTACTTGGGCTACTGGTTCTGCTTATCATGATGATACTCGTTGGACAAATGATATAGGTATTTATGCTGTTTATAGCCTATCATCAGTTTCGCCCTCATCATCTCCTTCACCTTCAACTTCACCTTCAGCTTCAGCTTCATTCTCAACTTCACCTTCATCTTCAGCTTCACCAACATATGAACCTTCAGCTTCAGTATCACCTTCAGCATCAGCATCACCTTCAGTATCGCCTTCAGCTTCAGTATCACCTTCAGCTTCAGCTTCATATAGTGTATCACCTTCAGCATCAGTATCCCCTTCAGCATCAGCTTCATTTTCACGTTCACCTTCAGCATCAGTATCACCTTCAGCGTCAGCTTCATATTCACGGTCACCTTCAGCATCAGTATCCCCTTCAGCATCAGCTTCATTTTCACGTTCACCTTCAGCTTCAGTATCACCTTCAGCATCACAGTCATATTCAGTTTCACCTTCAGCTTCAGCTTCCTATAGTGTATCACCTTCAGCTTCAGCTTCATATTCACGTTCACCTTCAGCGTCAGTATCACCTTCAGCTTCAGCTTCATATAGTGTATCCCCATCAGCGTCAGTATCACCTTCAGCTTCAGCTTCATATAGTGTGTCACCTTCAGCATCAGTTTCACCTTCAGCGTCAGCTTCATATAGTGTATCCCCATCAGCGTCAGTATCACCTTCAGCTTCAGCTTCATATAGTGTGTCACCTTCAGCGTCAGTATCACCTTCAGCTTCAGCTTCATATAGTGTGTCACCTTCAGCGTCAGCTTCATATTCACTTTCACCTTCAGCTTCACAGTCATATTCAGTATCGCCATCAGCTTCAGTTTCACCTTCAGCTTCACAGTCTTATAGTGTATCACCTTCAGCATCAGTATCACCTTCAGCTTCAGCTTCATATAGTGTGTCACCTTCAGCATCAGTGTCACCTTCAGCTTCAGTATCACCTTCAGCATCAGCTTCATACTCACGTTCACCTTCAGCGTCACGTTCACCTTCAGCTTCAGTTTCACCTTCAGCTTCACAGTCATATTCAGTATCTCCTTCATCTTCAGCTTCACCAACATACGAACCTTCAGCATCACGTTCACCTTCAGCTTCAGTATCACCTTCAGCATCAGCTTCATACTCACGTTCACCTTCAGCGTCACGTTCACCTTCAGCATCAGTATCACCTTCAGCTTCAGCATCATATAGTGTGTCCCCATCAGCATCAGTATCTCCTTCAGCTTCAGCATCATATAGTGTGTCACCTTCAGCTTCAGTATCACCTTCAGCATCAGCTTCATATTCACGTTCACCTTCAGCTTCACGTTCACCTTCAGCTTCAGCTTCATATAGTTTATCACCGTCAGCTTCAGTATCGCCTTCAGCATCAGCTTCATATTCAGTATCACCTTCAGCATCAGTATCACCTTCAGCGTCAGCTTCATATAGTGTGTCACCTTCAGCGTCAGCTTCATATTCACTTTCACCTTCAGCATCACAGTCATATAGTGTATCACCTTCAGCTTCAGTTTCACCTTCAGCTTCACAGTCATATTCAGTATCTCCTTCAGCTTCAGTATCACCTTCAGCTTCAGCATCACCTTCAGTATCACCTTCAGCTTCAGCATCACCTTCAGCTTCAGCTTCATACTCACTTTCACCTTCAGCTTCACAGTCTTATAGTGTATCACCATCAGCTTCAGTATCACCTTCAGAGTCAGTGTCTCCATCAGCTTCCGCTTCATACTCAGTCTCACCTTCCGCAAGTGAATCTCCTTCATATGAACCTTCAGCATCAGTATCGCCTTCAGCATCAGCTTCCTATAGTGTATCACCTTCAGCTTCAGTATCACCTTCAGCGTCAGAATCATATAGTGTGTCACCTTCAGCTTCAGTATCCCCTTCAGCGTCAGAATCATATAGTGTATCACCTTCAGCTTCAGTTTCACCTTCAGCTTCAGCTTCATATAGTGTATCCCCTTCAGCTTCAGAGTCATTCTCACTTTCACCTTCAGCTTCAGCATCACCTTCAGTATCACCTTCAGCTTCAGAGTCATTCTCACTTTCACCTTCAGCTTCAGCTTCATACTCACGTTCACCTTCAGCTTCAGTTTCACCTTCAGCTTCACGTTCACGTTCACGTTCACCTTCAGCTTCATTATCTCCTTCATCTTCATGGTCACCATCATCTTCATGGTCACCGTCAGCCTCCCCATCTCCAACAGTAGAGATAGGCTTTACAGAAGTATTAGAATTTGGAGTATCAAACCCACTAGAACCTGTAGGAACCGCAGTATCATCCAACACATCTGGTCTTCTTGTTTTTACCCAATCATACGATGCTAACGTAGACCATTCTAGTGTTACATGGTCTTTCCAAAACTTAGTAGTAAGAGATGATGCAGGAATAGAAGTTATGCTAAACTATGCTAGTGTTACCGTAGATAGAGATGTTTCTGGAGTAGGTGGGCTGGATACTGGAAGCTGGACTACAGGATGGTATTATATTTACGTTATTTATAAAAAAACTACAGGAACAGTTGGTGGGATAGCAACAGCTACCCCCTTTGTTAAACCAACAATGCCTATAGGATATACCTTTTACAGATATGTGGGAGCGATATATTGTTACTATCCTGTATCTGAATATGTTTTTAGAAACACTAAACAGGCAGGAGATTATGTATATTATGTTCCTGATGGAACTTATGATTTAACTATTCCGTATACCGAGTATACTACACCAACAGAAAGTGCTTGGACTGCAACTTCAATAACTAATTATGTTCCAAGAACTGCTAAGTCTATAAGAGTTATGATAGGAGTAGGAGCTCAGTGTGATTACATAGGTCTATCACCTCATTCTTCTGGTTGGGGTGGAAGGTATATAAAAGTAATGGGTTCAGGAACTCTGGCAGCTAAAACATTTGGTGGAATCTTTCACAGTAGTTCTGCTTTAAATAATTGCTATACTGTTGATATTCCTATATACCAAGGTTCTACAAATATTTATTATTATGTTAAGTTCTACACAACTGGAACAAAGCAGATAAGTTTACATTATATTGGTTATTTAGATGACCAAAATCTATATTACTAGGTGACTTATGGCAGTATCTTATGTAAATGTAGGAACACCAGCATCAGGTACAGGCACAATAACAGTATACCCAACTGTTCCGTCTGGTTATGCTGCTAATGATATTCTACTTGTTTTTGCTCACGTAGGAAATGCCGATTCAACACCTACTGTTTCTGGTTACACATTAAAACATAATTATACAGGATTAAATAGAGGACAGATAGCTGTATATTGGAAGAGAGCCTCATCTTCAGAATCTTCTCCAGCAGTTGCTTGTTCTTCTGTGAACCATATACTTGCAGTAGTTATTGCCATAAGAGGATGTTTATTATCTGGAGACCCATTTGATTCTGTTGTAGATGGCACTGATAGTGATACCTCAATAACCTTTGTTGGAAGTAGTTCCCAACTTTACAATAACTATGCTGGCAACATGGTTATTGGTGCTACTTGGTATGGTTCTACCAATACTTATAGCTCTTTTGTCAATACTGGTGGGGTATTAGATAGCTTTACTGAGTTTGGACAAGCCAATACTACAGATGGTGGGGATGCTTGTATAGGTATTGGTGGAGGAAGACATAGCTCAACTGGATATACTGGAGTGATTGGTTGTACTTCTTCTGGGGCACAAACTCAGGGAGTTTTAGTTTTTAGTCTCAGAGCTCAGACTCCAAGTGCTTCAGTTTCACCTTCATCTTCAGCTTCACCTTCAACTTCATTTTCACGTTCACCTTCAGCATCACGCTCACCTTCAGCATCAGTATCACCTTCAGCATCAGCTTCATACTCACGTTCACCTTCAGCGTCACGTTCACCTTCAGCTTCAGCTTCATATAGTGTATCACCTTCATCTTCATTATCTCCTTCACGTTCACGGTCACCATCAGCGTCAACTTCATTCTCTCCTTCACCTTCAGGTTCAGTATCTCCTTCAGGTTCACGTTCACCTTCAGCATCACGTTCACCTTCATCTTCACCGTCTCCATCAGTCCCCCCTCCTTATGGGTACACAGATGCAACTTTGATAGAGATAGGTAATGTTTTCAGTGCAACTGCTGGTGGAAAACCTCTCGGTAATGCAGTAATGCATGAACGTAAGATTCATATAGAGTGTAACTATTCTGGAGGTACAGATTACTGGAGAGTATGGTTTACAAATTTAATAGTGGTAAATAGAGATGGAGCAGAAAGGATTTTATATAGAGATTATACAGAATCATATATAGAAGGACAGTTACAAACTTCTGGAGCTAATGGTCTTGATATAAATTCCCCACCAACAAGTGGGTCAACTTGGGTGCACTTTCATTTATACATAATTTTTAATTCCAGAACAAATATAGTTGCAACGATGGCTTCTTTAACGAATGGTATCCCAATACTTCCTAGTGGTTATGACTTCTATAGAAGAGTAGGGGTCTTACTTTATTACAATCCTGACGGTTCTACCCATAGAGCTATTGCATCTATGCAAGATGATGATTACTTTTATCCTATAGAGAAGATTAAATTGTATAATGCTCAACTTTCCCCAGCAACTTGGTCTGCTGACCAGACAGCTACACAAGTTCCGTCAACTGCTAAGACTATGACAGTTACAGTTGGATGTGCTTATTATTCTCATGCTTTAGGAATATGCCCAGAAGTTACAACGCTATTTGGAATTACTCCAGTTGTAAATTCTATAGGGTGTATAAAAGGAAGTTATTCTTCTAGAATATCTTCAACATTTGGATTATTTGATGAGAACTTTCAATTAGCTGGAACTTTTAGAATACCAGTTAAATATAGTTCGGGGGCTATTTACAAGCTTTATGAAAATCATGAAACTACTTTATACCCTGCTCAACAAACCATCACTGCCTATTTAATAGCATGGCAGGATGATATTAACATGTACTATTAGAGGTGACTTATGTACTATTTTGGAGGAACAGTTTCAGCCACAGCGAATACAAAAAATCTTATAGGATATAATACTGGCTGGGCATCTACCTTTTCTTTTGTTGGAGATGCTATAACTATAGGAAACTCAACAACAGTTTTTGAAGTTGTAGCAGTATTATCTCCTACCTGTTTACTATTAGACCAAACTATTAGTACAACTGTCTCTAATATTATGCACGGTATGTATAGAGATTTTACTCCAGCCACGAAGATGTATGAGATAACTGATAATGATAGAGATTGGGGAGTACAATTAACCAATAGTTTCAATACTATAGACACAAACATCTCAGTAGGTGGGACTTTTAATAGTATAGAAATATCTGATGGGTATTTAAAGAACTCCCAATTCGGAACTGGAGTTACTGTAGATGCTAAAGTTGATAGCCCATTTGTTTTTGGGACATTAGCTAGGTGGTCTCAAGTAACTATCTCAGCCCCTGTATATCCAACTTTCAGTATGGAATCATGTGCAGCAGAATCTTTGACAGCAACTTCTGTTATATGTGGAATGTATATAGGAAATGAGCCATGCGGAATTGGAGGAACAGGAAAATTTCTATTAACAGGATTTGCTAGCGACCCCTTCTGGCGATTTGACAATGTAGGTAGTATATTATATATGGGGGAAAATGGTATGATTACTGAAACAGTACCTGACATTTCTATATATTGGGTACAGTCAGTGGGTTTAACTTTGTCTAAGACATCAATATTCTTTGACCCAGATTTTTATTTAGCATAGGAGGTTTTATGAGCCAGTATAGAATAGGAACAGTTAATGTATCAAATGGAACAACCACAGTGCTTGGCATTGGCACATCATGGGTTGGCAATGTAGGGGTAGGTTCCATATTCAAGATAGAAGGTATCAGGACTTCCTACGAGATAGATTCTGTAATATCTGATTCTTGTATAAGATTAAGAGACCCGTATGCTAACCCATCGGTAGTTGGAGGAGTTTATCATATTCATAGAGACTTTACTCCAGGGTATAATATCCCTGAGATTAATGAATATGATAGAGATTGGACATATTATGTAACAAAAGGACTTAGAAAGGTTGACAGTTTACTTAGTGGTGGTTCTGGTAGAACTGCTTTAGCTATGACAATATCAGCTACCTCATTGTATTCTGGTCAGTTCATGGGAATAACTGCAAAGGTTTATGATTCTGGTTCCAACTCATTAGGTTCTATTTTAACAGGAACTGGTGCTAAAGCTGACGCTGATGCTATAAGTACACTTCCTGGAATCGCAATAGCAGTTACTACTAATTCAGTGGCTGGCTATTACACTTGTTTAATTCATGGGATAATGAGAAAGGATAACTGGAATTTTCCAGCATCGAAAAAGGGATACCCAGTATATGTAGACGTCACTGCTGGGGGAGTAACAACAACAGCTCTTACAACGGGAAAGTATCAACAAATAATAGGAGTAGTTGTCGAGTCAACTCCTACTTCTACTTTGTACTTCAAACCAGGACTACACTATACAGCAATGTAAGAGGAGGGAAACAAATTGACTGAACACTGCTCACAACATCCACAAATGCTGGAATGGCTACAGGAGATGATAGCGAAAATGGGAAAGCAAGAAGCACACATCGAAATGGCTATTGATAACCAAAAGGAAATCTTTGATAAGTTAAATGAGATTAAGTCTACTCTAGACCAGAGAACTTTGATAAATGTAGAAATTGACAAACAAATTGACAAGATAACTCAAGTTGCTGAATCCAATTCTACACATATTCAAAAATTAAGAACTATTGTGGAGAACGGCTTATCTGATAGGACTAAAGAAATAGAAAGGTCTGTGAAGATATTAGAAGAAGCTATGGAGAAACGAAGAGTAGAAAAGGAAATAGAACAGGCTAGACTTGATTCTGGTATTGGGGGATTCTTATCACACTCATGGAATGATTTTAAAACTAAGTTTGGATGGATTATAATTCTAATATTCATGTGGTTACTTTGTTGGGGATTTGTAAAAGCTGTTGTTTTTCATGAATTTCCATTTCCTAACTATAAAAGTACGCCAATACTTGATATGAATAATAATGGAATACCTGATTCTTTTGAAAAGGAAACTAAAGAAAAATGACAGATGAGCCGATAACATTATATAGAGAAAGATGTCCTCTACTAAAAGAAGACTGTGAAAAATGTTACTACTTCTGGGAAGAAGAATGTCTATTGGAGGTGAATGAACATGGCAAAAAAGAAACCAAAAGGCGGATGTAAATGACATGGATACCGATGGTTCTCCTAGGTATCTGTACAGCCCTTGTAGCTTACTCACTTGGAAGAGATTTCAGGAATCAGAAGATACAGGACTTGCAGGAAGAAGTGGAAGAGAAGGAACAACTTATAAAGGTTCTAGCAGTGGAGTTGCGTAAAGCTACAGCAAAGTATGAGTATATAATAAATGAATTAAAGAAGGGAAAAAATGGCAAAACTTAAAACAGATGATTTCAGCGTGTTTGTAAAAGAGTGCAAGAGATGGATAGATATATTTGGGATGTATGATTGGGAGTTCAAGTTTGTTCCTGCTTCTCCTGAAGATGAGAATGATGAGTTAGGAGAAAGGAGATTCAAGGCTTGGGTTACTTTCGACAGTGAGGCAGCACTAGCTGTTGTATATTTTAATACTAAATGGAGGGAATACGAAGAGATAGAATTAGAAGAAGATGATATAAAGCTAACAGCATTCCATGAAGTATGTGAAATATTACTAGCAGATATAATGAGGCTGGTACATGCTAGAATGAATGTCTGTGAAGAAGATGTTAATTTAGTTAAACATAAACTAATACATAGGTTTGAAGAAGTTATATTCAAGAGGAGCTTAAATGACACCAAGAGGATACAGAAATAACAATCCTGGAAACATAAGAAAGAGTAATTCTATGTGGCTGGGCAAAGTAGAGAAAGGTACAGATGGAGCTTTCGAACAGTTTGTTTCTATGGAATATGGCTTAAGAGCTATGATGAAATTACTCATCAAATATCTGGTAAAGTATAAGGCTGAAGATATTAGAGGTATCATAGAAAGATGGGCTCCTTCAAGTGAAAATGATGTAGATGCTTATGTTGCAACTGTAGTAAATCGTTCAGGTTTTGGTCCTTATGATGAGCTCAAACCTGAGAAGGAATATATAATTCCAATAACCAAGGCTATGTGTTTTCACGAGAATGGTATAGATGAGATACCATTGGAAACTTATGAGAAAGCTTGGGAATTAATATAGGAGGATATATGGTTTTCAAATATGGTTGGTTACCAGATTTACCCGATGCAAGAGATGTATTATTTAAAGCTGGAAAAGTTCCACTTCCAGATAAGGTCTTTATAGAAGGATTGCCCCCTGTATTTAATCAGTATCAGTTGGGCTCATGTACAGCTAATGCTGTTGCAAACGCTCATCTTTATTGTCAGATGAAACAGCCTGGAGGGGAATCAATAACACCTTCAAGATTGTTTATTTATTACAATGCAAGAAAGGTTAGAGGATGGGAAAAGGTAGATTCTGGTTCTTCTATTCGAGATGCGGTTAAGCAGGTTAATAAGTTAGGAACTTGTTCTGAAGAGGAATGGCCTTACATTGTTGAGAAGTTTAATAAGAAGCCTGAGAAAGGGTGCTACATAAAAGGAAAAGAATATCAAGTTCTTTCTTATTATAGAGTTGCCCAGACTCTAAAGAGTCTTAAAGAGTGTTTAGCTTTAGGGTTTCCAGTAGTGTTGGGTATCTCATTATTTGAATCATTTGAATCCGAGTATGCTTACAAGACTGGAGATATAGGAATGCCTGACCCACAAGAACAGTTCTTAGGCGGTCATGCAGTTCTTTGTGTAGGCTATGATGATGAGAAACAAAGATTTCACATGATGAATAGTTGGGGAGTAGATTGGGGGAACAAAGGTTTCTTCACGCTGCCGTACAACTATCTTTTAAATAAAGGATTAGCTGCTGACTTTTGGACAATAAGATTTGTAGAGGAAGGAAATGAAGAGAACGGGGATACTTATTTTAATTTTAGTGACATTGCTCTTAGCTAGTTGTGCACATGTACAGACTCCTGACGAAGAGGCATTGTGTTTATTAAATGAAGTCTGCCCTTCAGTAAAGGAGCTGAAATAGGAGGTTTTATGAAAAGATTCTTTAAGATGTTTGTAGTTTTAATGGTGCTTGCTCTTGTAAGTTGTCATCTTCCAGGTTGTGCCACCTTCTCACGGTTAAGCACAGAAGAGAAGATTACTGCTGCGTATGTTACTGCTGGAGAATCTATGGTTGCTATTCATTCTTCATGGAAAGAACTTAGAGAAGCAGGTAAAGTTACAGATGAACAGAATGCCAAGTTTAATAGTTTGTTTAACAAGGCAAAGGAAACATATCTGCTAATGGGAACATTTGAAATCGCTGCTCTAACAGCTATTGATACTGCAAGTAAACAGGGTGCTATTGCTGCATTTAATGAGGCTGCGAACAAGCTACCAGAGTTACTGTTGGAGATTCAGGCATTAATAAAATTTGTTAAGGGAGGTAAATAATCATGGATGATGAACAAACCAAACAGATTATAGATATAGTTAATATTGGTATCAAAATAGTTCCAGTTCTGTTATCGCTTATAACATCTATTGGTCTTATGATAAAGAACTTAGATATAAGTGAAAGTAAGAAAGAGGAATTAATTGCAATGATTCAGGAAGCAAGGGATAAAGTAGCTGCTCTTCCTGAAATCGAATAGGAGGTTATTATGTTTTCATTTCTAAAATACATTCCGTTACTTTTGAAGTTTAAGGATGTAACAGAGGTTTATAAAGAAGAGACAGGTAAGGATAAACCGTGGTATCTATCAAGGACATTCTTTGGTTCTGCCATAGCATTTATCTTCTCATGTCTAGCTGTCTTCTTTGGATTAGTTGTAGATGCTACGACTATACAGATTGTTGTGGATAATGCCTACACAATAAGTTCAGCGATAGTAGCATTGTATGGTATTGTTATGACCTTTATTGGTCAGATTAAAAAGACAATGCCTAAAGCAGAGAAGTGCGATGAAGATAAGCCTGTTGTTTAAATTCATTATAATCTGTGTGTTGCTCCTTTCTCTAGGGTCATGTGCTACTGCTAAAACAGTTACAGCTACTTGGACACAAAGAGAGCAAGATGTTTCCAGAGAAACCTTTGGAGGATGGGAGATATACATATCAGATAGTGAGAACGGGGTCTACCAGTTATGGACAACAGTTCCATTCTCTGGTAAGATGACGAGTTATTCTATACAGAAGAACATTTCTGTAAGTAAAGACTCGACTAGGTGGTTTAAAGCACTGGCGTATAATAAGAACGGTGAGAAAGGTCCATTCAGCAATACGTCTGTTATTACCCTAACAGGGGGTAAGAAAAATCCTGTAATCTTTAAAATGATGTTAGAGGGAGAAAAGTGAAAAACTTTATTGTGTGCATAATGATTGGATGGCTTGTAATGTCAGGTAGGGTTGTCAAGATTGTAGAAGATGTTGACGGCTCATGGATACCTCAATACGAGACCTACTGTTTTGAAAAGAAACCTAAGTTCTCCCCGAATGGAGATGTCTCTGGGGATAAAGGTTCCGTGTACATGGGTAAGAGTTATACGGTTTTAGAAGATGTTGATTGTACAAAATATAATGTGGAGGTTGTAAGATGAAGAGATTTTTAATGTTGGCTATTATGTTAACTGTGGCATTTTTTGCACAGGTTGGATTCGCTGCGGATGTCAATACGACATTTGGATGGCAGCAAGATAATCTTGATGTAGTTGCTAGTTGGGATGTATTCAGAGCTCCAGCAGCTTCAGGTCCTTGGACACTATTGAAGAACCAAGTTAAGTATACACTGGTTCCACCTGCTACAGAGTTCGTGACTACGGCTGCTGTTAATGTTCCAGACCAAGCACAGACTACTGTGTGGTTTAAAGCTCAGACAGTTGGAACTACAGGATTGAGAAGTGTTGATTCTAACATCATAAGCAAAGCTTTTGATACGAGAACTGCACCTGCTGCACCTGGAAACTTCAACGTTAAGTAGTGCTTCACTGGCCTAGTACCCCCCACTAGGCCAGATTTTTTCTAATGGAGAAATATAAATGCCTAGTTTTTTAACAGAGATAAGTCTAGAGGTTCATTGTGAATGTGGTGAAGGTCTTTGTTTGATTAGTGATGGTGTTAACGAAGGCAAGAAAGTATTCGAAGAAGGATACAGTACAGGTCCTGCTATAGTAGTGGGACGTTGTCCGAAGTGTAGTAAAAGGAAATTATTACCAAGAAAAGAGAGGGCTAAATAAGCCCTCTTTTCTTTAGGAAGTTTGTAAATCTTTTGTTTACAAATGGTATTTTATGTTTGTTCTTTCCTCTCACCATTGTGTCAATCATATCTGGTTCTAAATGAAAGTGTGAAGCTAAGATAGGCTTAGTGGCTGTGTCATAAGTCCTATCAGAAAACTTGTATACATGGTTATACGTGTGATTCAATTCTTTAACTTTAAGAACATCCCTACCTACCAAACTCTTTAAAGCCTTCTCATCTGTACGGTTCTTTGCATACTCACTCCATGTTGGTATGAACTGAATCTCAGCATTCCAAATTCTAAAGAAGTAGGTCATGTAATGAGAAGGACGAAAGAAGAAACTACCACACTGCCAATCTCCTTTGTAAGCGTATTTAGCTATACCAAAGTATTTAACTGGTGGTTCTTTAAACTTCTCCAACTGGTACACATCAAAATCATGATACCAATACAGCTCATCTGGTAGCTTGCCTTTCTCTAATAATGAAAGTATGATAGGAACTTTATTAGAGGTGGGGTCAAACTCAGTATGAATATTTGGTATGCTAATACTATAAACTCCATTATAAGAATATTCAAAGTTTGTATAGAGTAGAATATCTTCTCTTTTCCACCCTAACTCTAAACTGTTGTCTATCTGTAGTTCCATTAGCAGAGAAGATTCACCATGAAATCTATGCTCAGGACTTGTATAGGTATAGAACAACTTCATCTAATTCTATCCTGATGTTTCTTCCTCCTGATTAACCTTTCTTTATAAGGACGTGTATGTTTCTTTTCAGTAGGCTGTTCAGAAGGTGTAAACCAAGAAGTCATGAGTACATTAAAGATACTCTTCCTTTTAACAGTGAGGGCTTTAATCATTCTTCTTTGTTCTTTATCTTTCCAATACTGTTCATTAAACATCTTTCATCCTCTCAGTGAATGAACTCTTAGCCCATTCTGGAATTTCATTTTCCATATATTCTTTTAGTTCTTCATCTAGAGCAAACAGTTCATCATCCTGTTTCTCTACCTTAGTTAATAAATACCTAAGAGTTTTTAAAATAAGATATTCGTACCTCATTAATACCCTCCCATTCTTTCAGTGTATCTTCGTATAACCCTTCTTAAACCTTCTTTCAAAGGTGTCTTAGCTTTCCATCCCATATTGTTAATCTTTGAAACGTTGAGTCTCTTCCTAGGTGTACCATCCATTCTTGGGTCAAGATTAAAAACATACTTGTTATAATCGAAGAGCTCTGCAATAGTTTCTACTAATTCTCTAATAGGAATATCTTCACCAGTGCCCACGTTTATTATCTCCTCACTATCATAGTTCAGCATCAGAAACACCAGAGCTTCTGCCAAATCTCTTACATAGAGAAACTCCCTTCTAGCTGAACCTGTACCCAATAGAGGTACGATTGTGTTAAGGTTTCTAGCTTCATAAAACTTTGGAATCAAAGAACCAATAACGTGACCATACTCCTTATCAAAGTTATCATTCTCACCGTAAAGATTTGTAGGCATAGCACAGATGAAATTATTTCCATACTGCTTTCTATATGCCCTAGCCATTTGAATACCAGCAATTTTAGCTGTGGCATAAGCGTAGTTAGTTTCTTCTAAAGGTCCAGTAAGAAGGTATTCTTCTTTTATAGGCTGTCTAGCATTCCTTGGATAGATACATGAACTACCGAGGAATAATAGTTTGTTCACACCGTAAGCTGAAGCAGCAGACATTACATTAGTTTGAATCATAAGATTCTGATAAATGAAGCTACCTGGAAAGTTATCGTTAGCTTTAATTCCCCCTACTTTAGCAGCAGCCAAAAATACATACTCAGGTTTGAAGTCATAGAAGAAGTTAAGTGTAGCCATCTGGCTACACAAATCTAGTTCTTTATGTGTCTTGAGAAGGAGGTTATTATACCCCCTTCTCTTTAACTCTTCAACTATAGCAGAACCTACTAACCCTTGATGCCCAGCTACATATATCCAACTATCTTTGTTCATTGAGGAACCACCTTTAATCCAGTAGGTACATTTGTCCTAGGAATTTCACATACAGGGTACTGGGGTGTACAACTTACGGGCTCATACAAACTAAACCCAAAGAAGTAGATAGGAGCTACCCACGTAGGAAATAAGAACAACCCCCAGAATACATTGCCCCAGATAGGTTCGTATGTAACTTCCCTAGGTACGCTATACTGTGTAAATAATCCAACTGTTTTGTATTCTTTGTTGGCACAAACAAGGTTGTGACCACAAGACACACAAAGTAAGAACACTGCTAATAATAAACATATTACCTTTTTCATCTCTTCTCCTTCTCATCCTGGTTTACTATTGCTTCCATTTCATCCTGCATTTTATCAAAGTCTTTTAGTGTCTTTCTCCATCTCTTAACTATTTTATCATCAACTTCTACCTCTGTACCATAACCAATTCCATTATCAATATAATATACTGGATACCATTCATCAGAGTCTATTTTTAACTTCATTTCTGTCCCCATAAATGTTGTAGCCAAGTTGGGTCAGGCATACCATACTTGCAGAAATCTGCAAAGATAAAGTCCAACCTAACACCATGTGCTAACTTCCATGCTGCAATCAACCCACCAGTTCTATCTCTACCACCTTCACAATGAATCCAAAGAGGTTTAGGCAGAGTATCAATTAACTCAACAGTCTTTGGGAAATCATCTTTCCAAAAGTAATCATACTTCTCAGTATTAGGAACTGATGCACCCCAAGTCTTTTTAATGTACTGAATGTTCCTTTCTTTACAGAACTTCAGTTCTGGGATATCATCATCATCAGAACCTGGAGACCATGCTAAATTAATTACAGACCTAAAAGGAAATAACTTGTACAAAGCTTGAAGTTTTAAATTAAACTCAGGTTGACCAGAACGAATAATAGTTTTCTGTGGAGGGTTAGCCCACCCCACATTCTTTATTGTTTTTCTTAAAAAGGTTTCTACAGCATCATCTACAATTTTTTCCATCTTTCTCCTCCTTCATTACATACAATACCTTCATCTGCTTCTCAGGTAGAATGAGAAAACTTGAAGCAAGGTACAACTTTCTTTCAAACTTGAAAGGCCAAACACCAAATACCTTTGTGAACTTTGGTATTCTTATCCCAGCATATTCTAAACAGTCAGCAGTAAACTCATGACAATAGAACTTACCATCTTCTTTGAATGTAAAGTCGTACTCCGTTTTATTAGCTTCACAATGCCATATAGCTCTGTCTATCGCCATGTGAACAGAATTTCCACTGTACTGAGGTCTTATAACACAGAACCTATCTGTGTCTTTTACAAAGTCTATAGGGTGTATAGATTGTACACCTTCAGCTATAGAGTGAATCATTTCCCTCTTGTTAATTACTATCCCCGAATGCGTGTAATCACCTGGAATGAAATGAGAATCAAGATAATAATTATAGCCACGACAGATAATGTCTCCAGCATCTATCACCTCCATCATTTCTTCTATGTTCTTTGCCTTACATAAAGGTGGCTCTGTCGCCATATAAATGTCTCCAACCCATGTAAGAAAACTCTTCCAAATATTATATAACTCAGTTTTCATATAGTGGTTCACCTCCTAAAATAACTTCAGCTTCTAATTTAATAGTCAACACTTCCCCCTTATCAAACTTTGGAAAGTCACCGTCTATAGCATTAGAGTACACAAGGTTCTCTCCATCTAAATAGTAGACAGCGTTCTTTGAAATCTCAATCTTATCTACATGAACTTTCCTAAGATTCTTTGACGCTAAAAACATAATTCCTCCTAATACGTTAACCCAAGAGCAAGTCTTGAGTCTTCAGTTGTGCCATACCCACCACTAGTTCCATAACTTTCACTGTAGTGAATATCTATAATATCATTCTCCATTCCCAAAATATCAAACAGTTGTCTACATACCTCTCTCAAAAGTGTGATGGTAACATGATTCTGTGTATAAAATAATTTAATATATTTAATATTATTTTCTATAAAATCAGCTACCTTGATGTCAGTATGCTTTTCCCTTTCTCTAAGAACATTCTGACAATAATCAAACCTTTCTTTTGTAGCCCAAGAAGAGCCGTTTAAATCTATATCACCATAAATAGCATCATGCTCTACCCCTGAAAAATTTCCTCCCCATATAGCGTCATTATAAAGATATGCCATAGAGACCTTCACACATGTATCAGGTAGATACTTTAATAAATTATCAGTATTAAGAGGATACCACTTTTCTGACAATGGTTGATACAATAAAAATTTTGTGTTTTTAAAATACTCTATGTATTCTGGTAATCTACCTTCAGAAGATTTCTCATAGTTTTTAAATATAGTTGTCTCATAAGGAAACCTCTTTTTAAAATTTTCAGAATGCCTTAACATATAAGAGACCTCTGTAGGCTGACAGTTTCCATAAATTGTTATCATAGAGTTACAGTAATATCAACCCACTTGCTAGTTGGCTTCAAGTTAATTGTAGCCCCACCTATTCTTGTAGGCGGAAATCCCATTGTCTCTTCCCAAGTTACTGTGTTATCCATAGCTAACGCCTTCTTAAATGTCCCACAAATAACCATAGTCTTAGGTCTACTAATAAGTTTATTACCAGAGATACTCAGCCTAGGAACCTCATCAAACTGAAGCCTGTGAACATGACCATACAAGAATAGGTCTGCATCATAATATCCTACGTCTTTGGAAAACTTTGTAAGGTCTGCACCCTGTGTTCTTGAACCACCACCGTAGCCATGATGTCCTCTAATAATAACCGTCCTTACTCTAGAACCATTCTCACTTAACATAACCTTAAAGAAGAAAGAGTAGCCAAGATAAGGAACTTCTAACTGCTGACACATCCTCTTAACAGGATTTGTAGAATACTTTCTAAGTATTGTATCCTCATGGTTGCCAATACCTAACCCTAATATCTTCTCCTTATAAGGTTTAAGAATCTCAACCATTCCATTAACCTGTTCGTCAATAATTTCTTCACCACCAAAAGCATCAATGCTCTTTCTATAGCGTGGGTCTATAACAATGATAGAATCTAAGAAATCACCGCCACCAATAAACCAAGTTTTCTTATCAGAATCTTCTAAGTATTTTCTAAATGCGTTCAAGTCACAAAGGTTATGTCCATAATGGACGTCAAAGATAGGTTTAATCTTTATTGTATCGCCATACTTGTAATCAATTCTTTTTTCAAAACATGTACTGTTCATATATTAGCTCCATATTTTAGACATTTTAAATTCTTTCTTTCCACTTATTGCTTTAACCATTTCTTCTGCTACAATTTCATCACCCAAAGCAAGACAAGTGAACAAGAACAAAAGACTCATGCTGTTCATGACAGCACGATAATCTAAAGGTATAAGACCTAAAGTTATCTTATCATCCTTAACCAAGTACAACATCTTATAGGTTTCCTCATACTCACCTAAGAGGTAGAGAATCTCACCGTAAGATAACCTATACACTGGTAGGTGTATAAACTTCTCTTTAAATTCTTCTAACAAAACCTTCACTGTTTGTGCTGTTCCCTTTAATGATTCTAAATTAATCTTAGTAAGAACAGCTATAAACATATTCTCTATAGAAACATTGGCTGTATTCTTCCTAACCATGTCTATAGCTAAATCAGTGAACTCACCTGCCTTACCATATTCTTGTAAACCTATGTGGGACTTAGCTGTGTTTAATAACCTTAAGAAATCGTCTTTGCCATGCTCCTCCATTTCTTTATAAAGTAAATCTAAATTCCTCCTTAACTTTACGCTAATTGCTTCATCCGTAGTGTAGCCAAGATGATACACATTAACAGGTACTGTCTCATACTTTATACCTTGCCTCTCCAAAGAAAATGAAATCTGTTCATGAACCCTTCCTTCAAAACCAATATTAGGTATGTTAGGAAAAACTCTCAACTGTACTGACTGGTATTCCTTGTCTGGTCTCCTATCAATTAAGTTTACGAACACTGCCCTCTTCTCAGGGAAGTCTTTAAGACTATACTTTAGCTTAGATATTTCCTGTGCTGGTACAAAATCATCAGCATCTAACCAGATAATATATTCCTTAGTGCAGTGCTTCAAAGATTCATTTCTAGCATTACTGAAGTTCTCATCCCAAGGGTATTCAAATATCTTAGCTCCATACTGCTCAGCAATTTCTTTCGTCTTGTCTGTTGACCCAGTATCTACCACAACTATTTCATCAACAACATCCTTGATATTGTGTAATAATCTAGGTAAAGTTTCCTCTTCATTCTTAACTATCATAGCTACTGATAGAGTAGGTAGTGGGTTCTTAGCAAATGTAATCCTCTTAGTTACTTTTTCATTCATGGTTTCCTCCAATATAAGCCACCTTCATCTGGAAAATGGTGTATCTTAATCCCCTTTCTATTATTTTTTACATAGTCAGCAACTGCTTTTCTTGGTCCTGCTAATGCTTTACCGTCATCGTGCATAAGAACATACCCACCAGAAGAAAGCTTCGGGTATAAATATCTCAAACAGTACATAGTAGGTCTATATAGGTCAACATCTATTCTAAGGAAAGATAATTTTCCCATTTTACTATGTAATATTGGAAGTGATTCTTCCAACCAGCCATAATAATACATAAGTATATCTGGGTTGATGCCAGCAACTTTCATGAGGTTCATAACATTGTCTAATGACCCTACACTTATCCCAGTACTCTTGAGTTCTCCAGTCTTGGGAAACTGTATGTTGTCTATCGGGTGACCGTCTTTCTGTGTAGGATATGGTATTCCTTGAAAGCTGTCCCACATGTGAAGCATCTTATTAATCCCTTCTGTCATTAAATACTTAGCCATCACAGCAGATGTGCCACCGTAGGCTACACCACACTCACAAAAGTCTCCTTCTATATCTCTTACTTTCTCACAGAGCTCTAAAGTAAAGTAAGGGTGAGTTATATTTCCTAGTATGAATGGCCTAACTTTCTCTATAAAATCTTCTAACTCCTTCGTCATTGTATATACTCCTTAAAATCAATGTCTGTTTTTTTATAAACAGTTCTCTCTAACTTCTCTAGATGCTCTTTATGGTTCATAAGTATCTGTTCTATACCATCTAATCTATGAGTAATAGCTTCCAAAGCTGTCATGACTTCCACCAGCATAGTGAATGTTACTTCTAAATTCTTATTCAACAACTTTAAATCTGTCTCGTTCTCTTTTCCCATTTTTCTTTTAATAACCTCGCATCTCTTTCAGCAACGTTTCCACTATAAATCTTACTTGGCGTAACCCTACCCAACTTAACATGGATAGCTTCCGTTCCGACAACCAAATTTGTCAGACCTTGTTCGTGACATCTAAAGCAGTAATCTTCTTCTGCGTAGAAGAAAGTGAAGTCTGTGTCTATATACCCAACCTTTTTTAATGTAGATTTTGGGTAAACTATTGGACCATTGTTCACTAATATAACCTTTGCTGCCTCTCCAGGATGAAGTATTGTTCCTATGTTACCTTCAGAAACCTTGGCATCATATGTTTCCCAGTTTATATTGTAGCTAAGTTTGCTCCAATAAGAACCATACCCATTTGCATATCTTTCAACAAACCCTTCTCTTCCACCTATAACGCCAAGAGTATCACCAAACTCTTTCATCTGGTTTTCTACATCACTTCTAAATCTACTACCTGTCAGTAAGGTATCGTCATGAAAGAAATGGAGGGCATCATATCCTTCATTAACACACATCTCTTGTACGTTAACTGTATGATTCCACTCATATGATTCTGTCTCACTAACTATGTAATCTACATCCCAATACTTCAGAATATTCTTTTTGGAATGTAAGAATACTGCTTCACTGTCGTCAGTACACCCATCTAATATAAAGACTATATAATCTTTATCCTTATCATAGGTGTTGGCTATACCAGCCATAGCCAAAGGAATCATGTCTTGTTTGTTCCAGAAAAGATAAGCCACCAAATGTCTCATTAGTACCTCGCAAAGATTGTATTTATTTTATCGTAACCTACTTTCCTATACCCAGCAGATAGGAAATAATCTGAAACTCTTTCAGCTAGGAGGTTGATTCCATGAGTACAGTATACTGACTGAGGATGTTCACCTTCATGTGTTTCTATTATGGCTACTTTAGGTGTCCATAAATGTATATTGTACCCTTCTAGAACATCCAATTCTGATTCTTCTACATCAACTACTAGCAAATCATATTCCTTAGGAACATTATATTTTTCTAGAAGTGTGTCTAGTCTAAAGACTGGCACTGTGGTATAATGATTTGGGTCTAACCCCCATGCTTGATTAACCTTATTCATGGTTATAGCACCAACATCCCCACCATAGTAGTATTTTGTTTTACCTTCAAAGTTACTAACAGCACAACAATCAACTATTATGTTCGGGTAGTCCTTGTAGTTATCTACACAAGCTTTAGCTGAATCAGGGGATGCTTCTATATAAAGACCATTCCATCCAGCCCTTGCTAGTCCCCAAGTATTACTTGTAGTTACTCCATCAAAAGCTCCTACCTCTACAAACCAGCCATCAGTTTTGCCAGCGAAGAAATATTCATATACCCTGCTTAGAATCTTTCTGTCTATCTGACAAGTTTCATGTATTTCATATTCCATTTACCACCTCAACAGGTTCGGCTTTCTTATAATCATTCCGAGACCATTATTTTCTTTGTTAATATCTAGGTACTGATAGCCATGTTCTTTACAAAATTCTTCACAAGAGAAGATGATTGGGCTTGGAGGTCCCAACTCATAAGTATCATGTATAAGAAATATAGTTTTTTCACCAGCTATGGAATTCCATACTTCAAGTTCTTTTTTCACATGCTCATAGGTGTGCAGAGTATCAAAGAAGATTATATCTGGTTCGCCAAAATTAAATCTCTTTACCCTGTCAACTGTGTCATAGGATAGGCTGTCACCTAAAATATAATGCCATCTATTGTACATATATACAGGTTTCCACATGATAGTAGAGTCGTCTATATCTACAGACACATACAACTTATCCCTATGTGGGCTATCAAACAGCCCCTTATCAAAAGCTAAAGGTGAACCATTTCCATTTCTATAACCTAACTCAATTATAAACCTGCTCTTAGAAGCAAGAGCATATAAGAAAGGAAGATGGTCTTTAATATCTATACTATATTCCATTAGTTACCCCCGAACATACATTCACCGCATTTTAGTTCTAATGCCTTAACCTGCTCTAACCAGTTTGGGTTAGCAATTATATAAGGAGAAGTAGGTATCCCAGGAGATACACAACATGGGTACACTCTTCCCCCAGTCATAACTGGGTACAAATCATAGTCTTTTCTAGCACAAGGAGTACTTCCTTTATTGTTATCAAGCCCCATGTGAAAGACTTCACCAACAGATAAGATACTTGTTGATAGACCTAGCCTAGAAAACTCATTATAAATTATATCTATCCTATCTTGATTATCTCTAGCTCCTGGATATGTAGTAGCTACATACTTTGAGATATTTACATGGTCATAAAATCTAAAAGAAGGTATCTTCTCTATCGGTACATAGCTGTTAGTCCAAACATATAGAGTCAGAGGGTTGTACCATTCCCTAATATGCTCTGAAATATAATCAAAGTCAGGGTGAAGAGTAGGCTCTCCACCAGATACGTACATATTTTCTAGACCTTGAAAGTACACAGAAAGATTCTTTATCTCATCAACACTCATAAACTCTTCTGGCTGATTTAAGTGAACACCAGCAGAACAGTATGGACAATGTAGGTTACATTTTGTCGTAATTAAGAGTTGAATACCGTTATAAGTTCCCACTACAATCCCTCCTTAAGATTTCTTTCAACATGAGGTTTCCAATCCCAAGGGTATATAATCCCTATCTTACCAAATGTCGGGTTCCACTTACCTGAAATTATTAGGGATGCATCAAATGCCCATGCCCCATGATTTATGGGAAGAACATTTAACTTCTTAGCAAAGTAAGACAGTATACTTTGGTCATGCCTATGTGCCCTAAAGTCAGGTCTTGTACTTTTACTAAGTCCTTTAAGGCAGATACCATCCCTAGAATGTTTAAAGTATTCTGTGAACAGCTCTTCTGCTATGGGGTAGTTAAAATTAAATATCATAGTGAAAGCTTCTAACTGGTAGAATGTTTTCGCATACTCAACACTACACCCCATGTGCTCCAAACAGTCATCTGAAGTCCAGTAGTCTTGTGGACATCCTGGGTTATCCATTAACACCACACCAGTCTCATCTGCTATTCGCCAGTATGGTTCTGGGTTCTTTAAAAAAAGGAGAGAGCTATCCCCCCACATCACCCTCTCGTACCCCATATCTCTAGCTTCTTGAATTATATAACTTTTAAAAGCATACGGTGCATCTTGGTGAGAAGGGCATTCACCAAATTCTTTTGAAATTGGCATACGTTTGTTTAAGTAAACAGTAGTATTTTCTGCTACATCTACAACAGCATCCTGTTGCAATTCTGGGCTACATATCATTATGTCTGCATCTAGTCCAACTATAGCAGCAGAATCACACAGTCTTTGGCTACCAAATAAATATAATTCTCTACCACCCGCAGCAAAGTTAACTAGCATTCTTTTCTTATGGTTCATTTTCCCCTTCCTTGTGTTTCTGAATCTGCATACTGAAATCTGTAGAAGTAGACAACCTTATTAACAAACACTTCTTTTTGTATAAGCCCACTGTTGCATATCTGCATAGCCCAGTCTGTATCCTCTCCCCTGTTTACTACAGGAAATTTGAACCTACTTGTTATGCTCTTCTTAATAGGGTTCAAATGGTTAGGTGGTCTGTAATAGTAGTTTCTATCCTGACCATACCTCTTATAAATAGCAGAATGTATGAATTCCTTGTTACCTAAGTCACCACTTACAAGTAGTCCCTTTATCCCCACACAATCTATACCTGGAGTTAGAACTGCATCGTGTAGTAACTTAACATAATCATCTGACACCCAATCATCATCATCAACAAAACAAGTGAACTCACCCTGAGCTTCTTCAATTAACATATTTCTTTTCATTCCCACATGGTACTGTTTACTGTCAGAGAACACTACAATCTCTACATCATCCATGAGGTTGTTAGCAATTATCTGGTCTTCAATATGGGAGTGAATCTTTGAGAACATTTCTTCTCTAGATTCTAGCGTTGCCATCAGTATACTTAGTTTCATTCGTCACCTGTATTAGTCGTCTTTTTGCTTCTCTTCTCTCTTCAAAGAGTTTCTTATCTTGTTCCCAAGTAGTATTATTCTTTTCGTAAGTAGGGTCCCAACCTTTGCCAGTCCAAATAGGATGATTATGGCGAAATAACATAAGCTTAGATTGAAAATGCTTACGGGCAAGTATAGAAGTTTCCATAAATTCATTATCACAGAAGAAACTTTCATAACCTGGATAGTAAATGTAATTAAATCTTTCATAATACTTTCTTCCTATTATCGGCATAGTG
>Ga0316625_100000005_pt1 | contig 48029 bp, 65 predicted proteins | sample OWC_Aug_T1_C1_D1_FD_207655 | JGI IMG/M metagenome (GOLD analysis project Ga0316625, IMG submission 207655) | Wetland soil microbial communities from Old Woman Creek delta, Ohio, United States - OWC_Aug_T1_C1_D1_A | ecosystem: Environmental > Terrestrial > Soil > Wetlands | place: USA: Ohio... | reverse complement strand
GGGGCTGGTGTATACAACACAGGTGCGGGCTGGCTATGGCCAGAAATCCTTCCCGCCGTAGGCTGTTCTTTGACAATCGAAGTGTAATGCCTTGCGCCTTGGCCAAGGTCTCAGAGCCACACTCCAACTATATCAAGGAGAATGGCCATGAGCGAAGAGAAAACGACCAAGGTACAGACCAAGCTGGAGAACGGGATTTTAACCTTCAAGACGGGCAACACCTTTAACATCGCCGCCTTGTTCCCGACCTACAGCACCATGAACCCCGCCCAGATGTACGTTATTGAGTACGGGCTCAAACAGTGCGGTCAGGACGCAACCGCCACCGAGCCCAAAGAGGGGACGAGAGAGCAGAAGCAGGCCGAGAGGTTTAAGCTCCTCCTCGAAGGCAAACGGCCCACGGCAGCAGCTAAAGAACCGGCGATGGACAGGAAAGGTTATCTGTCGGTTCTCGCGACGATGGCCAAGGCTGGCCAGGCAGTTTATGAGGCGGCGATCAAGCCGCTCATCGGCAAGCCGCAGTCCTCCGGTGGTATTACCCAGGAAGAATTTGACTGGGTAGTCGAACAGTCCGAAGCGTAGTTATCTAGGCTCTGGGATCTTGTCGAAGGCGCAAGGAGTAGTTGGATGGTTTATTGGCTGGCCTATCCTATACAAGGAGACGGCCATGATGAAAGCAAAATCAGTGTGGAAGGATGACGAACCGATAGAACTCGCCGAACCGGAACGCTACAGCATTGACCGCGAGACACAGATCGAACGTGCTAAGCACGGTCTGCAAGCGATGGCCGAAAGAATGCTGGATCTGGCGAACCGCCTCAGTCCGCGCGGCTCGTATCAGATGACCAAAGACGAATTCCAGCTCTACCGCTTGGCCCACTTGCCGATTATCGAAGAGCTGCAGGCCGAAATGAAGATGGCGTTCTTCGCCGGAGATGTTACCCACGTTCGCAGCATGCTGGATCAGATCGCTGAAATCGCTACGATGGAGCTCTAAAACACCCACAGTCAACCGATAGGCCAGCAAGTAAACTATCCAACTTCAAGCAACCATGTCAATTTTTGACGCCGCTGAGACCGATGGACACGGAGAAGTTTTCCTAGTCTGTCGGTCTTTTTTGTTGGTCTGTGTCTGTCTCACATACCGACAGATACACCTGTGGCCTTCCCCGAAATGGTGACTCGGTCGCTTGGATTGGTTCTAAGTGATAGATTGGCCTAAGCCCTATATTATTAAAAAAAAATAATAAAATATAATACTAAAGAATGACGACTTCTAAGCACTCTTTAGCATTACAGCTTGGAAAAGTGACCTACTGGCTAGTCAGCATTTTGGCACAGGCCGGGGATGGGTATGTCGGTCTGTAAGACAGACTCATACCGACCATCACAGACAAACTATTTCGCTTGACACGCTGACGGTTCCGTGCTATTGTAGGACAATGACCCACCAACTCTAAGCTACCAGAAAGGACACAGCTATGCAACCGTTAGAAGCAATCAAGTTTGTCATTGACAGGCAACAAGGAATTTCGCTCACATTCCCCGACAAGACTCGCGCCGAGAGCTTTATTACTTGCACGCGCCGTTATACTGATCGCTACCCTAGCGCTTACAAGGTCGGACGCCGAGGAAATATAGTTTACGTAGTACCCGGTGAAATATCCCTCCCCATTGAAGTCCGAGGCATTCAAGCTGAAATAGAACTCCTCGGCCTCTCACCCACTGGCCTCGATACAGAGGAATCTCGCCGCAAGATGCTAATAATCGACGAATATATCTCCGGCAATCTCGACCACAGCACAGCCTTGTTCGAACTCACTTACGCCGACGCCATGACCAAGCCCGCGGCCGAGGAACTGCTTGCCTCTGCCCTTGAGAGGCGGGTGGGTGGGAATGACTCCGTGCGTCAGAACAGCGATACTGAGGAGGTCTAAAATGTCTGAAAAGAAAGAGCGGCCAAAAAGACCGCCTGGAACTATCATAGCAAGAATACGCCCACCAACACCTGTGCATGTGTGCAAGACAGATGGCAACGGTTGTCTAACACCTGAGGACTGCGAGAAGTACGGATGCCAAAAATATAAGCGGAGGATAGGATAATGTCTGACACATTTGACCATGAAGCAGATGCTTGGGATAGCCTCCTTTTGGAAGATCCAGAATATAGCTCCTATGGAGGCATTTACTTCGGATACTCAGATAAAGTCTGCAAATACTGCGGTAAGACTGGTTTACGCTGGATTGAAACCGAAGACGGCTTTAGGCTTGCCGAATGGACTTATGGCGTGGGCACACGCAGACACTATTGCACCATCCCAGCAACCGAGTCAAAAATTGACTTCGCTGAGGAAATTAAAAAACAACTGAAATAAAAACACTCTCAGACGTTGACAACGTATGTTCACTATGTTATAATATAATTGGGAGGAGATATGCCCAAAAACTGGCGAAAGCCTGGGCTTAAACAGCCCGAACAGCCGAGCATAGTTCTCGGAGAAAAGGAGAAGCAAGATGGAAAAGAAAAGCTGTAACCTGTGTGGGCGTGAGGACTTGCTGTTGTACGTTGACGGCAAGAGGCGCGGTACAACCCAGTGGGCCGATATGTGTATGCCCTGCTGGAGAGCAGATGGCATTGGCAAACTCGGTACTGGTCTCGGTCAGAAGTATATCTGGGTCGGAACAGACTACCACAAGATGGAGGGCTAAGATGGCAACCCAACAAGAGATACTTCAGTACGAAGGCGCAGATCTCTTAGTCACATTTGACTACGACAAGGGATTTGCTGGAACCTATTGGGAGCCACCGGAACCCGAAGAGATCACGATTACTTCAGTGATCTGTGACGGTCAGGAACTGTACGACATTTGTACAGAAGTTGAGTTCAATAACATTCTGGCTATGCTCTGGCAGAAGAAGCACGACGCAGAAGCTGCCTACGAAGATTCCAAGGCTGATGCGGAGTACCAGCGCATGAAGGATGATAAGCTCACAGGAGACTGGCCATGAACTGGATTAAAGTATTAGTTGGTCTTTGGTTGCTCGGATTGTTGATCTGGGCAGTTGAGAACTTACCATTCTAGGGAGACTGTTATGGATACTGTCAAAAACCCGTCATGGGCTGAGTGGCAGCTACTGCCAAAGGAAACTCAAGCCCTGTTCATTGCCATTGGCTTTAAGGAACCAAAGGAGCCACTCGTCCACAAGGCGAAGCGTGAGCCTCTTAGCAAGCTCGAACGCGATCGCCGCGCTTTCCTTCGGACAACCTGTCCGGATGAGTACAGCGTACAAATCATTGAATCCTGCCTGTGCTGCGGTACTAAGCACAAACGTCAATTCCTCATGATTAGAAACGGAGAAAAGAACGCGCTCGAGTCGCGTGAGTGTTGTTTACTCCACGAGCCTGACCGCAAGCGCACTGTTGACACCTTCTCCTGTGCAAGCTGCCGAAGCCTGCTAATGGAGAAACCCAAGCAAGAATTGGTATCCATGATACTGGCTCTCAATGACCAACTCAGGTACAGTTGGCCAGATGACAGCCGTTATCCCGAATGTGAACTGACAGACTAAGGAGACTCTCATGGAAACTCCTGAAGGCGGATGGAAAGCTAATACGTACTACAAAGTCCACGTTACCTTGTTTAAAGGGAACTGTCCACACGAAGCCATTTTCTACACTGGATTCCTTAATGGTCGTAACGGAGGGCCGGGTGGTTATGCTTGTATCATGGAACCTACTTATGACAACAACATTCCCTACAATCCTGACAAACAAGAATTCACCCACATCGAAGAGTTGTTCCACCGTAATCTCTACGTATTCAAGAAGGGAGATCCTAAATGAGAACTGCAACTTTCACTATCTCAATGGTAGTGTACGAGGACAAGGTTGTTCCTGAGAAACGTATGGAGGAGCTCCTAAATGAACTCGAAGATTACCTACAATGCTGCCCGGAGTTTGATGGACTGAATGACTCCTTTCACGAGCAGGAGGAGGACGTATGAGAAACATAGCGGTGGAATGGCTGCATAAGGCTGCAGCCCTCCAAACAGGCCAGGAGTTGTATTTCCCGGCTGAAAACAAGCAGACACAAAAAGACTTGTTCAAGCTCTTCATAAGAGAGCTCCGCGTATTCAGCCAGATTGATGCGGTACTTGCAAGTACGATTGTGGTAGCACCTACCTTCAAAGACAAGCGTCATTGGGTAGTGCTAAGAAAGATCGCAGCGATTCCAACTCTGGCCTTCATGAAAGACGATCATGGTGTAATTCAGCGCGTTTCCATCGCCGATGACTCTGATCGTATCCATCGCCTCGAGCTTATGATTAAGGAAGGCTACTCCCTCGAGAAGATGGAAGAGATTGAAGGAAAACTGGACGAACTTACACTGCGGAGGATCGGGCTATGAGATACCTATTGCTTACCACCTACGCAAACGGCACAGTCACTGTGTCTCAATACAACTTACTGGAAACAGCCTATCCTGCCTTTGAAGATGCTAAGGCAACCATGATGCATCCAGAAACAAACATCAAACTCCTGTCATGTACGATTATTGCTGACACGGCAAGGAGGAAGTAATGGCTCGAGAAGGAGTAATGTTGTGTTACCCAACTGAAGAAGGACGTGTTCGCAGACTTGGTTCCGACTTTCTAGCTCAGCCCAAACTCAATGGAGAGAGGACTCGCGTCGAATACTTTCATGACGAGCCAGTTCTTCTCTCCTCGGAGGGAAACATATGGCATTTCTGCGATAAGATCAAAGCAGAACTTGCCAACTACCCTCCCCTGCCTTTCGATGGCGAAATCTACAAGCACGGCTGGAGCCGCGAGAGAATCCACTCTGCCTTGTCTCGCAAAGTGAACAGGAACGACGATGTGGATGAGCTTGAATTCCATATCTTCGATATCCAAGTTCCTAAGCTTATTCAAATTGAGCGCGCGGGACAACTCAGATCGTACCAGAACACAGATCGTATTCAGATCGTGCCCTGGTATCACTGCAACCAGAATGATTGGAAGTATCTTGCTACAACCTTCGTCGAAGATGGTTACGAAGGAATTATCCTTAAGCATGCCTACGCAGAATACGTTACCAAACGATCTGTTTATTGGCTTAAGTTCAAACCAACCGAGAAAGACATTTATCGCATCGTCGGCTACAAACAGCTCATCGACAAGAATGGAAACCCAAGAGAAGAACTTGGTGCGTTCATTTGCTGCGGCGACGACGGTACCCTGTTTGCAGTAGGCACAGGTTCTGCTCTCACACCAGCTAATCGCATTAGATACTGGGCAATCCGTGACAAGCTTATCGACCACGATCTGATTGTAAAGCACGAAGAGGGCAAAACAACCAACGGCATCTACCTTTGCAACGTAGCTGTCGAAGTGAAAGGAATCTAAAATGTACAGGCATATATTAAAACTCTTAGTCCTTTATAAAGCGTATAACGCCAAACCTCCCACTGCAATCTACCTTGGTTACGAGGAAATGAACAAACTCAAAGCTGATCCGATGTACATAGAGGAAAACTGGAAAGGATTTGCTGAAAAGCGGCCTAATATTTCTGGTATTCCAGTCTACACAGTCGATGTAGAAACACATCTAAACCTTGCTTAGGAGGCAACATGCAAGAACTTGACGGCAAAGAAAGTTACCACTTCGATGATGATGCTGAAAGAGTAGCCAAAGCATTAAACTGTACTGTGCTACTGCCTAATCATAATCAGCTCTTCCTCGACATTGATGGCCTTGCGGAACTCGATGAGTTTGAGCGCCGCCTCGAACAGCTTGAACTCGACGCTATGCCAGATCGCGCCGTGGACTTCAAGTACACCAAAGAAGTACTGCGATCTCGCAACGGTAACTACCACGTTATCCTAACCTTCGACAACCTCAGTTTCAGCGAAGACGAACGCATCCTCTGGCAAGCAGTATTAGGCAGCGATATCATCCGCGAGTATCTTAACTTCAAACGTCTAATCTGGGGTATTACTAATCCCAGTCGGTTATTCAGGCCTAAGGAGGAATCAAATGGACTCCCACTTTTCTAGCGCAGATAAAAAAGGGAAAGAAAGTATACTCCTTCAGATCACTGAAGCATACTACAAAAAGGAACTTCGCCGACCATTCATCTTCGTTGGTGTTATACTGCTTCTCTTCATATCGTCCCTCATAGGGCTAACACTAACTGTCATCTACAAATAGGAGGAACAAATGGAAAAGAAACTGACTGAAGCCATGTGCCCTACCGTTGTGCCGCCAGATTACCTAGGCGACGCAGTTTACGCAACCGACTGTGGCTGGGAGATTGTTCTCACCACAGGTTCTCATCACCGCATGGATGCTAGGGACATCATCGTACTTGAGCCCGCAGTTATCAACGCATTGATATGCTACATTAACCGCGTAAAGGAGGTACGCAATGCTTAGAACAGCCCGCACAAGGATAGTCCGTGGCATAGACCTACGAACCAAGGACACAGTCGTCCTGCATGATACAGTCTATGTCAATAGGCTCCACACCCTTATTCACATCTGCTACAAAGACTTCCCAGATTCATGGATGCGGATAAGACTGCCCAAACGGAAGGATCTCCGCACGATGCACGATACTTTGTTTGAGGGTTTCATACTAGCATCCTATCGGAGGTTCGTATGATGCGACCAAGGTTCGAGTGCAGCCTCTGCGGTGCACAAAAGAGGATAGCTTATCGTGTGTGCCCTGATTGCCACACCCAGTTCCCGGGCTGGATATCGCTAATTGACAAGTACTATACTCCTACAATACAAGGTGAGTTCCAGTTCCATGCTCGTTCAACAGATCCAGACACATCGCACGAAGCTGCTGAACTAGCAGACGCAGACACCATCTGTTCCCGGGTACTTGAGATCATCCGTAGTTACGGTGCTTCCGGTTGTATCTCCGATCAGGTTTGTGAGCAAATGTCCGAACACCGCAGGCAAGCAGTAACGCCGGCTTACGCTAGACTTTTGGAGAAACATCTGATCGCAGATTCTGGTATCCGAAGAGTAGCATCCGCCACTGGGCGTAGGCAACGTGTAATGGTAGCGATTGACTTCGCCCCAACCCCTCAACCAAAAAGGAGTGCTCCAATGACACCACCAAAGGACAGAAAAACCGCAGCACAAAAGCTCACAACCAAAGAAAGAAAGCACCTAGATTGGCTTAGCGAAAATGGAGCAACACCAACCGTCGTTATCCTTGCCATTATGTCCGCGGGAAGATCCCGTGGGTGGGCGCCAGCTTCAATAGCGGAGGAAATTGCCACATGGTTCCAGACGAAAAACTCTTCCAAGTCCACCTGCACAAGTACACTGCCGGAATCGTACTTTCCGGAGGATTCATTATCGCCGCAGCGCCCTGCTTTCGATATTTCATTGGACGGCGAATAACTGATCTTCCAAAAGCAGCAAAAATATTTATCGCGAAGAAACACGATTTTGTTTGACACGCTGACAAATCCATGTCATTATATAATTAATGAATGAGAACATGATGCTTAATTCCGGGCGCGAAAGGAGTGAACACTATGTCAGCCCATGTGCAGATCAAACTAACTGATGAACAGCACAAGAGACTTAAAATCTTTTGTGCCGAAGCAGAGAAAACCGTCGGACAAGTTGTCAAGGAAGCCTTAGAGGCTTACCTAATTCCCAAGGAAAAGGAGAAGGAAAATGGCTGAAGAAACCGTCGAAACCACTGAAGAAGTAACAAAGCGCCCGAGGAAACTTACCAAGGACGTGAGCGATCCCAAGGTCTGCAAGATCACTGTCATTGGCGGGACCAAGGGCGAGATGCTCTTCCCCCTGAGTGACCTCCCCGACAGCATCATGACGATCCTCCCCTGCTTCGCCGTCGGCCACAAGCTCGGTGATGCGGCTGCTGGTGAGAGCGGCGCTGATGCTGAGGCGTCGATCACAGCTACGTGGGAAGCCATGAAGAGCGGCAACTTTACTGTCAGAACCCCGGCGGAACCGAAGGTCACTCTGTCGGCTATCAAAGCCAACCTCGAGAACCTCCCGCCCGAGCAGCAAGAAGCCGCCAAAGCACAACTGGCGCTCCTGGGCATCACGCTGTAATCTCACAACATACCCTACGTTTGCATCTTGATCCTTCCTGCCGAGAGTTGACCTTAATGGGTGCCAACCACAGCAAAGATGCGAAGTTCCTTAAAGGGGTAGCCGGATACAGGTAACTCCGGCACTTTTTCAAGCGATGTCAAAAATTGACGCGGTCACTGGCGATTAGGGCCAAAGGAGATCCCACCATGTCTGACCTTCCTATTTCAATCAATAATCTCGACAACACCAAACGGCAGTCTTTCCGTACTTGTCCTCGCAAGTTCTACTGGAGCTTTGTCCGCAATCTCAAGACGTGCTACGGCTCTAGTGCACTTCGCTACGGCTCAACTTGGCATGCTGGAGTAGATGCTTACTACAAGCACGTCAAGGAGTTCGGCTGGGACAAAGGCGCCGATGCCATCACCGTCTCCGCCCAAGCCATGAAGAAGGAATGGGACGAGATCACTAACACCAGCGGCCAGACATTCTACAATGACTACCGCACCCTCGGAAATGCTTTCCTTTCATTCGCAAAGTACCTCGATTACTTCTTTGCTGATGAACACACCATGAAGATAATCCAGACCGAAACTCCCTTCAAGATTCCAATGGCACAGCAGCCAAACGAAATCCCTGGGGTACCAGACTTTCGAGTACTCTTTCCGCGCCTTGCTCCTTTCAACTTCACGGGAGTCATTGACGGAGAGATTTACCTCAATGATCGCTATTGGATACTGGAGCACAAGACTACCAGTCAACCCATCGCAACACAGGCACAACGCCTACACCGCAGTGCCCAAATCATTGGCTATACCTGGGCCGCGACACAACGCCTTGAAGAGCCTCCTGAAGGAGCCATGATCGGACTGCATCATCTGTCCTGTTACAAATCAAAGAAAGATAACTCCTACGGTGAGCCAAAGATCGACTTCCTTCGCTCGCCTCAGTTCTTCTCAGCCCGTGATCTCGAGCAGTGGATGGTGTCATTCTTTGCTTGTGCCAACGATCTTCAAGAAGAATATCAACGCAACCTCTGGCCTATGTGTCATGACAACTGCTACCAGTACGGCGCGTGCGCTTACATCATGCTCTGCGAGCAGAACCGCCATGTCGAAGACACTATCATTCCTGAGACTCACTTCTTTGTGGGCGAGGCTTGGGACCCGGCGAAGGATATCGCTGTTGACGGAGGTGCGTAATGGCACTTGCAAACTTACGGCAGAAACTCAGCGCAGTAAAGCGACTTGCACTCACTATCGACGGATCGCTCGATCACCACGCTATAGGTGTAGATACAGATTCTCTCTGGCATTGGCACACGGATGAGTTAATTACCACACACAGAATCTGGATCAACTGCGAAATTGAGAAGAATGGCATCTCTCGAAGGGGAAGATCCTTTGAAGAAGCTTACTCCCTTGTTGAAGAAAGAATCAAAAAGTGGAAGGAGGAGCAAGATGCCAACCGTGAAATGGAAGAGCTCTTCACTTAGAGTTAAGCAGCAGAAATGGTGGCTGACAAAGGGCCGTATCGAAGCCGCTAAAGAAAGTCTGCTTGGCATCGCTCGTTCCCTCGACATGGGAGAACTCTTCCTACAAGAACTCGAGACAATAACCGATGCACTCGACTGGAACAACGATTTACGCTTCAAAGCACAGGGAGGTCATATCAAGAATGGAGGTGATACCAGTGGCACTGACAAACAGCATGGATCTTAAAGTCTCTGATCAGAACCTGAAAATCCTAGTCATTTCCGACTATGGACAGGGCAAGAGCGTTTTCGCTTCGACCTTCCCAACCCCAGGTCTTGTCTTTGACTTCGATCACGGCGGAATTACTTACAAGGGCAAGGACTTCACCCTCGCCACCTACGACATGAGCATGAAAGGCTGGATTGAATTCGAGAAGGAATTCCCCATCCTCATGAAGGAGTGCAAGGAAGGCAAGTACAAGACTGTCGTTGTTGACTCCACAACCATCATGTCCGAGCTTGCCATGGAACGCGCTCTTTCCCTCGACCCCAAGCGTTCCACAACCGGCGGTCCTCTCTGGAATGTTCACTACGGCATGGTCAAGAATCTTGTAGAAGGAAAACTCAGACAGATCATCGACCTTCCCTGCAACGTGGTAGTACTTGCTCATATGCAAGTAGTCAAAGACGAGGAAACTGGCGCAGTCATGGGAGTACAGCCTCTTCTACCGGGAGCTCTCAAGGACTCACTACCTGGCAAGTTCGATGAAGTCTACTTCGCCTTCGCCAAGAAGAAAGGAGACAAAGTTAACTATGTACTTCAGACCGAGTCTCGTGGAATGTATAAGGCACGTTCTCGCATCAGTGGTGTCGAACATATTCTACCCGCTGAAGTTAATAACAACTATCATGATCTCGTGGCTGCAATTCAAAAGAAAGAACCTCAAGAGTAATCCGAGCTGACCAGCTGCTGCTGGCAGTATATCCCACTAGCGCGTGAGAGCGCACAAGGAGAAACATCATGGAAGCAATGTCCGTAACGCAGTTCGAAACCGATTTTGATCTGGATACCGATGCAAAAGCACCGCCCGTGATTCCTCAGGGCAACTACCGTGGCTCCGTTACTGGTGTCACCTTCGACGGAGAGAAACAGAGCATCAACTTCGACGTGGTTCTGCAGGGTAACGACATGGTAATGACTGATGGCGAAACCCCTGTTGACGGTGCCAAGCTTTCCTATCGCATCTGGTTGCCCCGCGCCGAAGACGCCGATCAGCTCACCTCGTCTGGCAATCAGACCAAAGCCCAGTGGAAGATCAACAACCTGAAGAAGGTCTCCACTTCGCTCGGCATCAACATGACCACTCCGAAAGCCATCGCGGAGGGTCTCAACAACGGCGACTGGATCGGCATCGAAGTGATCGCCAACATCAAGATTTCTGAGTGGCAGGGTGACATCAGGAATGAGATCAACTCACTGATCGCAGCACCGTAGTAACATCCATCGGTTCATAGCATTTGCCCTAGGGAGGGTATGGTTGCTCTTCCTAGGGCTTTTTTACAAGGAGAAATTGTGAAAGACCGAACTTGGAGACCTAAGGTTCAGAAATGGCTCCCGTATTGGGAGAGGATGGTAGCACAACATGGAGAGGAAAAGGTCTTCAACTATCTCTCCAAAGGGGAAACTAAGTTCCTCGACCGCAAAGACCGCGTGGGACTTTTACAAGCGCTTGGCATGAGGAATCTGCCAGGGGAGGAAACAGAAAGTGAAACTCCACCAAGTACGCCCGCTATTCGAGAACAGTGACAAGTTAACCTTCGTCCTTGCTTATCGCGAGCGCCGTTACAATGAGCTTCTTACCAGCCGACAAGAGTCTATGGTCGAAAAAGTAAGAAAGGAACTGAAGCCCAGAGGCGCGACGAAACCAAAGACACCAACCTTTACAGCCGATCAACTCGCGGCACTGAAAGAGATGGGACTGATATGAACGAGGTAATAGGTTCGCTCGTAGGTATCCTGCTTGGTTGCCTTATTATCATCTACATCTACCCACGTATCTTTAAGTAACTAAGGAGTACTTATGATCTACCTAGCATCTCCCTACTCATCAGCCACCCCACTCGAGCGCGAAGAGCGATTCCTCTGCGTTGCAGCTTACGCTGCTCAACTCATGGTCGAACGCAAACGAGTCTACTCGCCCATTGCCCACTGGCATACCATCGACCGTCTTGCTACTGAGAAGATAGCATACGATCACTACATCGACTGTGATCTGCACTTCCTGTCCCTCTGTGAAGAGATGTACGTTCTTTGCCTGCCAGGATGGGAACAGTCAACAGGAGTAAAGATAGAAATCGACGAAGCCAATAGACTTGGAATCCCGATAGAATACATCCACTTTGGAGAGCAACTATGAGCCACACACTACTCGATCAAGAACGCCAAAAGGAAATTGTCGACCCGTCCAAGGTTATGACTATCCACCCATCTGCTGTTAAGCTCTCCGAAACTCAGAAGCGCTTCCGGCAGGACATGGGCGATATCAAAGACCTGGTCAAGTCGATCAAGGAAAAGGGCCAGATCCAGCCCATTGTAATCAATCACGACTACACTCTTATTGCAGGCGGTCGTCGTCTTGCTGCCTGTATTATGGGAGCGATGAATGTCAAAGCAGTATTCATGGATGCCGTCGATCCTATCGTCATGCGTCAGCTCGAACTCGAAGAGAACATCAAACGAAAAGCTTTCACGCCGGCTGAAGAAGTCCTCGCGATGGAAGAGATCCACAAGATGAAGCAGGCACAGTACGGCAAGACTGAGCCCGGGAAGGCTGGCGGTTGGACACTCGAGGATACAGCGGCTCTAGTAGGTAAGTCCCGAGGATCTGTCATATCCGACTTGCAGATGGCCGAGATGCTCAAAGCGTTTCCCGATCTCCAGAATGCTAAGAAGAAATCAGATATCTCTAAAGCAGCAAAGGCTATGGAGAAAGTAGCAGCCAATATCGTGGGCCTTGCCAAGCACGAAACCAACAAAGCCCAGCATAGCCATCTTGTAAAGCTCGACAACGCTGATGCACTCGAATGGATGAAGACACTTCCCGAAGGCTACGCAGATATACTCCTTACCGATCCTCCTTACGGCATCGAGTACCAGGACGTTGGCATGACCATAGGAGGAACCGGCGGGAACCTGACTACCTCCGGCTTCAAGTTCGACGACGGGAAGGAGAACGCTCTTGAACTGTACCAGACATTATCTCGAGAAGCTTTCCGCTTTACAACGGCAAGTGCACACGCCTATGTTTTCTGTGGGCCTGAACATTTCTGGACGCTCCGTGGAGTGTTTGAGTCTGCCGGATGGCTCGTTCATATTAAGCCCCTTATTTGGATCAAGCGCTCAGTGGGACAATGCAACGTACCAAGTGCTTGGCCAGCCTCCTGTTACGAAATGCTCATGTACTGTCGAAAGCCTGCTTCAAGACTTATCAAAGAAGGCCAACCTGACTGGATCGAATGTGGTCTTGTTGAACCTTCAAAGCGAATCCACCCAACAGAAAAGCCTACCTCCCTCTTGGAGAACCTTATTGCTCGTAGCGCTAACCCAGGAGCTACTGTTGTCGATCCTTTTGCCGGCTCCGGTTCTACGCTCGAAGCCGCATTCAATCAGAAATGTATCGGAGTTGGCTGTGAGAAACTACCACAAGCATATGCTGCAGCAGCGGCGAGAATAGCTGGCTTTCTTAAAGGAGGTTAGCGTGAGTACAAAAGCTATAGTAATCATTCTTTCTATTACCTGCGTGCTAGCTTATACTATGGCAACACTTCAATCACACAAAGCTAAGTATACTATGCCAATGGTATCTTCACATGGGCCAGACTGCTGCGAAAGGCTCGCCAAGAGAATAGCCATGCTGGAAATACTACTATGTGGTATTCTACCAGAAGATAAAGCCTGTTGTTTCTGCCACGTTCCTAAACACAGCAACGTCAAAAATTGACACGGTTACTGGGAGGATAAAATGGATCTGAGAATAGTGAACTATCTTGCTTGTCGTATCGACGGAGATGCTAAGATGCTCAAAGAGCTCGAGTATCAAGCTACCCGCACCAATCAACCGCTTGCTGAGAATCCTACTTATACCAAGGTTATTAGAAGTATGCGCTCTGATGCCCTTGAGCTTGTGGAGGAACTAAAGTGATGGTACCTAACGAAAGGAACGCAGGAAAAACAATGGTGTTCCTAACAATCAAAGTACTATGGTACAAAAAGGCACTCCAAAAGATCGCCAAAGGAACTGACGATGATAACTGTCCTTTGATGGCCACGGAGTTACAGCAGATAGCGCGTAAAATACTGGAGGAATACGATGATACCCACTGAAGGACCCGCCTCTGCTGAGATTATGCTCGTTGGCGAAGCTCCGGGTGACGCAGAAGTCCGTGCCGGCCGTCCATTCACTGGCCCTTCTGGTTCCATCCTGGATAGGCTTCTCCAAGAAGCTGGAATCTCCCGACACGAGGTACTCCTAACCAATGTCTGTCGAGACAAACCACCAGGTGGCGATCTCTCTTTCTTCTTTCTAGACGGCAAGAAGATGAGTCAGCCCAAACCAATCTTCGAATCCTATATTGCTATGCTCAAGCACGATATAGAAGTCTATCGTCCTACAGTAATCATAGCCCTAGGCCAGATGGCAATGAAAGTTCTTACTGGTCTGCATGGAATCAAAGAGAACAGAGGTTTCGTCAATGACTGTTTGCTTGCTCCAGGAGTCAAGGTTATCACAACTTACCACCCTGCCATCCTCAATTACGATTACAAGCTTTCATTTACAGCCGTCATGGATTTCCGTAAAGCTATACGTCACGCCAAGCGTCCCTCCTTCTGGTACACAGAGCGAACACTGGTCGATAATCCTACCGCGCAAGAGTTCATAGATTATTGTGACGAGGTCGCAGACAAGGGCGAGGTTATTGGCTTTGACGTAGAGACAAAATCTCCTGGCGCCCACATTAATATTCTGGGCGTGTCCCATCGTAGTGATTATGCTATGTCTCTAGACATTATGAACGGCATTAATCCTAAGTACGATGAACAGACTGAACTACGCGTATGGCAGGCTATATCGAACCTTGCTAACAAGTGTCCTGTCGTCATGCAGAATGGGAACTATGATACCGCTGTAGCCCTGCACAATAACGGCATTTATTTCAAGCATTATCTATCCGATACCTTGATCGCTGCCCATTCACTGTGGCCAGAATGCCCAAGGTCTCTCGGCTACCTTGCGTCTGTAGTCCTAGACGTACCTGCATGGAAACATACCAGCCGAGAATCTCCGACACTTTACAACGCTGCTGATGCAGCAAATACTCTTGGTATCTGGAATGTCCTGTCTGTACTGATGGACTCTTATGGCGTCAGACCAATCCATGATTTCGAGATGTCTCAGATGCCTGTGTCTATCATGCTTCAACTCCAGGGCATCTACGTCGATCGAGTTAAACAAGCCGAGCTACTCAAAGCTATCCACGAAAGAGGTATCGCTCTTGACGAAGTCCTGTTTAAGGCCATTGGAAGAAAGGTCAACCTCGGTAGTCCTAAGCAACTACAGCAACTCCTCTACATCGACATGGGTCTGCCTGTCCAATACAAGCGGAGAAAGAATGCCTCGGAACCGCGAAGAGCGACGACGAATGAAGAGGCTCTCAGGAAGCTCCAACAGCACACCAACAATCCGCTCTTCGAACTCATCATCGAGAGAAAGAAACTGGATAAGCTCCGAACCTTCGTGGACATAGACTTATCGCCGGAGTCTCGTGTCCATACCTGCTATAATATCACCGGCGCAACCTCTACTAAAGAGGGGAAAGGATTGGTGGTCGACGATGAAGATCAACATAAATCATTCGCTCGTTGGTCTTCGAGCGCGAGCATTATATTACCGTTTGGTAGCGGTAACCTACAAAACATACCTAGTGCAGCGCGCAAGATGTATATCGCGCCGCCAGGTTTTAAGTACGTCCAAGCCGATTATAAACAAGCAGAAGCGGTTGTGGTCGCATATCTTATTGGGGACAACAAGCTCAAACGCCTCTTTCAGGAGAGCTTTGGAAAGAGCTCTGAGGAATGCGAAGCCAACGGCTGGGATATCCACAAAATAACTGCGGATATGATCTTCCGCTGCGGGGTTGAAAATGTCACTAAAGACCAAAGAAAGGTCGGAAAGCTTACTCGACACGCTACGAACTACTCGGCTGGTCCTGGAGTACTTGCTCCTAAACTTGGAATTAGCACAAAGGCGGCTAAGACTCTTCTCGATGCTTTCCATCTTGCTTGCCCTATGCTCAGTATTTGGCATAGTCGTATTCAACGTGAACTCCAAGCCACTCGTACTCTTACAAATCTTCTTGGTCGCAAGCACAGGTTTCTTGATCGGTGGGGAGATAGTCTTTTTCGTAGTGCGTACGCTTATATCCCGCAGTCAACTGTTGGAGATCTACTCAACAAAGCCCTCGTACGCTTATACGACAACTTCGGAGAAGAAATAGATATTCAACTCCAACTGCACGACGCTATCTACTGCCTCGTCCCAGAAGAAAAAGTCCAGTACTGCATGGCCGCAATGAAGGAATCAATGCTGATTCCACTCGAGTTCAACGGAGAGGAGTTCATGATTGACGTAGACTTTAAGGTCGGTGACTCCTGGGGAGATTTGTATGACGCAGAAATCGAAGAGGACTGGGAACTCGAGGAGGAGTAATGCTATCTGTTAAGATCTGCTGTTCGCACGTTTGTGCTGATACTGAACATCACAAGTTCCTCTTTCAGCTTAGGTGTTTAGGGACTGGATACGCTACCAAAGACCGTGACGTTAGAGTGGGAAATGACAGATACTTGTTTGTTTCTCAGAACAGCGATCCAGAGACACTTTACGGCTTGGTCATAGACGCCCTTACAACTTGTGGGAGAGTTACAAATGAAGACATACTCGAAGTCGCGCGGAGTAGGAGGCGTTAATGTCAAACAGGAAGTTATCAAACTGGTTAGACGCTTATGCAGAGTTCACGGAGAATACAGAATCCGCTCCACTGTTTCATCGGTGGGTATCTTACTCTATGGTCTCCGCAGCGTTGAGAAAGAAAGTTTGGCTATCTCTTGGCCGGATAAAGATATTTCCGAACTTGTATATCGTCTTAGTAGCGGAACCGGGTATCGCTCGAAAGTCGCAAGCCATATCTTTCGGGGTAGATATTCTGAACGAAATTCCAGCAATTATCGTCTCTGCGGACTCGATAACAAAAGAAGCTATGCTTCAAGACTTAGAAGGCGCAGCCGTAGACGAGCCGATGCCCGACCAAACGATCTTCAGACACGCATCACTTAACATCATCTCAAAGGAATTCGAATCGTTCTTAGGGCAGAAGGGCGAGAACACTAAGATGCTTGTCCTTCTCACTGATCTCTTCGATGCCCAGGAGATACCATGGAAATACAGGACGAAGAACTCAGGGAGCAATACGATACCGTCTGTCTACTTGAACATACTCGGTGCTACTACCCCGGAGAGCCTTGCCTCTTCTCTTCCGACAAGCGCTATCGGGGGTGGACTTACATCCCGCATAATCTTTGTGTGGTCTGCGCAGAAGACAAAGAAAGTACCGATCCCTGAGATCACTCCACAGATTAGACAACTAAGGGAGTACCTCATCCATGACCTCTCAATCATCGCCAGAATCTCTGGCAACTACGTTTTCTCAGCTGAAGCAATCGAAGCTTGGAAGGCTTGGTATACAGATTATGACGAGACTTCCCCACTACGTATATGTAAGGATTCAGCGTTTAATGGTTGGTACTCGAGAAAGCCCATGTTTATTCAGAAGCTTGCCATGGTACTCAGCGCATCGGAAACAAGTGATCGCATTCTTCATTGGAGTTACTTTGAGAAGGCACTTAAGGCGGTCGAAGATGCTGAAAGAACAATGGGACAGACCTTCACAGCGATTGGAAAGAGCGAAATTGCTACGGAGGTTGCTATGGTGATCGACATTATCAAGCGATACGGTACGATCAGCGAAAAGCAACTCATGCAGATGACATGGAGGGACTTGGACTCGCACAAGTTTACTAATGTCATTGATACAATCAGTAAGACAGGCTTAGCCAAGCGAGAGTTTCGAGACGCAGCCGGTAATCCGGGCGTATTCTACGTATGGAAGGGGAACTAAGATGGCATACGGACAAGAGTGTATGGTAGCATCACCAGAAACATCAATGGCTCAGATCGAACTGAACGAACTTGGTGCGGTTGTTAACGAACTTGAGACAGAGGTAAGGTTCCTATTCGAAAAGACAGACGGGTATCGGTATACTCCTGTTGACAAAATGGAGAAGACCCCGGGATTACAGCAAGCACTGCCAGCAATTCCTCCGTACTTCGATCAACTCAGAAGCAACAGACTGCGACTGGAGACGATTTCCAGATCGTTGAATGAGCTTAGGAGGTCCCTTGCCCTCTGAACGCGAAATGGAATCTGCATTAGATATCCAAAGTGGTGGCATCCACTACAAAGACTGCCCCATTCAACCTGGAGTATTTTGTCACGTTAACCAGTTACCGTACTTCGATGCAGCTGCCGTCAAGTATATCTTCAGGCATAAGGCCAAAGGGAAAGCTGCTGATATAAAGAAAGCTATTCATTGCTTGCAACTTATCCTAGAACTTGACTACAATCTAAAGAGTAAAGTAACCTATGCGGAATAAGAAAAGGGGAGAGGCCTTACAGCCCCTCCCTTTTTGCTTCACCGTACTTCTTACTTCCTACGCATTAACAGCATCTGCTGCCGTGTCTCCGATGATATCATCCAGTTGCTGCAAGTCGGCCGCAGTAATCTGAATCCCACCAGCGATCTGCTCTTGCAGCACCACGATCTGATCTTTCAGTGTTTGAAGTTTTGCATTGACTGCATCATGGGCCGCAACTGCATCATCAATAACCTTCTGTACCTGTGCATCCATAGCGTTCATTCTCCTTGTTAGTTGTTTGATTGCTTTCCTTTGCTTCAAAAGTTCCGCCAGTACATCGAGATACTGCTGGTTCAGTTTCACTCCTTCCTCCCTTCTAGGGTGTAGTCACCACCTTCTTCTGGCGGTTGGTAAAGAAGCCAAGAATGGCCACCGCTACTGCTGACCCGAGCTGAAAGTAATCAGCCGTAGTCATGCTTCCATGTGCGACGTTGACTGCTGCCGGTGCTCCAATTAAGCCACCAGCCACAGTTCCAACTACTGTTGCGATCCGATCGTAGTTCACTAACACTTCCCTCCCTTTGGTTTAGGACCTTTCATTCCTTTCGGCATCTGCTTTGGCATTGCTACCTGGCTTCCCTTTGGCATCTGTATTTCTCCTTTCTCCAGCGAGGTCAATTTTTGACGCGCCAGTAGTTGAGTTAGCTTCAACTTGCCAATGGCGTATCCATCCTAGAAACTTCTGCCAGAATGGTATGTACGTCCATACGCTCATTCTTTAACTCCAGGAACTGCAAACAGGTACTTAAGACTTCCGCCCTTGTACGTTTCAGGGATATCGTCCTCAGAGATCTTCATAGCTTTTTGCACAGCTAAAGGAATCGGACCTCCCTTTCCAAACCAGTGACGGAAGAACGTTGATACTGTCCCGAGGTCTTCTTTCTCCTCGCCGGCTCTGAGTGGCGGAGGGGCGCCTTCAATGGTCTTGTATGTAGCTTGAACTATCGGACTTGCAGCAAGTACAGGGTCTTCCTTACCAACCTGCAGGAAAGGAATATGGAACGTATGCGGCTGGAGATTAACTCCTAACTGCTGCCCACCATACAGTACACTTCCAACCAATAACGCTTCTCTCATGAAGGTCTTTGCTACTGACTGACCAACCAAGTTCTGCGGAGCCATAAGAGCGTCTCTAATTGCGCTCCCCTTGAACTCTTTGTCGGCAGTAGATAGCAGACTCCTAATCCCAACCAGATCCTTGGCAATATCTGCGAGTTTCTGCCCTTTGATAAGTCCTCGGCTGGTCTGCAGTCCTCTCCCCATTTCCATAGCCATTGCAACTCTGCGCTCCATGATCTTGAATGGAGTATTCTGGAAGAGAACTGCTGCACGCACAGTGGGATTCTTCATCCACGAGGGATTTAATACTCCACCCATGAAGTTATTAGTAATAATCGTATCCCAGATATGTACTAACGCTTGTTGCTCTGTAAGCCCCATCTTTTCTGCCATCATCTTGGCAGCTAGGAAGCTGTTACTCCTGTCGACCATCTCTATACCAGTGATCATGCTGGTCGATGCCTGTGTAACCTTGTTTAGATTATCCATGAACTTACTTCTTGTCGCGTAGTCAATTCCGAGATCATCAAACACTGAAATAAAGTTATGCATCTGCGTGAAGTTTGCAAGTACTAAGTCCTCAGAACTTCTTCCAACTTTCAGTCCAAGATTTCTAAGGCCCGGGACTTCTTCAAGCAACTGTGCGGCAGCATTCTTTACAGCAATTCCTGTTGCTTTGGGCAACTGCTTGAATGCGTCAGTGCCATACTGCGACAACACGCCGAGCTGTTTGAACAAGTGCTTGAATGGTGCGGATGGCAGTCCTCCAAGCAGCCGGAAGGTTTCTGCGGTCGAATACAGTTGTGCTGCTTTGTTCCAGTTAGTTTGTGGGTAGCCTGCGAATGCTTCACTGATTCGGTCAAAGAATCCTTGCACATCCTCATACCCCTTTATCATAGGATTATTCTTGAAAGCCCACCAAGAATTCTCCTTGCCTTTACCCCAGAAGCTAGCTCCCATGATTCTCTTCTCAGTATCAGGAACATACTGACTGAAGTTGGTCGCATACTCAGGGATATAGTTCTGCGCGTAAGCTCCACGGTGATGGAACTTGGTCATGTTCAGTCCACGATGCACTTCCTCAGGAGTAATGCTAACTCCCATCGCCCCAAGCTTCTTGGAGAACGCTTCTACGTCAGGAGCCCCACCAAGACGAGAGTACTTATTGTATGGGCCAGACATTGGTTTGAGTCCTGCTTCGGTTGCCCGGGCAGCGTATTGATCATACATTCCTCTTGCGTGCGCAATAGCAATCTGATCATCCTGAGTAATCAAGTCCTTCAACCAGGGTCTCTTCTCAAATGATGCTGTATCATCTAACGCCAGCGACCATCTGACGGTAGGAAACTGCTGCGCCAAGGGCATAACTTCCCTATCGTATGCAGCATTAAATGCCTTCTCATCAAAGCCAAGTTTCTGTTTTGCTGCTCCTACTGACTCAAGTTCTGCCTGTGCTTCTGACAACTTCGTCTGGGTATCAGCAAACCACTGCTCTCCTCGCTTCTTTGTGGGAGTTGACTCGAGCAGCTTATTCAACTTGCTAACACTGTTAGTTAGCAATTTCTCACGGCTATCCAGTACGGATGCCAGCATTCCTTGTTCTTCCATCTGAGGTTGGACGCGCTCAGCAAAAGCCCTAACTGCTTTCTGCGCTTCCTTAATTGTCCTTGCTGCCTCCGGATGATCTTTGATAATGTTACCCATAGCGCCCATGAATAGGCCAGTGTTATGATACACAGCTTGCTGCCCCTGTCCAAGCTCAGCAGCTATGGCTCCAACAACTCCCCCTTCTGGCGACAGTAGTTGATTGATAAATAACTTCGACTGGAAAGCCAGGGTTGTGAACCGTTCTACTCCCAGAGGCAAACCTTCCTTCCTCTTTAGAACAGTTTCCTTCAGGGCCGTTCCAAGTTGCCTTGCCGTCATACTCCTGTCCGTAGGAAGTGGAACTTGCGGAGCTGTTGTAGGTATCATCTTCATCGGAACAGCAACTTCCTTTGCTCCTTCTGGCAAAGGCATTCCAATCCAGCCATTCTTAAGTGCTTGTACCCAAGAAATTTCTTTCTTGGCAATCGCATCAGCAATAGGCTTGGCGGTAAAAGCTTTCTTTGTAAGTGTATCTATTGTGCCAGCGTCAGCATTTGATGGCGCGATAAATCCTGCTGCAGCTAACGCTGCTCCAACAGGAACTGCAACTGCTGCTACTTGAGCAAGTCTGATTGCCCAATTGCTTGCATCTTCAGACACAGCAGTAAAGTAAGGTTTTACTACATCGTCTTTAAGAGCTATAAAAACTCGATGATTCTCATTACGACTTACTCCTCCGGTGTGTGTGATAGTATCGTATCCATGCTCTGCCAGAAACTTATTAGCTTTATCCTTACCGCCTAACTCAGAAGCTAAATAAGAATACACATCTCTATTGGTTCTGAGATTATCAGATACAAATAAATTCCAGTCGTGTCGGATCAAAGATTCTTTATCTGGATATTGCTTTGTACCCCAAGAAAATCCATGTGTATCCGGCTGGTGATCTTTCTCCCACAACTCAGCCATTTGTTTAGCACGTAAATCCCTAATAGCTGCCATAGCAGGGTCATCGAGCATTCTAGCAGCTTCGTACTTTTGTCGCATTTCAGCAGGAAGCATCTCAGGTTTTAGCGCAGTTTGTCTACCGAACATCTCCACATATGGTTGCCCTAAATGATTTATCTTTAAGTCAAAACCAGCAAACGGAGAATCGCCACCAATCTTACCTAAATTTGCTCCTGTTGCAGGTACGACAGTCTTGTCTATATCAAAGACATTCTTAGGCTCCATGATAAGGGGACGAACGTTAGGACCTGAGTCGGCTCCAAGTGCTTGAAGCTTTTTAATATCTCCAGGTAAAAGTTTATCACTTGATTGGCGGTATCCTAGATCTTCAAGCTCACTGATGCGTTTTGGAATAACAGTATTTTCTACAAACCTATCAAAGCGCTCCAAGCCCGAATTAATAATAGACTGCACATCGTACTTAGTAAGTTCTGTGCCTTTAGTAAGTGCTCGCGATGTGGCGATACCGTAGTCGTCAATATAACTCCCCATTAACACATCGCCAGATACAGGGTCAATGATATCTTCTAAAGCCTTTTTACCTATCAAACTTTTATAGAGATTTCTATTTTCGTCTGCTAAGGCTTCAGAGATTTTTGGGTGGAATTGAATTCTTCCATATTTATCTCTTAACTCCCCAGCGTACCCACCAGTAATATTTTCTGTATGAGTATCTTTGACGAATGGCCTTACTATATTATATAAAGCGTGATCTTCTTCAAGAAAATCATCAAGGTACTGGCTATCCTGCATAGCCATTTCACCTGATTCAAGCTTATTTCTAAGCCAACGAGCTTGAGAACTTGTTCGAGCAGTAACACTCATTCCATCGTTACTGGATTCGGCTCGAACTTTCTTTAATGCTTCTATAAGTCCTTGCTTATCTTCAATTACATGCCCAGTTTTAGTGAGGTTTCCCTGAGTCATATACACCCCAGGGCCATACAGATTACTTGTGCTGCTTCCTGCGACTGTAGGTATATCATGACTGCCAGCAGTGCCATGCACACCAACAACTCTATCGGTCTTAAATCCGGCTGCTTCCATTACCGCTTTTTCTTGCTCCCAAGTCATTACACCAGACTCGTTGCCAAGAGATTTAAGTAAACTCTGGCGCAGTTCTGTACCACTAATAGGCTCAGAAATATCAGGTATATGTACCCATCTACTGTTGGATGGAATTCTCTCTCTTGCGGCAGCAACAATTCTATTTGCTTCTTCTGGAGTGTATTTACTTAACGGGGAAAATAACTGTTTCTTAGGTGCAGCAATTTCATCCATCTTCTTTACTGCAGCATCCATCACCTCAGGAGTATTACTAAACTCCTTCTTAGCGATGGTCTTCGCAACCAGCCCATTAGTAATCTTCAAAGTCGGATCGGCGAGTCTGTCCAACTGTAATTTAACAACAGCTTTCATACGGTCCGGAAAGCGCTCATACAGGCTATCTCCAGATAACTTTCTAGCCATCGCTTCAGCAAACATTTCCCTACCGTTAGGCATAGCTGCCCCAGTAGCACTTTCCAATGCTTGTACTTCTTCGACAGGCAGACTTGATCTGATTTGATTTAAGTAGTCTGTGTTAATCCTAGTAACGTTATGGGAAGCTTCATGTAAAGCTACTTTTCCTGGTGTGCTTCTTCCTGAACTTCCTTCAACAATAGCAGTTCCAGGTTTAAGATAAATCTTGCCTTCGCCGGTAGCAACCCAACTTTCTTCTGGTACGTGCACAGCAGAAGTTCTACCGTACATATTAGAAGCAAGTTCTTTTGTTTCAGGAGTTCCACCGAGATCCTTCCACACTTTCGCAACAAACTCACGGAAAGGTTTTACAGCAACTACTTTATCAAACATAGTATTAGGAGCCGCCTGAATACCACTACGAAGCTCTGCGAGAGCAGTAGACTTTGTTCGTAACTCCATAGCCTTTGCTGCTTGGCGATAGAATTGTGCCGGCGTAATTGCTTCAGCAGTATCAACTTCACCTGTTGCCGGATTGATAGCAAACGCCCCAAGTCCTGCGCCGCCAGCAACTAAGCCCATTCCCAACTTCTTAGCGAAGTCATTTTTTGACGGGGTTACTGCCGCAGCGGCTACAGCCTTTTCTTGTTCAGCTGCTGCCTCTTCAGCCACAAGTCGTTTAGCTTTATTAAAGAGATCCTTCGGACCTTTAACTCCATTGGCATTAAGAACACGCTTGAGTTCATTAGCGTCAAGTGTTCCAGTCCCACCAAAGACTTCCGCGGCAGTCAACTCTTTAACAAAGTCATCTGCTGTTCCACTTGCACGAGCAATAGTCTTGGCGATATCTAGTGCCGGCTTCAGTTCTTCCTTGGCGCCTGCCTCCATCCGACTGGTAAGTGCAGCAATATCTGCTGCCTCCATGTTCATAGCAACAGTCTGCGGTACTCCCTTACCAACCCTATCCATTACCTTTTCGAACTGAGGTTCACTTAGTTCAGATAAGCCCATGAAAGGTTTTGAGCCATAAATCTTTTCGAGATCTGCAATTGCAGCTTCATGCAGTCCAATAGGAGCACCTGGACTTTTAACAGCATCTTGGAGTACGCCATACCGAAGTATATCAGTTTCTTTAGTAAGTGCAACACCCTCAGGAGTAACTGAGATTGGAGCAAGTCCTGTGGGAATAACCGGCCTTGCATAGTCCATTGCAGTAGCAACACGGCGGGTATAGTTATCTCCTTCAAGCGCATCAAGCAATGTCTGGCGTCCAGCAGCATCAGCCTCAGCCGCTTTAGCTGCTGCTTCTGCTGCTTTAGCTTGTGTTTTAGCAAGATTCTTTTCAAATGCCTCAACACCACCGCCCAAGAAAGGAACCTTCTTAAGTGTAGGCAGCGCGGTTTCTTCTATAAGACCTTTGCTTAATGCTTCCTTGACCAGTTTTCCTCCGACACTATTAACAATCTTATGTCCTCCACCAATAGCACCGACACCAAGAGCCAGTTCAATGCCAAGCTTGCCCCACGTTCCTTCGTGAGTCTTGCCATACATTGAGTTATCTACCAGCTCTTTTGCTTTGTCGAATACAAAGAACTCAGGAATAGCCATTATAGCCGCGCCAGCAAGCCCGGCTGCTGCTCCGGCAGGACCTCCAACTGCGGCACCCACAGCGGTACCAGCACGTAAGGCCTTAGCAACTTTATAACCAAGACCCAACGACTTGATGCCAGCTCCCCAAGCCATAGCTTCACCAGTAGAAGTTCCCTCCGACTCAACTTTCTTTTCTTTCAATGCTGCTTCGAAGTCAGCTTGCCCTGGAAGAGCTGCATATTTCTTGTTCTCTCCAAACAAACCAAAGTAGTTGGTAAGCTCAGAATCCTTTGCAGCTTTATACATCTGAGCTTTTTCCAGTGCCGTCTTGCCTTCTACGTCTGGAGTAGCAAGAACATTGGAAGCAGTTTCAGAGAGAATCCTCTTAGCACTCTTTCCAACGTTCCTCGGATCAGCCAAACTTTGCTCGAACTGATTCCTTATATTTTCAACCTGTCCCTTAAAGGGATGATCTTCAGGGATATTAGCTTCATGTGCTTCAGTCTTAGTAGCAAACTTGTTGTACTTAGGCTTAGCTGTCACCGGACTCAGCCGTGCCGCGACATTGCTGACCAGAGCGTCTATCTTACCTGGGTCATTTGCAACATCAGCTTTTTGCTTCTCCAGTGTCAGTAGTTGCGTCTCTTCTGGCGAGTGTCGAGTAACAAACGATCCACCACTGCCAGACAGAACATCATCAAGATTGAACATAGGACTCTCCTTACTTACTGTTAAGAACGCGTTTGGTATTTTCAGTGTCGAAGTAAGTAGGACTTCCTCCGAGGGCCCAGTTAACAAAGTTCGCTGGCTTATTTACAACGTCCATGCCAGCAGCAAGAGGAAGTGCAGCACCTTTACGCGCTAATCTTCCTACGCGCTTAGCGCCAGTAACGATTGGAATATCAGTGTCTGCTGACTCCTTCAATGACTCAAAGGAGATATTTGGAGTTGATCGAACAGCACCTGCCGTATGTGCTGCCTTGGTATCAAACGTTTCAGGAGCAAACGACGGCCCAGAATATGGAGTAGTTGTAGCAGTAGGAAGAGATACTTTACCAGGTTCTGCTTTGCCTTCAGCTACCAACTGCCGCATCCGAGCAACAGAATCATCTGGAACTCCGGCAAGTTGAGCTCCTTGTACATTAAGCAAATTCTCACGAATAAGCTTTTCATTCTGCATAGCATCACCATACTTACCAGCAATCTTATTAGCAATATCTTGACCAGCCGCTCCAGCAGTGTAATACTTAGCAGTACCTTTGTACGCTTCTGCCTGAGCAAGATTCTGTATATCTTCTTTCTTGGCAAGAGCAAGTTCAATGGCACCTTTACTTGTAGCCCCAGCATGCTCGATGCTGCCCTGATTAGCAATTCTCTGCTTTTCCAGTTCAGCCTCAGTTACCATCTTCGTCTTCTTCAGTTCCTTCTCGATATCGTTCTCACGAATCTTTTTACTGCCGGCTTGCAGATCAGTGTCATAAGTATTAGTCCACATAGTTACACCTTCCCTTCGTAGTTAATAGACTCAGATTTACGAGTCTGACCTGCGTTAACATTCTGATCAAGATATTCAGAAGCTTGACCACTGGCTCCGTAGGCAGCAGAAACATTCACGCTACCAAGCGCGCTTGCAACCATCTGCGCTGCGCTCTGTGCAACACTCTTCATCGCTTCGACCTGAGTCATGAAGTGTCGAATTGCAGCTTCAATAGCCGACTGCATAGCTGTAACTGCAAGTTGTGCTGTGGCTGTAGCTTTCTTAGAGCCAATGTCAAACGACTTGGCCATAGTATCTTCAGTTGCTATGCTCATCTGAGCAGCAACTTGATTGTTAGTTACTTCGGCTTTATACCGCTCGATAGCCGCCATAACCTGGGCTTTGCCTTTTTCAAACTTTCGCATTTCATTAGAGTCATAAACCTGACCAAGAACACCAACCACAGAAGTTGCTGCTTGGTAAATTCCAAGATTGAATTGTACAGCAAGGCGAGCAGACTCAGCCATAATTGCTGCGCTTGAATCACTAAGCCGCATAGTAGACTCGTTATTAACTTGTGTCTGCTTAGCAATCAACCGTCCAGTAGGAACGTCCCATCCAAGATCGTCCATCTGGTTGCACAACTCGTTATACGCAGCAGCGCGTATATCGTTCTGTCGCTGTACTTCCCGATTAAACAGCGCTGTCTCGGCATCGCCAAGCCCAGTACTGTACGTAGTAAGCTTAGCCGCAAGTTGGGCTTGAAGAGTAGTAAGTAATTGCTCTTCAAACTTCTCCGAAGTATAGTCTATATCAGTATTTGGCGGTTCCCCAGGTTCGTATCCTGTGATCGTTCCTGGAGTATACGTCGGAATACCTGCGATAGCATTTTCTGCTGCCGCAATAAGTCCACTTATGTCGAACGAGTCGACAGCAGTTGCGATCGAAGTAACATTCGTGTTAACTAGATCTGCAGCCCAATCAGCCCAGGCAGCAGCGTCGGTGTACTTAGCTTGTAACGCTCCGTACGCATTATTAAAGATTCCTGAGCTGTCGCCAAGTATAGATGCTACAGGTGGATCTGGCATTGTGTTCTCCTCAGTAACCGTGTCAAAAATTGACACCGCTTGAATTAGATTGGAGCAATTGGGTGAAAGGGCACAGTATCTATTACATTAAACCCTGGTAACGATATGATATTGTTATGTAAAGCATCGAAGAGTTTTGTGTAGCTACCGTCTTCGTGCTTCATACTAAGGAAGATATTGCTGTCTGCATCAAGTGCCCAGGAACCAATAGGCTCTTCTTTGTACGGGAAGCCAACATCGAGACGACCAGATTGAATTCCATTACTTGGCCACAGACTTGCAAAGAGTTCTGCATCAGCACGAGTTAAGTTAGTCCCACCTACTTCATTCCAGTGCGGGTAGTATTCAAGAGGATAGTCGCTTGGATTTTCGTCATAAAGGTGGGTATACTCCAGACCGTTAGGCAAACCGCTAGTGCTATGAGGCTTACTAAGATCAACCGTGCCATAACTCCCCCAAGGCAAGCAGACATAACTTTCGATAGTCCCACAGAAACCACTTCGATCTGACGCGCCTATACGCACTGTGCGGTAGGTATTTGATGACTTATCTATTGGGAACAAAGTACTAAATGGAAGTCGTATCTCTTGTTTAACTGTATTGTACAGTGTATGAGATAGATCAATTCCAACTACGTCCAGACGAATACTTTCTGGAGCAAACTGAGTCTGACCAATATCAGCAGAAACTGATAATGGCGCATTGCCAGTGCCTGATGCAGTAAACCAATACCGTGTATGCTCAAATACTACAATGTCATTTCTTAAGTCCATAAACAGAATTGTAGCATCAGTGTAATCTATTTCATCTGCTGCGGCTCCTGATTCAGTATACGTTGTTGGCTCATAGCCAGAAGCACTTCCAGACCCCATACCATTACTAAGATCAGTAATATAAGGATTATGAAGTTCAGTCAGCCTATGGTACTCAAGTGAATAATGTTTCGTCCTGTCACAGAGAGTCAGTACTTCTTTGCCATCAATCTTCAACACACTTTCATAGGTAATATCATGGCTATAACTAAGGTCTACTTGCTCCCCAGTTGGTCTCGCTGTATAAGGATAACATTCCCAATCAGGATCAAAGCCCATTACCAACTTCCCTTTTTACAGATTTGTGCTGGAATCCAAGCCTTTGCTGGCATATAACAACCACACAGCAAACAACGTTTATGAGTATACATTTCACAAGAGTTACAAATTTCAATTCTTCTTTTGTAATCTTCTTTAGTAACTGTCTCAAAGCCGGTAGCAACAAAGTCAACTAATGCTCCAGAAAAAGATTTCATCTGTTCCGTTAAAGAAGGAAAGTCGTCTGGTACTTCGACAGCACTAGCAGGTTTCCTTATATCTGCCCAGACCAAAGCAAGAACTTTCTCGTAATCTAATGCTGGGTCTTCAGACACAAGGATCTTAGCGTAATCTTCTGCTGTAATATATTCTTCCCCAGCAGCTAAGCGGTCTGCTAAAGCTTGAGCATAGTTAATTAACATGAGAAAGTCTCTATTGTGCAATTGTAGTAATTATACTGCGCTGCCTTGTCCGTAGGGCTGTACACTCGAGCATACCCATCCTCAACAACAATAAGACTGCCGTCGTAACCACCAGATGCAGGTTTTATACCATCTGGACAGCCGTAAGGAGAACTTCCACCCATCCATCTATAATACCACTGATGCCCATTGCAGCCAGAACAATTTCCATAGGTAAAAGAAGAATCAGAAGAGCACACTTGCGCCGGAGGAGAACAAGAACTTCCCCATCTAGGATACGGTGCTCCAGTCGACGTATGCCCAGAGCAGTTTGTCCAGCAGTACCATCCTGTTCTTTTAGCGTACTGCGTTCCATGCCAGCCGGTAGTAGGAGCAGGACCTACGTTAGTACCGCAGTAATTTGTTCGCATCCAGCCGTACGCTGAGCCAGATGAAGTAATCTTTATTCTAATACTAGCACAGTCTGTGTTATTGACACTGTATGTTCCATCATTTAAAGGATACAGCCAAACATTAAGCCCGTAACCTTCAGGACTGTATGGGGGTTCTTGAGTTGAAGCAGACCATGTTCCTCCAGCAACTGATACCACTGTTTGGGTATTACTAAGATTTAATGTTCCTTCTTTACTAGTAACTTCAGCGTAAGCAGTAATTGGCATCGTAGTACATGGCGAACAACAAGACGCCAACGAAGTAACTAAACCGTCTTCATTTATAGTACCACAAGAAATAGAATAGACAACTTCTGGTCTACACATCTGGAACACATTAGCAACAAAACTATCATTCACCGATACCCAGGACGCATTCTGCCAGAAGTAGTCTATGTGCCCTGAAGGAATATGATCTGATGGTTCTCCGTCGTCTACCCAAGCACAGATTCCAAAGATATTTCTATAGTCAAGATAATCATAGTCTGTTATGCTAGTTCCAGTTACCGTAACTTCAGCATAAACAGGCGTATCCCCTTTATAATCCACTGCAACAATCTGCGTTCCACTCTTAGTTATTGTAAGAGTTCCCTGTTTGGAATGACCAAGCATGTGCTTGCCGTCCCAAGGTGCTACGTAAGTTGCATAGTCCTCAGAGAACTTATCATAAGCATAAAAGCTTTTGCCGTGGTATCCAGGAATTGTTGTTCCAAATCCTCCATCTAATGGAATACTAACTTCGTCAGAAACATTTTCCTCGGAATACGTTCCGTCAGATTCCCACTTCCAGTCTCCAGCTAGAACTGAACTAAAAGCAGATCCACTAAACGTCCATACTCTTCCGCTCTCAACAGTCTTTGCTTCAGTTCCACTCTCATTGAAGAACCAAGAAACCTTCGGCCGCTCATCTGCCTTAGCTATAGCAAGTAACTCCCAACCGCTAGGAAAGTCTAAAGTCTTAAACTGGCCTGCAGGAGCGCCTGTGGTTTTGTATGCTTCGTACCAGTAACCAAGTCCGGGTCGCGGTTTAAAGACTACCGAGAAAACTGCGAGTGGATATTTTTTCTGCGCTGTAGCAAGCTGCCCATTTGCTTCACTCTCGGAAGAGTAGTATCCGTACGGAGTCTGTCCTGCTTCCTCGATTGTCCACCAGCCAGCAAAGCTGCTATAGCATGCTTTGACAATTACAAACAAGTGGCCATTTGCGTTCTTAGCTGCTCCAAGTATCTGAGCGTGATTGTCTAGTTCAAGATCAGAATACGGAAAATTTGCTTTAGGACCAATAGCAAGGATCTTTCCTCCTTCATAGACATTGGGTGTAAACGGAGTATAGATCGTCGATAACAGATACTCGGTATCAATGGTTGTTAAGTTTGGATAATGCTTCGAGGAATTCAAAGGAAAGTATCTTGTAGCTGGTCCGCGCCAGGTTAAAATAACTCTCGACTCTGCGTTTCCCTCTGGCAGTACAGGACCTTTCCAATCAGTATTACCACAGTCCAGCGATGATTCTTTGTACCTTATTTTAGTATCACCTAGTTCGTCCGTGATATACTGCTTAACTGTTCCCTTGGATACCGTCCAAGCGCCATCGTTGTATACTAATCGCTTGCTAACGTTTGCATCACCTATATCGTACAATCCTACTGCGGAATTAGGCACACAAGCAAAACCACGGATTAGGTGAGTTCTAATAACGATACCAAGCTGTTTAACTCCAGACGGAAGTGAGATTATAATATCTTCTTTGCCGAAGTTAATTGAGCATGATATAACAACGCCAGTAGAGTAGTAAACTTTCCTTGTGCCTACAGTAAGTTTACCTAACTGCATCTGCCTGCGTAATACAGCAAGTTGTGCTTTGGCCTCGCCACGCAGCAGATTCTTGGTTGTATCAGCATCATGTAGATTGATAGTAGAATACATTATCTTCCTGCTGTTGGGATATAAACTCCACGCAGTTCTTCAATCCTCATGTAACCAGACTTGCACTTAATCTTAACCGACAGGTTTGTACCAATGCAAGGACTTATTCCATTGACTCGATACTGATGAACCAGCCCAAGTTTAGGTGCATCCACAGAAACACTGTCGCCACGCTGGTTACTAACTGTAATCGTCAATGCTCCTTTGAACTCACCTGTCAGATAAAGACAATGGAAACGCTTTGCTTGAGGAGCACTTAAGTCTGAGAACGGAAGTGTTATACTGCTCTCATGACTGAAGTTAGTCTCGTCCAGAGAAAGCACTTTCGATGCTGAAGCAAAGAATGGAATACCGTCCTTCAGCGTTGTAGCAATAATGCCATTCGCATCTCGCTTCATGAAAGCTTTTGTCTTGAAACTGTAGTCAATGGCTGTATTGTTGCCATAAGCAATGTACTTACCATCAGCCATCGTAGTTGCAGTATACGAAGTGTTAAGTGCTTTTATATTATCCATGCTTTCTTCTGTGAGGTTTTTCACTTGACCATCTGGGGTCACTATGTACAAACCATTCTCAGCAAGAAATACATGCAAGTGGCCAATGACGCGGGAAACTAAACCGCTCCATAATGTCCTGTTAATTACCGGACAGGGATAGAAGCGTTTAGCAAAGTTTGCCGGACCCGATCCAGAATAGACAATGATGCCATCGCTATGCGTTGTTACTACGCAGCCAGGTATTGCTCCTGCTTGCCATATGGTTTTATAGCAAGGAATGAAATCATCAGCAAGATTCCACAGATCGTATCCGTAACCACTACTGTATTGAAGGAACGAGCCGTATGCAGCATAAAGCTTTGAGTTGTGAACAAAGGCCGATGTAAATACAGGCATCCCATAATACGTAATAGATGTGGGTGGCCCGGAATACTGCCCAACTCCCAACTCAGTAATAGTATCGACTCCGTTCTTAATTTTATACTTAGACCCATCTGGAAGATTAAAGCGAGTATCAATCAGTGTATTAACAAAAGCCGCTGTATTTTCTAGCGCAGTAGAAGAGTCAAGAGTTGTTAAGGTAGTGCCCAACAGTTTACTTAAAGTTCCTTCTGTTTGCACTAAAAATTTATCGCCAGCCGAAATAGCCAATATCGGATCTGCAGGTGTAACTATTGTAGCGTACCCCGGAGTCGTTTCTACACGACCATCAGGAGTTGTTGTGACATTCTTACAGTCTATAATTTCTGCTTCGCCTGTTTCAACATTTATCTCAGGAGCATTAAAGCTGCCACTGTCATTCATCCCTCGACAGACCCTAAGCAAAACAACTTCTTTCATCACACCCTCCAAGTGCTGCTAGTCTGATGGGTTCTGCTTCGGCCTATGAAGGCACCGAGTTCTAATATACCTTTTTCCACTTCACTTTCACTCCACGCCGTGTTAACTTTCAGTCCATCTATACCATCTTCCTGTTTAGAGAAAGCATATCTTGCTGCGCCATGCACCAGAAGTTTCATCTGTAAATGGTCAGGAATAAGATACGGTACATCGCTTTCTTTAACTAAAGCTGGAGGATTCAGATAACCTATAAACGTAATCGTCTGAGGTGTAAGGGGAATTGGCCAGTACCACAGATTTGTTCCTTCGACTGCTACACCTTCAACAGGCCCTGTTTGAGTTAGGTCTGTAATGTGCAGCGCGTCAATCATCCCCTCAAGATTAGGGTAGACTGCTATGGTATCTGAGATAACTTTGATTCTCCCCATGCGATCGCTCGTTAACGGCACAAACATCTGGTTCTCGACGGTAACGACTGTACCTACGCACTTTAAGGATGGGAAGTTTACTCGACTCCCCGCGTGAACAAGCGCTGTATTGATATAGCCGGGAATCAAGTCGAAGTAAACCGGGTCTTTAACGAGCAGTTCTACCTCAGTAATTAAAGTTGCAAAGTCCATCTGAATCCTCCAGAACTCGGGACCGCCTACCAGCGGCGTCAATTTTTGACATACCAGTAGGCGGCCCCATGTGATTAAGCAGACTGCACAGGAACTCGGGTGATGAGCATGTGCACTCGGTAGAGGCCACCAGTCCCTGAAGCCGCATGAGTCACAGCAACGATAGGCATGGTGGTTGCTGCGCCCACAACGATGCTACCAGCACCGCCAGCATAGGCGGCAACCGCGGAGGGGTAGTAAGCCGGAGTTCCCTCGGTAACATCCGCACTGGCAACATAACCATCAGTTGCCGAGTACGTGAAGGTGGCGCCGTCGACAAAAGCCTCGACCGGAACCGTCATGGCTCCGACAGCGACAGACGGTGTCCCTCCGGTAAGGGCGGTGATGATCTCGACCCCTGCGTCGATGATCTTGTAGGTGCCTTTGGGGAAGTCAAATACGGCGACGGTCTTGCCGGGGTACTTTCCGTACTCGATAACCTTCGAAGTGATCCAAAACGGATTCTCCAAGGTTTGCATACGGAGGTCAGGCCTCCGTCCATCAATAGTAGTTGCAACTGTAGCCATGGTTTATCTCCTTGTTAGTCTTGTTTGTTAGTACACAACTTCGTAGTCAGCGAAGAGGCGATAGGTAACGCCAGAGGCTGCATCCCCACGGTCTGTAGTAACCGTGATAATACCACCTGCAGTTTCGAAGTACTTGGACACATTAATTGCTTTGAGTCCAGCCGCTTCAGGAAGAGTAACGGTGCTATCAGCGAAGAAGCTAGTATTCTCTGCTTCACCGTTACCGACAAAGCCGACTAACAGCGTCTCGGTAGTAGCAGCCGATGGATACTCTGTGATAATCTCGATCCACAAGGTTTCGATGAAGGCTTTCTTGGGGACAGAGATCAGGCCGACGGTTTCAACACCTACCGCAGAGTCAATGCGCTTACTTTTTACAAAGCGCCCGGCATCTGCGATGGCTGTTGCAAGGACGTTACGAGTAATTGCCATGATATCTCCTTTACTGTCTGGGTATTACAGCGGGTTGGCCCAGGAGCTGCCGACGATAACGCCGTAGTCCTTGGAGTCGAAGCCAGTTTTCTTCATGCCGAAGATGCCTCCGCCACGGATGTTGACGAAGCGCTCGGCGTCACGAGTGTATGGAGTGAAGGACATGACGGAACCTTTGGACTCTCCGGCACCGCCCCAGGCCCAACAACCAGCCTGTGCTCCAACGAGGATAGCCCGATAAGCGCCCGCGCTGGCATCCACACTGTTCGGCGCCACATTCGGGAGCCGTTCAGTCTTGGCGATCAGCATACCATTGTACTCGATTTCGACGTTTGGCTGCTGAAGTTTACCAGCGGCACGAAGCAGGTCTCCCCACTGGCCGATGTTCACGTTCTCGCGAAGCATATCGAAAGCGTAGTTGTGGAGGTACACACGGAAGTAAGACTTGCCGTTGATTTTCAGAGGCCGAATTTTGTAGCAACCTGCTGCCGGCAGTTCCGCGCGTTGTTTCATCTTGTTAAGGAAGTTCAAGTCCATCACGTCGGCGCTGGTAAGAGTCGCTTCAGTGAGACCGTTCATGACCAGTGCATGGCCGGTATCCGGCGCTGTGATAGTATTCGCAAAGGACTTGCCGGCGATCTTGAAGTTGACATTGCCTGCCAGAGTATTGATGAGCAGATCGGAGAGCTTTGCAACCCACCAGTCCTGGAGACCATTCTTGCCCTCAGTCATCAGGTCATAGGGGATCCTCTGCTCTTCCATCCGACCGCCAGTATCCACGGCATGGTTGAGCTCGTCGATCGTCATTTTGAAGTTCTTGAAGACCAGTTTCTCTTCGTTGCCTTCGAGAGTGTCATTGCCAACAACACCTTCGCCAGACAGCGGGAGGCGGATGCCGAACGTGATCTCGTCGCCTTCGCCCTTGCCAAGCTCGGTACGAAGTTGAACGATTGAATCGGAGCTGGTGCCAGTGAGTTCGCTAAACTCAACGTTCGGCAGAATGATGGAGAAGAGGTCTCGTGCCCACCGTTTCCTGGTGAGGGCATTGTTTGTCAGAAATTGAGTCTTGGGATCAGCCATTGTTTAATCTCCTTAGTCCAGAGTTCCCAGAAGATACTTTTCGTAAATATCTTTAGGGACAGTTGAGAGTTTGTCCTCGGGAAGGGCGTCGATCTTTTCAGCAGTCCAACCAGACTTCTGATCAAGATCTCCTCCACCAAGAGTTGCCAGTGATGTAGGGGCTGTTGCAGGGGCAGGCTTGCGTACTTCGCCGGCCGGAGTTTCAGTTGGCTTTTCAGCCGCAGCATACTTCGGATGATATGTCTTGATCAGCTCGTACATCTTTCGGTACGGGTTACGCTCCTGCCAGATTTGCTTCTCCAGTTGGAGTGATACGACAGCAAAATTGCCACCGTCCCGCTTGACGATGTTGGTAGCCGCTTGGTCAATAATGTCGTCCAGGTTATCCCTCGAACAAACATCACGAACATCAGCGAACTTCGGATTGGCTTCCATGACCTCGAGCAGCGTTTCATACATCACACTGTTATTCTCTGCGAAGGAAGCAATTTCCTGTTGCAGAGTTTCGATCTCACCAGGAACGTTAGGGTCAACAGTTCCCTCTTCCGACTTTGCTACTTTCTCGAGCATCTCAAGCTTTTCGCGCATCGCAGCATTCTCGCGACGCATTTCCCGCAGCATTGAAAGCAGTGCAGGATCCTGTGCAGGAGCAGGTGGCTCGATACCAGGAAGGAGTGGTTGTTCTTCAGTACCAGGAACTTCGGTGGCTTCCTCAAGCGCCCCATCAGGTACTACTGGCTCTTCGCCAATAACTACCACATCGTCCAGGGAATCTTGCGAATCCAGTGCTAAAATCTCTTCGGGCTTCATTCGTTTCTCCTTTGGTTGTAGGTTAACTTCCAGTGCTACTTGCTTTAGGCTTTGCGGCTTGTTGTCTTGCTTTGATCTCTACTTCTCTTTGCTTGATAACCTGATCAGCAGCAACTTCGTTTCCTTTCATCTGAATCTTGAGAAGTTCAAGTTCATAGAGACGATCTTTCTCTTGCTGAGCAGCGGCTGCATTCTGTTCATTGTACTGCTTGACGCGCTCTTTAACGCTGTAAGGAACATCAGCATAATCGAGGATAACGTCACTTGGTATCGCGCCAGGATTATTCTGGCTATGCTCTACAAGCATACTTGCAACTGCTTTACGCGCCGTAGCCATTTCAGAAGTTTCTGAGATCTCCAGATCAAAGTCCCCAGCAGTAATGTCATTGAAGTTTGGAGAGTCCGGATTGATCTGTGTATTGATCTGAATCAGTTGTTGTCCTGCTGCTCCTTCGATTCGGATGAGCTGTGGGGTGGTAACATATTGCTGCATGAGTTTGAATTGGATCTTGGCAGCACGCCAACGACTCTCCCGGTAGTTATCATAAAGCGTATATAGAACGGCGAGTCCGGTTTCTGTTCTTCGCTCCACACTTCCGACTGCTTCACGGCCTGTCTCCTGTTTACCCATCAGTTCGTTTTGAATGCCACTAACGTCTCGCATTGACTGAGACATGGACTGATCGACAGATTGGTAGAGTGGACTAATGCTCGGTTGCTGGACGAACTTGAATTTATCAATAGCTCCAGGTGCTACTTCCAGATGGAACGACGGGTCAGAACTTCTCTCTTCGTATTCTTCGATGTTCAGAATAGCATTTGATTCGTGGGCAAGAATACCTTTCGGAAGTGTTTGCAGCAAATGAGACAACTGCCTACGCATTGTATTCAGTGCTTTCTGTGGATCCTTCATCATGGTAATAACACTGAACCATGCGTTATCATCTTCGTTCTTATACGCTCCAAAGAGAACGCCAGGGAATCCATCGACGCGGAAAGGACTCTTCCCTTCTTCGATCTTCTCGACTCCACTGAAGATAACGTAATACCAGATCTTCTTGAAGCTCTTTGTAGCTTGGAGTTCTTCTGGTCTGACCATTCGCATCTGGCCATTAGGCCCGGGCAGTCCTTGTGAAATCAAGCTAACAAACTTCCCAAACTCTTTCAACGGAAGAAAGTCAACTCCTTGAGTTACAGGATTAATGAAGTACATTACTTCTTCAATCTTATAGTACCAAATTTCACAAAGTCTGTACAGATCGCGAGCCTCGTTGAAAAAGACAGGCATGTCCATGTACTGACTACTCTGCGCCGGCACATAGTGAGAATACTGCGATATTCTTGTAATCTCAAGTCCAGGCCAACGAGAATGAATCTCCTGCTTGTTAAGCCACTTGTCGAGAATAACGTACCGCGCATCACTCAGATCGTATTCCTTGCTCTGAGGATCAATGAAGAATGCCCACCCGGGCCAGCGTGTGCACTTTATCTCCGGCTCGAAAGGATTGCTGTTATCAATATAAAAGTACAGCAAACTGCGACCACTTTTAACTGTATGTTCAAAGCACTCAAGCTCCTTTCTCGAAAGGTTCATCTTCTTTCGGAAGTGCTTCATTGCTCCCGTAGCTATTTCGGCCAACGGTTCATCTTCAACTCCAACAGGATTAAGTAAGATATCATGCTTAGTCTGTGCTGCCAGACCAACAAGCATATTAATCTTAGGCATGACCTCATTGTAAGTAGTGGCCGGACGATTCTTAGCCGCAAGCTCTGCCAGAATTTCGGGAGAATCCTGCTTACCGGCATAGAATTTATAGTCTTCAATCGCCGTCTTTCTCCATGTCGTTTCTGGAGTAGACACTTCGGCGGTCCTGAGCATCTGTAGAAACTGCTCAGTTCCTGCGAACAAGCCGTTATTAACTTCTGTCTCGGTCATGTTATTTCCCTCGTTTGAGGACAGTGAAGTCTTTTATTTTCTCTTTAGACAACGTAGAAGCAATCTTGCCAGCAGGACCTGCGACCTTAGGTGCATCTCCCTTTTTCATAGCAAGTGCCCAGTCGAATAATCTCTTTTGTTTTTTAGATGTACTTGGCATTCCTGTCTCCCAGCAATGTCAATTTTTGACATGGTCGCTTACTGTGCCATCCAAGAATCTGGACCTCTATTATCTCTCCGTAACCTACGTCTTCTGCGTTCCTTATCGTCAACAGGCTTCTTCCAGAGTTTGTGAGCGAAAGCAGCAAAGTACTCAGTAAGACAGAGAGCATCAGCAATATTAGGACTCTCTACTCCACGAAGCTTCATAGCTTTCTTAGACTCGACAATGTAAGCGCCTTTCTCGTCGTAGTCGTACATGGGACTGGAGAGTTCATCGCAAAGAGTCTGTGCAAGATTGATTGTAGTTCCACCAACATTCACATCTACGTCAGGGAAGTCATAGCGTGCTTTGATACAGTTCTCTCTAACTCTCCACCACAGTTCGTCTCGCAGTCTATGGTACTTCATTGGGTCGGTAGACTGAGCAGATACATTCACGCCGAAGGTCTTTACATGGCCATGCTTCTGCAACCAGTCCGTGATACCTGCACCAACGCCAATCTCATCTATGGCCAGACCTTCAGCTTCTTGTTCCACATAAGTGGTATTTACAAATCCTCCAAGAGAGATCGTATTGAGTCCCTGGAACGTTTCCCAAGGCATAATCTTAAAGCCTTTACGCGGGAGAATGATCGACTTGTCGTCACCGTAGCGAGCAACGTCAACGCCCAAGAATAGCGGTTCGTCTTCGGCAGGAATAACTCCTGTGCCGATACACTGCTGTGCCCACGCAAGAGATATAAGCGTTCTTTCATCTTCAAGGGGAGGCTCCCCAGCAACGCGAATCCTGAATACATTGCTGTCCATTCCGTACTTGTTAGCAAAGTATTCAACCATTTCCTTGGTAACATTTGAAGATTTTCTGCTATCCCAGTGGTGCCTTGCCCACGCCTGTTTAATCTTGGGATCGAAGTGGGTATCGTAGAAATATCCCTTGTTCTTCGTCATATTGCCTATAAGAATAACCTTGTTATCTTCCTGAGTCAGCGCTCCTTCAAGCGGGATATACACTGGGTCAGGGACGCCTGAAGCTTCGTCGACCACAATAAGAAGATGATCTCCATGGAGGCCCGCCAGTGTCTCAGCTTGTTCTTCTTTACTTGACTTAACACTCGGTGAAATAGCACGGCACCACCACTCCTTAGGGTTTTCGTATTGAAAGATCTTGTCTTTCTGAATCACAAACTCTTCTGCCAGAACCGACTTACGAAGCCATTTAGAGAGTTCCGACCAGAGAATATCTGCCAGCTGCCGAGCAGTAGGCGCAGTACAAGCAACCTTAGCGTACGGGCGTGTAGCCATAAACCACATAATAGCCCAGGACGCGAGGGTCGACTTCCCACAACCATGTCCGCTCCGTATGCTCGTTCGTTTAGCGCCGGCAAGCTGTACCAAGGCCTGTGCTTGCTGGTCAGAAGGAGTCGCTCCAATACACTCTGTTACAAACAACAGTGGACTCTTCTGCCACGCTGCCAACTTCTCGAGTATTAAATTATTCATTACTTGATCTCATCACACTTGCGGACGTTGCAGACCCAGCCAAGTTCCTTTACTGTGTTGTTAAGAATAGCAACTAATTGAGGCGAGAACTTGAATCTCTCTTTGCCTATCAAAAGACTTTTCTTAATACACCCATCAGGGCAGTAGTCAACAGCCGCTCTCCAATCACACAGCAGTTCGATGAGGTCAATCAAGGACATATCATTTACGCCTCTGGCATGATGCTCAGGATGATGCCGATTCTTAGCGTAATGAATGTTCTTTGCTTCTTGGATTACTTCAAGTGCGTTCTCGTATTCTGGTGTTCCGTATTCAGGAATCGTAGCATTCTCTTGAAAGATAGCGAGTTCAGGAAACTCCAGTTTAGAGGTATCGTGCCAGATTGCACGCTTGTGAAGTTCTTTAGTAAAGTCGAATAACAGCGAGGCGACATTTCGGATGTGTCTGAATGTACGTATCTCGTGGGACAAAAGCTCAAGTGTATTTGTAGCCATCATGTCTCCATTGTAGTTGCAGTTTGAGCTTGACTCCTTCTACGTTCAGGTCCTATGTACGATCCGTCAGGACGGTAATAAAAGCCTTCAAGCATTGAAAGCCTGTGCTCGTGATTATCTAGTTTGGTTTGCATGATCGCAGTAAATTCTTTCATTGCCACTTGTATGCCTGACAATGTAGCATTTAACCGATCTAGTTCTCTTTTAATGAGCATACGAATTAGGAATACTGCGAAACTAAACGCAAATAGTCCTATACCTCCGATCCCAGCAAAGATAAGATCTAGAAACCAATCATCCCAACCACTCGGAGAAGACGCCATTACAACTCCTAATTAACAGGAATACCCTGCACAGTGATCTTCAGTGTGCGCTGTACAATCTCTTTGCAGAAAAAGAGTGTAGCGTTCTTCGCCTGAACAACCAGTTTATACGTACCAACTGGAATAGCCTCAGTGTCAGTAGGTAGAATCCTCAACTCCAGTTTGGTATTGTCAGTACTAAGTGTCAACGTACCCGAAGCAAGTGGTGTTGGATTAGGAAGTGTAAGGGCATCATACAACTCTGCAACGATTGCCCAATCTCCTCCCCAATCAGAATCCAGAACTGGTATGTCGACGTTGCTGAAATCCTCAGCGTAGGAGTCACCTTGTGAAATACTGGTTACGTCGGCCATGAGTCAACCTCACTTGAAGTAAAAGTTGTAACAATAACTTCGGGCATAAATTGCAGTGGAATCGCAGAGCCAAACTCAAGTGTCTTTACTTCGCTCTCAAACTCCGTTGCAGCGTCAAGCATGTGGACAGCGTATTCTTCAGATGTGCCAAGCCAGTCTGGATACATCATACTGGAGTCCGTTCTTTCTTATTAGCACTTACAGTGAACTGATGCAAAAGCGTCTGTCCATCGTCTTCGTACAGTGTAACTGACAGTCCGTCGCCAGAAATAATTGCTTTGTTGGTCTGCATCTTTCTGCCTTTAGAGGCATCAAGTTGTGTAACCTGGGACAGTTGCAAAATCTCGGAGATCTTGTCGTCTTGTTCTTGACTAAGTCCACTGCCAGTTGACTGGAACACAATCGTTGAAGCAGCAGACTGGAGCAAAAGAACTTGCACACCACTGGAGTAAGCTATTGGATCGCCGGCTGGCCCTCCAACAAGGTTTCCTCCTGCGACTTTTGCGATATAGTTCCCTTCTGCAAATCGTATCTGCCAATTGTCCAGTAGGTTGACGGTGACACCGACACTGACAGATCCTCCAAGAGACTCTTTTCCGCTGGCACCAGCAATTTGTCCATAGCCAATTCCCTGTGCTGTAGCCTCAGCATCTCTGATATCTGATATTAACGTAGATATTAATACCTCAGTTATGCCATATGGTATATCTATGATTTGATTAGCGAAATCATAATCATACAGCATAATTAGACACCTTTTTTAGTCATAAATTTGAACAAACTATAGATCTGATTATACAGTAAATCGTGACTTGCTCCGTTATCAGAAATAATGCTATCATCTTTTGCGTTGTAAAGCGGATACGTTTTTGGACTATCCAAATGGGCTGTAAGCATACTTTTAGGTGCAGTGCCAGCAACAACATCATCGTCAAGGATTATGGTCTGCACTTCAAAAGTAAGTAATGGTTTCTTGTTGTACTCGTCAACAATGCGAATTCTGTTTGCTCTATCCCAAGTTGTTCTTACGATAGTTTTCTTACTTTCGTTTAAGTGAGACACACTCTTCCCCCTTTAAACTACGATAGTATCTGTCGTTCTGATCGCAGAGACGATAAGACCAGTAGCTCCAACAGTCCCAGTGTTCTCGAAAGGCAGAATTCCTTTACGACGAACACGAGCGATAATGTCGAAGTCAGCCAGGTAAGTCATTGAAGGCGCAACGATCGTAGTTCCTGACGCAGCAGCGTCGATCAGTGGAATGTAGAAGTTGCCAGTCTGACCAACTGCCGTGGAAGTAACTTGGAAAGTTCTCGTTGCCCAGCTTGTGTAAGTAAAGACTGTATCGCCCACTCGAATAGTGCCAGTTTGTGGGATATCTGCAGGAATATCGGCCGTGGCAACTATCGTGCTTGAAGAGACACTGGCAATGGTGAACTGCGCTTTGTTGACAACACCAGCAGAACTACGAGCGACGAGCACGCGGTCGCCAGCAACAACACCAGTAACTGAAACGCTGATAGTAACCGGGAAGGTTCTCTTGACACCAGCAGTATCATAGAGTTCAGCGATGTTACTTTGATCGCTTACGTTGGTGATCCAGACGCCCTGTGCGCCGAAGAACTTACCGCCGGCGAAGGTACCAAACGGAGCAGACTTGACCGCAGTACCAACTGCTTGCTGGTAGAAGCGACCTGCCACGGCGTTGTTAGTGCCGATGCCAGCAGTGTTCTGCCGACGAGTACGGTACTTGAGGTACTTGTAGAGTTGTGCACACGAAGCTCCCTGCGCATCGACAACAACCGAGTAATTCTGCGCTCCACCTATGCCGGTGTCGTGGGAGGTGGTACCGAAGACGATAGTAATTCCGCCATCAGTTGCTGTGCCAGAATCGTCATTAAGGTCGGTGGCAGTTGCCAAAGGAATTGGGTTACGACCACCTGTTGCGGTCGCTGTAACTTCGAAGTGATCGTAGGTGTCACCAAGGTTCCTGGCAAACGCTGTAACTTTCTTGGAATCAATGTCGGTACCAGTACTTTTGACCTTAATCAACTGGTCAATATGGTCACTGGTATAGCCGGTATGGGAGGCGACAAGTGCTCCATTCTGCATCCAGTAAACGATCGTTCCTGCTTTGATCGTACCGAGGGTGTAGAAGTTCGCCCAGATATCATTGCCTCCGCCCTTGTTAACAATGATCGAGCCTCCGTAGAGGTACTCCAGATCGCTGTCAGCATTGAACTCCCACGAGTTAATAAGCTCGTACTCTGTCGGAGTGTTGGCTTTGATAGGGATAGTGTCGTCCATCTGCGTGGCGTCGTCGAACAAGTCCATGAGCCACGAGTACAGCGCATTCACCGTGTACCTGGTACTACCAGATGCATGGCTGATTTTCTTTGTTGAGTAGTTCAAACTGAAGTCGTCGCTTATGGCCATAATATGCTCCTTATGCTGCTATAGTATCTGCTATTTGTGCCACCCAGACATTCATACCTACACTAGTAATAGTTCCACCAGTTTCGAAAGGGAAGTACTTTTGTGAGCTAGTCCCTTTTCTCACGCGTATAGTTACATTTACATCGCTATAGTAGTCTATATTAGAAACTGTTACTGTGCTACTAGCCGCTGTTCCGGAGGAAATAACAGTACCATCAGAAGACTTGAATATAGTGTACTGGCTTCCTGTTACTATATTATTAAGAACTAGATTTACTTGCGTAGAAGCATACTTAACAGAACGATCAAAATTGCAGGGAACATATATATAGGCAGTATTATTAGTTCCTGCACTCGCGTAAGTACAACGAACTTTCATTCTAAACCCAGTGGTAGCAGAAACAGTTTCAGCCGTCAAGTTTGCGCTACTAGCTGTCTGCCAAGCTCCATAGCCGCTACCAGTATCTAAACAATACTCAATGGTATTGTACGTATCGTAGTTAACACCACCGACTATTGCTCCCGTAAATCCGGTAACACCCCTTATAAGATAAGGTGTTTCAAGAATAAAACTACCGCCGTTAGGGGAATAGTACCTATAGTCGTTATCATAATAGGCTCCACCGCTAAAAGACCTATAAGCTGAAAATCGAGCGGTAACAGGACAACCTTGCCACGTTAAATACCCAGTAGAAGTTCCAGTATAATATGAATAAAAGAAGTTATCTACCCATCCAGCCGCTATCCCAGATAGTTGCGTACCAGACATATTCTTAAAGGTATTACTGTGCCCAACAACAGCAAAGATATTATTAACAGCGGTGCCTAACATGGAGATATCCTTGAAGTCCGTATAGGCTACCGCAAGTGTATTCCCTGTTTTAAGTGTAGGGAAGCCAGTGGACACATCATACAGTTTCCCTTCAAGCACAGTAACAGTGTACGCTGCGATAACATTGAAAAAAGCCGCCCACCTCGAACTGCCGGGAAGATTTATATTGCTTATTGCCAGCGAATAGACCGTAACAGCTCCTGTGGCGCTAGAGAGAAGAGCAAAAAATCCTCCTGTAAAATTGCCTCCATCTGGCACATACACATTAGCTATGGAGATGGCCGGGTAAGAATATGCTCCTGTGCCCCCTATTATAATTGCGGCCTTATTCGCAGCAGTATTACTATTATTAAGTAGTAAACCCTCAGATATTTCAGGCCCATCTATATCTACTGAAACACCAGTAGCTCCAAAATAGATGCTGCCTACATACAAACCTCCGCGTATAACCACCTTACCTGTCGTTGCGGTAGCTATAACAGTTGCTACGTCAGTCGTACTAGCATCTATCTGCATCATTTCGCAGTTAGTAAAAACATGCCTACCAGATGACATTGTTGCTATGGTCGCAGTACTAGCAGTCCACGCAGAACAGTTAGTAACCGCAGTCTGATTAGTTAGATTAAAACCTGAATTTGTTTGGTTTGTTTCTCCCCCACTTGGACTAATCGCCACATCCGTAAGTGTGGATTGATACCGTGTATAGATACGAGCAGGAAAAGAACAACTCTCTACGGTACTAGCAGAGATTATCCCAGCGCCATTGTAAGTAACCCTAGAAAACTGTGCTCTTCGATGGTAGCCTGATACGTAGCCACCAGAAACGTAGCAAATGCCTGTGCTGATAGCCGCTAAGTGCGTCAAGATGATATTAGGAATCCTGATATTAGCGCCAGCAGGTGGACACTTCCCGTTTATTCCGTCACCGAATGTAAGTGTCGCACCGGACTGCGTAAAGAATCGCCCATACTTCCCAGCTCCAACAAACGATAATCCTGTAACGGTACTGTGTGTCGCAGACCCTCCGGTGAGATTCAAGTACCGATCATACACACCACTCCCAGCCGCAGTCTCAACCCACACGCAAGGACAGTAGTCAGCATCCCAGTGTGTTGAAGTCTGCCCTGAGTTCGCCTGCGCCACTGAAGTACCCGTCGTGTATGCCGCAGCAAGCGTCCCGCCTTTACCCCTGGTACACCCGGTGAAGGTATACTGTGTCTTACCTGTGTAGGAGATATACTCCGATCCAATAAGTAGTTGCCCAGAAGACGCTGCATCTGACGTATCTTGATTCACAGTAATCGTAGTAACCGAGCTAGTATGGCTACCATTAAGTGTAAATGTCCCACCCGTTCCAGTATCAATACTAATCCAATCACCCTCAATAATAAGCGAACCAGTACCACTCATGTATGCTGAAGCGGTGGCAAAACAAAACTTCCAACCATCCGATGAAGACTCGTTTCTAAATACCAAAGTACCGTTGTTGGTTATATTACCTGCACCAAGCGCCGACCACTGCCCATTAGTGATCGTAACTGTAACTCCGCTATTGATAGTTACAGTTTCCCCAGCAGTAAGCGCCGTAGGATCAGTGACGTTAGTAGAATAAGTAGCCACGGCAGTTCCTTATTAATAATTGCCGACTTTGTGCATCTGGTATTTACAGGTATTGGACGCCGCAGAAGAAACTGCAATGAATCTGATATGCTTACCACGAGTTACGGCGTATTCGGTAGTAGCTGCAATTGGAGGATAGAGAACAGTTTGATTGTTGATCTTCATGATGCCAGCGCCAGTGCAATAAATCTTAACACCGACTATGCCGTCAGTGAACGAGTAGGTATTGGCCGCTTTAAAGCCAGTCTTTGTAACTGAACTGTACGGAGAGAAGATGTCGAAGTTAGCAGCTAATACTGCCGATGGAAGAAGACAGAGAACCAGCGCGAGAAGTATCTTTTTCATGGTAACTCCTATAGTGTAGGTAAGTATTCGTCGTCGACAAGCGTAAGACCGCAGGCCTGATGCACCAATTCTGCCTCTTCTTCAGTGAACTCTGGCTCGATCAACGTCATAGTGTTCTGTTTTTCGAGTTGAATCAAGTACCCAACAAGACCTTTGATCTCAGATGGCTTCCCATCAGACACAAGTTCCTTGTCTTTGAGTATCTTGAATGCCATAACGAGTTCAGTTAGCGAAGCAGACTCGATCTTGTCTGGAGTAATGGCCTCGAGAACCCGAGCTTGAATGGAAGTTAACTGCAGCGACTGTAACTCGCGGTACTTAAGAAGCAATCCCTGCTTTGCTTGCAGGTCTGCTATCCTTTTCTCGAGAGTAGGAATCGAAATTCCAAGTTCTTGTGACATTTGAGCCTGCGTGAAGCCTCGCTCGGCCATGTCAAAGAACGCGCTTTCGTTAAACGCCTTCAGTTGCCGTCCCATTTTAGGTCTCCGAGACTACTTCTTGCGAAGAAACTGCAGTGAGAAACACAAACGTGTAGGTATTTGTGATCACACCTGTAATCGGATTGACCGAGACAGTCTTGGCCAGAGTCATCTTCAGACTCTTGTCCGCAGTAAGCAGACTAGACCAGACACTCCACATCTTTTCACAGAAAGCAAAGAGGAACTTTCTGATATCGCCAGTGACAGAGTCGATCTCTGCCGCTGTCAGTTCCGGAAAATCAGAGATATTCGCGGAGAGGACTGTTCCATTGTCAGTCAACGACGGGATCCAGGATTGGGGAAGCGGATTCCAGGCCATAGTATTCTCCTTAAGCTATAATTGGTTGACAGTCTAGATAACCTACCATGCCACACCTTCGCCAGCGTTGCAAGGAAAATCGACGAGTATGTAAATCTTTTCTAGCAACGTACTGCCGGAATAGAGACGCTCTTTCTATTACTGGTAATAGCACTAACGTAGCGATGTCAAATTTTGACATGGTCACTTGAAATTCTTTCTAAGCTAATGTTTTCGAAAATTTACTTCTGTGTAAAAAGGGAGTAGTCTTATCCTGGGCTGGGGGTGCCGGTGGGGTAAGCCGGGGGGTCAATCGAGCCATCGGATAATGTATACGGCTGGGTATGCAATAGTTGCTGACTTGCGAGTGTATACTGAAACGCTGTTCTATTCCTGCAGGCTGGTACAGGCAGCATGATGTATACAGAAACAGCGTTCTATTGTGCCTTATGCCTGTGCCTATAATGCAAGCATTGTGCCAATACATACGCTGGATAGTGTATACACAGATTATATAAAACTAATCAGTGAACTAAACATTAACGCAACTCCAACAAAACTCTGCCTATTTGTTAGGCAGTGGTGATTAAATAATAGGCTGGCTTAAGTGCCCGAAATCATTGAATAAATGCTGTATACGGCTGAAACAGCTGCATAATAATTGTGCAACGAGTGTAGAACGATGTTTCCAGCAACCTTGTAAGTATGCGAGATCATTACACTTTTTGACAACTGCAAACCTGGCACGCAACCTGCAATAGTAGGGTATCGGAGGCAAATGAACGAAAGGGGGCTGGTGTATACAACACAGGTGCGGGCTGGCTATGGCCAGAAATCCTTCCCGCCGTAGGCTGTTCTTTGACAATCGAAGTGTAATGCCTTGCGCCTTGGCCAAGGTCTCAGAGCCACACTCCAA
>Ga0316625_100000004_pt1 | contig 51208 bp, 79 predicted proteins | sample OWC_Aug_T1_C1_D1_FD_207655 | JGI IMG/M metagenome (GOLD analysis project Ga0316625, IMG submission 207655) | Wetland soil microbial communities from Old Woman Creek delta, Ohio, United States - OWC_Aug_T1_C1_D1_A | ecosystem: Environmental > Terrestrial > Soil > Wetlands | place: USA: Ohio... | reverse complement strand
TCAACGTCGAGCAAAACAGAAGCAACAGCTTCATCAGCCGCTCCTGCTCCATTGTCGCGGTCATAAAGCCACGGGTCAAACGAATCGCCTGAAAGGTCAACTTTGAGAACGCGACCCTTGAGATAGTCGAAGTACGTTTGCCGTTCGAGCAGCTTGCGGGCATCGTCAATATTGAGATTGCCTGGCGTATATTGCAGAACGCCCAGCCCTTGCGTTTTTGCGCTGTTGTACAACGCACAAAGAACGCTGGCCTTATCAATTCCACGAATGTCTATCATCATAACCTCCTCAGTCTAAACATAAGCCGAGCGCAACACGCCCAGCGTTTTGCGAAATGCTTGTAGTTGGTACCCGCGCACCGGTGGCGATGGCCGCGTTGTTTCGGCGGTAGCGGGGGATTTGCGTCACTTGTTGGACTTATACGGAACGCTGATGGCGTGCTTTTTCCACTCATTATACGGTAACATCGTGTAACCTCCTGCCGGCATTACCGCCCAGCCGGCTTGTTTTTGCGCCCTGAGGTGGGCTTGATTGACATCGTCGCTATTCAGACGCCCAAAATACAAGGCGAGTGTATCTGTTTGATGCGCCTTCTATCTCAAAGTAGACTTGCCTTTCCCTGCTATTTTGTAGCAGCCTGTCTAGCTGTTGTAGCGTCAGTCTACCACAAACGACAATCTCAATACGAAATCCGTTTTCCCATTCTGTACGGTTATGAAACAGCGCCGAGGTATCGAGATGATAGATTCCATTAAAAGTTTGTCCGAGAATATCAGCGACGCTACGACCTAAAGGAGAAAGCGCTTTAGCTGAGTCCTGTCGTTGAATCCAATCTGCTCATGCGTAAACCATTGTATCGTTCATAATACCTACAGTTTTAATTGCCCGGTTCTCATCTGTCTTTGGCGCACATTGAGTACCAGAAACCGTTTTTCCATTCTATACCCGCCGGGAGGGACTCGAACCCTCGTCTGCGACCAGTCAGCGGGTTATGAGGCGCGCGGGAAACGACGCCCGCTGAGTCCGTCGCCTATAGCTAGACTCGCACCTATAAACTCTGTGCCGGTTACTCTCTCCGGCGTTGGACACTCAACAACAGCGGTTTTAAGCGATTGTTCATCGTATACGGCGCTTCTTTTACGGTCGCGGCTCTTGCCGTGCGTGATTGTATCGTATCGTTTAGAGCCTCACGATTGCTCTTGCGCTCTGGAGGTGTTGGGGCTTGGTTTCCCCTCGGACGCCCGTTGTATCACCGGGCTATACAACGTCTCAGCACCCCGGAAAGCTATGCGCGGTCAGGGTTTACTGAGTTGGCGCGCTTCCCTATTAAACTAAAACCCAACCAGTTGCGCGCGTCCATCGTCCAGCTTCTTCGCCATCGCGTAAAACTAAAAGCGAGTCAACCCAATGTTCGAGCGGAGTCAGCATAGCCTCATCTTCTTGATCTTGGGTAAATGTTGAGAATTTTGCAAAAGTGTCACGATCTGCTCGGACATATTCTCGAATTGGCCCGGTACATTCCTCGCCTTCTCCACCGGCCATTGCGACGATATAAGTGCAATCATCATCAAAAAACGGATAGTCTGTGAGTTCAAACATCGTAACCTCCTGTGTATTTGCGCTTCCCTCTCATCACCGTCAGAACCGCCGCGCCGTCTAGCCTTTTTCAATCGTCACTGTTAGGGCTTGCTGCTCGGTGCGTGTCTCGCTGGCCACAGTTTACACCGTCACGTGCGCGGAGGTTCTGACGGTGAGGAGAAGGCGGGGCGTGGTTAGCGCCCCGTGTGTGTCTACAGACGATTAACTTCTTCAAAGATTTCTAGTGAGAATGCTTCGTTGTCCTCAGTCGGAGCCATATAGTCCAAAACTGCCTTGATTTCGGTAACGGTTTTCCCGGCGAACTCTGCTACTACCTGCGCCCAATTGTCAGCTCCAACACCGTCAATAATTTCGTCCTGTGCCTGCGTATTCGTGTTCTCGTTCATCTCAGTTCCTCCGTTTTGAGTGCTTTGCTTCTGTCCTGCTATGACTCTAATTATACGCATAATACCGCTAGAAAAAAGTGACAAACTTCCCGCAATTTGGTATCTAATGACACTTGACAAAACCGCAAAACCCTACTCACTGACAACATTTTCGACTGTCACGCGGTACACCACAATGACAATGGTGTCATTCATCGCCTGCCGTTGACTGTCAATGTATGACAATTGACTGTCAAAGTTCCTGACAACGCCGGCGGCGGCGCGTTCGGTGTCACTGTCAATTTCGTGCTGACAGTCAAACGGCGACAAAACGCCACTGTCATTCTCTGACAGTAGGAAACCGGCGGCGGGCATCTCTGCCAGCGCCGCCTCAATTGTCTGTTCATCGGTTTGCAGCATTCGCGCCAGTTCCGTCACGGTTGACTGTCGCAGGTCAATGATGGCGTATAGCAGCGGTTTGATGTTGTCACGTTTGCACATTGCCGTCACTCGCTTTCGGAGTTTATCACGTCATCAGGTACCCGGATTATGCGCGGCTCAATTCCAAAATCGAGACAGTACCAGGCGTCTCCTTTGAGATACGGCTCGGTATACCCTGCGTCAAGGCAGTAGTGATTCGGAGCGCTGTAATCGTCTTTTGCCGCATTCACGAAGTATACAGCTATCACGGCGACTAGAATTGAAGCGCCAACAAAGAAATAACCGGGTTCGTCGGTCACAATAGAAATTATCGTCAGAATTAAGGCTACAACAAAAGCGGCCCATATAATCCACATACCGACCTCCTATAACTCATATTCACGCATAGCGCGTATAATCGCAGCGTCGGAACGGCTCAACAACCCGGCGTCAACCAACGTTTTCAACTCCCGCTCGAACTCCGCACTCGGAAACGCCAGCAGCGGCGAAGCGTCGGCGGTGGAGCGAATACATACACGGCGTATGCGCATCGCAGTACCCGCAACCTGGACCGGCTGCCAGCACCGGGCAGTCTTCACACCCGCGACGGGCGGCTTACTCATACTGTTTTTGTTTGGCTTGAGATTTGTCATTGCTCATCGTTGCTCCTTAGCTATCTGGCGGGCGATTTTGTGCCTAATATACAGCGCCCACAGATTAAGCGACGGCAAGCGCCACCCGTCATTGCAGCGTTCGCACCGTCGGCAGTAATCGAAACCTCCGTCGTTGTCGAACCCGGCGAAAGTGTTATGACCGAAAACAAAACACCATAACTGAGCGATATTGTGATACCACTTATGAAGCTGCGTTTTACCTGTTCTCATATCGTCATCTCCTGTGTGTGTACCGTGTGTGTGTGCTTTTCACGCCTCACACACACTTAAATACTGATAACCTCGCCCGGTTTGGGGGAGTGGTCATGGCCAGCGCTGGCGAGCCACAGTCTAAACGGCTCAATCGCCGTGGTACTGTTGCCCCTACTCTCAACCAACGCCACTTCTTTGAGCAGCGCCAAAATCTCACGGTCGCGCGGTTGTTTGAACCCGGCATCCTGCAATGCCCGCACGCTGAAACGCGCGTTCTCACTTTGCGCCAACACTCCGAGCAAGCGCCAGTCATCTAAGAACAAGCCGACAGTCGCCCGGCGCTTGGCGCGCTTGTTGCCGTGTTCGCACCATTCGAGCGTAAACTCGCGTGGTGTTTCGGCGGTAGCGGTGGCGGTTGGCGCGTTGTAGTTTTGCGTTTCGGGTACCTTTGCCGTTCGCCCTAGCCAGCGCAACGGCCAGCGCAGGAAACCGGGAACGAACGGCCCGGTTTCGGCGGGCGCAGCAGAGCGCGGCGGCGTCCAGTTCGGGTCCAACACGTTCAAAACGTTGGCGTATGCATAGAGCGCCAAAGGCAACGCCACAGCAAGCCGCCACAGCGCATTGAATACCGCGATTTGCAACGGCTGACACCACGAGCGCCCAGCGCACAACCGGACGGCCAGCGGAATGACCACGCCACGCTGAATGATGAACGCGACCACGATCAGTGCGCCAATGGCGTATACCGTTTGTTTCAGCGGTATTCTGACTTCGGTCTCGGTATTGCTGAAACGCTGCTCACGCCCACCGGGCGCGCCAAAACCACGCATACCGTTAAACATTGCCGTCTCCTAATTGCGCCGTGATTTCTCCGCCTATCTCTATGAGATCATAGTCGTGGCGACGGTACCCTGACGTTTGCGGAAACTCGCATTTGCACATTGCTTCCGCTTTGATGCACGCGCCATCCTCATCATCGGCTAAACAGTACCCAGCGGACACATAAACAGTTTCGTGAACTTCTGCCCGCATAGCCACGGCAAACAGCTTCATTCCGTCACCTCGCTATCCTCATCCTCACGCCATCGCGCTTCCTCTGCCAAATACCGCGCCATAGCCTCGGCCCGGCGCTTGTTGGCAATGGCTTCCTGCCGTCGCCTATCTACCCGGTCGTACACCACCACGGCCAGCGCACCGAATGCCGCGCCAAGCGCCGTCTGAGCAACGCCAACGCCGGGCGCGTGCGCAGCTTTCGTATCGGCTTGCACTGCGGCGGTCGCTGCGTCAATTTGGTAGGATATAGACTGCGCAACGACCAGATTCGCCTGCGCGTTGATGGCGGCGGCGCGTTCATTTGCGGCCTTGTCGAGCACTGCACCTGCCGCGTAGAACAGCGCCAGCGGTACCAGCGCCAGAACAACGATTACCACGGCGCAACCCGCGCCGGTTTTCGCTTCACTCATCTAATTCCTCCTCTGCCGCTTGCTGCGCAGCTTCCAGGGTATGCGCAACGCCGCAAGACGTTTGCACAAAAATTCCGGTTGCCCATCGCCAGTTTGGCCCGCTTTTCGTTACAGTCGCGGCTACCGCGTCGCCGTCAGTGTAATGCCAGACCTCATTGAATGACGTAACCTTTACCCACTCAAAACCTTGCTTGTCCATTGCGTTATCCTCATCAAAAATGCGAACGGCCAGGCGCTCGCTGATTGTTGCGCTGATAACCGCGCCGATTGCCAGTGTGAGCAGGCCCATCAGTCTGCCTTAGTTTGCCCGATGCGCAGGAACGGGCGTTTTGTTTCAAGAAACGTAGCGACTATACCTTGCAATCCGTTGACATATTCCAAGTCGTGTCCATCATCACGATCATCTTTGGCAACCTTGCTTACCGCCGGGTGAACTCCATTTGAGAAATAGAACCACTCATATCCCGCGCCGATTATCATATCAACAGCTTCCCAAAACCCATCTGGAAGGCGCGGCGCTTTCGGGCGCTCAAACAGCAGATCGCGCCAGTCTTGGCATTCTGCGCCGACGTATCCGAGTATTGAAGATCCTATGCTATCCCACGATCCGCAGCGCTGATAATTTTGAGGCATATCAATAAATTCGCGCGCCCGACCGTTTGCATCAATCGCTACCCAATTCTGCTTGATAAACTCCCAATCCAACGCCAGATTACCACGCTCAAAAAATTTATTACCCATCGTCTCACCTCCTGAAATCTTACCTAATCCTATCACGAAACCATCACGGTTTCAATATGTCATTTGTCACGTTTCGCGCCGTCATCAAGCCACCGGTATGCCGTGCGCTCACTGACAGTGTCATAACCGTTGTCAGACAACCAATTGACAAGCTCCGCCGGTGTCAGCGGTTTGTCTGACAGTTCCTCACGAACGGCGCGCCATTTTTCCTGTGTCATTTTTTTGACAGTCACCGGTGTGTCATTGTCAGCGCCATTGACTGTCATTTTGTCGCCGGTGTCAGTGTCACGACTGACATTTTTTGTCATCGCGTTGTCATTGTCATAAACCGATATGACATTTTGTGTCATTGTCTGAGCGGCGACTGCCACCGGCGCGGCATTGTCGAAACTGTCAATGACGGCGTTTGCCTCACTCAACATCCGCTGTAATTCGTCGTTGTGCGCTTTTAGGCGGCGCATATCGTCGCCGTCGTTGGCGGCCTGGTCGCTCTCCAGCGCCCGGATCGCCGCCGGGATGTTGTGCAGCTCCTCATAGTACCAGCGAGCCGTCTCCCATCGCGCCATATTGCGATCACGAATGCGCAGATAGTCTCCGGTTGCGTTGAGCAGGAAATAGGCGTCAGCGGCGCTGGACAGTACCAGCAGCCACACAACGAAAATATTAGACTGCACCGAACCCAGGGCTAGTACGCGGGCGATCACCGTAGCAATGTAGGACACTATCAAACCGATACCGTCCAATGATACAGGACGGCCAAAAAGTATCACGGTTTCGGCGTCGCCGTCGCGGCGCTTGCGGGCGATCTCGATACAGCCTGAGAACGTCCCGCCCTCACAACCGATACCGAGCAGAACAGCGCCCCAGGCGATGGCATTGTCTACCCACGCATCAGGCAACGCGCCACCCTGAGAGAACGCGATTCCCTGGACGCTGTAGGCGATTGCGCCGAATGTGGCTGCCAGCGACGGGATGATGAGCGACAGCGCCCGCAGGTCGCGCCAGTAAGGCGGCGGAGATTGCTTCCAGAATTTAGCGCCGGTCATTTTTCACCATCCATCACCACGCGCATCAAATCGCGCAACAGCAACCGCGCCACCTCGTTGCGGTTTTGCGCGCGCGCAATGTTCATCCGCGCGGCGCTACCGGGTGGCAGTAATCTAGCGGCTGTTTCCATGTTGGTCGCCGTTTCATTGCAGCGGCCTAAAGCCAAAGTAGCGAGCGCATAAATCTCTTGTAGTTGTTCATCCATATCATTTCACCTGTTTCGGTTTTAAATCGCGCCCTGTGGCGATTTGAGGCCACAGGGCCGATTCTAGCGCGTTGTCAAAACTGCGGGCGCTGATTTGCTTCAGTCGGCGCATTGAGCGCCTTAATCGCCGCGTCAATTTGCGCGCGGTAGTCATCGGTTATCGCCGTGGTAACGTCTGCCGGTTCGTCGGGTAACGGAACGGCCACCACGAGCGCCTCGCGTAGCAGATCACAAACCGCGTCAATGGCGGCGCGCGGCGGGGTCCCGGCGATGGGCGGAATGACATACCCGTCGGCGATGCACTGGCGGCGCAGCTCGGCAAATTCAGTGAACGCCTCAGCGATAGTGCCGGATTGCGCGGCCCGCTTGTTGATTTCGTGTGAGACGGCGGCGCAGGTCAGAGTATAGTCGGCGCGGCGTGGGATGTTGCGTGATTCGCAGGTTTCGGCATACAGCGCGCAGCGTTGATCCATTGCCGCCAGCTCATCGGCCGTGAGGGCAGCGATCGGGCGGCCCTCCGGTGTGGTAGCGTTGTTAAAGCGTTGGTTCATCTTGACTCACCTGCTCAGTACCACCCGCTTCCAGTTCGGTTGTTTCAGCCAATAAGCGGCGGCGATCAAGTTCGGCTCGCGCGTGGTTCCAATCTAAGCCCTTACCGTTTTCTGCGAACCACTGCAGGCGCTTATCGGTCATCTCTGACACTGGCTCAGGCTTCCCGCCGATGGTGATGGTAGGTGACTGCGCTTCGATTTTTTCAGGAAACTGGGATTCCTCTTCCTCAACCGGGCGCGGTTCAGTCACAATCTCAACTGGCGACGGCAGGGCCTCGCGGCGCGGTTCGGGCGCGCCGTAGAGCGCCGCTGCTGCATCGCGGGCGCTTCCGGCGATAGCCGTGTACAGTTCGCGCGCCTTGCCAGGCTCAATGCCAAACATTGCTTTCTCGGCAGATTCTAACGCCCGCTTTCGCGCTTTCTTGTCAGGAGACAACCCGGTTTCGGCGGTTTTGCGGGACGCCTCGGTAGCGGTTACAATGCCCTCGGAAGTGACGTAGAAAGCGCGCAATTCCTCTTCAATTTCCTGACGCGACCACCCGCCGGCGGACGCAAGGCGCGAAACAGCCGCGTAATCATTATTGTTGACGATACTTACCTCGTGATGGTAGTTACCATTGTCAACCCACCCGCGATCTACCCGAATAGTATACCCGCCATTTTGACGCGCCCAGCGATGGGATACGGCATAATGGCGCTTAGTGCTCATAGAGTGAACGTGAGTACCGTCCTTGCGGACGTAATCCGTTATGAGGCAATGCATCTCCTCAAACGGTACAAGCCCGGCCTCATCGCACTGAGCAAGATAAGCCTCGGCATCCTGTAACGTCGCCTTCGGTTGTGTCTGTTGAATACGGTAAAGTGCTGTTTTCGCGTCCATAAAAGTAACCTCCTGTTAATCAAAATGAGCGGCGTCAATATCTGCCGCATAGTAAACATCCACATTGTCGCAATCGTGGCGGGCCTGGCAATCTTCGCAAAGTTCGCGGCTGCACCCGGCGGGCATTTTCGCCTTACGTTGCGCCTCAAATTCGTCTAGGTCGTGCTTGGTTGTGCGGAATACCATTTTTCCAAACTCCCAGGCCATCTCGGCTTTGATCTGCGCTGTCATCGCGGCCAGCTTACCGGCTACGTAGTAGAATTCCTTTTCTCCGACAGTCTCGCAGTCTTCAATGAACTGCTCAGGAAGTTCGGTAATGATGGCGCTCTTGTCGAAATCAAACGTGATGCGCATTCGATCATAAGCGCAGTTGAAACGGATAGAGGCGTCGTGCGCCGGTAAAGTTTGCGCGTTGATATGGCTTCCCTGAATGGTATGATTCGCTCTCAAATAGGTGCTCATCGTGTGCCTCCTGCGCTTGTCTTAATGATGCCTACAGTATAGCGCCTAACGCCTGGCAAATATAGTGACAAGTTTCCTTGTATTTTATGTCAAATGACACTTGACAAACGCGGCGAAAGTATACTCATTTTCGTTGTTTTGGCGGAGCTGCGACGGCGCTGAATGTCATAGGAAATAGGTTACATCTATCATATAGACGCCTGCGCGATTGTGTGTATAATTAAAGTAGTTTAGTGAAGCAAGCGGAGGTTACGATGAAACGAATGACAATGACTGAGCTGGCGCGCAAAGCGCCGCAAGCCATCGCGCAAGCTGAGGAAGGAATAATCGAGGTGGCGAGAGCGGCCACTGGAGCGATCGCCGACGGTGGCGAGCGCAAAGTTGAGCCGGTGGCATACATTATGAGCGCTGCGGATATGCGGGATTTGGTGGTGCGGTTGCGTAGCGCTCTTGACTTTGCGAGAAATGGCTATCACAGCGCGGAATACGATCAGGTAGAGAAAGCGCTGAAACTGCTGGAGGTGAAGTGATGAGATGGAGCGTATTTCACCCTGACGGCTTCTATATGTGCGATATTGAAATCGCCGAAACTGGCGACGCGAACACCGCAATGATCAATGATGTTGACTCTGCCACATTCAAGCCGACGGCGGCGCGGTTCGTAAAGAATCCAGACAACACCAACCGCGATATCATTCTGGCCGACTTGGTTCGGCGCGGTTTGGTACGCGATAGGAGCGCAAAATGAACAAAGAGCACAGCGATATGATGGCCGTTTTTGAACGCACCGTCGGCAAAGGTCGCCGCCTCGACCGTGAAGACAAAGCGATCTGGACGCGCGGTTGCATCTACCAGGATGGCGCAGTCAATGAGCTGTTTCTAGCTTTTCGCGCCGGGTTCGCGCTGGCCAAGTCAATGGCGCAGCAGGGATGGTTTGATGAGGTGAAGCAATGACCGCCCGTTACTGGCTCATTGCGCTGTTGATGATGGCCGTGTTCGCCTGCATTTTGGCGGCGTTCGTTCTGTTTTGAGGAGGTATAGAGATGGCCGTTGAATTAGAAGAAACGATTATGCGAGAAATTGGGCTTGGGCAGCACTACAGCTGGTTCAATGGAAGCGGGTCTTGCGGCGGTATAGCACGCGAAGCGGTTGACAGACTCGCAGGAACGATGGAAAAACACGGGTTGACTTTATCGCCGCAATGGTTCGCGCATTGCAAGAAAGCAATCGGCGTTGATATGTTTGGCGGTGGAATCTATTCGCTGACAAATACATGGGTTGCGTGTTCGTATGCTATCCAGGACGGCATATACAGAAGCGATGACGGGCGTGGTTTTGAACCGGTAGAGGATTGGCACTTTTGGAGCAGCGAAAAGCGCAGGCAGTGGGAGCGTATGCAATCCTGGGATAATGGGTATATGGAGGTAAGAGAATGAAAGAGCTTTTCGGTTACGTCAAAAACATCCCGTCGGCAGCGCGACATCGGGCGCTGCGCTGGCAATTGGAAAGCATTGCGCGGCTCATTGTCTGGCACGCGGCCTGCGCTTTTGAGTACACGGCAGAGGCGGTGGCGCGATGGCTGCGGCGGCGATAATGCCGAGACGACGCGGAAACCCGGCGGTGTTGGTCGCCGCCGGCGTTGTCCTGGTCGTTGGCGTGCTGTTGGTGGCGCGCAACGTCGCCCACGCCAACGCCAAGCACGCCGAAGCTGAGGCGATACGCGCGGCATATCTCAACGGGTTATGCGTAGCGGCGGAAGCGTGGTTTTCGCCAACACGCGGGACGGTGCTGGTGTTGTGCCAGTTGGACGCGGTGAACTGGGGAGGGATGGTGTTTAGGTTTACCGAGAACAACGGGCAAACGTTGCTCGGCGAGAACGCCTATGAGGCGACGTGCTTTGCCGCTGACAGGGCGTATTGGGAGCGGGTCAGGGTGCGTGATGGCTATTGGGCGCTTGGCGGGTTCGGCAGTGTTGACGCCGCGTTTTGGACGTGGTTGAGGATGGTGTTGTGATGAACTATAATGAATTTGTTGGCAGCAAACAGGACTACGGCGCTGATAGCGGTTTTTCCCCGTCATTTATGCCGAACGCGCTTTTCGATTTTCAAAAGGCGTTGGTAGATTGGGCAGTTCGCAAGGGGCGCGCCGCGATCTTCGCAGACTGCGGTATGGGAAAGACTTTGATGCAATTGGTATGGGCGCAAAACGTGGTATTACAGACCGGTAAGCCGGTGCTGATTCTAACGCCGCTGGCTGTGAGCGGGCAAACCGTAGCAGAGGCGCATAAATTCGGCATCGAAGCATACCGTGAACATAGCGCCGGTAAACTTGCGATACACGTCACCAACTATGAGAAGCTGCACCACTTCGACAGTAATATTTATGGTGGTGTCGTCTGTGATGAGTCGAGCATCCTGAAAAACTTTGACGGTACTCGCAAAGCAGAGATAACCGAGTTTATGCGGCGCGTCCCTTATCGATTGCTTTGCACGGCAACGGCAGCGCCGAATGATTGGGTAGAGTTAGGCACGTCATCGGAGGCGCTCGGATACCTGGGTTATATGGATATGTTGCACAAGTTTTTTACTAACAAGGAAAACACGGCGGCGCTGCGGACTTGGAGACACGGTACCGACGAATGGCGACTCAAGGGCCACGCCGAGAAACCGTTCTGGCGTTGGGTAGCGTCGTGGGCAAGAGCGGCGCGCCGTCCTGCCGATCTCGGATTCGACAACGACGGGTTCACCCTGCCAGCGCTGAATGAAGACCATACACTTATCAAAGCGGTTTCGCCACGCCAGGGTATGCTCTTCGATCTGCCGGCGGCAAACTTCTTTGAGGAGCGCGAAGTGACGCGGCGCACCATCAACGAACGCTGCGAAGCCGTAGCCGAAAAAGTGTCGCGGAATAACGTCTCGTTGGTTTGGTGCCATCTGAATGATGAAGCAAAAACTCTAAAGGAAATCATCCCAAACTCTATCGAGATTTCCGGAAGTGATTCAGACGACAAAAAGGAAGCGGCGGCAAACTGGTTTGTCAATGGTAGCGACGAGCGCCGCGTTCTTATCAGTAAGCCTAAGATTTTCGGGTTCGGGATGAACTTTCAACACTGCAATCATATGACTTACTTCCCAACCCATAGCTATGAGCAGTATTATCAGGCAACGCGCCGCTTATGGCGGTTTGGACAAACCAGACCGGTAACGGTTGACCTGATTTATACCGATGGTGGCGAGCGGATGATGGAAAACCTCAAACGCAAGTCAGAAGCAGCCGATAGAATGTTTGAAGATTTGGTTTCCTTTATGAATGACGCGCAAAGCGTCGAGAATGTTTACACTCAAAATCAGAATATGGAGGTTCCGCAATGGATGAGATAAGACAAGTTGTTACCGACCGTTATGCTTTGTACCTTGACGATTGCTGCGAAGTTATGCCGCGACTTCCTGAAGGATCGATTCACTTCTCTATTTATTCTCCGCCATTCGCCGGATTGTACCATTACAGCAGTAGTCCGCGCGATCTGAGTAACAGCCGCGACTATCCTGAATTTCTGTCACACTATGAGTATGTCGTGAGCGAGATTTACCGGTTGACAATGCCCGGAAGACTGACGGCGGTTCACTGTATGGACGTACCAAGCGGGAATACCGGCATTGATCATTTGATGGACTTTCCCGGTGACATCATTCGCCTACACGACAAAATCGGCTTCAAATACACGGCGCGCTACCACGTATGGAAAGAACCGCTCGCAGTACGTAACCGGACAATGGCAAAACACCTGGCACACAGAAGCCTGGTAGAGGATTCTAGCCGCTGCGGAGTCGCCAGCGCCGATTACCTATTACTGTTTCGCAAGGATGGCGAAAACCCGGAGCCGATAACCCATCCTAACGGTTTGATGGAATACGCCGGAGAACGACAAATACCCGCCGATGTTCTGAAATACCGGGGATGGCAGGGAAACCAAATCGAGAACCGCTACTCGCATTGGATTTGGCGACAGTATGCCAGCGCGTTCTGGGATGATATTCGCATTGACCGGGTTTTGCCGTTTCGCGAATCACGCGACAGTGACGACGAAAAACACGTCCACCCGCTGCAATTGGATGTCATTGACCGGGCGCTTGTTCTGTGGTCAAACGAAGGCGACACGGTTTTGACTCCGTTTATGGGCGTTGGGTCTGAGGTTTATAGCACGGTTAGACTTGGGCGGCGCGCGGTTGGCGTAGAGTTGAAGCCGTCGTATTTTCGACAGGCCGTAAAAAACCTGGAGGCGGTTGATCGCGAGTCGGTATACGTTCCAACGCTGTTTGATGCGCTTGACGGACTTGGCGGAGACGACTAGAAATCGTGGTATAATGGAATTAGCGCAGTGAGGATGGCAACCTCACCGTGGACTTTAGACAAACGGCAATGATGAAAAGCGTAACAGGGAACGCCCTAAGTTTTGGTGGGCGGTCTCCGGTTTGCCCTACTACCAGCCATAGTAGGTCATTGCCGCAGGCCGAGACCGTCAACCAAAGTTTAGGGCGTTTTTGTTTTCTGAAACAGGAGGCATAGCAATGGCTGGTAGAATATCAAAAAGCAAGCGCGATAGAGTGTACAAAAAGACCGGAGGAGTTTGCGCATATTGTGGTGCCGACATAGACAAAAATGGAGATTGGCACATAGAACACGTCATTCCAAAGTCGGACAACGGAAACAATGACATAAGCAATCTTCTCCCGTCGTGCAGGCTGTGCAACCAGGAGAAATACTCAAGGAATATAGGAGAATATAGGGCGCTTTTACACGAGAAGCTAGTTGAGCCACTGCTTGCGGTGTGCTATACAATAGACAGGCACAGAAAAAACATAGAAAACGAAAGACTGGATGAGGCGATCCATCTACTGTCAGTATCAATTGAGATACTAGCAAAGTCTGAGATTACTTTCGAAATAGATAGAATAGGCGGCGAGCAATGAGCATAAAGATTATGTCTCGCGTTTGGGAACTTAGCTCACACAAGGGAAGCGACCTCCTATTGCTTCTCGCCATTGCCGACAACGCTAACGATGATGGAATCTGCTGGCCGGGAATGTCTTACCTCGCCGAAAAGGTGCGAATGTCTGAGCGCTCTATCATCAACATCATTCGCAGGCTTGAGCAAAGCGGTGAAATAGTGGCAAAGCACGTGAGGAATTCAGGAAACAGATACGCTGTTTTAACTGGAATGACCAAAGAGCAACGCGAAAAAACAACCTCAAAACTTCTAAGTGAAAATATTTCACTTATGCCAAATAACTGCAAAACCGAGCAGGATAAAGTGAAAGATTTTCACTTAATAAGTGAAACAGCTAGTGCAGTTGAACCATCAATAACCGTCAATGAACCATCAATTGATACGCCCACACTACCCGGCATCGCAGCGCCAACGCCAAAAGCAAAAATACCGCGCGAGCTAATACTCGCTATTGCCACAGTAACCAAAACCAATCTGAGCCTGGCGACAAATCCTCAGAAAGCGCAGGTAACGCAAACTGCAAGGCTGCTACACGAGAAAGTAAACGCCGATGAGAAACAGGTGGTCGCCTTCGCTGCGTGGTGGTACACCAACGACTGGCGTGGGCGCAAAGGGCAAGCGCCGACGGCAGCGCAGATCCGCGAGAATTGGCAGGTGTGGCGTGATTCGGTAAAAACGGCAACGCCGGGCAGCGGTTGGCAATTGCCGGGCGGCTCAACATTCTACCAGGAGGCATAGCAATGATACAAGATACACCGATGGCCGATGCTCTTTTAGCGTCTTTATATTTTCAACCTAATCTTATCCATAATGTAAACTTGCCGGCTGGAGCACTCGCCGGGATACGCGGCCTTGTGTTTGAGGCGATCTGCGAATTATCAAAACGCGGCGCGCCGGTGAACTCGTTTTCCATAGAAGATGAGGTCGGAACCGGGCGTTGTGATATTCCGAGTCTACGCGGGTATCTTGGGCAGCTCCAAGATATACCGGCAGCAATGAACCTTGACAACTATGTCGCGGCGGTTGTGGATGTATACGAGCGCCGCAAAACAGAGGCGCTTGCGCAACGGTTATTACAGGCGAGCTATAATACCGCCCGGCCTATAACCGACACCAAAGCAGAGGCCGCCGGCGAGCTACTGCGCGGCTTCTCGGTACAAAACGTTGTCAGCGCCGCCGATCTGGAAGACGGAGACTTGTCGCAGGTTACGGAATGGTCATTGAACCCGGTATCGTCTGCCGAAGTACGCGGTGTCTCTACCGGGTTACGCGGCCTGGATAGCATCATTGACGGGCTATGGGCGGGCCTCTTCACTGTCGCCGGGCGTCCCTCGATGGGAAAGACAGCGTTGGCGATCCGCATTGCGCGGGGCGTGGCGCAATCTAAGCCGGTGCTCTACTGCACTTTCGAGAGTAGCCCGGAGGCGATCCGCCGCCGGATGGTGTGCGCGATGGCAAAAATACCCGTTCGTCAAGTGCGCTCTGGGCTGGATGATGCGCTGTTGGCGCGTTATGCGGACGCCAGCAAACGCCTCTCCGAGCTGCCATTGTATTTCTATGGCGGCGACACTGGACTGGCCCACGTTACCGCAGCGATAAACCGGGAATACCACCGCCACGGCGCGCTTGGGCTGGTGGTATTGGATAACTTGGGCCACGTCCGCGCCGGTCAAGAGAATACATACCTAGAGCGTGGCGCGGTTTGCAAGGCGATGAAACAACTAGCCGACCGGTTGAGCTTCACCGTGATGGCCTTGAATCAGATTAGCCGAGGCATCGAGCAGCGCGGCGAGAAGCGCCCGACAATGTCCGATCTGGCCGATTCCGGGATGATCGAACAAGATTCTGATTTGATCGGGTTGCTCTACCGGGATGAGTATTACAACCCGAATACAGAAACGCCCAACATCATAGAATTGGCGATTGTGAAAAGTCGCATTGACGGCTATCTTGGCACGGCCAGCTTTTTCCTTGACCGAAATACCCGTGAGGTGAACGATGCAAAATCAAAATCTTGACGAAATGGTGAAAGTGGTTAGAGCGCTACCGCGACCAACGCATCGCCGCCACATTGCCGACATTACAGAATATGAGGCGGATTTTAGAAATTGCATTGACATTCTACGTCAAGCTGGTAAGGCATCTGGTGACGAGCGATTGCATTTACTGGACTGGTTTGCGGACTCTCTCACAATGGCACGGCGCAAACAGCATTATCCTATCGGTTTCCACGATGTTGGGTTGCTTGACGCTGATATTGTTGATGAGTCTGGCGTCTCGGCTTTTGATTATATGGTCGGCTTGCAGATCGCGTCTGAGAAGGAAATGGCGCGCATAAAGATAGCGCTCGCTAACGCCTGTTAAACAATTCGCAACAACGTGACACTCGTCACGTCAACCGGCGACAAACGTCACGGGCGCGCCGGAGGCAGGGCGGGTATAATGGGAAGTGGAGGTTACTATGGAAAAACAAAAATGTAAAGAGCTGGTACCTGATTTCACCGGGTATAATTTTCACGAATGCGGCAGGCCCGCGAAATATGTTTACGTCCATATCTGGATTGGGCGAAAAATAGTAAAGCATTTATGCGGATGCCATTCTCGCACTTTACGCAGGCTTATTCCTGACAGTGTAATGACGCTTGAGGAGTACGAAAAATGCCCACAGAACTGACAGATAAGAGCATCGTCGCCATCATCACCGACTCCGACGGAAACAAATACCTATCCGACGGCGCGCCGGTGTACAAGCGCAACAGCCGCGTCAGATTTCACGGCTACCTGGCAGGGTGCAACCCGGTGGCGCGCCGGTGGTTTGAGGTAGAGTATCGCGTGGTAGAGGAGGTGAGGCCGTGACAACAGCAGCGACGTTATTCACCGGGGGTGGCGGGGTTGACATCGGAATGCGCGCCGCCGGGTATGATGTGCTTTGGGGGATTGAGAATGACGAGCGCATTGCGGACGTTGCGCGCGTCAATGGCGTGAACGTCACAACCGCCGATATACTTGAAACAGACCCGGCGGATTTCGCGTGGGTTGACTACCTGCACGCCTCGCCGCCCTGCCCAAACTTCTCAGTTGCAAAGCAGGGCGCGAAGGAAATGGCGCTTGACATCGCGCTATCCGGAATGGTTTCGGATTTTATAGCTGAGATAAACCCGCGCTTTTTCACGCTGGAAAACGTGAGCGCCTATCAATACTCTGAGTCATTCGCCGGGATCGTCGCAACGTTGGCGCGGTTGGGATATATGTTCCGCTGGCAAATCCTGAACGCCGCCGATTTTGGTGTACCGCAAACACGCCGGCGGCTGTGGCTCATTGCCGTCCGTGATGGCTTTGTGCCTTACCTGCCGCAGCCTGTCCCCTGGGTTGGCTGGTATGAAGCGATTGCCGACCTCGTGCCAGCGTTGCCTGATTCGCAGTTTGCGCCGTGGCAGTTGGAGCGACTGCCGGCGATGTGGCGTAGTTCGCTGCTGTTTCCGGCAACTGGACACACTGACGGTGCAAGCGGAGGGCTGCCGCGTTACGCAGAAGAACCGGCGCAAACACTACGGGCGCAACGTCAAGGAATCGCCCGCGCCTTCATCATTGACGATCAAAACAACGGCGCCGAACGCGACAACGGCAAGCGCGGGTTGACTCTGCGCAACGAAGCGGAACCAGTGTTCACCGTGAGTGCTACGCAAACAAAGCGCATCCTTCGCGCCGCTGTTCCTGGCCGCGTGGTGGCAATGACTGTTGAATGTCTGGCGCGGTTTCAGTCATTTCCTGATAGCTACGCGCTACCAGAAAACAACGCGCTCGCCTGTCGTATCATCGGCAACGCTGTGCCGCCGCTGGTAGCGCAACGGATTGCGGAGGTGTTGCAATGACCACCTATACCCAACGCTGCCAATTCTGCAACTCGCCCGCCAACGCGCGCCGCCTGGCCGCCGGGCGCTACACCTGCCATCGTTGCGGCGCGATTGCTACCCGCGACTATGACGGCGCTATCCAGTGGTCAATGCCGACCGCCGAAATGTTGCCGGGGCAGTTTACCGGCGCTGAGGAAGCCGCGCCGTTCAAAGACCTGTTATGCGCGATCTGCATTGACGCCGCCGAGGTCATTTTCAAGCAGCGCGGCACGGCGCTTAACCAACGGCGCGCCGCCGAATTCCTGCGCGACGTTGCGCCGGTGCTGCAAAAGGCGGGCGTGGTAGACGACGCCGAATCGGTAACGACATGGACCGACAACCCGCACGAAATTGACGGCGTGGGACTCGCCGAATTGTCCGAGGCAACGGGCTACGGTTTCAATTACCTATGGGAGCGCACCAACACCGGGCAGATCGTCGCCGTGCGTGACGTGTTCGCAAAGACGGCGCGGCGCTACGTGGTGCCACGCGATGAGGCGCGGCGGGTGCTGCGCTATAGCCGCCACCGCAAGACGGGCGCCGGAATTCGCGGCGGGTGGGTGTTGGAATGAACGTGGTTTTGGTAATCGTTATCCTGGCAACAGGAACCGTGTCGCAATACGCGCCGGGCGTTATGGAATCCGTCATCGCCTACCGCCAAACACACCCGACGGCATACACTCCGCCGAATCCGCTGCCGGAGGTTGACGGGTTCGTTGCGGCGCTCGATTGCGGAGACTTGGGCGAGACGTGGTATTTTCGGTATGATGGCGCGGTTGAGTCGTTTCTTGTTGTTGATTGCGCCGGCGACGCTGCGACGCGCGATTGGATGCGGCGCAATGGCATCATAGCTGAGGTTGACGGAGAGACCGCGCGGCGCTGGGGCGTGGTCGGGGTTGGGGCGTTGGTTGAGCGAGTTGAGCATCGGGAGGTTATAGGGTATGAATAAACGCATAGTGCCGTTTGTAGATAGGAAAATAGAATACATTGCAGATGTAAGGCGCATCGTTTCAGCTTGTGAAAAGCGTGGGTTTTACGTCACGCAATTTGATGCGCAGCTGATTTGGCGCAATTACAGCGAGCAATATTGCGCCGGGTGGCTCGTGCTTTCTGGACTGAGCGATGATGATATTGTCTCCATAGTCCGCAGGTTTGGAGAGGAGGTTACGGATGTATGAGTGAAACCATCGAAAAGGCAATATTCCTAAACTCAGTATCCGCGAAAATCGCAGAGCATCCAGAATGGATGGCCGACTTACAAATGGCGATACAGCGCGGCATCGCAACTGCGCTGGAGTCAGAGCGCGACAAGGTGGCGGCGCTTGCCTACGGATTGAGCCTGCTCGATTTTCGTAATCACCGTGAGTTCAACAAGTTAATAAACGACGGGCGCGCCGAAAAAATGCGGGCGGCGCTCGTTGCGTTTTTCGCCGGGTCAGAGTTTGGGGAGACGCTGAAATGACTGACTCAGTATTTTCAATCCTCATCCCTGGCGAGTTTCCCGGCCTGAACGAAGTCACCGCCGCCAACCGCTCTAACCGTTACGCCGGTGCATCACAAAAGCGCCGCTCTACCGACGCCGTGGCAATGTATGTCAAAGCGCACCGCTTGCGCCCGCTGTTTCAGCGCCGTTACCGTTGGCGCTTTATCTGGTACTGCACTGACCGCCGCCGCGATCCTGACAACATTGCCAGCGCGTGCAAATTCGTTTTTGATGGCTTGCAAAAAGCTGGCATCCTGGACAACGACGGGTGGCAGCAGGTTGGCGAGATTTGCCATCGGTTTGTCGTTGACATAACGCCGGGCGTGTTAGTTGAGGCGTTCACCGACTGACGGAATAAAATCGGGTGTATAATGAAATCAAAAACATCGCAGGAAGGTGAACGGCTATTCGTAGGGGGCCGCGTTGGTCGCCGGTAGCGGGGTGGGAAGGCGAGCGATGTTATAACGGAGGTCAGTATGGTCGAATTATCCGGTAGTGGAATTGCCGCAATCGTTGCGCTCGTTCTGTCGTTGCTTCTCGGCAACGTCGCCGCGTTCAAAACGTGGTGGGCCGTGTTCGTTCACAAGCGCGAAATTATCGCCGGTGCCGGGCTTGTCGTTGCCGTCGCGTTGGTTGCCCTGCACTACGCCGGCGCTTTGAACCTGGGACTCGGCGCGTTCGGTTGGCGGGTAGTCTGGCAGGCCATCGGAGCTTGGGTGGCGCTCGTCGGCTCGGCGCAGATCGCCTACACTGCGCAGAATAGTCGGGTGTAGGCTTATGATGTTGGGTGTTTGCCCTGACAGTAGGGCGCACAACGTAACCTCCTCTTTGGCGGTGGGGCGGCGCAATTCGAGCGCCGCCCCGATAGCGGTTTATGGTTAAATTCAAAATGGATATTACACAAATTCTTACTGTTGGAGCCGCTGCGATTATCGCGGCGCTGAGTAGTTTAATCACCGGCATCATAGCAACCAGGGCGAACGCCCATAAACTGCACGCCGAGGCGCGCGCGGTTGAGTCTGAAACTGAGTCGAAAGACAAGGCGGCGGCGATAGCGGAACTCGAACGGGCTATCGAGCAGCAGGGCCGCGTTATCGAGCGGCTGGAGGTGCGCTACAAAACTCTTTTCGAGCAATCGAAATCGGACTGGCAAGACCTAAACTCGCGCATCGAAAAAGTAGAGGCTGAGCGCGATGCCTTGATTGAGGCAGCCCGCGTCAGCAATAACAAAATGGAGTCGTTGCAGCGCCGCGTCACCGAACTTGAAGCGGAGTTAGCACGCAAGAACTCAGAAATCGAGCGCAAAAATTGTGACATTGACGCGAAAAACAAAGAACTTGCCGAGAAAAACCAAGTAATCGAAGACTACCAGCGCCGCCTGTCGCTGGCCATCGCCGAAGTTGACCGGGCGCGAAAGGATACGGGGAAGCTGTGAGCGTATTCGCTGACTTGTTTGTGTTCTGCATTGCGTGGGGTGCAGCCTGGCATTTTAGCGCGTATCCCATCGAAGCCGCAATCAAGAAGCCGACGTGGGCGTACATCGCCAAGCTGACAACCGGCGTGGTTACGGCTTACCCGTTCGTTGAGTCATTTGTGTTGCGCGCGGCTGAGTTGGACGGCGCGGACCCGGCAACGCGCAACCGTGTGCGGGTGTGGTTATTTATGGGCTACTTTGGCGCTTACGTCGCGTATGGCATTGGCAAAGTAGTCGGGACTGCGTTGGATAAGGTGAGGGAATGATATGAGCGAACAAGACGAAATCAAAGTACCCTGCGAAGTTTACAGCCGCATAGTCGGCTACCTGCGCCCGATTCAAAACTGGAACCAGGGAAAACAACAGGAATTCGCTGACCGCAAGGTTTATGCGGTAGACACCAACAACCTTCCGGAACGCAAGCGCCCGGCGCTGACGTTTGAGGTGGGGACGCTATGAAAAAGCGCAAGATGAGAAAAATTATCAAGCGACAACGGCGCATAATTCGCAATTACCGAAGCCAAATTGACGAAATGAAGCGCAAGTATGAGCCTACGAAATGGGACGACTTTCTGACAGATGGCCTGGAAGAACTCAGAAAAGTTCCATACCACATTACCTGTAGTTTAGAATCTGATGGTACTACAGTTACAGTTGAGGGTATGCCGCTATGACCCGCGAACTTACCGAAATCTTCACGCAGACAATGACCGTCACCACGCCCGAAGGTTGGGCGGAATATGGCCTGGTCGCCTGCGGTTATCCCGTCGGCTATACCGAACCTCCAGCACCGAATCCGCAACAGCCCGCCGCACCGCAATGGCGTGCGCCGATTGACGACCCGGCGCAATGGTACTGCGCAGTTTGGCACGATCCAACCGGCGTAAAAAACGGCGTCTACAAACACACCGGCATTGACCTGAACCTAGCCAAAGCGCCATTTGGCGACGTTGAACGCGGGTTCCCGGTGTACTCCATCGGTGCGGGCGTGGTAGAGGCAGTGCATACCACGGCGGGCTGGTTGGGATTTACCGTAATTCGCCACGAATTCGAGGGCGCGCCGCTGTATACGCGCTATGCGCACCTCGACAGTATGCCGCTGAAAGCGGGCGACGTAGTAGCTCCCGGCGCGCTCGTTGGCAAGATCGCCAACTGGCAAGGCGGCGACGGCGGCGACCATCTCCATTTCGATATGAGCGCCTTGCCTTACCCGTGGGGCGTATGGCTTACCGGCGGCGGTTGGCTGGATCCGGTGCCTGTATTGGAGAAGATGCTTGGAGTGGATGCGGTTAGAGCGATGTTGGAAAAGTAAAACGCGCCCGCGTAGCTTAGTGGCAAAGCCCACGCCTTGTAAGCGTGAGACCGGGGTTCGACTCCCTGTGCGGGCTTGGTTAAAATTAGGTGTATACTGTTGTTAGGTGTTACTGTCGGCGGGCTTCACAATAGGAGGCCGTAGTGAGTGAGCTAGGCAAGCAAATTGCACATTTAAAATGGACTGACGGGCTGACGTGGGGCGAGTTGGAAAAACGCTACCCAGACATCCCGCGCGCAAAGTTTCGCCGTGAGGCGACGCGCTACCGCGATAACCACCGCGACGAATTTCCGCAAGCAGCGCCGCCGACCATCGAAGGCGCAACGGCGCTTGATGCGCAGATAGAGCCGGAGGCGTCCTATCGCCGAATGGTAGAGGACTGGGAAATACAAAAGCGCTTTGACGAAAAGAAGCGCCGCCAAACATTGAAGTTTTCGCAAGACGTTATCTGCCTGGTGAACTCTGCCGATTGGCATCTCGGCGGCGCTGGCGTTGACTATCCCGCCCTACGCGCCGACCTCGAATTGATTGCGCGAACGCCTGGGATGTACCTGGCCGCGTTGGGAGATTTGGTAGACAATTTCATCCTGCAAAAGATGGCCAGCGTTCGCTACGGTACAACCGCGCCGATACCGGCAGAGTGGGCGGTGATGCGAATGATGCTGGAGATTGTCGCCGAGAAGCTGGTGATCATCGTCAGCGGGAACCACGACAAGTGGACAAAACTCGCCGCCGGCGTTGACTATTTCGCCAACGTGGTCAGCGGCATTACAGCGCGGGCGCTCTATGACTCCGATGAAGTACGCGCAACGCTGACCGTCGGCGAGTGGGACGGTATTCTATTGAAGGCGCGCCACAAATGGCGCGGAAATTCAGAGCTAAACGCCACGCACGGCGCCGAGAAAGCGGCGCGGTTTGACTCGCCGTTTCATATCGGGATGGCGGCACACACTCACATCTCGGGTTTGGTCCGTCAGTTTCGCGTCATTGACCCGGCAACGCAAGCGCCGGCGACCGGCGTGATCTTGCAGGCGGGCAGCTACAAGCGGCTTGACGACTACGTTCGCACGACGGGCCTACCGGCGGCCAATGCGTCAACCTCGGTAGCCGTCATTGTTGACAGCCGCACGCGCTCATTGGTCGGGTTCGATGATTTGAAGTGTGCGGCCAATTGGATGGAGGCGTTGTAATGTTTGATACAAATAGCAGCGATTTGGAAGAGTACGAAGGCGACTGCGTTATTGATTACATCGAAGACTTTTTAGCGTTGTTGTCATTTATAAGGCGCGAAAACTGTTTTGTAAATCGCTTTTGGCGAGCAATCAGCCACCACGCCCGCGATTCGTATCGCCGCGCGCGCAATGAGCTATTCCGACGCGCGCTAAATTCTAGCCGACGCGCCCTCATTGTATCAAGCAACGCAGCGCGTATGGTGGGCTGAAATGCCTGATATTACTACCACCGAACCCAACACGGTAGAAGACGGCGCAGATCGCGGCCCGATGGTAACAGTGCGGGTACTGAAATCACGCTACACCTACCCGCCGATTTACGGCACGAACGCCCGGCGCTATGTCGCAGCGGGCGACATTACGTTTATGACTGAGCAGGACGCGGCGCGTTATGTCGCCGCCGGTGATGTTGAGTATTACGATATGGAGAACAGGAGCAGGAAATGACCGAACAGGTAACAAACTACGAAACCGTTGAAATGGAAAACCAACGCCTGACCGCCGCCCTCGCTAAGTCGAACGCCGAAAATGAGCAGTTGCGCGGAGCGTTGGCGGCCTTCCTCAATTTCGCGGCGATTGTCCAGAACGCAGCCGGGATGCTGCCACGGGTGAGGATTGAATGACGCCGCTCGCCATCATTCTATTAGTTTTCTCGGCGGCGCTGTTTGCCGTGGCGATTTTCGCCGGGGATCGCAGCGAATGACCTGCCCGCATTGCCACGCACGCCTCCGCCAAGTCGGCGCTCTCGCGGCGTGTAGCTGTGGGCGCGTTTACAAGGTAACGCAGTACGAGCACGGCATTATTCTGGTACCCGTCGCCGCGTTCTCTTGGGTGCCGGTAGTGCTGCGAATATTGGGGGCGCAATGACTGACGAATCACGAAAGCACGCGGGGGCGCTGTCCCTCGGCATTGACCCGGCGACCATCACCGAAGTCCGTGAGGCGCTTGGGCCGTTCGTGGTGACGCCATTCGGCTACAGCGTCAAGGCGCGCTGGTCGGACGTGAACCTGGTATCAGGCGAGCGCTACGGATACAGCGAGAAAGCGCCGGGCGTGCTCTGGTGGCGACGGAAGGCGGCGAGATGAGATGCTTTTGGCTATGGGTTAGCGCGTTGGCTGATTGGTTCGCCGATTACGGCCTACGCGATTGGATGACATTGCCGCGCGATTTGGCGGTAACGTTTTGGCGTGATGTTTTACGCGGTGAAAACTGCGAATGGCGGCGGCGCGATAATTGGTGGGGTATAAATGACTGACAGTGCGCTGTTCATCGTGGTGTTGGCCTGCATCATTGTGCTGCTGTTGTTGGATGACGCGGGCGGCGGTGAACAATGACCACGTTTCTGGCGTCATTTCCGCCGATTCAAACCGCCATTAAAATCTATGGCAGCGGCGACGGGATGCGCATTCAGCTAGACATACCAGAAAACGAAATGGCTAACGCGCTTGACTTGCTGACAATGCGCCAGACCGTGCTGAGAGTAACGATTGAGGTAGAGAATAATGCCGTTTCAGAAGGGACAGTCAGGGAACCCGCGTGGTAGACCGCCGGGAAAGCGGGCGCTTACTGAGATTCTAAGCGCCCGTGGCCGCGCGCTCGTCACTGACACCGACGGCAAGCGCCGGCCGGGCAATGCCGTGGTAGCGCGGGCGCTGTGGGAGTTGGTGACAACCGGCACGACCACGCTGCCAGGGCGCGATAATCCATTGCGTGTTGGTGAGCACGGTTGGTTTGAAATCGTCAAATTCCTGTATGGGCAAATTGACGGGCCGCCACGACAGGAGCACGACATCACCACCGACGGCGAAAAGCTGACCGTCACACTGAAATGGCCTGAGCAAAATGAGAATTGACGTTACGCTGCCGCCGCTTCATCCTGGGCAGCTTGAAGTTTACCAACACCCGGCGCGCTTTAAGGTTTTGTCTTGCGGGAGGAGGTGGGGCAAAACACGGTTAGGAACGCTGATGGGCGTTGCCGGCGCATTGCAGGGCGGGCGTTATTGGTGGGTTGCGCCGTCATACAAAATGGGCGCGGTTGGTTGGCGTGGTTTACAGCAGCTAACAGCGCAAATACCCGGCATTGTCAAGAGCGAATCCGAGCGAATGGTGACGATGCCCGGCGGAGGCACGGTCCAGGTCAGAAGCGCCGATGACCCGCAGAGCTTGCGTGGTGATGGGCTTGACGGCGTGATCACTGACGAATGCGCGTACACCCGCCGTGAGGCGTGGGAAGAGGCGTTGCGCCCAGCGTTGTCAGATCGGCGCGGGTGGGCGCTGTTTATCAGCACTCCGCACGGTGTGAATTTTTTTAGAGAGTTATGGTTACGTGGACAAGACGCGGCCTTCCCAGACTGGCAATCGTGGTCATTCAAAACAAGCGACAACCCGTTCATTGACAAAGCAGAAATCGAAGCGGCGCGCCTTACAATGTCAAGCCGTGTGTTTAGGCAAGAATACGAAGCCGACTTCCTCAGCGACAACCCCGGCGCACTGTGGCGGCGACAGTGGATAGACGATGCCCGCGTTCTTGAAGCGCCGCAACTGGCCCGAGTTGTCGTCGCGGTTGACCCGTCGGCAACGTCAGGCGGCGACGAATGCGGTATCATCGGCGCGGGCGTGGCGACACAAGCGAAGCTGAAACATCTGTACGCGCTGGAAGACGCCAGCTTACAAGGCAGTCCCGACGCTTGGGCGCGCGCGGCGGTGACGCTCTACCACAAACTCAAGGCGGACGCCATCATTGCCGAGTCGAACCAGGGTGGTGAGATGGTGACGACCACGATTCACGCGGTTGATCGAAGTGTACCGGTGAAGCTGGTACACGCCAGTCGGGGCAAGGCCGTGAGAGCCGAGCCGATCAGCGCGATCTATGAGCAGGGGCGCGGGCATCACGTCGGCACGTTCGCGCTGTTAGAGGATGAACTTTGCCAATGGCAGCAAGGCGACGCCAGCCCTAACCGACTGGATGCGCTGGTATGGGCGGCGACTGAGCTATGCTTGGGCGCGGGTATACAGGTATTTTAACGGGGGTACAAATGAACATTTTTCAACAGGTTAAACAAGCGCTGGTGCGTTTCCCGCGCAAGCTAACATCCATTCGACTGTGGGGCGCTGCCTATGACAATGCGGCGATGTGGTCAACGACGAGCCAGGAGGCGCTGGTACGCGATGGCTTCCAACGCTATGCCGTGCTTTATGCGGCGATAATGTACAAGGCGCGTTGTGCGCAGTCGGTGCCGCTTGTTGCCTACACCGGGACGCGCGCCGAACCGCAACCGCTTGACTCTGCTCACCCGTTGGCGCGATTTTGCGACCGCCCTAACCCGCGCATGTCGTTTTCCGAGATGGCGATGCTCAACAGTGTATATCTGAACCTATTTGGTAACTCTTACACCGTATTCATAAAAACATCCACCGACATTGTAGCCTATCCATTGCGCCCTGACTATGTACGGCACGTATACGACAACGGTGATCTTGCCGGATATTTGTACTGTCCCACCGGCGGCTCGATTGCCGACGGAACGCCGATACTATCCGATATGATGATGCACGTAAAGCTGCCAGACCCTGGCGATCCATACGCCGGGTTCGGTCCGGGTATGTCTCCGATCTGGCCTGCAGCGCAATCCATTGACGTTGACAACGCGGCGACGGCATTCCTCAAGATGTTTTTCGACAATGGCGCTATGCCACTCGGACTTATCACAACCGAGCAGCAAATAGACAACGACACCGCCGATATGCTGAAAGACCGCTGGCACGACACTTACGGCGGCCACAAGAATTGGAGCGATACCGTGGTATTAGGTGCAGGCGCTACCTACCAGCGCGTAGGAGCAACGCTGCAGGAATTAGATATGACCATCCTGGACGCGCGCAACGAGGGCCGCGCCGCAATGGTGCTGGGCGTGCCGTTGACGCTCATCGAATCGCGCCCGCAAATGGTAGCGTCAACCTACAATAACAAACAGAGCGACCGCGAGATGTTCTGGCAAGACACGATGCTTCCAGAAATGAATATGAGCGACACAGAGTATCAATACTACCTGCGCGGCGATGACGGCTCATTTTGCGCTTATGACTATTCACAGGTACCGGCGCTCATTGAAGTGCGAATGCGGCGCGCCGCGATCTATTTAGCGGGTTGGGATGGCGGAGCGGTGCTGCGCAACGAGGCGCGCGCAGCACTGGCATTGCCTCCGCTTCCCGGCGGCGATGTGCTGAAACTATCGTTGTCTAACCAATACCTGCCAGCGGGAGAAGCGCCGCAACCAACGAGCGAAACCGGGGCCGCCGCTGCCAGCGATGAGGAAACCGCCGAAGCGACAACGAAGGCGCGCGCGCCGAGACAACGCAAGGGCCGCGCATTTAGCAATGAACAGAAGGCTCTACACTGGTATAAATTCGACAAGAAAGCGCAGGAGTTTGAACCGGAATACGCCTCCGCCGCTAATGAGGCATTCGAGTATGACCGGCGTAATGTGATGGCGCGCGTTGCTGAAGCCCGCGAAAAAGCATATCGCCTAAAGCAGACGGTTGACTGGCAACCGGTTATGCTGTCGGTGTTGGATTACATCGGCACGGACAGCCAGGGAAAATGGCGTGAAATCTTCGCGCCGGTATTCGCTAAAACCGTGATGGAAAATGGCGTTGCGCTCAATGACGAATATGGGATGGAATTCGACGTGCGCAACCTGCCTGCCGAAGAATGGTTTCAGGATTACGTGATGACCTTCTCTGACGAAATCAGCACGACGAGCGCCGATGAACTCAAGGCGCTGCTGGCCAAAGGGCAAGCCGAGGGCTGGTCGGTGCCGGAAATGGAAAAGCAAATGGGAATCCTGTTTCAACAGTGGATGAACGGCAACGGCGACGCCGCCGCGTTCGCCGGTGAACGAATTCCACCGCACCGCCGCGAGTTGATAGCCCGCGACCAAACGCTAAGGGCAAGCAACGCCGGGGCGCAAGCGCTGTATGTTGATTGGGGCGCGCCGATGAAGGAATGGTTAGCAACACAAGACGCCCGCACACGCGACGCCCACAGCGCCGCCGCTGGGCAACAACGCCCAATCAACGAGCCATACGGCGTTGGTGGTCAGGCGTTGATGTATCCCGGCGATCCGGCAGGGCGGCTTGATAATGTCATTCAATGCCGGTGCCAGTCGTTGGCGATATTCCCGGAATAAAAACGGGTGTATAATGGATTGTATGAACGCGACAACGAGCAACAACCGTGAACTAACGCCCGAACAATGGGAAGCGCTGCGGCGCGCCGTCAAATACTTTCACGCCGCCGAAGCAACGCCTGATAATACCATCATCGAGCCATCCGAGGCGCACGTTTCAGCGTTCACGGTACAGACGGCGAAAGGCCCGCAGCAGTTTATCCTAGATTTGTTCTGGCATCGCCTACGCGGTTGGGATGTGCGGTTCGGGTACTCTGAGGAATTTAACACCGTCGCGGTTAGCGACGTTTTGAGAATTGAGGAATTCGATGCAAAATATCACGGGCAATTTGAAGCCAACTCTGACAATTAACGACATAGAAAATGTGCTACGTGAAAAATTCCCTGAGTTTGTCGGTATTCTGTTGAGAGAATACGGATTCGTAGCATATTTCTACCACGTAAGCGGAGTAAGGCTTACGTACAATTTCGGAGATAGCGACATTAGCAAAATAGATATTTTCAAGCATCTGCCGTTAATAAAACATCGGGTTGTGAGCGCCATAGTAAACTATTTGTTTGACGAGGAAGGAATTATATGAGCGAAGCCCGCACTATTACCTATGATGGCATACTTGTAGAGCGCCCGGTGTACACCGTAACCGTTGTATGCCCAGTGTGCCACGAAACGCTGACGCAATTGAGTGACGGCGTGATTACGTGCGACAAGTGCGGCGCTGCGTTCGTGCTGAAAACGCGCGGCGTTGGGCCAAGTGAGACGAAATGACACAACCGCAACCCAATGACAAAATGTTACCGATCGAGATGGGCAAGCAATGGCAACGCCTGGAAGTTGACGGCCACTTTATGGGCCTGGTAGACATTGAGGCGGGCGTGTTCTGCCTGTACCATCGGGGTAAGCAAGTGTGGTATAGCCTGGCAGAGATGAGGAAAAAGCTATCACTTGAAATGATTGACGCAATTGATACAGAATTTATGAACCGCAATCATAAGAAATAGCGCAGCACAAAACCAAGCGCAAACGGCGCAAACCAACAAGACGCAAACGGCGTGAATTTCTTCACGCCGTTTTTGTTTGGAGGGATAATGAACCGAGAGTACAAATCTTTTGAATTCAAACTGAACGCGCTCGATCCAACCGGGCGCACCATCGAGGGCTACGCGGCGGTATTCGGCAATCTGGATCAGGGCGGCGACATCATCCATCCAGGCGCTTTTGCCAAGACGTTAGCCGAGCGCGGCCACAAAGTGAAATTCCTGTGGCAGCACGACCAACACGAGCCGCTGGGCCGCGTCACTGAATTGCGCGAAGACGCCTCAGGGCTATTCGTCAAGGCGACTATCAGCGACACGGCGCGCGGGCGTGATGCTTTGGCGCTGTTACGCGATGGCGCTATCGGCGGTATGTCCATCGGCTATGACGCGGTAAAGGGCGGGACAGATTACAGCCAGGGTTCAAACGGCGACCCGATCCGCAACCTGCGCGAGTTGAAACTGTGGGAGCTGTCACTGGTGACGTTCCCGATGAACGAGGAAGCCGGCGTCACGGCTTTGAAAATGGTAACGCCGCACCGCGCTTTACCCATAGCCGACCGCGCCCGACCGTGGGATGCGCCCGCCGCAAACGCCCGCGTCCGCGATTGGGCTGGTGCCGCCGAAGCTCCGAACGCCAAATATGCGAGTGCTTTCCTGTGGCACGACGCCGAAGCCGCTGACCAATTCGGCAGCTACAAACTGCAATTCGCTGACGTGGTAGACGGCGAACTGACGATGGTGCCACGCGCTGTCTTTGCCGTCGCGCAGCGCCTTGACTCTGCCGACATTCCCGACGCTGACAAGGCGCGAATTCGTGGCGTTGTTTCGCAGTACTACGCGGATATGCGGCGCGCGTTTGAGGATGAGAGCATCGTTGCGCCGTGGGATATGGCGAAGGGCGGGTTTGTTGGATACTCAGTGCAATCTGGTGACGGTGGAGAAAGAGAGCGCATCGCTACTTGCAGCGCAACCATCGTTAAAGACTATAACCTCATTGTAAAATCCGGGCGCGTCATCAGCAAAGCGAACGGCGCGCGCATTATGGCGGCGCTTGATAATCTCAAGAACGCAGCGGAGGCGCTGGAGGGCTTGCTCGAATCTGCCGGGATCGGCGGTGATGATGAGGAGATGCCCGCAGAGGATATGCCGCCCGATGAAGAGATGGCCTGCGGAACGCGCAAGCCGAAAAATGCAGATACCGCGCCCGCACAAAAAGCGGGCCGCGATTCTACCGCAGAAACTACCGGGGCCGGGCCACTGTCAACAGTACCCACCCAAGCGGAACGCGCGCGGCTGTTAGCTGAGATAAACCTGTACGAGCACTTAGGAGGTGCATAATGTCCGCGATGAGTCAGATTGACTTAATCGGCAAGGCGAAGGCGCTTTTTAATGAGGCGAAAGCCGTCATCGAAAAGCCTGAAGCCAGCGCCGAGGAACTTGCCAACGCTGGCAAGATGATTGACGAAGCCAAGAGCCTGCAAGCCCGCGCTGCTAAACTGAGCGACGTTATGGAAGCTGCGCGCAATTTGGCCGGTGAAGCCGAATCCAACCAGGGACAGGACGTTGACAAAATCCCAGGAGGGAGCAAGGCAAAGTTTGCCGACTGGTCGGAATACCTGTCGGCTATCTGGCGCGCTCAACACAAAGACGCCAGCGTTCGGCGCAACGATCCGCGCTTGGTGCGCTTCCGCGACGAGGTTGTGTCGGGAGAGCGCAAGGACATGACCGAGGCCATCGGTGCTGACGGCGGGTTCACCGTCCCGACTGAGTTTGACGCAACGATGCGCAGCGTGATGGCGGAAACGTCCATCGTGAGGAACCGCGCGACCGTCATTCGTATGCGCCGGCGCGCCATTCAAATCCCGGTGCTCGATCAAACCCAGACCACCACAGGCCTCCCGCATTGGTTCGGCGGGATGCAGTTCTACTGGGAGAAGGAAGCCGGACTAAAAACTGAGACCGATGCCCAATTCCGCCAGGTTGAATTGGTGGCCCACAAGCTGATCGGCTACACCCGCGCCGCCGATGAGCTGGTGTCGGATAGCGTCATTTCGTTGTCCGACTTCCTGAGCGGCCCAATGGGTATGGCCGGTGGTATCGCCTGGATGGAAGACTACGCCTTCCTGAATGGTACCGGCGCAGGTCAGCCGCTTGGTGTCATTCCTGCTCCCGCCACCATCGTTGTTCCGCCTACCGGCGCTACGTTGAGCGTCGGCGACATTGCGAATATGGTGGAAAACTTGTTGCCGTCTTCGATGGGTAACGCGGTGTGGGTTATCAGCCAGTCGTATATGTCGAACCTGATTCAACTCGCCGGCCCGGCCGGAAACCCGTCCTACTTCTGGCAGCCTAACGCCCGCGACGGCGTTCCCGGTACCTTGATGGGTATGCCGGTAATCTGGTCGGAGAAGGTGCCACTGGCCGGGAATCTCGGCTCCATCGGTCTGTACGACTTCCGCTATTACCTGCTTGGCGACCGCGAAGCTACAACGATTTCGAGCACGCAGTTTGACCGCTGGCGCTACGATGAAACGAGCTGGCGCGCGGTTCACCGGGTAGATGGGCAGCCGTGGCTGTCTCAACCGCTGACCTATCAGGACGGCACGACTCAGGTTTCGCCGTTCGTTATTCTCGGCGCTGGTGCCAGTTAAACAGGAGGCTATGATATGAGTTACACTGCTGGAAGCTACGAGTTAGAGGTACCACTGGCGTTTGAGCAGCCGAGCACGGTGCAGATCGGCACGACCGTAACGCCCTATGTTTCCCTGTCTGGCTACCATCGCGCTCACCTGGACATCCTGGTAGGAACGATGGCCGCCGGTGCGACGCTCAATTGCCAACTGCTCCAGGCGCAAGACGCCCTGGGTACCAACGCGAAGGTTATCGCCAACAAAGCCGGAACTGGTAACAAGGCGATCACTCAGCTTACCCAGGCAGGCGGCGATGGTAACGAGCTGTTGCGCATTGAGCTGCAAACCGAGGAGCTTGACGTTGACGGCGGGTTTGATTTCATCGCCGCGCAACTCGTTGTCGCCGTCAATACCGTGGCCGCTGCGGGTGTGCTGTATGGGTGTATCGCCCGCTACAAGCCCACTCCGACGACCAACTGGACTGAGATCGTAGACTAATACGACCGGGGGCGGGGTAACTCCCGCCCCTACAGGAATTATTATGGCTACTCATTTGGTTAAAGCAAAAACAATCGTTCGGGCAATGGATGAACACGGCATTCTGAAATCGTACACGCCCGGCGATATTTTCAGGGTACGCAACCAGGAACTTCGCGCGCTTCTCGCTGAAGGCAAAATTGAGATACCGTGCGAGTTTACCTTGTCGTCTGTGTATAGCCTGGATGATTGCGGCATTGCCGTAACCGGCAGCCTGGAATCCGTGCGCTCTATCGTCAACAACATTTCGTCGGAAATAGCCAATGACGCGCGCTGGCCGCGCACGCTGTTCTGGGACACCGCCGCCCGGCTGCGCGCCGACCTGATACCGGTAGGTTTTGACCGCCTCGCCCACGGTTGGCAAGTCGCCGCACCGCTGGCTTCCTATCGTCTGCTTGCGCGCGACATCGGCGACGATGCCGGACGCACGCTTACCGCTGAAATTATCCACGATTTGCGCGTACCATTCTATGATGTGCGGGCGCTGTTTGTGCGTGACTGTACTACCACCCGCGATCTGCTGAAACTGTACGCCGACGAATTGCAACGCCATCCCGAGCCGCGCCTGGCATTTTTGCGGGCAATGTACCAGGTCAAGCCGGTGCTATGCGCACTACCGGCGTCGTGGGTTGGCAAATGAACAAGCGTGGTATCGTGTATGTTGCGTATGGAGAGCGGGCGCGCGCGGCGTTGCGCCTGGCCGTGACGAGCGCACACGACAACACCGACTTGCCGATAACCGTCATCGGCGACCACGATCCGCGCATAAACGGCGTTGCGTTTGTGCGTTTCGATTCTGAGAAAACCGGGCGCTGGGCAAAGCTAAACCTTGACACGCTCTCGCCATACCCGTATACGCTCTACCTTGACGCCGATACTTGTATCGTAAGCCGTGACATTGCGCGCGGTTTCTCGGCTATCGCCGCAGGGTATGATATAGCTATCGCGCCGTCAGAGAATCAAGCGTCTGATTTTCTATCGCATAGCACATTGACAGACCGTGACAGAACGCGCGTGGCGTTGAGCAATCCAGACCCGTTACAATTGCAGGCCGGTATGATGTTTTTCGCGCGTAATGACAATACGGCGGCGCTGTTTGAGGAATGGCGCAACGAATGGAAAGCGGCGGGCGGCGGGCAAGACCAGGGAGCGCTATTGCGGGCGCTCGATAAAGCGCCGGTTAAACTGTGGCTGTTATCGCTCGATTGGAATTCCCGGCATGGTACGATTGTCGAACATCATTTCGGGGAGGCGCGATAATGTTGACGCCAACACCTACACCGACGCCATTCAACCCGATAGGGCATTTCATTCCAACACGCACACCAACGCCAACGCCGGGAGTAACGGCGACCACATTCACCGAAACGGGCGGAGACAGTTTCACCGGGCTGCTGCTGTTTTGGCTGTCCATCGCTGCGATCATCGCGGCGCTTTCACGGAGAATTAAATGAGCGTTAATATCGTTATTGCCAACATCAAAGACGACCGGGTTTTGCCACGCTTCGCCCGCCATTTGGTTAGCGGTTTAGGCTGGACGGCAAGCAACAAACCTGACCCGCGTGCCGAAGCCAATTATTATTTTGCATATTTCGAGTACGCGCGCGCGCATATCAACGGTAACGCCGCCGCCTACTTCACCCACCGCGAAACAACTGAGGGCGCGAAAACAGCAGCCTATGACGCAACGGCTAAGGCCGTTGGCTTGCGCGTGGTGATGAACGCCGGACAACAAAAGACGCTCAATACGTTAGGACATACCGCGCAGATACCGCTACCGCTTGACACTGACCATTTCAAGCTGGCTTCACGCCCGCACAATGCCCGCCCGCTGCTTGGCGTTGCCGGGTACACCTACAAATCCGGGCGCAAAGGTGAGCATATTTTCGACCAGGCGCGGGCGCTCGTTGGCAAGGCCGTTGACTGGACGGCAACCGGGCGCGGTTGGTCCATATCCTGCAATATCAGGCCGTGGAAAGAAGTGCCAAAGTTCTTTCAATCGCTTGACCTATACGTTTGTACCGCGACCATCGAGGGCGGCCCGATGACCACGCTCGAAGCGCTGGCGACGGGTTGCCCGGTGATTATCCCGGACTCGGTTGGCATACACCCAGAACTCCCAGACGTTCCCGGTATTTGGCGCTATCGCACTGGCGACGCCGACGATCTGGCGCGCGCTGTCCGTGACGCTCTGCCGCAACTTTCAGCGGTTGACCCGGCGCAACTGCGCTCCTCTACCGCGCCGCATTGCATTGAGGCGTGGGTAGAAGGCCATCGCGCCGCGTTTAATTCCTGGCTCTATGAGAAGCCGTTACAGCCGCCGATAGATTGGCACGGGCGCGCCGGTATTTATGTTGTTGCGTTCGGCGATCCAGCCCGCGAGCAAGCGCGGTTGTGCGTTGGTTCGGCGCGGCGCTTTATGCCGGATGTGCCGGTTGCGTTGTGCTCAGACAAGCCGCTGAACGCCGGTGAAACGCATTTCATCCAACAGCCTGACGCCGACATCGGCGGGCGCATCGCCAAACTAAAGGCTTATGACCTCGCGCCGGCGGAGTGGGATTGCGTTTTGTACGTGGACGCCGACACCGAATTTGTCGCGCCGGTTACTGAATTCTTTGACCTTACCGCCGACGGGTGGGAATTCGTCATTTGCAAGGACGCCCACCTTCACGACAAGGTGAGTGACTACGAACGGCGCAACAACGCGCCAGACCTCGCCGCGACAGTGGCGGCGGTTGGATCGCGGGAAATGTTACAAATAAACGGCGGTGTGTGGGCGTTCCGGCGTTGCGCGGCGTCACGCGATTTCTTCAAGCGCTGGTTAGAAGAGTGGAGCGTGTACAAGGGCCGCGACCAGGGCGCGCTGCTACGAGCGCTGTATAATGACCCGGTGCGGGTGTTCTGGCTTGGCAACGAATTTAACACGATGATCACGCTCAAAGGCGAGGAGTACCCGCCGGGGCGCGCTGGTACTGCCGGGATTCTGCATCACGTTGGCACGGCGCGGCGATGGGAAGGGCAGGTACCAGCCGGGAAAGGCTTGACAGACCCGGAGGCGTGGGCGATGGTTGACGCCTACAAAGCGAAGACGGCGGCGCGAAAGGCGCGGGGTAAGAAATGAGACGGGAAACGTTTAGCTTTGAGCGGCGGCGCTACGAATACCTAAACCACGACTATAACCACGCAAGCGAGAATATGAGGAGCGTCGAGGTACCCATCGGCTTGCACTTTATGAGCGAATATGACCCGGAGAAGGCGCTTGAAGTCGGTAACGTCACGGCGCACTATGGCCCAGTTGGTTGGCGCTCTCTCGATATGCGCGAAGGTGACATACAGACAGATTTGATGACATACCAGCCAAAGCGCAAACTGTCGGCGATTCTCTCAATCTCAACGCTGGAGCACGTCGGATATGGGCGCTACGCCGGAACTGGCAACGCTGACCCGCAAGCGGTTGTGCGCCATTTGCGTAGTTGGTTGGCGCGCGGCGGCGCGATGCTGGCGACTATACCCATCGGCTATAACCGGGCGTGGGATGATGCTATAATGCGCGACGTTATGGGAGCAACCCAGTTTTTTATGCTGCGCCTGAACGATGAAAACGAGTGGAAACAGGTCAGCAAAGCGCAGGCGTTCGACGCGCAACCAAGCCGGTGGCGGTGGGGATCGGCGGTTGCTATTTTGAGGTGGAAGCAATGAATCTTAATCTAGGTTGTGGCAATGATCCGCTGAAAGACGCGGTGAATCACGACATTACCAAGCACGCGCCGTGGGTTGACGTAATGCACGACCTCAACATTATGCCGTGGCCGTGGCAAGACAACGAATTCGACATTATCAAGGCGTGGGCAGTTTTGGAGCATTTACACTGTGAGCGCCTGTCGATTCTCAATGAGTGCTGGCGTATCCTCAAACCGGGCGGCTTGCTCGTTGCCAAGCTGCCCTATTGGAATTCAGAGGAAGCGCACGACGACATCACTCATTACTGGTTCACAACGTTACACCAGCTCGACCAATTCGACCCGACGACGCAACGCGGGCGTGATTACGGTTTTTACACGCTGCGGAAATGGAAGATCGTATCGAGCAAATATAGCAACGCCGGTCACAGCTCGATTGTACACAAACTGCGAAAGGTGGGGTGATATGGCGGATTTGAATTTATCACAAGGGCAACAACTGCCACAGGGGGCTAAAACTCGTTATGTGGATATGGGCGGCGGGGTGTACGCGCAGCTTGTCGCCACTACCGATGTCGGGACAACGCCGGAAGAATCCGATTTGACGCTGACTCATACGGCGGTGAACGTCAACGGCAATACAACGGTTATCGCGGCGAACGCCAACCGGCGCTATCTGCTCATTGTGAACGATAGTGACACCGTGGTTTACTTGTGGCTGCAAGCGGGTGCGGCGGCGGTTAATCGCGGGATTCGTTTGAATGCCAGTGGCGGGAGTTTCGAGCTAACGCCACACAGTGGGATGTACGCGGGCGCGATCAGGGCCAACCACGGTGGCGGAGCGGTTAATAAGCTGCTGCTGATAACCGAGGGGGTGTAGCGATGCCACTACGCAATGAAACACTTTATGAGCCGGTGCCAAGCCTGCAATTCCAAACGAACCCGCCCACGCCATTCACATACCAGCAAGGGCGCACGTATTGGGATGCAACCGATGAGACGCTGGCAATTTCGCAGGTTGGCGGCACGTCGCCGGTAACACAACAGGTGGGACAAGAGACGCAGGTATGGGTATGGAATAACACCGGCGCAGACTGGCCTAATGGTGCGATTGTTTATCCTACTGGCAGCGTATCCTATCGCCCTACCGGAGCGCTGGCGCAGGCTAACGCCATCGGGACGGCGTTGGCACGCGGTATCACCACAATGCCCATACCGAAAAATACCAGTGGAATGGTGACGACATACGGAATGGTTCGCGGTTTCGACACTCAGACGCCGGGATGGGCCGAGGGTGATTTTCTGTACCTGTCGCCAACCGTCGCCGGCGGATTACAAAACACTCCACCTACCAGCGGGTTTACCCTGTGGTGCGCTTACGTGTTGCGCCGCCATCCTACTGACGGCATTGTGTTTTTCGTGCCATCGCCGCGCCCGGCTATGGGCAACGTCGCCGGCGGCAACTACACGGCGTGGGATTACACCGGGACCGGGCAGGCGTTTGGGCTGGCTACCTGTTTCCGCGATGAACTGCAAAGCGTTACCGGTACGCAGATCACAAGCCCGGCGGGAGACTTCCAGCAGAACATTGCCGAGGCGAGCGTAACGGCTAAAACATCGGCGCGCTACCCGACAGACTTTATCACAACCAACTGGCAAATAAATCACGATTGGGCGTTGGGAACTTCGGTTTATCCGCATATTCACTGGTGGCAAACTGAGGCAGATATGCCAAACTGGCTCATTGCCTATCGTTGGCAAAAGCAGGGAAGCGCAAAAACTACGGCGTGGAGCGAATTGCCGTGGACAACCAACCGGGCAACGTATGTTTCCGGTACGCTCAACCAGATCACCGGATTCGGCGCAATCGCAGCGCCCGCCGGCTATGGTCAGGTGAGCGATATCATCCAGGTTCGGCTGTACCGCGACGTTACCAATGCCTCGACAAAGTTCACCGGCGGGGCCGAGGCTTCTCCGCTGGATCAGGACATCGTGAACCTAGACGCCCACATCGAAGTGGATATGTTGGGCAGTCGCGAGCAGTATTTGAAATAGGGGGAGACTATGGCAGCATACGCGACGGCGGCGCAATTGCGCGCCCAAATCAATAAAACCAGCGCTGCAGACGACGCGGTTTTAACGCTGATTTTGCAGGCAGCTTCAAACGTCATTGACCGCGTGACGAATCACCACATTGACGGCGTGAGCGCTTTCGATGCCGGGATCGCTTCGGCGCGGGTGTATAATGGAAGTGGGCGGCGGTATCAGTGGATTGACGAATGCGTCAGTATTTCAAGCGTTGCCGTCAAGGATTCAGTGACAGATACGACCTATACGGCGTGGTTGGCTTCGGACTGGTTGGCGTTCACCGGTGGAGCGCAGCGCCCGAATTACAACGACAAGCCGTATACCGGTTTGATGTGCGCTCCCAATGGCAATTACTCTGTTTTTACCAGCGGCGCTTATGGCGGCGGTTGGTGTGATTTATGGGAGAACGTAACACCGGCGGCGCATCTATCCGACACCATCACACGGCCCGTTACGTTCCCAACGGTGCAAGTTACCGCGTCGTGGGGAGTCACGGCGACGCCACCCAATGAAATCAGTGAGGCGGCAATTATGATCGGCGCGCGTTGGTGGAAACGCTTGGAATCGGCAATGTCGGACACACTCGCCAGTGGAGAACTTGGGCAGCTACTATACACACAACCGGTTGACCCTGATATAAAATTCATTTTGATGAACTCACGCTGGTACCGTCCGCAGGTAGCGCGGAGGTATTAGGTGTCAGACGCGGTAACTATAAAAGGTCTGAAAGAGACGCAACGCGAAATGGAGCGCATTGTTAGAGAATTGCGCGGCGGGCGTTTACTGGAAGCAATGCGCAAAGCTACGTTGATTGTGCAAGCTGACGCCAAGCGCAAAGCGCCGGTAGACACCGGGCGCTTACGGGCAAGCATCACACCGGAGATACGCGCAACGCCTGGCAGCGGTATACGTGGTGTCGTCGGTAGCGTGGTTGTATACGCGCCTTACCAGGAGTTCGGGACAAAGCGAATGGCGGCGCACCCATACCTATACCCGGCATTCGATGAGAACAAAGACCGCATCGCCAAAATTATCAGTGATGCGGTCGCGGAGATTGTAAAATAATGGCATTCCCAAACGTGACACTGAAAGACGCATTTACCGGAACCGGGGCATTATCGGCAAATTGGATGATGGCGCCTGACCCGGCCTTCGGGATGGACACGCTCGTCAGGGACAATGACGCCGCCGCGCCAACCGAAGATCCAAGCGGGAACTGGTGGGTTGCTGGTCAGCACACGGCGGACGTTGACATCGTTGCCGACATCAAAAATGACTTTGAGCCAGCCGGGACTTATATCAAGCTATACTTTCGCCTGCAAAACGTTCTCGGCGCGATTGTTGACGGCTACGACGTGGCGTTTGGTGCAAGCCTGTTCGATGGCAACACCACGAAAATTTATTTGATTCGTGGAGTTTCCGGGATGATACTTGGCGTTTTTGACACCGGAAACGCACCGTTAACCAATGGCAGCCGTGTTGGTATTCGCGTTGTCGGCGATGACGTTGAGTGTTACATTGACTACGGCGGCGGGACGTGGGTACTCGAAACGACGATGACCACGGACGGCGCGGTCACGGGCGTTGGTTATGCCGGACTCGCCTGGACTCAGATCACGCCACAGAACCCGTCATAGGTGACGTATGACAACAAACATAAACGCTTTCTATTTCGGTACTCCGGTTACTTGCGTTGCGCTAACGTCGGCGACTATAACGCCAGACCCGGCCAATAGCGGGCTGTTGTGCGAGGATCAGGAGTTTACCGTTACCTATCTACCGGTTGGAGCAACGCCGCCCATCACCTACACCTGGTCAAGCGATGGGCTTGTCGCCGGGCAAGGCACGGCGTCAGCCACATACAATTGGTCTGAGACGTGCAACCATACCGTAACCTGCACCGTGTCGAACGCTTGTAGTTCGGTCAGCGATACGGAAACCGTGTCTATCAAGTTCACTTTGATGCAGATTGCAACGGCCATCAAAGACACGTTTGAAACGAATATGAGTGCGGCGCTACTGTCGCGGGCTTATGGGTACAACGAACTGCCGGAAGGCGTCAATGACGCGCCGTCATTTATGGTGTACTGGCAATCTATCAATGATGACCATTACACCGACACCGACCGCACCACGATGAAGGGGGGCGTGAAAGTCAAAGAACTAGATTTCTACCTTGACTACTACGCCAACCCGCGCAACAACCTTGCCGAGAATAACGACCTGTTGACGCAAGCTGCCAGTGAAATCATTGACATACTTGAGGAAGAGTCACTTGGTTGCACCTATCCAGACCATTGCCCGCCATTCGGGTTGTGCGGGTTAAAAAACTTTAGATGGACTGGCGAGCGCGTTACGTTTGACTATGGGCCAGATAAATATTACGGCGCGCGCTTCACCATCACGGTGCGGGTATTCTAATGACGCTATACCGGGCGCTGGAGAATCTCAGTATCGGCATAGTTCGCGGTGAGTTTTTCGACAGTTCGCGGCTATCCGACAAGGCCCGCAATGTGCTAGAGGGACGCGGGCGCATTGCGCCGGTAAACTATCCGGCAATTGCAGAAGTGTGGCCGGAGCGCGTTGACGTGCTGTTTAGCGCCGGTTTTAACTGTTTTTCTGAGTTGATTCTGGCTCGTAAACCCGACGAGCCGTTTAGAACCTGGCAGGCGGAGGCTATCAAGCTGCTGTCGCCGGGAAATTATCAATCCTGCGGATGCAGAAGGAGACAAAGCAATGCCTAAGACAACGGACAGTGTAGCGCAGGCCTGCGCAAAAATCGAGATACAACCGGGATGCACCGGGACCTGGTACGACATTAGCGGAGAGACGAACCTGGCAACGTTGCCCAAAGAGGTGCTGACCACTGGAAGCGTGGCCGTTTTTGATGACGACACCCACGTCCTGAGCGCCGGTAAAAAGCCGCCCATCACGGCGACGTTTTCCATCGTGTATACCGAGAATCCGGCCGAGGCGTGGGAGCTGGTGCGCGCCGTGTGGCAAGCGCAGGGATGCGAGCGCCCGATGTGTGTGCGGGCAACGCCGAAGGGTGGCACGGTTGGCGATATGGAAATCGGTATCGGCGACGCCAGCCATAACGCGCTGCTCGTTGGCTTCTCGCCACCCACTCTCAACGCGGGCGCTGGCGAACCGGCTATGGCAGAGTTTGACGTGTTCGGCAACTACCGCTACGATGCGAAAGCGAGCTAGACAATGCAAATCAAAAGCGATTTGACGCAACGCGATGTGGAAGCGTTCCAGGACGCCGTGGCAGAGTTGAGCGGCGCGGTGATAAGCCGCGATCCGGCGGCGGTTGTCGCGGCGCTTTCGCTGTTTCACACTGAAATCGTGAAGCTAAAGCCGACGGCAGAGCAGTACCACGAACTTGGGCAACGCTTTATGGAAGCCGAGCGCGAACGGTCGGGGAAGCTGACGGCGGCGGCTTCAAATCGCATCTACGTTCTCGCCGGTGTGCGCGCCGGGATCGTGGAAGGCGTAGACACCACAACGCTTGGCGAGCAATCGCCGGGCGCTATTATGCGAATGGCACAGACGATTATCAAGACAGTCAATGCGTCTTTCGAGGTGCCGGGGGAATAATCGCGGCGGCGGCAGATTGCGCAGAGAACGGCGCGCCGCCGCCGCGAGAACTCACGTTGTACTGGCGTTGCAAGCGCTTCGGTGCGCTACCGTCACCGGGCGGAATCCTTGACCAGCCCGCCGGACTGCTGGCGCGAATGGAAACCGCCGGGACAGTGTACGATACAATGCAGGCGTTTCTGGCGTCGCGCAGCAAGGCAGAATGGCGCGTTAGCAATCCCGACGGTTGGCGCGTAGTCTGTGAGGTATACAAGTGGCGAAAAACACAATCGAAATAGTTATCAACCAAACCGGGAATGCCATAAAAGGCGTTGGCGCTGTGGCCGACGTTGTAACCGGCCTTGCCGGTAACGCGCTTGGTGCCGTCAAGCCGCTGCTAGATTTAGGTAAGGCAATTTTCGAGGTTGGCAACGCCGGGGCAAAGGTAGCGCAAACAAAAGCGTCATTTGATGGCTTGGGGGTGTCGCTGGAAGCACTGCGCAAGGCGAGCGGAGGAACGGTTGACGATATGACGCTAATGAGCGCGACGCTTACGCTAATGGCGGGCGCTTCTGGAGATTTGGCGGCAGGGCTTGGCGAAGCTACACCGCAGCTTATGGAAATTGCGAAGGCCGCCAACAAGCTAAACCCAACGTTAGGAGATACCGCTTTCCTTTACGAGTCAATTTCAACCGGTATCAAGCGCGGAAGCCCAATGATTTTGGATAACTTGGGCTTGGTTATCTCACAGGAAAAAGCCAACAAAGACTATGCGGCGGCGCTTGGCAAGACCGCTGCGCAATTGACAGACAACGAGAAAAAGCTGGCGTTGCTCAATGAGGTTTTAGCAAAAGGCGACGTGCTGATACAGCAGGCCGGCGGGAATACTGCGTCTGCTGCTGACGGGTTTGATCGCTTCAAGGCATCACTCGGAAACTACACCGACGCGGCAAAGGCGGCCTATGCTGGTACCGGCGGGCTATTCGACGTGCTGGCAGGCGGGCTTGACGCGCTGACAGAGTTTCAAAACAAGTGGACGGAATTCTATGTTGTTGGTATTCTCGGATTAGGCACGGCAGCAGACCAGGCGTCATTGTCAATGAATAGACTTGGATCGGCCTTGAGCAACGCAACGTCTGACATAACCTTTATGAATACTGAGATGGCGCAGGCGACGACTATCGCAGGACAGAATCAATTCGCGCTAACGTCAACCCAGGACGCCATCATCAAATACGACGCGGCGGTGCGGGCAAACACCGAAGCAACGAACGCGCAAAAGGACGCATACTTAAGCGCTGCGGCGGCGCTTGGCGAAATGTCAATGGCACAATACGTGGCTGAACAAATCAACGCTCTAAGTGAAGCCGAGAAAAATGGGACAATCACAACCGAGCAATATCTGGCGGCGAAAGAGTCATTACTCACAACGTCAGGGCTTCTAACAGATGCCGAGCGCAGCGCACAAAGCGCCATTGACAGCGTAACCGCATCGTATGCATCTGGCAGAATATCGGCGGACGCCTATGCTCTTGCGGTCAGCAAAATAAAATCAAACATTGACGGACTGCAAGACAAAACTGTAACTATCACGGTAGAAATGCGCGGCGATGCGCAGGCATACGCTAATGCTGGCGTAGCCGTGAACGCGCCGGCTAAGGGCGGCCCGTCCGTCGCAATGCAAAGCGGATTTAACGGAATTTTTACACGCCCAACGATGGCGATCTTCGGCGAGGGCGGCCCGGAGATGGTGACAGCGCAACCGTTGAGTAACGTTACCAACAACTATAATCTAAGTGTGAACTCAGTCGCGGCGGCGGCTTCGGTCGTTGACGATTTCAATATGATGCGGGCGTTTGCCGGGAGGCCATAGCGTGGCGATAAAATGCAACAGCGTAATCTGGGAATACCTGCGCCCGGTGGCGGACGTGAATCACTTTCTCAACCCGTCGGCAGAGTTTGACGTTGACGGGTTCACCGGCAGCGGCGCAACAGCTATAGCACGCGACGGCGGCACGTCGTGGATTGGCGCGGCTGCGGTGCGGGCGTCCAACGCGGTCGCCGCTCCCGATTGGTATTATCAGGCGGCGCTCTCGATTGTCCCGCTGACTACCTATTATTTCAAGCTGCGCATTAAGGGCGTTCTTGGGCAAACTTACCGCGCGGCGGTTTACGACACCTGGCCTGCCGGTCCGAACGATACCATTGACGTGGTAGCCACCGGCGATTGGCAAAATGTGACGTTGCCGTTTGCCACGGGAGTTGGCGCAACAACTCCGACCTATCGCGTGGCAGCGTTGGCGCAAGCTGGATCGCCATTCTACACTGACGGCATTGAGGTAGTGTCACAACCTGACGCGACGTATTTGGACGGCGACCAGCCAGGGTGTACCTGGGATGGCGCGCCGCACGCCAGCAGCTCACGCCGACCGGCGACAACGCGCGGCGGCGGGGTGTGGATTGACCCGCAAACAGAACACCGGTTTATCCTCAGCTCAGAAAGCGGGACTGGGTTGCGCCCTTTCGATTACTTGGAGCAAAACCGCAACAAGTTCCCAGGAACGCAACCAACCGGCGTCAAAGTCGAGCGGCGCGTTTTTCAGCTTGGCGGCATTTTTGACCCGGTAGATTTCAACGATCTGCGCTTGAATCGCAATGAGTTCATCCACAATCTTAGCCCATTGACATATCCGCTAGAGAATCGCCGGGCGCAGCCGGTACGCTGGAGGTACACCGGGACGCAAAAGTCGCTAATCATTGAGGCGAGCTATGAGGGAGGGCTTGATGGCGCGCTGACCGCTGACGATACCCGCACCGAAAAAGCGGCGCTGCGGATGGTAGCCAACGACAACCCTAATTTCTATTCGCAGCTCCAGGACGGCGACGATCTTGATTTCACCGACGATCTGACTTACACCGATTGTTTTGCATTGGAGCACGCCGACGGCGTATGGTCGCCGCTAATGACTACGGTCGCCGGTACCGGGACGGCGTTCGCGGTGGCAGTAGCGAATGATGGCGTTATCTATTTCGGCGGCGACTGGACGAGCATTGACGGCGACGGCACGTTGCAATATTGCGCGGCCTATAACCCATTATCTGGTACCTGGAATGCGCTTGGAGCTGGTGCTGTAACCGGGATTGTGAGGGCGCTTTTGCCGTTGCCTGATGGCCGGGTGATGTTAGGCGGAGATTTCACCAACGTCGGCGACGCCAACGGAGATTACGCGGTAATATATGACCGCACAACCAATACGTTTACCTCGCTCAACGCCAACCCGCTGAATGGCGCAGTTCACGGACTGGCGCTTGACCCGTCATCGGGTGACGTTATCTTAGTTGGCGCGTTCACGCAAGACTCGGTACCAACAACGCTTAACTATGTGGCGCGCTGGCAAAGCACCGGCGCTTATGTTGCCAATGGCGTCACGCTCGACTCTACCGTGCGCGGTGTTGGCGTGCGCTCAACTGGGCAAATCATCGTAACCGGCGATCAAACCGGGTATATCTCAGGGTGTGACGCGGGTACCACCACCTGGTATACTGTCGCCAACGGCGCGGGCGCGAACGCCGCCGGGCGCTTTGTCTACATTGACCCGGACGACGACACGGCATTCGTGGGCGGGACGTTTGCTACATTCGACGGCGAGACGGCGCGCGAACTGATACAGCTTGGGCTACTATCGAGCGGTTATGTGCAATGGAGCGCGGTTGGCGGAGGGTTCACCACCAACGCGGCGCGGGCTATGCGTAAGCGTCCCGACGGCGCGTATATCGTTACCGGAACGTGGGCCGATGTCATTGACCTGACGGCAAATACAAAAATTGTGCGGTGGTCGGGTAGCGCCTACACGCCCGAACTGGTAAACCTGGTATGGGGTTCGCTCACTGGCGTCTATGGAGTCGCCATCACCAACGATGGGCGCGAATATTATGCGTGCTCGGCGCTACCGGCGGCAACGCTTGCGGCAGGTATTACAACCATTGACTTGCCCGACGGCGCGGCATTTACCTATCCGATTATAGAAGTAAAAAAGGACGGAGATACAGGGACGGCGCGGCTGTATGGTTTTGAGAACATCACCAACGGAACGCGCATTGTCTTTGACTCGCCGCTAATTTTGACCGATGAAATTATCAGTGTTAATTGCGCCGCCGGTACGATTACCAGCAGCTTGGGGCGCAAGGTTTATCCTATCGGCGGGACTGAGGCGCGCGGGTTGTACCTGCAAGCGGGCGACAACACCATCGCCGCGTTTGTGTCTACCGGCGGTGGCGCGACGGTCATCACGCGCGCTTATTGGAATATCCAATACTCGGCGGTTGACGCGGCAGAGGATAACGATTAAATGAGCGTAACGATTTACGTCACCGACGCTTTTGGACGGCGTATTGATACCGTATCCGGGTATGACGCGCTCGATTGCGCCATATCGCAAAATGATGTTGGCGCGTGGTCGCTGAAGTTTGCGGCGGAACGCTTCCCGCGCCCGCTGTTTTTCAGCGGTAACGCGCTGGCGCTGGATCGCCGCATTGAGGTATGGCGTGCGCCGTATGGGCGCTCTGAGCGGTTGGTATTTTGCGGATTCCTGCGCAGCTATGAGGAGAACGCGCAAGGATACGCCTACACCGAAGATTACACGCAAGAATGGACGTGGTGTTTTGCTGCCGGGTCCGGCACTGAATCGGCGCGGGTGCTGACGTACATTGGCAATGATACACGGCTGGTGGCGTCGCCGCTCAACAGGCGCGAGGGATTCTATGAGGATACCAATGAGGCAGATACAGCAGTTTTGCAAAGCGGTGCACAAGGCGAGCTGTACGCGCACCGCCCGGTTGTCAACTTCGCGCCGCGTAATATCGAATTCGATTACCTATACCCGCACGATTGGCAGATTGGCGACGTTCTCAAAGTTTCGACCGGTGAACCCAACACCATCACCGTTGGCGGCCCTGACTTGACCGACTTGCTGGCACGGCGCATTGTAGCGTACAAAACCGGCACGGCAGAGGCGCGCAAAAACGAAGCGGCAGACGATATGATGAAAGCGTTCGTTTACGAGAATATGGGCGGAGGCGCAACGGCGGCACGGCAATGGCCGGCGGCGTTGGGTTTTCAGATCGCCGGTGATCAAACCATCGGCGCTGTAATCGAGTATAGCGCAAAGTTTGGCAACGTGTTGGAGCTGCTGCGCTCAATCTCTGACCGCACTGCCGAAGCTGGATCGCGCGTGTATTTCGGTATCGTGCCGACCATCACCGGCGGCGTTGTCGTGCCACGATTTGAAACGCGGGTGGGGCTATGGGGCGCTGACAAAACCGCGCTTCCAGTTGCGGCAGGTTATCGCACGCAATCGCTAACTATCGCCGGTGTACGCTTAACGGTTACGCGCGATAAAGAAGTCGTCACGCCACGGTTTGCGGAGGACGCCGATGCTTGACCCGGTACAAATTACGCGACGAATAACTGCAATCGAGAAGCGCCTTGAGTTTATGCGCATCGAAGTCCCAACAGTTGGCGGCGGCGGCGGTGCCATCGGCGGCACCATCGGCGCTGGTCAGGTCGCATACGGCACGGCGCTTGACACTATCGGCGGCGAGGCTGGTTTTGAGTATGACGATGGTACCAATACGCTCACGGTAACTAATTTAGTTGTTTCTGGTATCGCCGGGCCGGTGTTTGCGTACCCTGACGCCGCAAGTCAGTTTACAGCGCTGGCTAACGCTGTCGGCTATCTATACAACGATGGCGCGGGCGGATTCTCGTATCAGGCCGCTCCTCTGCTCCTGCTCCATAATATGTTGAGCGCAACGCACACCGACACCACACCGGCGGCTGTCGTTCGCGGTGACTTGATTACCGGGCAAGGCGTCGCGCCAACGTGGTCGCGCCTGGCGATTTCAGCACCGGCGGCGACGTTTATGAATTACTTGGGCGCGTCCAATGGCGATACTGAGCCAGGGTATAAGGCGTTGTTTGATATTACCGTTCCGACAACGGTCGCGCCTGGGGACGTTGCGGCAACGGGAACAGCGACTATAGCAGCGCGGCGCGATCATACCCACGGCGCACCAGCGACATATCCGGCAACGGCCCACAATCTCCTCTCGGCTACGCACGGCGACACGGTGGTAAACGGCGCAACTCGCGGATCACTCATATACGGAAACGTAACGCCAGCTTGGGACGAGCTGGTATTGGGCGGTATTTCTGGCAGTGTTTTAACGCGCAATGCCACTGACGTGATATGGTCGGCGGGAGGTCTTTCGTTCGGCGGAGCGTACACACTGACAATACCGGCGACGGGAACTGCGCTACTGCGCACAAACAACGTCGCCGCCGGGCGCGTGCTGTTTGGGAGCGATGCGAACACGGCGGATGCAGAAGACGCGCTATTTTGGGATGCCGCGAACAACAGACTCGGGCTAAACGCGTCCGCATCACCTGGTTACACGCTGCACGCAGTTGGCGCTGCGTCTGAGCAGTTTATTGGGCTTTTTGCAGAGAGTGGAATAACCCCAGAAAACTCAGTAGCAGCCCCGGCATCGGGTAGAATGGTTTCAGTACAGGGAAACGGAGCTGCCTATTTTATGGGACGCGACGTTACAAACAATATTGAGTTCATTATGGGAACGACGGTTGCCGGAGCGTCATTCGCCGGGTCTATGACTAACCACAATTTCCAACTAAGAACTAACAACACCACCTGGTTCACTCTAAACACATCGGGAAATGTTGGTATCGGCTATTTCCTTTTGCCTTCTGCACGATTGCATGTCGCGCAAGAAACCGCGACAACCAACGCCATTCTTGAAGTCGCACGATTCGAGGCGCAAGTCACCAGCACCGGCGTTGCTGCGGCAGGGTTCGGCCCGGCCTGCACGTTTTACGGAGAAAGCTCAGTTGATACCACCTACCGCAAAATGGCGCAAATTGCAGCGGTTTGGGCAACAGCCACCGACGCAACGCGTAAAGCGCGCGGCGTGTGGTCAATATGGGACACGGCAGAGCGCGAAGGTATGCGCATTGAGGCAAGCGGAACCGCGCCTATGTTGTCATTCTACGGCGGTACGGCCGTCATACGCGGCGGCGCTCTCACTGCGGCGCTCGATACGATCAAATACACGGCGCCGGGTACACCTGACTATGACATTCAAGACCTTGCATCTGGCGGCTATGGGTTTGTTACCAGCGACGAAGGACAGACGGTATTGTCAGTGATTGCGAATTTGCAGCAAAGGGTAAACGAGATAGAGGCAAGACTTAACGGCACTACTGGTGTAAATCTATTCGCTTAGGAGGCGACAAATGGCAAACGCAAAATTCTCTGATTTCATTACACGCTCGCGGCAGGCGGTGCGAGATTATCAGGCGTGTATACTCAATATGCGCAGGATACAAGACGAGTGGTCAAGTCTGTACGGCGGGGCGCTGATGGTAGAAAGTGAATTCGTTGGGGAAAACGAAAACATTATCCCAAACCCAACGCGGGTCGCATCACTTGGGGACACCATCGGCAGTATTGGGACAGTTGTGAGCGCCTATGATGGCGGAATTGACGTTATTTTCCAAAAGGTTGCGTGATGACAAATCTACTGCAAAACCCATCATTCGAGAACGGCTGGCATCAGACAAACCCAGACAGCGGCAATCAAACGCCGAACAGATGGGCGCTCACGTGGCGCGACAACGGCGATACAATGTATTCCGCCGGCGCTTTCCCTGGTGAGGATGCGCCAGCCATTGACGCAGTCATCGCCGCGCCTGAATGCGTCCACAAACTCGCGGCGCAATTGCCACCCGATGAACAGCTTGGAGCTCCGCACGCCCTGATATTGGACGGCGACGTGACATATAAAATATTTCGCGTTGGCTTCTCAGCTACGCTTTCGCAAAACCTGACAGTAACGCCGGGCGCGCGTGTGCGCTTTTCCGCTCCAATTCAAGCGCATCACCACGGCGACGGCAGTTATGGCGCTTGCGCGGTTCGTGTATGCGTCAATGAGACGTGTAGCGCTTGGGCAACGTTTAGCGGCGGCCTGCCTGACCCGGCTAACCCGGCGTGGGTAACGCTGACCATCGAAGCCGAGATACCGGAAAGCGGCGCTTGTATCGTGGCGATAGACTGCGAAGGGCGCGCGGTTGCGCCGATAGACTTTTTCATTGACGCGGTAGCGCTTGAAGTCATTGCAGAGCCGACGAATGGACGCGGTACGCCCCGCGAACAATACGAGAAGACTTCGTATTTGATGCACCCGAACGCCACGGCGCAACAATGGCGCGTCATTGCCGAGGCGGCGCGCACAACCGGCACAACGGTTACGGCAAGCGCTGACGACGCGGGCGTGGGCGATCTGGACGCGCGGCGTGTCTACCTGGTACAGTTCCAGGAAGGCCCGCGGTTTAACGTTGCGGATATGGTCGCGTGGTATGCCGACTACTATCCCGGTGTCACCGTTGAGGAGTACGCGGTTGGCGGCAGTGAACCCGATGACGGCGGCGACGGTGAACCGGAACCGCCAACGCCGCCCACCCCTCCCGATGACTGGACGCCAACAAATTACACGCCGGAGGGTACCAAGCTCGGCCTGCATTGTGTCGGAGGGTACCCGTTGGACCGGGTGCAGACGTTGGCGCAAGCGGGCGTGGTACTGCCGACTGTCAAACTCGTGCAGTCCATCGGCGATTTGAATATCGCGGTAGAGCGTTACCGCATTGCGCGCATCATTGACGCGCCGGGCTTGCAACTTGAGGGATTCGACTACGCGGGCAACCCGGAGGCGCAAGCTGAAGCGCGAATGGCGGCGCTAATGCCATTGTTTGCGCCATACAAGGCGCGCCTGGGCTGGATCGAGATAATCAATGAGCAGGACTGCCAGACACCGGCGCAAGCGGTGACGTTGGCGCGGTTTTTCAGTCGCGCGATGGCGATTGCCGAGGCTAACGGCTACCGGTTGGCGCTGTTTTCGTTCTCGTTGGGTTGCCCTGAGCAAGACGAGTGGGAGGCGATGGCCGACACCGGCGTTTTCGAGCTGGCCGCCGCCGGTGGTCACGCCATCTCGCTGCACGAATACGAGACGGCGCTAAATGGGCCAAGCTCCATCATTTGCCGGTATCGCGGGTTGTACGAGAACATCATACTGCCGATGCGCCTTGACATACCGCTGTTCATCACCGAGTATAACGTGGACGAGGGCAGGCTCGGCGGCGATCTGCTGGCAGAGTGGGCGGCTTATGATGCGCTGGTAGCCGCTGACCCGTATGTGGCGGGCGTTCACGTGTACTCGTTGGGGATGGCGGGAAAAAGCGCGTACCCTCCGCGAGTTGTTGCGACGCTTGGGGCGTTTGTGGATTACGCGATTGCGCAGCGGGGGAGGGTGAACGGATAGCGGATCCGCCACGTGCGGAAACCGTAACGCCGTCCGCGATGGCGGGCGACAGGCAACAAAAAGCCCTGGTAGTTAGCCG
>Ga0316625_100000002_pt1 | contig 67118 bp, 73 predicted proteins | sample OWC_Aug_T1_C1_D1_FD_207655 | JGI IMG/M metagenome (GOLD analysis project Ga0316625, IMG submission 207655) | Wetland soil microbial communities from Old Woman Creek delta, Ohio, United States - OWC_Aug_T1_C1_D1_A | ecosystem: Environmental > Terrestrial > Soil > Wetlands | place: USA: Ohio... | reverse complement strand
TAATAAGATTTGGTGAAATTAAGTACGTATAAATTAATACTTTTTTACCAGTTACGGTAGAAGTTTTTTCTTGATTAGAATCATTGAATTTACAATAGTTTGAATTAGAAATTAAAGTAGAAGTTAAAAAAAGCGAATACAAATCAGATTGAGTCCTTTTATACTTTACATGAATTTTTTGATTTGGATAAATTTGTCTGATTTGTCCAAAAGTATAATTCTCCCTTAATAACAAATCAATTGAATTTTGAACATTTTCATGAATAGTCCATAATGTTTGACTGTTAATTTCAATTGCAATTTGAAAAGCAGGATACGCTTTTCGTTCTAGAATACTTTTTTGGGTTCCACGTCGCTTAGCTTCATCATCGCTTAAAGTGACATATTGAATTCCTCCAATTAAATCGGATAAAGTTGGGTTCTTGATAAGATTATTTAAACAATTTCCATGTGTTGTTCCAACTAATTGAACGCCTTTTTCAGCAATTGTTCGAGCTGCTAACGCTTCTAATTCAGTTCCAATCTCATCAATTACGACAGTTTCAGGCATATGATTCTCTACAGCTTCCATCATTATTTGATGTTGTAATTCTGTTTTTTGAACTTGCATTCGGCGAGCTCGACCAATACCGTAATGTGGGATATCACTATCACCTCCAATTTCATTTGAAGTATCAATGATAATAACGCGTTTTTCCATTTCTTCTGATAAAATTCTTGCAATTTCTCGAATAATTGTTGTTTTACCTATACCTGGTTTTCCTAAAATCAAAATAGAATGGCCTGACTCTAAAAGATCCCGAATTACACAAATAGTTCCAAAAATAGCCCTACCAACACGACACGTTAAACCATTAATAAGCGACTGTCGGTTTCGAATACAACTAATCCTATGTAAAGTTCGTTCGATTCCTGCACGGTTATCAGTACTAAATTTACTAATTCGTTTGACAGTATAATCAATATCTTGCCAGGAAATAAGTTTTTGAGATAAATATTCACGACCAGTACTAAATCGAGCTTCTGGTCGACGCCCTAAATCCATAACAATCTCAATTAATTGATTTTTATTTGAATGATTTACTAATGTTTCATTTATAAAAAAAGGTAAATTTTCAAGTAACTTATCTAAATCTTCATCTATAATTATGCAATTAGACATATTAATTGGTATTTATTGACAAATATTACCTAAAAAGGTAAAGTGGGAATTGTTCTTATGTAATATTTGTTAATAATTTACTAAAAGTTGATGTATCCAAAATAGCAATTTGAGCTAACATTTTTCTATTTAACTCAATACTTGAACTTTTTAAGTTATGAATAACAGTGCTATATGTCAAATTATTTAATCGTGATACGGAATTAATACGTGTAATCCAAAGTTTTCTAAATATTCGTTTTTTTTGCTTACGACCAACATAAGAATATGTTAATGCTTTCATAACTTGTTGATTTGCAACTCTAAAAAGGCGTGAATGACTACCTCTATAACCTTTTGCTAAATTTAAAATTTTTTTGCGTCGCTTACGAGCAACATTACCACGTTTGACTCTAACCATTTTAGATTACTAATAAGGTAACATTAATTTTATAGATTTACTATCACTAGTATGTACACAAATCAATTGCGATAATTTGCGTTTTTGTTTATTTGTTTTTTTCATTAATAAGTGCCCTTTATAAGCATGACGACGCAAAAACCGGCCTGTTCCAGTTTTTTTATATCTTTTTTCAGCAGCTTTTCGAGTTTTCAATTTTATCATAATTTATATACATTTTTCTTTAATAATATACATCTTTTAAAATAAACTTTTATTTTAAAACACAATAATAATAATTATTTAAAAATTGTAAAGAAAATTTTACTTAGTTTTGTTTTAGAATCAATGATATAGAAAGATACTATTTGATTAACAACTACTTGTCAATATAAACAAAAACCTTAATTATTAAATTTTAATTAACTAACTTCAATTTTTTTAAACATATATTTACCTGAAATTATTCATAAATAGTACAACTAATCTATACTATTTTATTAAATAAAAAACTATTCAATTACCAATAAAATGAATAATTTCTTTAGGTAATCTATTACAATAAATTATTATTAAAATTTTTCATGCATGTTTGTTTATAAGTAATAATTTACCTATAGAATTAAATTATCAATATACTCTTTAATTAAGTATATTTTTTGATACCTTCAAAACTATAATGTATAAATCTTGAACAATTTATCTAAAATCCAAAACTATACCTACGAACTAAACAGAATATAATGTTAAATAAATGCTTTTCTTTGAAGTATTGTTTTCAATATTATTTGAATTAAATTTAATAATTTTTAAATACCTGTTACATTGTCTTTCATTTTAAAATTAAAATATTAAGTTTGAATAAGATTTATGCCTTGATTACGCAATTAAAAATTGTCTTTATTTAAAGGCTACATTAAAAATTCATTAAAATAATATAAATTTAAATAAAAAGTTAATTAATTCATTGTTATTACCAACTTGATTTTTTAACACCAGGTAATAAACATTGATGTGCCATTTCTCTTAATACATGACGAGATAAACCAAAATCGCTATAATAACCTCGTGGACGACCAGTTTTCCAACAGCGATTTCTAATTCGAATTTTTGAGCTGTTTCTAGGTAATTTTTGTAATTTAAAATGAATTTTTAGTTTTAAATTAAAACCTTTGGTATTTTTATATTCAACTAATAAATTTTTACGTTTTTCAGTATATTTATTAGTTAAATTAATACGTTTCTTTTCTCGCTCAATCATACTTTTTTTAGCCATATGTTTACCTTAAGATTTTTATCAACTAAATAAATAATGGACTAAATATATAATATATATCATTATTTATGCAAGTTTAAATCGAATAAATTAGCTAAATTTTGAAACATAAGGTAATTTTTTATTTGGTAAAAGAGTGTAGTTACTAACTATCTCTCTAAACTCATTTCCATCCATGGTTTCGGCGTCTAATAACCTTTCAACTACTAAATCAATAACAACTCGATTTTCACAAATAATTTCAACAGCTTTTTGTTGACAATAATTAAGTATTTTAAAAACTTGCTCATCAATTCGATTAGCTATATTCTCAGCATATCCACTTCCTTGTATCGGACCAGCACCTAAAAATACTTGATTCGGATTTTCATCTTCTAATGCAATTGGTCCAATACTTGACATCCCAAAACGCGTAACCATTTGACGAGCTAAATTTGTTACTTGTTGTAAATCATTGCTAGCTCCAGTTGTAACTTCTGGATTACCAAATACAACTTGTTCTGCTGCTCGACCTCCTAAAGTAGTAATGATTCTCGCTAATAATTCTGCTCTCGATAATAAAGTTTGATCTTCTTCAGGAATAAACCAAGTCAAACCTTTTGCACCTCCACGTGGTGTTAAAGTTATTTTTTCAACTTCATCATGAGATTTTAAAACAGTTCCTGTAATAGCATGACCGACTTCATGATATGCTATCAAACGTTTATTTTTTGTATCTTCCATTATACTACCCGCTATACCACCAATAATTCTATCAGCAGCTTCATTTACTTCATTTTTTGTAATAAATAATTTTTTATAACGAGTAGCCAAAATAGCAGCTTCATTTAACAAATTAGCTAAATCTGCTCCCGAAAATCCTGGAGTTCGATTTGCCAGTTTTACTAATGAAACATCATCAGATAATGGTTTATTACGGGCATGAACTTTTAGTATTCCAACTCGACCTAATCTATCTGGTAAATTTATTGTAATTTGTCGATCAAATCTTCCTGGTCTTAATAGTGCGGAATCTAAAATATCTACACGATTTGTAGCCCCAACTACTATTACGCCTTTATTTTCTTTAAAACCATCCATTTCAGTTAATAGTTGATTTAATGTTTGTTCACGTTCATCATTACCACCTCCGACGCCTGCGCCTCGTTCTCTACCAACTGCATCAATTTCATCAATAAAGACTATACAAGGAGCATTTTCAGAAGCTTTTTTAAATAAATCTCGAACCCTAGCCGCACCGATACCAATAAACATTTCTACAAATTCCGAACCAGCAACACTAAAAAATGGAACATCAGCTTCATTTGCAATTGCTTTTGCTAATAATGTTTTTCCAGTTCCAGGAGGACCTACTAATAAAATACCTTTAGGAATTTTTGCTCCTACAATTGTATATTTATCTGGTTGTTTTAAAAATGAAACAATTTCTTCAAATTCTGCTTTAGCTTCATCAATTCCAGCAATATCGTTAAATATGACACCAGTATCGGGTCTTCGTTCAAATCGAGCAGTTGATTTTCCTAAATTCATAGGAGATGATCCGGGACCCCCTAAAAAATTTTCAGAATTTTGAAATAAATAAAATAAACCAATGATAAAAATAATTGGAATTAAAAGATTACTAGCGATAGTAATTAAAAAGTTTTTAGTTTCAATTGGGTGAGCATCAAAATCAATATTATACTCTTTTAATTTTGAAATTAATTGTGAAGCACCAACAGGAATTTCTACTCGAATAAGTTGCGGTCGGTTACCTAGTTCAGGACTTGAAGCTTGTATAATAGCATTTCGACCACTATCGTATAAATCAACTTGTTTAACCCATCCCATCTCTAAATAATCTAGAAATTTACCGTAACTCATTCTTGAACTAGTAGAATTTTTAGAAGATTCTTTATCTGAGTTATTATTTAAAATTACTGAACTATCAAAATTTTTTAGACCTAATAACAACAAACTAACAACAATCAAACCTATACATATATTACGAATAAAATTATTTCTCATTTTTTTATTTATTGAATTTAAAAACTAGATATTTCAAACAAGTCTAACATTTTTATCTTATCCAAAACTACAAAAATCTTAAATTTTTATGTTTAGTTTTAATAATATTTATTAAAATAGATATTAAATTATTTATATATAAATATTATGATTGATCGTGGTTCAAAAGTTAAAATTTTAAGAAAAGAATCATATTGGTATAATGAAACTGGAACAGTTGTAACAGTTGATAAAAGTGGAATTAGATATCCTGTAGTTGTAAGGTTTGATAAAGTAAACTATGCAGGTACTAATACAAACAATTTTGCAATAAGTGAATTAGTTTTAAACAACGATAAATAGTCATGTTAACTAAAATTGTTATAAAATACAATAGTTAAATTAATTTAACTATTGTATTTTATAACAATTTTAGTTAACATGATAAAAACAAATTGCTGGTGTAGCTCAATTGGTAGAGCAACTGATTTGTAATCAGTAGGTCGGGGGTTCAAGTCCCTTCACCAGCTATTATAACTTTCACAATAATAATTTAATTAGTATTAAATTATTATTGTGAAAGTTACTAAAACTATGTTATAATAGATTTTAAAAACAATTTATAAGTTATTAATATTTTTTACATATCTCACGAATCGAACATTTGACAAAGTATAAATAATTAGGAAATTAACTTATGATCGCAGATTCTCAAATATATACAATACTATTAATTGCATTACTGGCAAGTGTTTTTGCTATTCGTTTAGGTACGACACTTTATGAGTAAATGTTTTTATAAACATTTACATTAACATTGAATATACGTATTAAAATAATTTTTTAGAATTGGTAAAATGATAACACAAGACTTAAAAAAGTTTAATTCCCCAGTTTTTCCATTCACAGCAATTGTTGGTCAGGAAGAAATGAAATTAGCACTACAATTAAATGTAATTGATCCCAAAATTGGTGGAGTAATGATTATGGGTGATAGAGGTACTGGCAAATCTACAACAATTAGAGCTATTGCTGATTTATTACCTCAAATTGAAATTGTTAAAAATGATCCATTTAATTCATCTCCTTACGATTTAGATTTAATGAGTAATGAGGTTAAATTAAATATTCAGAAAGGCTCTCCTATTGAAACAGAATTTATAAAAATTCCAATGGTGGATTTGCCTTTAGGCGCGACTGAAGATAGAGTTTGCGGGACAATAGATATTGAAAAAGCTTTAACAGAAGGGGTTAAAGCATTTGAACCAGGTTTATTAGCGAAAGCAAATCGAGGTTTGCTATATGTTGATGAAGTAAATTTATTAGATGATCATCTAGTAGATATCTTGTTAGATTCAGCTGCTTCAGGTTGGAATACTGTAGAACGTGAAGGTATTTCAATTCGTCACCCAGCTAGATTTGTATTAGTAGGATCTGGTAACCCTGAAGAAGGAGAATTAAGACCCCAATTGTTAGATCGGTTTGGGATGCATGCTGAAATTCGAACTGTGAAAGACCCTGCATTACGTGTAAAAGTAGTAGAAGAAAGAACTGCTTTTGATCAATCACCTAATGTGTGGATTGAAAATTATGAGGAAAAACAACAAGAATTAAGAAATCGTATAGTTGCAGCTCAAAAATTATTACCAAGTGTTGAATTAGATTATGATTTACGTGTAAAAATTTCTGAAGTATGTAGTCAACTTGACGTTGATGGATTACGAGGAGATATTGTAACAAATAGAGCAGCAAAAGCTTATGCTTCTTATAATCAACGAACAAAAGTTACAGTTGAAGATATTAGCAAAATTATTACATTATGTTTACGCCATCGTTTAAGAAAAGATCCATTAGAATCAATTGACTCGGGAGAAAAAGTGTTAAAAGTATTTAACAAAGTATTTGAAATTGAAAATTAATTAAAAATGTATTTTCTTAATAAAATTCACCAATTATCTAATTTTAAGATGGTTATATGTTAAAATTTATTTGGTTAATAAACAATATTTTATTGACAATTTTTATACTTGTACGAACTCCAAACAATAGTGGATTAGAAAGTTTTGCCACAAAAAGTAATTTTTTAGGATCGCCAAACTCAGCAGAAAATTTTTTAAATAGATTAACTTGGATTTTAATTGGAAGTTATTTTATTTTTGCAATTAAATTTAATTTTTAGATTATAGTTTTTAATTTAACTTTATAGACAAAACATATTATACTTTGTATAGTATTCACAGTATTATGTTTTGTCACGCGGAGTAGAGCAGTCTGGTAGCTCGTTGGGCTCATAACCCGAAGGTCAATGGTTCAAATCCATTCTCCGCTAAAAAATTTTCTACCCTAATAAATAATAATTTTTTTAGTAAACTAATATAGTAGACGTTAAATAATAATAAGGTTTTACGTATGACATTAAATTTACAAACACCCTTTCCAACTTTTGGAGGAAGTACTGGTGGCTGGTTACGTGCAGCTGAAGTAGAAGAAAAATATGCAATTACCTGGACAAGTAATAAAGAGCAAATTTTTGAAATTCCAACAGGTGGAGCGGCCATTATGCGTAGTGGAGAAAATCTATTATATCTAGCTAGAAAAGAACAATGTTTAGCTTTAGGGACTCAATTACGAATATTTAAAATTAACGATTATAAAATTTATCGAATATTCCCAAGCGGGGAAGTTCAATATTTACATCCAAAAGATGGAGTTTTTCCTGAAAAAGTGAATGCAGGTCGTACTGCTGTAAATACTAGAGGTTTTTCAATTGGAAAAAACCCTAATCCTGCTTCCATTAAATTTACTGGAATTAATACATACGAAAAATAAACTTAAAAAGATTAGTAAACAAACTAATCTTTAATGGCGAGATGGCAGAGTTGGTCGATTGCGTCTGATTTGAAATCAGATGAATCTTTGCGGATTCCGTGGGTTCGAATCCCACTCTCGCCTTATAATTTAAATATGCTTAGTTGTGTTAAACTATAATATTTTTATACTATTTTTATGAGTAAAGTTTATGATTGGTTCGAAGAGCGCTTAGAAATACAAGCTATTGCAGATGATATTTCTAGTAAATATGTACCGCCTCATGTAAATATTTTTTATTGTTTTGGTGGTATAGTTTTTACTTGCTTTTTAATTCAAGTTGCAACAGGATTTGCAATGACTTTTTACTATCGACCAAGTGTTGTAGATGCGTTTGCATCAGTTGAATATATAATGACTAGTGTTAACTTTGGTTGGTTAATTAGATCAATTCACCGTTGGTCTGCAAGTATGATGGTAATGATGATGGTTTTGCACGTATTCCGTGTATATTTAACCGGTGGATTTAAAAAACCCCGTGAATTAACGTGGGTAACTGGAGTAATTTTAGCTGTTGTTACTGTTTCTTTTGGAGTTACTGGTTATTCATTACCATGGGATCAAATAGGATTCTGGGCTTGCAAGATTGTAACAGGTGTTCCAGCTGCTGTACCGATTGTTGGACCTCCATTAGTTTTATTATTAAGAGGTGGCGAAAGTGTTGGACAAAGCACACTAACACGCTTTTATAGTGCTCATACATTTGTATTACCTGTTGCTGCGGCTGTTTTAATTTTAACACATTTCTTAATGATTCGTAAACAAGGGATTTCAGGTCCTCTTTAAATTTTAAAAAGTTATACTATTTACTTTAATAATAAAACAATAGATATGTCAGTAATTAAAAAACCGGATTTAACAGACCCAAAATTAAGAGCAAAATTAGCAAAAGGAATGGGTCACAATTATTATGGAGAACCTGCTTGGCCAAACGATTTATTATATGTTTTTCCAGTTTGTATTCTTGGAACATTTGCATGTTGCATTGGATTAGCTGTAATGGCTCCTACACAACTTGGAGAACCAGCAGATCCGTTTAATACTCCATTAGAAATTTTACCAGAATGGTATTTCTTCCCAACATTTAATTTATTACGTGTTTTACCAAATAAACTTTTAGGTGTGTTAGCAATGGCAGCAGTACCAGCAGGTTTAATTACAGTACCATTTATTGAAAATGTCAATAAATTTCAAAACCCATTTCGTCGTCCGATTGCTAGTCTAGTGTTTATTGTAGGGTTCGTGGCAGCTATTTGGCTAGGAATTGGTGCATGTTTACCTATTGATAAAGCAATCTCATTAGGATTTTGGTAAATAAAATTTATTCACTTTAATTTATAAAGTGAATAAATTTACTCAATATCATCTAATGATATATAAATAAAAAATAAAGCCATACTAAAAGCTGGGAAAACAAGTCCAACTAAAGGAACTAAAATAGAAGGTAAAAATGCTGCACTCATAATTATTTTTGATTAATAATATTAAAAAGTTGATAAGTATTGAATTAGTATTTAATATTAATTATATATAAAAATAATTGATATTTAATAGAAACAGAACCTAGGGAAATAAATTTTTTAATAATTTTTATAGTAGAATTATTAATATTAATTATCTGTAAAATTAAAAAGTTTAATTATGGAAAGTTTACTTTTAGCTAGGCTACCTGAAGCATATACTATATTTAGTCCAATTATTGATGTATTACCAGTTATTCCTGTATTCTTTTTCCTTTTAGCGTTTGTTTGGCAAGCGGCAGTTGGTTTTAGATAAGTAGAAAATTTTTAAAAATAACTTATTTTACAAGAAACATTTTTATTTTTAATGATCTAATAAATTAACATATTGTATTTATTAGATTTAAACAATCTTTATTATGTATAATTTATTTTTAAATTCTTGTATCGTAATATAATAAAGTTTTACAATTTTTAAATAATTTTAATTTTCTAAAATTTTGTTAATAAATAGTAAAATGTTTCTAAATTATAGAATATATTTATCTTAAAATTAAAAATAACAAATGGTAGAACCTTTATTATCAGGTATTGTTTTAGGTATGATTCTTGTTTCTGTCTTTGGGCTTTTTGTAGCTGCATATTTGCAATATCGTCGTGGAAACCAATTTGAACTTTAAAAATATCGATTAATTATTAATCGATATTTTTAAAGTTCAAATTGGTTTTATGTAAAAAATTATCTTAATTTTTTTTAATTAAAAGAATCAATATTAGAAAAATAGTTTTTTTTAAAATAATTAAACTAATATATAAATAACTATAATAATCTTACTGGCTTAAAATTTTTTACTAAAATATAAATTAAAATTTAAAAATATTAATGAAACGTTATTTATTTTGTCAAATAGCTTTAATTTTTACTATTTTGATATCTCCGAAATTAGCATTAGCAGATATTGGTGGTTTAACTAAATGTAGTGATTCAATCACCTTTAATAAACGATTAACTGGAACTATTAAAAAACTAGAACAAAGAAAAAGTAAATATTCTGAAGGGTCTCCAGCATCACTAGCATTACAGCAACAAATGGAGCGAACAAAAGCTCGTTTTGATAAATATAGTCGTTCAGACTTATTATGTGGAACTGACGGTTTACCACATTTAATTGCTGATGGAAGATGGACTCATGCTGCTGAATTTATAGTTCCTGGGTTTGGATTCCTATATATTTCTGGGTGGATTGGTTGGGTAGGAAGAAAATATGTACGAGCCGTTAGTACTAGTAAAAATCCAACCGAAAATGAAATTATTATTAATGTACCATTAGCATTAAAAATAATGACAACAGGTTATATCTGGCCAATCTCAGCATGGCAAGAATTAATTAGCGGTGAATTAGTAGCATCAGATGAGAACGTTACTGTTTCTCCTCGTTAATCAGATTTATATTTTATAAGTAAACTTAAAACTATGGAAAATTTTCAAAAATATTTATCAACAGCACCCGTTTTATTAACAATATGGTTAACCTTTACAGCCGGATTTATAATTGAAATAAATCGTTTTTTCCCAGATATGCTTGGGTTCTATTTTTAAAAAATATTTTATCAACATTTTATGATTTGGACTGATTATTAATTTTTTATCCAAATCATAAACTTTAATTTTTAATATTCAAAAGTAATTTAAATATTATCCAATTCACCTAAAGTATACCGAACAAATCGACGAACTTTAATATTCTCTCCTAAAATAGCAATGATTTGTTTAATATATTGTTCTACAGTGATATTAGAATCGCGAACGAAAGGTTGTTCTAGTAATACTTTAGTTTTTAACGCTTTTTCTACACGTCCAGAAATAATTTTATTTCGAATTTCTTCTGGTTTATTAATTAGATCTTCTTTATTATTTTCAAATTGCCAAACTTCATTTTTAAGTGATTCAGAAATACTATCTAAAGAAATTACTTCAATATTATCATTTGATGCAATCTGCATGGCAATATTTTTTGCCAATTCAGTAAACTCGGGTCGACGAGCAACAAAATCTGTTTCGCAATTAATTTCTAATAAAATGCCTAATTTATTTCCCGTATGAATGTATGAATAGATTATTCCTTCTTGTGTATTTCTACTCGCTTTTTTATTAGCTGTTGCGATACCTTTTAATTTTAAAAATTCAACAGCTTTATCAAAATTACCATTATTTTCTGTTAAAGCTTGTTTACACGTCATCATTCCTGCACCAGTTTTTTCACGAAGCTTTTTTATTGTTTGTGGATTAATATCTACAGTCATATAAAATGTATCAATAATAATATAAAAGGGATTTATAAATTAATTAATTTAGCTTTTCCTAAATTAATACTATCTGTTAAAGATTTTAAAATTAATTTTATAGAACGAACTGCATCATCATTGCCTGGAATGACAATATCAACTAAATCTGGATCACAATTTGTATCTAAAATTGAAACAATTGGAATACCCAATTTTCTACATTCTCTAATGGCTGTCATTTCACGTTTTTGATCAATTACAATTGCAATATCTGGCTTTTTTGTCATATCTTTAACGCCATTTAAATGTTTTCGTAATTTTTCTAATTCTTTTTTACGTAATGAAGCCTCTTTTTTAGGTAATAGAGTAAAAATTTGATTAGCTTCTTGTTCTTCTAACTCTTTTAAACGTTTAATTCGACTTTCTAAAGTCACCCAATTTGTAAGCATTCCACCTAACCAATGATGATTTACATAATAAGAATTACATCTTTTTGCTTCTTGAGCAATTAAAGTACTAGCTTGTCGTTTTGTACCAATAAATAAAAATGTTTTATCATTTTCAGCTTCAAATTGGACATATGAATTGGCTTCTTTTAATAATTGTGCAGATTGAACTAAATCTAGAATATGAATATTATTTCGTTCAGTATATATATAGGGAAACATTTTTGGATTCCACCGATAAGCTTTATGTCCAAAATGAACGCCAGCTTCTAATAATTGGGCTAAAGTAATATCAACCATAAAAAAATATTTAACTCCTTAAATTAAAATGTCGAACTATATATAATAATGTAACAAATTTAAAATCAAATCGTCTAGACTTTTGATCCAAAAGTTTTTTCAGTTATAAAATTAACGTTATTTGTCTCTAAAGTGTTAGATATTTGTTCAAAAAAATTAGCATACGTTTTACAACCTGTGCCCGATGGAATTAATTGGCCAATGACAATATTTTCTTTTAAACCTCTTAACCAATCACATCTTCCTTCAATAGCTGCTTTTGTTAAAACTCGAGTTGTTTCTTGGAAACTGGCAGCGGAAATAAAACTTGGATTATTTAATGCTGCTTTTGTTATCCCTAACAATATAGGAACATAATTTGCTTTTTGACAATTTTCTAGTTTAATGACTTGATTAATATATTTAATATGATATAAATCAATAACTTCATGTGGTAATAACGGTGTATCTCCAGAACGTGTTATTTGTATTTTCGAAGTCATTTGTTTAATTATAATTTCTAAATGTTTATCAGCAATTACAACTCCTTGTGATTTGTATACAGATTGTACTGAACTTAAAATTAATAATTGAACTTTTTTAAAACTTCGATAACTTGCTTCATAACAATCTGTTAATCTAAATAATTGTAGAAAATTATTTTTATTAAAAAGGATTTTTGATTTAGCATAATAGTTAAAATATAATTTTAATAAATTATGTGGGTTTATTTTTTCATTTGTTTTTATTGTTGTTGCTAACTTTCGAAATTCAAAACTAGGATCTAGAGTTGTTTTGCGAATTAATAAACTCTTTTTTTGATTTTTTGGAATTCGCTTACTAAATTTTTTCTTTTTTCTTGCCTCTAATAATTCTTGAATACGAGGTAAACCTTTAACAATATCACCTGTAATTTCTTTCTCAAAATTTAATAATCCAAGTGTTTCACCCGTTTCAACAAATTCACCATTTCTACAATAAACAATATTTACTTCTTTTTCAAATAAATCTTCTGTTACAGAATGTATACCAATTTGAGGTATTGGGTATAATATAGACCCATTTGTAAGGTGTCTTATTTCATTTACTTTTAAATCAGGTATTATTCTCGGAACACCTGAAATATAAAATTTCCCTTGTTTTTTAAAAATCATTTTTGAAAAACTGTATTGAAAAGTTGTATTTTCTAAAACGGAAATTGAACTTAATTTTTTTGTAATATCGTAGTAATTAAGATTAATAGGATATTTATAAAGCCGTTCTTTTTTGAACGATATTACATTTTTTGTAATTAATGTACAATCTAGCATATTCTTATTTAGAAAACGGTCATTTTTACAATTTGGAAAAAAATAAGGTCGACCTTTTTGAATTGTTACAACCTTTGGATTTTCTATAATAATTTTTCCACTTTCAAAAATGTATTCTGGATTAATGAATAGTTCATTAATAATTTTATTTTTAACTTTATTTTTTGAAATGGTAATACAATCTTCATTCGAAATTAAAAATATTTGTTTTTTTTGACTATTTTTTAATTTGAATTTTACTACTTCTAATGATTTATCAGTAGTAAGTTGAAAATAACCTAAAGTAGTATAAGGAGTAACAAATTGACCATCTTTAACAATAAATGATAAATTTATTTTACTATATTTTAAATTACTTGGAATACAAGAAGATAATAAGATATCTTGAACTGAAATTATAGAAATTAATTTTTTTTCGTAGTTAACTCTAACTGCTAATTTTATACTCTTTTCCAAGTATTTTTGCATCACTAAATCTAAAGAATCAAAATTTTTTGTTTCAAAACAGTTTTGGTGTTGATATATTTTTAAATTTAAAGAATCTATAATTAGATTTATTGAGTTACTTTTTTTAATTTTCCGATTTGAATAATACGGACATTTTATTGTATTTTTCAGAATAAGAGAATATGGGGATTTTAGTATAGTCATTTTTGTTAATGAATTTCCTTTGCCTAATTTTTTACTAGGAGATTTATTTAATGGAACTTCATAAATTTCTAAGTTTCGTATTAGCAGTTGAATTGATTGTCCTGTGTCAATAATTTCGATTAATGAAATTTGCAAAATTTCAATATGATTTAATAACAATTCACCAGGATAAAAAACTTGATTATTAAAATGTTTTATATTTTTTACATTAATAACTTCATACAATGATCCTGGTTGAATACTAATTTCTTTAACAATTTTATTTTTTTCAATAATTTTTACAACCCCACGTGTTTTTGAAAAAAAATTTGGAAATATTTCAAATTTTTCAGAAATAAAATTATTATTATTAACTGACAGAAAACGTGAAGAATAACTAACTTGGTATATTTCTTCAGATAGCCAAATAATCGTTTGATAATTAATTTCTGTAATATTATTATAAATATAAAACTGTTTATTAATACAATAATTTTTTGTTCTTTCTACTTCTTTTGTATAATAAGCAGTTCCTCCGGTTAAGGTTTTAAATTGATTTGTTATTAATGTTAGAAAATTATTTGTTAAAGTTGTTAAATTCTTATTACGAAAAGTTTGTAATTCGTATATAAAACTTTTACATCTTAATACGTGAGTTAATTTTTTTTCTGCTAAATAAAATTTATTAATATCACAATTTTGAAATTGTAATATATGATTTAAAATTTTAATGTTTGAATAAGATTGAGAAGTTGTAGGTTTGAAAAATCGGATTTCACCAGATTGAATAATAATACATTTAGAACGAAAAATATAACTGTTTTTATTAATTTTGTAATCACTATAAAAATTTAAAAATGAATAAAGTGGAGCTTGATGGACTCTACCTGAAAAAATCCATAAAATTGTATTTTTAGTGATTGAATTATCTTTTTGATTATTGTTTAAAATACATACTTCACCAGAGATATTAGTAAATAAAAATTTTGTTTCGGTTAACGTCTGTTTTAATGTACCAGCCAATTGTCCAATAACGGTTGTGGACTTAATATACTGGTTATTTTTAATAAATAAAATTGTGTTACGTGGTAATTCAATTTGAAAACTATTTTCATTATTAGATAAAATAGTTAAAAAACCAGAATTTTCAGTTAATAATACATTTTCACCACGGTTTGTTCTAATAGTTGATGTTTTTAAAAACTTTGAAAATTCTATAATACCATTAATTGGACTAATTAATTGTTTAGTTGCAGAAGATGTAAAAATGCCTCCAGTATGAAATGTTCGCATTGTTAATTGCGTTCCAGGTTCGCCAATAGATTGAGCAGCTATAATTCCAACAGCTTCTCCCAAATCAATTAAACTTTCTTTCGATAAATTCCAACCATAACATTTTTGGCAAATGGATCTATACAAACAACAAGTTAAAGGTGAACGTATATAAAAACTTTTAATTTGTTTGTCTATTAAGATTTGAATTAAATCAGAATTTATTTCTGTATTAACATTAGCAATTAATGTTTTTGTTTTTGATTCATAAATTGGTTTGTTTAATAAACGACCAACTAATTGATTCGAAAACAAATTTTTCAAATACTTTTGTTGCTGTAAATTATTATATAAAAATGAATAAGGTGTTAAACAATCTTTTTCTCGAATAATAATATCTTGTGCAACATCAATGAGACGTCTTGTTAAATAACCTGAATTAGCAGTTTTTAAAGCTGTATCTACAATCCCTTTTCGTGCACCGTAGCCAGACATTAAATAATCGGTAATAGTTAATCCTTCTCGAAAATTTTTTTTGATTGGTAAGTTCATAATTTGTCCACTGGGATCAGACATTAATCCACGCATACCAACAAGTTGGCGCACTTGTGACAAATTACCACGTGCACCTGAAAATGCCATCATATAAACTGAGTTAAGTGGATCATAAGTTTGAAAATAAGAAACCACTTCATCTTTCAAAGATTCACTTGTAATACTCCAGATGTCAATAATTTTTTGAAATCGTTCAATATCAGTAATTTGGCCTTGTAGCAAACTTATTTCAGCATGATTAATTTGTTGATTTGCTTTTAATAGAATTAAGTTTTTAACATATGGAACACGTAAATCTTCAATACTAATTGATATACCTGCTTGAGTTGCATATTTAAAACCTAAATATTTTAACTCATCGGCTAAAAAAGAAGCTTGTACTGAACCATATTTAGTAAAACTCCAAGCTAAAATATCTTTTAATTGTTTTTTACTAACTAGCGTGTTTTGATAAGTATAATCTTTCATAAAAGGTTGAGTTTGTAGATATTTTTCTATATTTTATTAAAAGTATTTTTTACAATAAATTTAAAGTTTTATGAATAGTGTAATTAAAAATTACTCTTCCTACCGTAGTTTGTAAATATTTTACAATAATGTTATTATCTTTATCTTTTCGAACTTGTAAGTTTTCATAGTATTCAATATAGCTATTGTCAGGTAATTTAAAAATTTTAATCAACTCTTTTGGAATTTCTAAAAATTTACTATATCTCACCCAAACAGAAGAATGTAATTCAATTTGTTCTTGATTATATGCAATAATTACATCTTCTAAATTTGCAAAATAATGATTTGAACCCAGTAAGTTTTTTATATTACTAACTGTTAAATAATAGCAGCCTAATACCATATCCTGAGTTGGAACAATTATTGGATCACCATTTGCTGGTGATAAAAAATTATAAGGTGGTAACATTAACATATAACATTCAGCTTGAGCTTCTAATGAAAGCGGAATATGAACAGCCATTTGATCTCCATCAAAATCCGCATTAAAAGCCGAACAAACTAATGGATGTAATTTAATAGCACGCCCTTGAACAAGAACAGGCTCAAAAGCTTGAATTCCTAATCTATGTAATGTCGGCGCTCGATTTAGAAAAATAGGATGATTTAATAAAATTTCATCTAAAACAGAATCAACTAAATGTTTATTTTGATAAATTAAGTTTTTAGCAACTTTCATATTACCTGCTAAACCTTGATTGATAAATTCTCGAATAATAAAAGGTTGAAATAATTCAATAGCCATTTCATAAGGTAATCCACATTGATTTAACTTTAAACTTGGTCCAACTACAATTACAGAACGACCTGAATAATCAACGCGTTTTCCCAATAAATTTTGTCGAAACCTTCCTTGTTTACCTTTAATAATATCAGACAATGATTTTAATGGTCGATTATTAGCACCTAATACTAATTTTCCACGTTTTCCATTATCAATTAGCGTATCTACTGCTTCTTGTAGCATCCGTTTTTCATTTCTAATAATTAATTGCGGCGCATCAATTTCTAATAATCGTAACAATCGATTATTTCGGGTAATAATTCTTCGATAAAGCTCATTTAAATCAGAAGTTGCAAAACGCCCCCCTTCTAATTGTATCATTGGGCGTAATGCAGGTGGAATAACAGGTAAGATTGATAAAATTATCCAAGCAGGATTTGATCTAGTTGCAACTAAATTTTCTAATATACGAACTCGTTTAACAGCTTGGGCTCTTAATTTGTAAATACGTTGATGTTCCCATTTTCTAAACCATTGTGATGTAGAATAATCGGGTAATTTTTTTTCTAATACATTACTGCTATATACAATAAATTCTCTTGTTTTTACAATTTCATTTCTAAGATGTAATTTGTCTAATTCATTTCGAATTAAAACTGAACCAATTAAATTATGTGGTGTGTTTCGAAAATTTCTTTTAGAAAAGTTTTGTGGATAATTAGAATAATTTAATCGTCTGAATGTACGATATGATTTGAAATTCCAATGAAGATAATAAAAATCAAGTTCGCTTTCTGCAATAAAATATGCTAAAGAAGCTAATTTTATGTTTTGAATAATTTCATCGTTTTTTTCAATATGTTTAGATTTTAAAGTATTTTCCTCTTCATTAATATTTTGTATCGATTCTTTTAGTTCATTTTGTAATTCGATTATTTTTAGTTTATTTTTTTCGACAATAGCCTGTTCTAATTCTTTTTTAATTTCTATTATTTCGTATGTAAGTTTTGCTTTATAACGTTCTATTAATCCTGTATCTATTCGCAGCTCATTTTGCTCTATTTCTAACAATAAAGCCATATAGTTTGGCCGACTATTGATATACCAAATATGAGTTACTGGATAAATAAGATTAATGTAACCCATTCTGTGTCTTCGAACCCTTGATTCTGTAATTTCAACTCCACATCGATCACAAATTAATCCATCATATCTAACACGTTTATATTTACCACAAGCACATTCTAAATTTTTATTGGGACCAAAAATTCTTTCGCAAAATAAACCATTCATTTCTGGTTTAAAGGTTCTATAATTGATTGTTTCAGCTTTTTTAACTTCGCCAATAATTTGCCCATTTGGTAATGTTCTTTGTCCCCATTCTTTGATACGATTGGGGGATGCTAATTTGATTTTTATATAATCAAACTGTTTTTCAGGTTGGTTCATTGTTGTTTTTTAATTTAAACTTAATAAAATGAGAGATTATTTGTATTTGCATTTGGGGAAAAACGTTTTAATAATGGGTTATAATTTTCCATTAAATTTACTTCAATATCGTATTTCGTTTTAGAATTTAATTTACCTAGTTTATATGTACTAATATCTAATCCAATACATCTTAGTTCTTGTAATAAAACTTTGAAAGATTCAGGAATCCCCGATTTTGGAATAATTTGTCCTTTGACTATTGCATTTAACGTATCATTTCTACCTTGCATATCATCTGATTTAATTGTTAATAGTTCTTGTAAAGTATAAGCTGCTCCAAATCCTTCTAAGGCCCAGACTTCCATTTCTCCAAAGCGCTGTCCACCATGTTGAGCTTTACCTCCTAAAGGTTGTTGGGTTACCAATGAATAGGGCCCTGTTGCACGCGCGTGAATTTTGTCATCTACTAGATGAATTAATTTTAATATATAAGCATTACCGACCGTAATAGGATTTTCAAATTCTTTACCACTTCGACCATCTAATAAAATCATTTTACCGGGTGAATATGGATTAAACAACCAAGCTTGATTGTTTTCAATTGAAGCTTGTCTTAATTTTTTACTTATTAAAATTCTTGAAATTTCTTGACCATACATTTCATCAAATGGTAAAATTTTAAAGCGGCGGTTTAATTTTTGACCTGCTAGCCCTAATAAACATTCATATAATTGTCCAACGTTCATCCGCGAAGGTACACCTAAAGGATTCAAAATAATATCAATAGCAGTTCCATCAGGTAAAAATGGCATATCATGGCGAGGTAAAATACGTGATATAATTCCTTTATTACCGTGACGTCCTGCAATTTTATCACCTACTTGAATTTTTCTTAGTTGTGCAATAAAAATTCTAATCTTTTCAGGCAAACCTAAAGTTGATGAATTAATTGTTGATGATTTTCGACGTAAAATTTCAATATCAATTACACGACCACATTCCCCATTAGGCATTCTTAGGGAAGTATCTCGAACATCTTTTGCTTTTGTTCCAAAAATAGCTCTTAGTAATTTTGCTTCTGGTAACTGTTCAGAATCATCTTTAGGGGTAACTTTACCAACTAAAATATCTCCCGGTTTAACAAAAGTTCCTTTATATATAATTCCTTCATTGTCTAATTGTTGAACATCACTAGAATTTAAATTTGGTATATTTTTGGTTGTTTTTTCTAAACCTTCATTTGTTTGAGCAATGTCTATTTCATATCTTTGAATATGAATTGAAGTAAAAATATCTTCATATACTAATCTTTCGTTTATTAAAATAGCATCTTCAAAATTATATCCATTCCACGGCATATACGCAACTAAGACATTTTGTCCTAAAGATAATTCCCCTCCTTCAGTGGCTGGTCCATCTGCAATTATTTGCCCAGATTCAATTTTATCGCCTAACCAAACTAATGGCCGCTGATTTATACAAGTCTCTTGATTAGAACGTTGGTATTTTTGCAAATTATATTTTACAGGTTTTCCTACAATATTATTAACAATAATTTTTTCAGCACTTACATAACTAACAATTCCTGAAGTCATTGAAGTTATTGCAAAACCCGAATCCACTGCGATTTGGTTTTCTAAACCTGTACCAACAATCGGCTTTTGAGTTAATAATAAAGGAACTGATTGACGCTGCATATTTGATCCCATCAATGCTCTATTTGCATCATCATGTTCAAAAAAAGGAATTAAAGAGGCAGCTGCAGATACAATTTGAACATTTGAAATAAAAATAAAATCAACCTCAAACGGTTTTACAGTTAAAAAATCTTGTTTGTATCTAACAGGAATTGATTTTGCTGACAAATAATTATTTGAATTTACTGAAATATCTGAAGGAGCTATTTTATAAAAATCTTCTAAATCAGCGGTCAAATAAATAGGATTACCAGTTTTAATTACTTTTCCATTTATAACACGCCAAAAAGGTGTTTCAATAAATCCTGATTGATTAACCCTAGCAAAAGTTGTTAAAGAAGCAATTAGACCAACATTTTGTCCTTCAGGAGTTTCAATAGGGCAAATTCTACCATAATGGCTAGGATGAATATCTCGAACAGCAAAACTAATACGATCACGATTAAAGCCACCTGGTCCTAAACTACTAATTCTTCGTTTATGCGTCAAGGCAGAAAGAGGATTTGTTTGATCCATATATTGTGATAGTTGACTTGCCCCAAAAAATTCTTTAAAAGTAACAACAATTAGTTGAGTATTAAGATTGATATTTAGTTTTTTATCCGATTTATATACTTGACTTGAAATTTTTCTTTCTAACCTCTGAAAACCAATTCTAATTAAGTTTTGTAATAATTCCCCAACAGATCGAACACGTCTATTCTTTAAGTGGTCAATATCATCACTTAGAGTTTTTGAAATAGATAAAGTTAATAAAAAGTCAATAATAGCAAAAATATCTTCATAAGTTATAGTAAAACAATTCGATAAAACGTTTAAATTAAAACGAGTATTAATTTTATTACGGCCAACTTTTCCTAATCTATAATAATTAGGATTAAAAATCTTTAGTGAATCAGAAAAAACCTGATTAGAGTTATCAGTTTGAAATCTTAACAATGGTTCTCTAGAAATAGTTCCATTTTTTAATCGTAAAATACTAAAATAGAAAAAATCTGAATGGTATAAATTTTGAAATATTTCTATATCATTTAAACCTATTTTTTTTAACAAATCAATTATTGGTATTTTGCTAATTTTATCAATTTGGACTATAATATTTTCATCATATTCATTTTTTAGAACTTGTGATATTGCATCTTGTTTTTTTTCCTTATTAAAACCAAATCGAATCCATGAGCCATATTCTGGTACTAATATAGCAGTATATAAGTCTTTTTCTTCGTATTTAGATTGATATAAATCTTTCTCTTTACAAAAATCTTTAACATTAATCTCTTTTTTAAGAAGTGAGAATAAATTAATAGATTTTATTTTGTTAAAACTAGTATTTATATTAAAAAAAGGGGTTATTTTAATTTTTTTAGAGTTTAAATATTGAAGTTGATTAAATGGAGTAGATGTTATTTGAACTTTTTTTATAAAATAACGGACTCTGCTATCCTGTTTAATGTTAAATAAACCTTTATTTGTTAGATAATAACAAAGCGTACATGGTATAGGAAAAAGTTGTTTCAACTTTTTATATTTCGTGGACATAACCAGAGAATTACGTTTTCTAATTTTTTGTTTTTTATTTTTTTCAAAATAAATTCCAGGACTTCTAATAATTTGACTAACTACCACACGTTCACAGCCATTTATAATAAACGTAGCAGAGTGAGTCATTAATGGTAAGTTAACAATAGAAATTCGTTCTCTTTTTAAAATAAGGTTGGCAGTTTTATCACGAATTTCAATTAATAATTGTAATTGTGCAACATATGATTTTGCGTCTTTTTTTGCATCTAATGCTGTATAAAATGGTTTTATTAATTTATATTCTTGTCCAAAGATTAAACTTTCAATATTACAACTAAAATCTAAAATAGAAGAAAAATGACAAAGTTCATCTGCTAATCCTTGAGAAATAAACCACGAAAAGCTTAACCTTTGCATTTCAATGAAATCTGGCAAAGTTGTGATATAATTCATATCTTTTTTCATAATTTAAATTTATTAGTAAAGGTTTATTTTCTGTTAAAGATAATTTTTCGATAAAATATTGTTAAGAAAATTTAATTTTATTTTCAAAAAATTTTCTTAACTTCGAGATTATATTTTTGAAAGTTCTTTCTTATTCAAACTATTAATTTATATTGATTTTAATGCCAATGCGAGTTGTGATTTTTTACGGGCAGCAGTATTTTTATGAAAAACCTTTTTTTTACATGCTTTATCAATTAAACTGTACGCAGTTCGTAATATATTTTGAGCTGTTTTTTTATTTTCAATATTTTGTGAATTTTTCAAAATTTCAATTTGTTTTAAAAATAATTTCGTTAATGTTCTAACTGTACTCTTATAAAAACGATTTTGTAAACGATTTCGATTATTAATCAAAATACGTTTTGATGCAGAAGGATTATTAGCCATAGTATTAATTTGATAACTTTTTTTATTAAACAATTTGTATTAGTATGTTAATTAACTATAATACTTTAAATTAATATACCAATTATCTCTGGAAAATGGTTTTTTAACTTTATAGTAAATTAAATTATAAATGATATAAACTATTGTATTTAAACAAAGTTGTAGATCTGATTTTGGTATATATATGATAGTTTATTTTAAGTATATAATCAAGTTATTAGGAGTTATTTACATCTATTTGTTTGGTATATTTAATTTATAGAAAAGAGTAAGAGAGTCCTTATATCAGATTTTGTTTTATTTAAGAAGTACTTTAACTTTAGATCTAAAATTTCACTTTTAAGTAACATAAGGATAACACTGAAAAATAGGTTTAATACTAAAATGAAGGCAGAATCAATAAATCTTTTTTAAAACTAAATTAGCGCTAGTTTTTAATGATAATTTAGTTTTAAGATTTTAAATTTATAGATATTATCAAAACTTATATTTTTGAATAGAATTGTTTATTGCAAATTTATTTATATTAAAGTTGGTTAAGGGTGAAAACGGTTTTGTTAGTTTGCTCTTTTCATAATTTTAAATATTATTTTTAATTTTAGTTTAAGACTATTGCTCAACTTATAGGTTTGTCATTAATTTTTAGAAAAAAGAATAAAACATAAAATAATTTGAAGCTAAAGAATACTTAAAAAAAACCATTTTGTTTCTAACCAGATTAATTGCACAGATATATATAGTTATTTTAACTAATATATTAGTTATTATATTTTTATAAGTTTCTATTCGTGGTAAATCTATCAAATATACCTATTTTGAGATAGTCTTTTATATCAAAAATGTGAAAACTACTCTAAAAAGTAAATTTTTCTTTTTTTATTGCTATCAACAATATAAATAATTTTTCAATCATATACTTTTAGTTTTATTGTTTTCATTAAAATATTTGTTGTAAATGTTCAATTTACAATTAAATAAGTTTTTTAAAATTTGTAAATTTAATTAAGTCTAATTCTTGTTTTTAAATTCTTAATAATGATTTATTATTTGTTTAATTGTAGTTAACTCAATAAAAATTTAAAGTCATTTAAATCTTGTAGCAAAACCTACTTTGTTATACCCTTTGATAAAAAACTTTTCTTTAGTTGGTGAAACTTTTTGGGATAATGCTTTGTAATTAATTGAGATAACATTTTTGAGTTTTATATTTTAATAAATAATAATAGTGTTTTTAAGCCATTTAAAAAAGGAATCAAAATTATATTTGTGTTTATTATACTAACACTACTTAATTTTTAAGTATTTTCTTTATTCAAAATTCAAATTAAAGAAAAAATTTTTTAGTATTGTTAATTTTCTATAAAATTACTAATTGTAATTTGAAAATTTTATACAATTTGGATCAAACTTTAATTGAATTGTTCCCATTGGTCCATTTCTATGTTTAGCAATAATTATTTCTGCTAAATCTTGTTGTTCTTTTTTAAAATTATAGTAATTTTCTCGAAATAACATTAGAACTAAATCTGCATCTTGTTCAATTGATCCACTTTCTCGCAAATCTGATAATTGTGGTCTTTTATTAATTCTGGTTTCTACACTACGACTTAATTGAGAAAGGGCAATAACAGGAATATTGAATTCTCTCGCAATACTTTTTAAACTTCGAGTAATTTGGGATAACTCTTGAACTCGATTTTCTATTTTTGATTTAGAATTTTGCATTAATTGTAAATAATCTATGACAATTAATCCAATTTTTGTTTGTTCAAACAGTATTTTCTTTAATTTAAGTCGAATACTTTGAGTTGAAATGCTAGTTGTGTCATCAATAAAAATTGGCAATGAAGAAAACTTTTTAATTGCTAAACTAAGTTTTAACCAGTCTTGTTTATTTATATTACCAGTTCGTAAATTAGTATTAGTAATTTCTGTTTCATTTGATAATAAACGATACATTAATTGTTCTTTTGCCATTTCTAAACTGAAAAATATAACAGGCAGTTTGTAGGATTTGACAATTGATGTAATAATATTTAAACAAAATGCTGTTTTGCCCATTCCTGGACGTCCAGCAACAATAATCAAATCTGATCTTTGAAATCCCTGTGTAATCAAATCTAAACTTTTAAAACCAGATTCAAATCCAGGAAGTTTTTCTTTCAGAGAGTTTTGTTTTAAATCGAAAAAAACTTTTGTTAACAATTCTGCACTTGTAGTCAGTGTGTTATTTTCACTTCTATTTGTAACATTAAATAATTTAATTTCTAAATCATTTAAAATATTTTCTAATGGAATATTTGTAATATAACTTGAATTAATAATTTGATATCCTAATTTAATTAATTTTCGGCGTAAAAATTTATCTTGAAGTAATTTAATATATTCTTCTAAATATAATATGTTGGGAATTTGATTAACTAATTCAATTAATATTTTCAAACCACCTACTTTTTCTAATAACCCATTATCCTGTAAAAAACTTGTTAATGTAATAAGATCAATTGGAATTTTTTTTTGATGTAAAAATATAATTGCCCTATACAACTCTTGATGATTTCTGAAATAAAATGTTTCAATAGTTAAATGTTGTAAAATTAATTCAATTGTTTCTCGATTTATTAATAAATTACTTAAAATACTTTTTTCTGCTAAAAAATTATGCGGTAAATATTTCTTCATTTGTACTTGTTTACGTTTAGTAGTTATTTTTTGCATTATATTTATAAATTTTAAAGAAGAAAGTAAAAATTATTTTTGCTAAAATACTAAAATATTGCAGTATTGTTAGTATTAATATTATAATAAACAATAAACGTCCTTAGTTCAGTTGGTAGAACGCTAGTCTCCAAAATTAGATGTCGAGGGTTCAAGTCCTTCAGGGCGTGTTTCCCTTATAATATATTAAGGGGTTTACAAATATCACTATAATAGAATTCTAATAACTATTAAAACTTACAAATTCGCAGTAGTTTAATTTTAATTATATTAATTTATGAAATATGGCAAAAAAAATAACAGCAGTCATTAAATTAGCTTTACCAGCAACTAAAGCCACTCCAGCCCCACCGGTTGGGCCTGCATTAGGTCAGCATGGTGTTAATATCGCAGCATTTTGTAAAGAATATAATGCGAGAACTGTAGATAAAGCTGGATTAATTATTCCAGTTGAAATATCTGTATTTGAAGATCGTAGTTATACGTTTATTCTTAAAACACCTCCAGCATCTGTTTTATTAGCAAATGCAGCAAAAATTAAAAAAGGTTCTCCAACTCCAAACAAAAAAAATGTGGGTTCAATAACAAGGGATCAATTAGAAGAAATTGCTAATGTTAAATTACCTGATTTAAACACAACAAAAGTTAATAGTGCTATAAAAATTATTGAAGGAACTGCTCGTAATATGGGTATATCAATTATAAATTAGTATATGTATATCGAATTCTAAGTTGATTAATAAAAAAAACATATGCACAAATTATCACGTCGTCAAAAAAATAATATACAAAAAATAGAAAACAGACCTTATTTAGATATTAAACAAGCTATTCAAATTATAAAAGAAACAGCAACAGCAAAATTTAATGAAACGGTTGAATTTCATGTAAATTTAAACATTGATCCAAAATATGCGGATCAACAATTGAGAACGGCAATGACGCTACCAAATGGTAGTGGTAAAACAACAACAATTGCTGTTTTAACAAATGAAAATAATTTTGAAGAAGCACAAAATGCAGGAGCTGATATCGTTGGAAACGATGATTTAATAAGTTTAATTAGTCAAGGAAATATTAATTTTGATTTATTAATTGCAACTCCAGAAATTATGCCTAAACTTGCAAAATTAGGGCGTGTTTTAGGTCCAAAAGGATTAATGCCATCACCGAAATCTGGAACTGTAACAACAACTTTAACTAATACCTTATCAGAATTTAAAAAAGGAAAATTTGAATATAAAGCTGATAAAACTGGAATTGTGCACGTAAGTTTTGGAAAAGCAGATTTTACAACACTTCAGTTAATAGAGAATTTAACTGCAGTATACAAATCAATTGAACAGAATCGCCCCTCTGGCGTTAAAGGAAAATATTTTAAAAGTCTCTATATTTGTAGTACTATGGGACCTTCAATTCAATTAGATTTATCAGCCTTTAATTAATTTATAATTTATAAAAAATATATGTCAGAACGAATTAATCAAATAGTAGAACAATTAAAAGAGTTAACATTATTAGAAGCATCTGAATTAATAACTAAAATTGAACAAACTTTTGGTGTAGATGCTTCAGCTTCATTTGGCGGTAATGCTTTAGCAATGGCTATACCTCAAGCTGTTGAGGTAGTAGAAGAACAAACTGAATTTACAGTGTTATTAGAAACTGTTCCAGCAGATAAAAAAATTGCAATTTTAAAAGTAGTTCGAGCGATAACAGGCCTAGGACTAAAAGAAGCCAAAGAATTAGTTGAATCAGCACCTAAGGCAATTCAAGAAGGTGTTTCAAAAGATGCTGGTGAAAATACTAAGAAACAATTAGAAGAAGTTGGTGCAACTGTAACATTAAAATAATCTTATTAATTTCAAAACTAAAAAAAATTACCCCCAAGGGAAGTCGAATCCCTGTCTGCTCCGTGAAAGGGAGCTGTCCTGGGCCTCTAGACGATGGGGGCGAATAATTTTAATACTTTATAATTTGAGAGCGGGCAACGCGATTCGAACGCGCGACATCAACCTTGGCAAGGTTGCGCTCTACCACTGAGCTATGCCCGCACTTATAATTATTTCGTTATTAAATAATTAATATCTCTACAACCTTATTATCTAATATTTCTACTCAAAAGGTCAATAGTTTAGAAATTATTAATTAATTTTTTTTATTTATAACTTATTAAATAAGTTTTCTCTAATTTGGGTTACCTGGGATTCGAACCCAGAACAAATCGGTTAAAAGCCGAGTACTCTACCATTGAGTTAGCAACCCTACAGTAAATATTAGCATGAAAAGGCTTAAATATAAAAGTGTTTAAAAAAATAAAAATTTTCTATTAGATATAGCAATGATTCAGTAAAATGGGTTTAAAATATTTATTTTTTTTGCTTATTTTAAGATAGAATATTTAACAATAGAATAAGAAATAATTTTAAAAATTATTTTGATAATTGAAAGTTTAATAAAAATTTAATAATTAAGAGGTTTAAAAAATGGTTAATTGGCAAGTTTTAGGTCAGCTGATAGCAACAGGTATACTTATGTTATCAGGTCCAGTTGTAATAATCTTATTAGCTTTAAAAAGGGGAAATTTATAATTCTTTAATAAAGAATAAAACTTATATAACAGTGCAAGTTTTTGTAATTTACTTGTTTATTTATAAAAATCATCTTGTTGTTATAAATCTAATAAATTGCTGATTTATAATGTTTGAAACCTATTTTGAATTAATTCTATTATTATTATAAAAATTTTTAAGTAACAAATATGATAACACTTTTAGTGGCTTTATTAGTTCTAATATCATTAGGTTTAATTGTAGCTGTTCCAGTAGCTTTAGCAACTCCAGGAGAGTGGGAAGGAGCAAAAACTAATTTCAATAATGCATTTGCAGCTTGGGTTGGACTTGTATTAGTTATTGCCGCAGTAGATGGAGTATCATCATCGATTTAAAACTTAATAAAAATTTCTTAAAGAAATAGATTTGATTCTAATTCTTTAAGAAATTTTTTAGTTGTTCTATAAAAAAGTAAGATTTTTTTAATTAAATAAATTATTTAATCAATATAAAATTGATTAAATGTACTAATTATTCAATAGGGCGCATTGACAATACAGGCTCATTGGCACGATTAATTCCTTTTTCAAAACCAGCGGCAGCAGCTCGTGCACGACCAGAATGCCACCAATGTCCTACTAAGAAGAAGAAACCTAAAAAGAAATGTGAACAACATAACCATGAACGAGGAGATACATAGTTAACAGAATTAATCTCTGTTGCTACACCACCTACTGAATTTAATGAACCTAATGGTGCATGTGTCATATATTCAGCAGCACGTCGCTCTTGCCATGGTTGAATATCATTTTTAATTTTATTAATATCTAATCCGTTTGGACCACGTAAAGGTTCTACCCAAGGTGCTCTTAAATCCCAAAATCGCATTGTTTCACCACCGAAAATAATTTCACCGCTTGGTGAGCGCATTAAATATTTTCCTAATCCAGTAGGACCTTGAGCAGATGAAATGTTTGCACCTAAACGTTGATCACGTACTAAAAATGTGAAAGCTTGAGATTGTGATGCTTCGGGACCTGTTGGCCCATAAAATTCACTTGGATAAGCGGTGTTGTTATACCAAGAGTATAAAGAAGCTGTGAAACCCATTAATGAAATAGCTGCTAAGCTGTAAGATAAATAAGCTTCTCCAGACCAAACAAATGCTCGACGAGCCCAAGCAAAAGGTTTCGTAAAGATATGCCAAATACCTCCAACGATACATAAAATGCCAACCCATATATGACCACCAACAATATCTTCCATATTGTTTACTGCAACTACCCAACCATCTCCGCCAAAAGGTGAGCGGAATACATATCCAAAAATTACAATTGGATTTAAAGTCGGTATTGTGATTAGTCGCACATCTCCACCACCAGGAGCCCAAGTATCATAAACACCACCTAAGTACATCGCTTTTATAACTAATAAGAAAGAACCAATTCCTAAAAGACATAAATGAATACCTAAAATAGTAGTCATCTTATTTTTATCACGCCAGTCATAACCAAAAAATGGAAATGATTCTTCTAATGTATCAGGTCCTAATAAAGAGTGATAAATACCACCAAATCCTAACACTGCAGACGAAATTAAATGAATTACACCAACAGCAAAATATGGTACAGTTGTAACAATATCACCGCCAGGGCCAGTACCATAGCCTAGGGTAGCTAAATGTTGAATTAAAATAAACCCTTGTTCATATAATGGTTTTTCAGGAACAAAATGTGATACTTCAAATAATACCATTGCACCAGCCCAAAACACCATTAATCCCGCATGAGCCACATGGGCTCCTAATAATTTACCTGAAACATTAATTAACCGAGCATTTCCACTCCACCAAGCAAAACCTGTCGATTCAATATCACGACCTGCTATACTACTATTAAAGGGCGTTTCCACGTGGTAATACCTCCTCAGGGAATACAAAGTTTTCATGCGGTTGATCTTGAGCAGCCATCCAAGAACGTATACCTTCGTTTAATAAAATATTTTTTGTATAGAATGTTTCAAATTCTGGATCTTCAGCAGCTCGTAATTCTTGTGAAACAAAATCATAAGCCCGTAAGTTTAGTGCTAAACCAACAATTCCAATTGCACTTGTCCATAAGCCTGTTACAGGAACAAATAGCATAAAGAAATGTAACCAACGTTTATTAGAAAATGCAACACCAAATATTTGTGACCAGAAACGATTGGCTGTTACCATTGAATACGTTTCTTCAGATTGTGTTGGTGTAAAAGCACGGAACGTATTTGCTGCATCACCATCCTCAAACAATGTATTTTCAACAGTAGCACCATGAATAGCACAAAGTAAAGCACCACCTAAAATACCTGCAACTCCCATCATATGGAAAGGATTTAATGTCCAATTATGAAAACCTTGTAAAAATAAAAGAAATCGGAAAATTGCTGCCACACCAAAACTAGGCGCAAAGAACCAACTTGCTTGACCTAAAGGATATAATAAAAAGACAGAAACAAATACAGCGATCGGACCTGAAAAAGCAATAGCATTGTAAGGTCTGATTCCCACTAATCGAGCAATTTCAAATTGACGTAAACAAAAGCCAATTAATCCAAATGCTCCATGTAAAGCGATAAACGCCCAAAGACCTCCAATTTGACACCATCTAGTAAAATTGCCTTGAGCTTCAGGACCCCATAAAAGTAATAATGAATGACCCATACTATTTGCTGGAGATGAAACGGCTGCTGTTAAAAAATTACACCCTTCTAAATAAGAACTTGCTAAACCGTGTGTATACCACGAAGTAACGAAAGTTGTTCCTGTCATCCAACCACCTGCAGCTAGATAAGCTGTCGGAAATAATAATATACCTGACCACCCGATAAAAACAAATCTATCTTTTTTTAACCAGTCGTCAACAAGATCAAATAAACCCCGTTCTTGGTCTTGTCCAATTGCAATGGCCATATATTTTAACCCTCAAATAAAATTTATTAGTAAGTAAACCTTAAATATTTTAATTTTTACTCTTGTCTTATCAGCCAGTATATACTATTATAAACTAAAAAATAAATTAATTATTGATAACTGTTTTTTTGATTATCAAAATGTATACTAAATAATCAAATTATATTATAATACATGCAATAGATTTTGATTATTTTATAATATAATTTAGATTCATAATAAAATTTTGTTTTATGATATAACTTATATATATGATAATATCTAGTAATCTAATTATATTAACTTAGACTATCATTAATCTACTAATAATAAATACTAGTTCAATAATATTATATGGTATTAGTATTAAAGCATTTTTTAACACTAATTGTGTTTTGTATACACTTAAATGTCCACGGGGATTCCCGAAATGGTTGGGAAAATCCTTTTTATCCATTTTCTAAAAGACCTATAGATTACTTTGACAAAAGATATGCTCAGGCAAAATATACATTATTCCAACTTCAAGCACGTCATCAAGCTCCTCTTTCAATTTTTTCAAAAAATTATAAAAAATGGTTAGATAGAAAAAACGCTTTTGAAACAAAATTTAAATTAAAACAAGAAGGAAAAACTCTTGATCCTTCTTCAAAAGAATATAAAATCTTATTAAACTATTCAAAAGATAAAAAACAGGAAGCAAAAAGTCAAGAATATATAGATAAGATTAAAGCTTATAGAAAAAATCGGATTAAAAATAGATTATGGATCCGTGCACGTTTTAATATGGAAATAGATGAAGGGATTCGACCTGAATTAATGAATGGACCATTCGATAACTTTTGGTTCGAACCAGACCTTTTGAATTACTACAAATTTTCTTGGAAAAATTTACAATTTGGATTAACAGTTAATGAAATAGAAAAAATTTTAGTAATAATTTCTTTTATTCGATTTTGTTTTTATACTGTAAGATATGATGCCAAATCTGCTTTAATTATTTCTCTTACAGCATTTCTTTCTGCAATTTTGTATGAAAAAATGATGTTGGATATTATTAAAACTTGTTACTATAGATTTTATTTAATCCCTTCTCTTTTCCGAACGGGTTTTGAATACTATTTGCAAATGATTCACGATGAGCATACATATAAAAAATATTCATTGGAATCATTTAAATGGATTGATATTTATCCGAGTTGGTTAATTAGTTTTATTCTAAAATCACCAATTTTATCAGATATGCAATCTTTTGTTGATGATATTCTTATGCCTGGTCTATTTAAATTTATAAGATTGTATAAAAAAGTCCTGGAATCGCTTCTATTCTATACTGTAATATTAAGGTTCGGAAAAAAATATGTTCCTTATCCATTCCAATGGCATGGGATGGTTTATTCTATGTATACTTATGGTATTAGTGATTTTCTTTTTCAACGCTATGCTAATAGTATGAGATTTTTACGTGATATATTAATTCCACAAGGGCGAATAGTTGAAATTCAAATATTAGAAATGATTCAAGTTACTTTCATTGTAACTTTTATTTATGGAGTAATGTTGGGCATGTTACATGCAATATTTTCACAATATTATTATTTTCCATTTTTAGCTCAAAATATCAATGCACATATTGGAAAACGGCCAACAGACAGTATTTTGAGTGGTGGATATGCATCCTGGCAAGATGAACAAAACTTATTTACACCTAGTAAAGCAGATTATAAAATTTGGTTTGGCTTTTTAGGTAGGGGAAAAAATGATAGAAAACCAAATATTAAAGACCGTCCAAAAATTAGTATTAAAACAAATTTAATATTTTTAATAACTGGATTAATTATATTTAATTTACTTTGGATCTTGCAGCCTAAGAATTTGGAGTCTTTCTATTATAAAGATTATTTTAAAGTTCCAATTGAATTACTTAATGAAGTTGGAATTGAATTACCTAATGATATTGATTATGATAGTCAATAAAATAGTTCTTTATAATATTTTTTATTCAGGTAAAAAATTGAACATTTACTTTAATTATAAAATAAAGTGAATAGTATTAATTTGAAAATAGATTTTATAAAATAAAACTATAATTTCTCGGTTAACCTCAATAATAGAAATCTCTTCAATGTAAAATATCAATTTTGAAAATATTAAAATTTTACATTGAAGAGAATAAATTTTAAGTGTTATACTTAAAAATATAATGTATCTCTGTTATAAAAGAACAGATTTAATAGAAATATATACTTAAAGAATAAAATTATATTTTTCATACAAATCTTATACATTTTTTCGACATTAAAATTAATGTCGTCGATTTTAAGTAAAAAAAGATTTATCTAGAATCTAACTTTAGATTAATTTAATTGATTTTAATCCTAAAAATAAACCAGATGTTACTGTAAAACAAAATGCCAGTAATAAAATGTAATCTATAGCAGTCATCATAATATTGTTTTACCCTTTTAAAATTAAATTTAAATAAATTTTTAGATATATAATATATATTATATATTATATATTAATAGCTAGAAATATTTAGGTCAATATTGGTTAATAAAAATGTTGATTAACGTTTTTAATCACTAGTATTTATTAAAAGTTCTATTATTAATTTAACTAAATTTTCGATTAAAATTATGGCTAATTTTATTAAACCTTATAATGATGATCCATTTGTAGGTCATTTATCAACACCTATAACTTCATCATCAATTACAAAAACAATATTAAAAAATTTACCTGCCTACCGATCTGGATTAACACCTTTATTACGTGGTTTAGAAATTGGACTAGCTCATGGATATTTTTTAATAGGTCCTTTTGTAAAGCTAGGCCCCTTACGTAATTCTGATATTGCATTATTCTCAGGTTTTCTTTCAACTATTGGATTAATCACTATTCTAACTTTAGGATTAACTATTTATGGCATTGCTGCGTTTGGTCAAAATAAGAGTTTGCAACAATCAACGATTAAAGAATTACAAACAAAAAAGGCATGGGAACAATTTAAAGGTGGATTTTTTGTAGGAGCTTGTGGAAGTGCTGGGTTTGCTTTTATTTGCCTTTCAAGTATTCCTTTATTTACTATATAATTAAATATTTACAATAATAAATTAAATCGGTTAAAATAATAACTAATTTAATTTATTAATATTAAACAATTATAATTATTAAAACTTACGAAATATGATAGAAACAAATCGGGTAAATTTACAAGAAGAGTATGCAAAAACCGAAATAGCAAAAATTTTACGTCTGTTAGATGAAGAACTAGTTGGATTAGCTCCAGTAAAAGGACGTATTCGTGAAATTGCAGCATTATTATTAATTGATAAATTAAGAAGAAATTTAGGCATTACCGCTGGAAGCCCAGGGTTACATATGTCTTTTACGGGAAGCCCTGGGACTGGAAAAACGACAGTTGGTTTAAAAATGGCTGATATCTTATTTCAATTGGGTTATATTCAAAAAGGACATTTATTGACCGTAACAAGAGATGATTTAGTTGGGCAATATATAGGTCATACAGCCCCAAAAACAAAAGAAGTACTTAAAAAGGCTATGGGTGGCGTTTTATTTATTGATGAAGCCTATTATTTATACAAACCTGATAATGAAAGAGATTACGGATCTGAAGCTATTGAAATATTATTACAAGTTATGGAGAATCAACGTGATGATCTAGTTGTAATTTTAGCAGGTTATAAAGAACCCATGGATAAATTTTATGAATCAAATCCAGGATTATCTTCTCGAATTGCAAACCATATTGATTTTCCTGACTATAGTATTGAAGAATTATTAAAAATTGCAAAAATGATGCTAGAAGATCAACAATATCAACTGACATCTGAAGCAGAAGTTGCTTTAAGAGAATATATTAAAAAACGTAAAGATAAACCGTTATTTGCAAATGCAAGAAGTGTAAAAAATGCATTAGATAGAGCTCGAATGCGTCAAGCGAATCGCATTTTTGAAAGTCGAGGTAAAATATTAACAAAAAAAGAATTAGTAAATATCGAAGCATCAGATATTTTACAAAGTACAATTTTTGATTAAACTTAATTTTAAAATTTATATGAGTTTACTCATTATTGGTGGGACAGGAACATTAGGTCGTCAAATTGTACTACAGGCTTTAACAAAAGGTTATAGAGTCCGCTGTTTAGTTCGAAATTTACGAAAAGCAAATTTTTTAAAAGAATGGGGTGCTGAACTGATTTACGGTGATTTAATATTACCTGAAACAATTCCTCCTTGTTTAAAAGGAATTACAGCGATAATTGATGCTTCAACTACTAGACCAAATGATTTAACTGCAATGAAAAAAATTGATTGGGATGGAAAATTAGCATTAATTGAAGCTGCTAAAGTTGCTGGTATTAAACATTTTATTTTTTGTTCAGCCCTAAATGCTGAGCAATTTTCATTTATTCCATTAATGAAAATGAAAAAAAGAATTGAAATTTATTTAAAAAAATCCGACATTTCCTTTACAATTTTTCGATTGACAGGTTTTTATCAAGCTTTAATTCAACAATATGCAATTCCAATTTTAGAAGGTTTTCCTATTTGGATAACAGATGAACAAATAGATATTTCTTATATAGATACTCAAGATATTGCTAGATTTTGTGTTCGTTCCTTACAACTTCCAAAAACAAAAAATAAAGTTTTTATTTTAGAAGGACCAAAAAGATGGTTATCTTTAGATATTATTAAATTGTGTGAGCAACTTGCTGGTCAATCTGCTAATGTAAATCAAATTCCGATATTTATTTTAAAATTGTTTACTAATGTTATTGGATATTTTGAATGGGGTCAAAATATAAGTGATAGATTAAGATTTGTTGAAATTTTAAATAATAAAAATACATTTTCAAATTCAAAAGTTGATTTATATCAAATTTTTAAAATTGATATAAATGAAATATTAAATTTAGAAGATTATTTTCTAGAGTATTTTATCCGATTACTAAAACGATTAAAAGATATAAATTTTGAAGATATTCAAAAACAGAAAAATTTAATTTTATAAAAAATTATGAATTATTGTTGGTTTATTGTTCGAATCATTAGTAATCCAGTTCAAACTTATTTTGAAGAAAATATTGTATTAATTGAAATGATTGCCGAGTTTCGTCAAATACCTTCACAAATTGGATATTTTAAAATTTTATTTTGGGTCGATAATATAAATGTCAATGAAAATAAATATTGCTATGAAATTAATGATTATTTGCTTATTTACGGACAAAGTTTCATAACGAAAAATAATGAAATTGAAATTTCAGTAACACGAATTATCCCAGTTGCTCGTAATAGTGTTTATTCTCTACAATAATGTTGATTAATCATAAAAGTAAAAGATAAGAATTTTTAAATAATACTTTTCGTTATTAAATTAAATTATTTAGAATTTTAGTATAATTAATATTATTAAAACAATTGGTAGGAAAAATTTAATGTTAACTTTAAAAATTTTAGTTTACACAACAGTAATCTTTTTTGTTTCTTTATTTATTTTTGGATTTTTATCAAGTGATGCCGCACGTAATCCAAATCGTAAAGATCCTGAATAATAATTAAAATTCAAGCGTTTTATATCTATTTATAGATATAAAACGCTTGAATTTTAATTATTATTAGAAAACTTTAATTTAACTTTAAAGTTTAAGTTATTATTTTATTAAAATTAATTCAATAGGCCCAGTAGGAATCGAACCTACATTGGAAACTTAGAAGGTTTCTGTCCTAATCCGTTAGACGATAGGCCCTAATTAAGAAATTATCATTAAAATTTTAATTGGGCAATACAGGATTTGAACCTGTGACCTTCTGCTTGTAAGGCAGACACTCTACCACTGAGTTAATTACCCGCATATACATACATATATATATACATATATATATGTATAACGTCAATATAAAGAAGATAAAATTTATGTTACTTAAGAATTAAAAATTCTAAGAGTATGATATTGTTATTTATTTTAGTTTTTGCTATTATCATTGAAACTAAAATAAAAAATAGGGTCGATGCCCGAGTGGTTAAAGGGGGCGGATTGTAAATCCACTGCGTTTGCTACGTTGGTTCGAATCCAACTCGGCCCAAAAATTAATCATATAAATATTTATACTGCAGTCATATTTTTAACAATAAAAAAGACACTTAAAATTGCACTTATTATAAAAAAAGTTAAAAGAAAACGTAATTTGGATGTTTTTAAAAAACTTTTTAATGGAGTTAATAAAACAAATATTAAACCTGTAAAGCTACTAATAAAAAAACGTGGGTATCTAAAAATATTTTCCCAAAAGTTATTCATATATATAATTCTAATTGATTAATAAAAATAATTTTTAAAACATCATGTAATTGTGACTCTTTATTATAAAAATAAAGAAATAATTTTTACTATTATATGATAAAGTAGTTATAAATTAAAAGTAGTTTGAGGCTCTGTAGCTCAGCGGTTAGAGCAGGGGATTCATAAGCCCAAGGTCGTAGGTTCAAATCCCACCTGAGCCACATACATATTCAGTGTAAATTTTGGTTATATATTAATGGAGAAATGGCTGAGTGGTCGAAAGCAATAGATTGCTAATCTATCGTACAATTAATTGTACCCAGGGTTCGAATCCCTGTTTCTCCTTATATTAAAAAACTAAAAAACTTGACTTACACAAAATTAACTATAAGATATTAAAATAAATTGGGATTGTAGTTCAATTGGTTAGAGCACCGCCCTGTCACGGCGGAAGTTGCGAGTTCGAGTCTCGTCAGTCCCGCATTTCGAACTTATTTTTTGTAAGTTTAGTTTTAAAAAATCAGGTAGAAAAAAAGCTTATTTTGAAATAAATAAATCTTTAAGAAAAAAAGTAATCCTATCACCATTAAAAAAATAACCGCCGATAATATATCAGTTGTTATTTTTTTATGGTTTTCTAATATGTTTAAAACCAGCAAAAAGTAGAAGAGCACAACTTGTACCAATTACATATGGAACTTTATCCTCAGACCGAAGTCCTTGTATAATTAGATAAACTGTTGTTGGTGTTGGAGGTAGATAATAAGTAAAATTGTTTTTATTAGCTCGTACAGCTGGAATTGTACCGTTATTAGTTGGTACAGACGCACCTGTATTGTTATTAGATACTATATCCTTTGCAACAGCTGATAATGTGGGACCAAATAATTATACCCCAGAAATAGCTAGTCCAGTTGTAAAGCCCATCATGAAAGCTTTTCGTTTTGATCTAGTGTGTGCAACTGGAGTAGAGTTTTCATTTTTTTCTTTTAAATCAATAATATATTTTTGAATATTTTTTATTAAATTATATATTATTTTTATACTTTATGTCTATTTAATTTATACACATTTAATTATTTTTGTAATCTCAGTGACCTTAAAAAACAGTCCAAAAATCGGACTGTTTTTTAAGGTCACTGAGATTACAAAAATAATTAAAATACTAAATACTTATTATTTAAACGGTTAGTTCATAAATATAAACCAAGGATTTCAATTGAAATTTATTGTTACTCTAAAATTATATAAATCTAAAACAAAAATTCAATCAAATATAAACCTTTTCATAAATAACAAATCCTTCTGAAATATTAAAAATATTCAATTCATTTGTATCAAGAAAAGATTCATTGAAAATAATTTTATAATTAGATTCTATCAAATCATATTCTCTTAACATTTCAACTAATTCAATAATTTTTTTTAATTTTATTAATTCTTTAATTTGAAAATGTTGAATAAGAATCTAAAAATTATTGAATAAAAAAGGTCTTAATCATATCAGCTGAGTGAAAAGCTTTTATAACTTCACTTCGCTAATTTAACGATTAACTAAACATATCTTTAAAAAAAGTCAATATTTAATAATAATGGTATTAAATATTGACTATTCTCCTTGAACTTTTAAAAGTGCAAAACCTAATGATAAACCTAATAAAGTCATGAAAAAACATATTAACGCAGAACTAACAATTTCTGCATTTGCGAATGGGAGAAGTTTTAAAATTACTGACAACATAATATTTGAAAGTTTGAATTATTATAATTTTTAAGAGTTAAAAACCATTTCGAGCCCAAACAACTAATGCTAATGTAAAGGTGAACATTGTCATTAGACATGCCCAACCCAAACTTATAATATCCATATTGAATTTTTAATTAATTTGAATAATTTATAATTTAAAAGGAAAAAATATCCTTTTAAATTATTTAGGTATTACAATTAAACAATACCATTTGCCCAATCTACATCTACATTCTCAATAATTAAAGATGAATTGTAGATTTGTAAAATAATTAATAAAAATACTAAAAAAGCTAGCATTACAACACCCATAATTGGAGTTGTACCCCAACCTGGGGCAACCTTACCGTATTCAGCATTTAGAGGTCGCAGAATTTCACCTAATCTTGTTCGTAATGGCATAAAAGGAGTTTATGTTTTTAATAAATTAATTTTTGTGTAACATATTATATAATACTAAACAGTTAATTTAGTAAAAAAAAATAACATGGAAACAGCAACGATTCTCATAATTTTTGTAGCAAGTCTACTTCTAGGAATTACAACATATTCTATATATACTGCTTTTGGTCCAGCTGCAAAAAATTTGCGTGATCCATTTGAAGAACATGAAGATTAAAAAATAAAACCACTATAGTGGTTTTATTTTTTAATGATTCTTGGCGTTTCTCTAAAGAATACAGCAAAGAAAATTACCATTAAAGTACCAATTAATAAAAATGTATAAACTAAAGCTTCCATTCTTTAATCCTAATTTAAATTTTAATAGAAAAAAACAAGTAATATACTTTATACTGCACCTTGTTTTTTAGTTGATTTATCACCAAGTTTTTGGAATACACCAAATTCAACTTGTTCTGTTACTTCAGCACCAATTCCAGTAAATACATCACGGAAGATTGTACGTCCACCATGCCATAAATGACCTAAGAAAAATAATAAAGCAAAATTCGCATGACCAAAAGTATACCAACCTCTTGGACTGCTACGGAATACACCATCTGATTCTAAACTTGTTCTATCGAATTCAAAAACCTCTCCTAATTGGGCTTTACGAGCGAATTTTTTAACTGTTGGTGCATCTTTAAATGTTTGGCCATTTAATTTACCACCATAAAAATCAACTGTTACACCAACTTGTTCAATACTATATTTAGATTCAGCACGTCGGAAAGGAATATCTGCTCGAATAATACCGTCTTTATCTACTAAAATTACCGGGAATGTTTCAAAAAAGGCAGGCATTCTTCTTACTGTTAATTCACGACCTTCTTTATCGCGGAAAATTGGGTGTCCTAACCAAGCTTCTGCTATACCATCACCCTTATTCATCGGGCCTGCACGGAATAAACCACCTTTTGCTGGATTATTACCGATATAATCATAAAATGCTAATTTATCAGGAATTCTTGACCAGGCTTGACTTTCAGATAAATTTTGAGAAATAGATGATTCTACTTGGCGTTCAATTTCTTGTTGGAAATATCCACTATCCCATTGATAACGAGTAGGACCAAATAATTCTATTGGTGTTGCAGCTGCACCATACCACATAGTGCCTGATGTAACAAATGCAGCCCAGAATACAGCTGAAATACTACTTGATAATACAGTTTCAATGTTTCCCATACGTAATGCACGGTATAACCTTTGTGGTGGTCTAACAGTTATATGGAAAATTCCCGCAAAAATACCAAAAATACCTGCCGCAATATGATGTGCAGCAATACCACCCGGATTAAATGGGTTAAATCCATTAGGACCCCAATCTGGAGCTACTGGTTGAATTTTACCAGTAATTCCATAGGCGTCTGAAACCCAGATCCCTGGACCAAATAGACCTGTAACATGAAAAGCACCAAATCCAAAACATAATAAACCTGATAATAGTAAATGAATTCCAAAAATTTTTGGTAAATCTAATGCAGGTTCGCCTGTTCTTGGATCACGAAACAATTCTAAATCCCAATAAACCCAATGCCAAATAGCAGCTAAAAAACATAAACCTGATAAAATAATATGTGATAAAGCAACACCTTCAAAACTCCAAATTCCTGGGTTTGAAACACTCTCACCTGTAATGCTCCAACCACCCCATGAATCAGTAATGCCTAAACGAGTCATAAATGGCATAACAAACATTCCTTGACGCCACATTGGATTTAAAACTGGATCTGATGGATCAAAAACGGCAAGTTCATACAATGCCATCGAACCAGCCCATCCAGCTACTAATGCTGTATGCATTATGTGTACAGCAATTAATCGTCCTGGATCATTTAAAACAACAGTATGAACACGGTACCATGGTAATGCCATAGTAATTAATTCCTTAATCTATAATTAATGGGTTTTGACTTTCTTACAACTAAACTAGAAAAGTAATTAGCTATATATCTATTATAAGTGAAGATAATAAAAATTATTTATTTTTGTTTTTAATTTTTCGCAAAATAAAGATATTCAATTCAATATGAACTTGTTTTTATTAGACAATCGTTCTTAATATTGTTTTATTGCTTATATACACTATAACAAAAATATTACAAATAAGTTTATTTAATCTTGTTAGATTTTTATAAATCCAACAAGATTAAATAAACTTAAGAAAACTAACCTTTAAATCAATTTATTAGCACCTATTTTTCTAAAATTATTTAGGAAATTCAAGACAAATTTATCAATAAAATTGTTTGTATTTATTAAATAGTTTTAATAAAAGATGATTTTGATTCTGAAATTGCTTCTTTTAATAAGTTTTCTGCTTCATCAGTGAATTGATTCGTTGTACGAATAATATCTAAATATGATTTTTTCGATGTTTCTAGATAATTTAATAAAGTTGAACAATATTTTTTAACATCGGATACAGGTAATTCGTCTAAGAATCCATTAATTCCTGTATAAATCAAAGCAACTTGTTGTCCAACTGATAATGGTGAATTTTGAGGTTGTTTTAATAACTCTCTTAATCTTGTACCACGTGCTAATTGTTTTTGAGTAGCTTCATCTAAATCTGAAGCAAATTGTGAAAATGCTTCTAATTCAGCAAATTGTGCTAACTCTAACTTTAACTTACCTGCAACTTTCTTCATTGCTTTTGTTTGAGCAGCTGAACCTACACGTGATACAGAAATACCAACATTAATAGCAGGACGGATACCTGAGTTGAATAAATCGTTGGACAAGAAAATTTGTCCATCAGTAATAGAGATTACATTTGTCGGAATATAAGCAGAAACGTCACTTGCTTGTGTTTCTATAATTGGTAATGCAGTCATACTACCACCGCCTAATTCATCACTAAGTTTTGCAGCACGCTCTAATAAACGTGAGTGTAAATAGAAAACATCACCTGGGTAAGCTTCACGTCCTGGTGGTCGACGAAGTAATAGAGACATTTGACGATAAGCCATCGCCTGTTTTGTTAAATCATCATAAATTACTAATGTCGCTTTTCCATTATACATAAAATATTCCGCAAGAGCAGCACCTGCATAAGGAGCAATATATTGTAAAGTTGCCGGATCATTTGCACTAGCACAAACAATTATAGTATATGAAAGTGCATTTTTTTCTTCTAATACATTTACTACTTGTGCAATAGTTGATGCTTTTTGACCTACACCAACATACACACAAACTACATTTTCAGTTTTTTGATTAATAATTGTATCAACTGCAATTGAAGTTTTACCTGTTTGGCGATCTCCAATAATTAATTCGCGTTGACCACGTCCAATTGGAATCATTGCATCAATGGCTGTTATACCAGTTTGTAAAGGTTCACATACAGATTTACGGCTAATAATACCAGGCGCCATTGCTTCTAGTAACTGTGAGTTAGTAGCTTTAATTTCACCTTTACCATCAATAGGCATTCCTAATGCATTAACAACACGACCTAAAAATTGCTCTCCTACTGGAATTTGAGCAATTTGACCCGTAGCTTTCACAGTACCGCCTTCTAAAATTTTACGGCCTGTACCCATTAAAACGACACCAACATTATCGTTTTCTAGATTAAGGGCAATCCCAATTGTTTTATCTTCAAATTCTAATAACTCACCACTCATTACTTGATCAAGTCCATAAACACGTGCAATGCCATCTCCTACTTGTAAGACAGTGCCGATATTACCAAATTTAAAATCTAAATCATATTTTTCAATTTCTTGACGGATAATACTACTAATTTCGTCGGGACGAATATTTATCATTGTATTATTTTTTTTTAAGATAAAAAGTTAATAAAAGATTTTGATTATTTTTATATTTCTAATACACTATCTAAATGCTTTGCTAATTCTGTTAATTGATTTTTAATTGTAAAATCAATAATTTTTGAATCAGTTTTAATTAAAAATCCACCAATCAAACTTTCGTCGATGGTCATAAATAATCGAATTTCTTTTGCTTTTGTAATTTGTTTAAGTTTTTTAATTAATGTATTTTTTTGTCGATTTGTAAAAGGAAACGCAGTTGACACTTCAACCATTTTAACTGATGCTAAACGATAAACTAATTCTAAATAACTTTCAATAATCGATTGCAATAGATTAATTCTATTTCGCTTAACTAAAAGTAGTAAATATTGAAGTGTTTCTTTATTTAATTGCGGTTGAAAAATTTTAGAAATAATTGTACTTTTTGATTTAATAGTAACTAATGGATTATTTAAAAACGCTAGTAGCTCAGGTGCTTGTTTTAAAAATATTTCTAAATTTTGAAAATCGGCAGTTACTTTATGCATTACATTTTGTTCATTAGAAAAATCAAACAAAGCATTTGCATACGGTGCAGCAATTTTCATTTGTAAAGGATTATTAGTCATAGTAATTTTCCTTCTAATTTATTAATAGTCTCAGTGATTAAGTCGGCTGCTCGTTTCTTTTGCCCAAATGTTTCTTGAGCTCGAATTATAGTTCTTTTTAATACTAATAATACGATTTGTTGTTTAATTTCTGAAAATATTTCACGCTCTTTATTTTGGAATGTTGCTAATGCACGACTAAAACGGATAGCTAAATCATTTTTTGATTGATTAGCATCAGATTCTAATAAAACTTTTTTTGATAAAACAGTTTCATTTTTAATTTCATTAATAATTAAATAAGCTTGAGTCAATTGTTTTTCAGCATCTGTTAAACGTGTATTTGCTTCATTTAGTCTTTCTTCAGCATTTTGAAGACTTTTTGCAATTTCGTTCTCACGTTTTTCTAAAATTGATCCTAAAAAGTCACGTCCTAGTGTGAATAATATACCAATTACAATTGTTATGTTAATTACACCAGTCTCTAGAATATCCGTATTTAATGAAATTCCTTCTTCATTGGCAACTAACGTAAAAATTTGATTAAAATTTTCCATATTTTATAGTTTTTATGTAAACTGTTGGCGTATAAAAAGGAAAATTACGTTAACAAAAAATTTAAATTGATAATTTATTTTCAATTTCTAGACATAATGATTTAACAATATTATCTAGACTATTAATAGCTATATTTTTTTTAGACGTTAAATCTATTATGATATTACGTAATAAATTATCAATATATTTTTGAGAAATATTTAGTTCAATTTCTAAAATTTCTTGGTGAATTTTTTGTGAATTTGTAATTTCTATTTGAGCTTCTTTACGTATACTCGATAATTCTTGTTCATATTGAGTAGTTAGTAGATTTGCTTTTGTCAAAATTTCTGAAGCTTTTGCAAGATTATTTAAAATAAACTCATTACGTTCTCTAATAGTAATCAACAAAGGATTAAAAAATATTATATTTAGAACAACCATTAACACGATAAATTGAATAGCTACAAGTGGTAAAGTTGCATCAAAATCAAATAAACCTCCAGGACCATCTATTTCTGAACTTAAAACCAGTGTTGCAAAATTAACCATATAAAATTTATATGTTTTAATATAGAACTAAATTTATAAATAGATATAATTGAATTTTTAAAAATTCAATTATATCTTTAATTTCTCTAATAATTAATTACTAAATGGATTAGCAAATAATAAAACTAAGGCAACTACTAAACCATAAATAGTTAATGCTTCCATAAAAGCTAAACTTAATAATAAAACACCACGAATTTTATTTTCAGCTTCAGGTTGACGTGCAATACCTTCAACAGCTTGACCAGCAGCATTACCTTGACCAATACCGGGTCCAATTGCAGCTAAACCAATCGCTAAACCAGCAGCAATAACAGAAGCAGCAGATACGATAGAATCCATAATAAAATTTTTAAATTAGTAAATAGAAATATAATTTTGAAAAAGTTAATTTATTAATATTTTATTCAAGAGCTTCTGCAATATAAGCAGCCGCTAATGTCGAAAAAATTAAAGCTTGTACTGAACCAGCAAAAAGTCCTAGTAACATAATAGGTAATGGAATAATCAAAGGCACTAAAGCAGTTAATACTGCAACAGTGATTTCGTCTGCTAAAACATTTCCAAATAAACGAAAACTTAATGATAATGGTTTTGTAAAATCCTCTAAAATTTTAAGAGGTAAAAGTAATGGAATTGGCGCGATATAATGTTTAAAATATCCTAAACCTTTTTTACTTAAACCAGCATAAAAATATGTGAAAGAAGTTAATAATGCTAAAGCTACTGTTGTATTAATATCATTAGTTGGTGCTGCTAACTCCCCTTCTGGTAAGTGTATTAATTTCCATGGAATAATAGCTCCAGCCCAATTACACCCAAAAATAAATAAAAATAATGTACCAATAAATGATACATATTCTTTATAGAAGCTTTCTCCTAATTGATTTTTTGCAATTTCAGTTACAAATTCTAAAACACATTCCATAAAGTTTTGCCAACCTCTAGGAATTTGTTGAATATTACTTGTTCCTAAAAAAGAAAAAATCAATAATATTACAGCTACAAACCAAATTACCAGTAAAACTTGACCGTGTATTAGAAAGCCTGCGATATTCCAGTAAAAATGTTTTCCTACTTCTGCTTCCGCCATTAATATACTACTAGAATCAATCACAGAAATATGTTGGACCATATAATTTAACTAAGTTAGTAAATTATTCAATATTAAAAATATATCATGAATTTATTGTAATAATAAGTTTATTTCAAATTTAGTTAGTTTCCATATATAATTAGTGATTGATTAAATTTTATAATTACTTTCTAATTAATAAATTAGATAAAAAATTATGACCAAATTAAGATAAAAGCATAATCTACGCAAAAAATTTACTTAATCAACCTATTTATTTATCGTTGATTTTATATCAACTATTCTAAATTTTTAATATGGCTTGATTATTTTCAAATAACTAAAATTGTAACATTTAATCTACAGTTTACTAATTTCTTATTTAAAATAGAAATTAGGAATTATCTCAAGGTTTATTTTCTAATTAATAAAAAAATTTAGTTAATTTCTAAACACATGTGATCGGGTATAAAAAATGTTTTATTTTAAAAACTCTACAAAATAATATTATTACTCTACAAAATACGTAATATATTCTAATTTATTTTACCCTTCAATAAGTTTTTTTTTATTTATAAGCTCTCTAAAATTTCATAATTATTTAAGCCATTCGTAACCTTTTTTTTCTAATTCCTCTGCAAGTTGAGCATTACCTGTTTTTATAATCTTTCCATCTTGCATAACATGAATATAATCAGGTTGAACATAATCCAATAAACGTTGATAATGTGTTATTAAAATAATAGCTTTATTTTTATTCATAAAATTATTAATTCCTTTAGAAATAATTTTTAATGCATCAATATCTAAACCTGAATCTGTTTCATCTAAAATTGCTAATTCTGGGTCTAATAAAGCCATTTGTAATATTTCATTACGTTTTTTTTCACCTCCGGAAAATCCTTCATTAACATTTCGACTTAAAAATGTTGAAGACATATCAATAATTTTTAGTTTTTCGTCTATTACACTTAAAAATTCTATCGGATCAATTTCATTTTCATTATTTGATTTTAATTTTGAATTATAAGCTAATCTTAAAAAATCTTCATTGCTAACACCTGGAATTTCAATTGGGTATTGAAAAGCTAAAAAAATACCTAAATGGGACCGTTCGTCAGGTTCAAGATTAAGAATAGTTTGATTTTTAAAAAAAATATCCCCACTTAAAACTTGATACGCAGGATGTCCAGCAATAACTTTAGAAAAAGTACTTTTTCCTGAACCATTTGGACCCATTATAGCATGAATTTCTCCTCTATTTATTGTTAAATTTAAATCTTTTAAAATTTCAATATTGTTTATTGCTGCTTTTAAATTTTTAATTTCTAAAATAGGATTTTTACTGTCCATTAACCAACACTCCCTTCTAATTTTAAACTTAATAAACGATTTGCTTCTTCAGCAAATTCTAATGGTAATTCACTAAATACATCTTTACAAAAGCCATTAATCATCAATTCAATAGATTTTTCTAGCGAGATACCTCTCTGTAAAAAATAAAAAAGTTGTTCTTCACCAATTTTAGATGTTGATGCTTCATGTTCTAATTTTGTAGTTGAATTTTGAACATTTATAAACGGAAATGTATTAGAATTTGAACCATTACCAATTAATAATGAGTCACATTGAGAATAGTTTCGTGATCCTAATGCTTTATAATTAATTTTAACCAATCCTCTATAACTATTTTTTGAATTTCCGGCTGATATTCCTTTAGAGACAATACGACTTTTTGAATTTTTTCCAATATGAATCATTTTACTTCCAGTATCAGCTTGCTGATAATTATTTGTTAAGGCAACTGAATAAAATTCTCCTTGAGAATTATTTCCTATCATTGTACAACTAGGATATTTCCAAGTAATAGCTGATCCAGTTTCAACTTGAGTCCATGAAATTTTTGAATTTTCTCCAATACATAAACCACGTTTAGTTACAAAATTATAAATACCTCCTTCTCCTTCAGCATTTCCTGAATACCAGTTTTGAACTGTTGAATATTTAATAGTAGCGTTATTCAAGGCAATTAGTTCAACAACTGCAGCGTGAAGTTGATTCTCTTTATATTGGGGTGCTGTACAACCTTCTAAATAACTTACTTGACTATAGCTATCAGCAATAATTAGTGTTCTTTCAAATTGTCCTGATTTTTGTTCATTTATACGAAAATAAGTTGATAATTCAAGTGGACATTTTACTCCTTTAGGTATGTAGCAAAAAGATCCATCTGTAAAAACAGCTGAATTTAAGGCAGAAAAATAATTATCACCAATTGGAACAACACTTCCTAAATATTTTTGAATTAATTCTGAATAATCTTTAATAGCTTCTGTAATAGAACAAAAGACTATACCGTATTCTGCAAGTTCTTTTTTAAATGTGGTAGCAATAGAAACGCTATCAAAAACAATGTCAACAGCTACATTACTTAATCTTTTTTGTTCTGATAAAGAAATTCCTAATTTTTCAAAAGTTCTTAATAGTTCTGGATCAACTTCTTCTAAATTATTTAATTTTTTTTTTGTAATTGGTGCCGAATAGTATATTATATCTTGATAATTAATTTCAGAAAGTTTTAACTGTGCCCATTTGGGACATTTCATTTGTTTCCATTTTTTATAAGCTTTTAACCTAAATTCTAATAAGAATAGAGGTTCTTTTTTTTTTTTTGAAATTAACCTAATTATATTTTCACTTAGACCTTTTTCAAGTGTATCTTTTTCAATGTTTGTTGAAAAACCGTACTTATAAGGTTGATTGACTAATTTTGTAATATTACTAGTTAAGTTTTTATTTAATTCATTTGGCATAACTATAACAAGTTTATAAATTACTAATATATATATATATATATATATCTATAAAGATTATAAAGGAAAATTTTTTAATACTTTTTATTATAAAGAATTTATTTCATATTAGAAAGTTATAAAAATAAATAATTATCATTCATAAAAGTTATAAAATATATTAATTAAAATATAATTAATGACTAAGAAATTCCATTTATAATTCAGTGTAAGGTTGTGTTATATATTCAACCAATAAAGCTAATTTTTATAAATTAGTTAAATATCTATTATAAATTGCCTTTTTATTTTAAGGAGAAAGACATGTCAAATTCTGTATCAGAACGGACTCGAATTAAAAGTGACCGTTATGAATCTGGTGTAATTCCATATGCTAAAATGGGTTACTGGGATGCTTCATATGCAGTAAAAGATACTGATGTTCTTGCTTTATTCCGTATCACTCCACAACCTGGTGTAGATCCTGTAGAAGCAGCTGCTGCGGTAGCAGGTGAATCTTCAACTGCTACTTGGACTGTTGTATGGACAGACTTATTAACAGCATGTGAGCGTTACCGTGCAAAAGCATACAGAGTAGATGCAGTTCCATCTAATACAGATCAATATTTTGCTTTCATCGCTTATGAATGTGATTTATTTGAAGAAGGTTCATTAGCAAACATTACTGCTTCAATTATTGGTAACGTATTTGGTTTCAAAGCTATATCTGCATTACGTTTAGAAGATATGCGTATTCCACACTCATATTTAAAAACATTCCAAGGTCCAGCAACAGGTGTTGTTGTGGAACGTGAACGTTTAAATAAATATGGAACGCCATTATTAGGTGCAACTGTAAAACCTAAATTAGGTCTTTCTGGTAAAAATTACGGTCGCGTAATTTATGAAGGTTTAAAAGGTGGTTTAGATTTCTTAAAAGATGATGAGAACATTAACTCACAACCATTTATGCGTTGGAGAGAACGTTACTTATATTGTATGGAAGGTATTAACCGTGCTTCTGCTGCAACAGGTGAAGTTAAAGGTTCATATTTAAACGTTACTGCTGCTACAATGGATGAAGTAATCAAACGTGCAGAATATGCTAAAGAAGTAGGTTCTGTAATTATCATGATTGACTTAGTTATGGGTTACACAGCAATTCAATCAATTGCTCTTTGGGCTCGTGACAATGATATGATTTTACATTTACACCGTGCAGGTAATTCAACTTATGCTCGTCAAAAAAATCATGGTATTAACTTCCGTGTAATTTGTAAATGGATGCGTATGTCTGGTGTAGATCATATCCACGCTGGTACAGTTGTAGGTAAATTAGAAGGTGATCCTTTAATGATTAAAGGTTTCTATACTACTTTATTAGCTACTGAATTAAAAGTTAATTTAGCATACGGTATTTTCTTTGATATGGATTGGGCTAGTTTACGTAAATGTTTACCTGTAGCTTCTGGCGGTATCCATTGTGGTCAAATGCACCAATTAATTACATACTTAGGTGACGACGTAGTATTACAATTTGGTGGTGGTACAATTGGTCACCCTGATGGTATTCAAGCGGGTGCAACAGCTAACCGTGTAGCGATGGAATCTATGGTATTAGCTCGTAATGAAGGCTTAGATGTTTTCAGTAACGAAGTTGGTCCAAAAATTTTACGTGATGCAGCTAAAACATGTGGTCCTCTACAAACAGCTTTAGATTTATGGAAAGATATTAGTTTTAACTATACTTCTACAGATACTGCTGATTTCGCTGAAACGCCAACAGCTAACGTATAACTATTAATTATAATAAAAACTAAAGGAGTATTTAAATAGTGAGACTTACACAAGGTTGCTTCTCTTTTTTACCTGATTTATCTGATGCGCAAATAGAAAAACAAATTGCTTACGCAATTTCTAAAGGTTGGGCTATGAACATTGAATGGAGTGATGATCCACATCCTCGTAACTCTTACTGGGAATTATGGGGTTTACCTTTATTTGATATTAAAGATGTAGGATCTGTAATGTTTGAATTAGCTGAAGCACGTAAAGCATGTGCTGCAGGTTATATTCGAATTAACGCCTTTGATGCAAGTTATGGTACTGAAAGTTGTGTTATGACTTTCATCGTAAACCGTCCTTCAAATGAGCCTGGTTTCTATTTAGACCGTACAGAATGTGCAGGTCGTTTTATTCGTTATACAATTAAGAGTTATTCTGTTCAATCTAATCCAGAAGGTAGTCGTTACTAAATTCTGAAAATTTTAACTTAAACAAATTTAATTCAAAAATGTTGTATAGAATATAATTAATCTATACAACATTTTTGAATTAAATTAATATGGGAAGATAAACTTAGGTAATATTGAAAAAAAAATTAGTGTTTTCGTATGATTATGCTAAAAAGATATTGACAAAAAAGCAAAAATGTCGTAAGATACGTACGGTGACACAGGCCTGATTAAAATTCAGTCCAGTCATCATTTATTTTATTTAAAAAAAAAATGAATAAAATCACAGTTAATGTCTTATCTATAGTAGTTTCTCTAGGAATCGCCGTTGGATTACATTCTATCCCAGCGATTTCAAAATCCGAATCTTTCGCATTATTTATGCGTTGTTTTAGGGGGAAAATATTATAATGATGAATCTAATCATTAAAAATGTACCCCTACTAAGCACAGGATATGGTTTTATAAAAACAGCACGAGAGGTGTACAACAGTACAAGTACTGTTGGTGCTGTAACAACTGCAGTTAAAGGAATTGTACTTGATTGTTCGCCTCCTGTGGTGAAATATCCACTGAAATGTAGTATTTTAGCACTTCAAATTGGTCTGTGCGTAAGCAGTGGTGGTAATCCTGTTGCGTGTTCATTTATATTTAGTATGATGGAATTCATGATTGATGATTAGGCTCTTTACTTAAACTTAGAGTCAATAAATAATTTGATTAAAAACAAAAATTGTTTTTAATCAAATTATTTTGCTATAATGAATATTAGTAAAAATAAAAAAGGTAAAAAAATATTAATTTAATATTCAAAAAATTTTATTTATAAATGCAAAAAACTATTCGTAAAAGCAAAATAATCGGATCTCGATGTTTTAGTAATTATTTTTGGACTTTTTTTTTATTAATTGGTGGAAGTAGTTTTTTACTGGCTGGTTTATCAAGTTACATAAAAATTAATTTACTACCTTTTACTAATGCCACACAATTAGTCTTTATTCCACAAGGTATCGTTATGATATTCTATGGTACTTTAAGCTTATCATTAAGCTTATATATTTTATTAATGATACTACTAGATGTAGGAAGCGGTTATAATGAATTTAACAAGATTGAAAATCTTGTTAAAATAGTTCGAAAAGGATTTCCAGGAAAAAATCGAGAAATACTTTTAACTTATCCTTTAAATAACATTAAATCAATTGGGGTTAAAATTTCAGAAGGATTAAATCCAAAACGAATTATTTATTTATGTTTAAAAGATGAACGAAAAATTCCTTTAACACCAGTAAATAAACCTATTAAAATTTCTGATATAGAAAATGAAGCATCTGATTTAGCAAAATTTTTGAATTTAAAACTTGAAAATTTATAATTTTTTATTGTTTTTAAAATAATATGATATTATCCAGTTATAAGTATGCGGACATAGTTTAGTGGTAAAACCTTAGCCTTCCAAGCTAGTGATGGGGGTTCGATTCCCCCTGACCGCTTTAAAATAAAATCTTGAATGAGTATTAATAATTTTTATATAAAAAAATATAAGATTATGTCTGGTGGATCTACAGGTGAACGTCCGTTTTCGGATATTCTAACAAGTGTACGTTATTGGATTATTCATAGCATTACTATTCCGTCACTTTTTGTATCTGGGTGGTTATTTGTAAGTACAGGTTTAGCTTATGATGTATTTGGGACACCAAGACCAAATGAATATTTTACTCAAGACCGTCAACAAGTACCATTAGTAAATGATCGTTTTAGCGCAAAACAAGAATTAGAAGATTTAACTAAAGGTTTATAAAAAGGAAAATCCATGACAAAAAATATTAATCAACCCATCGCATATCCAATTTTTACTTTTCGTTGGCTTGCAATTCATGGTTTAGCTGTTCCGACAGTTTTTTTCATAGGTGCAATCACAGCAATGCAATTTATTCAAAGATAAATTAACATATCTATATAAATACGAGGTAATTTTTATGACAGGACCAAATCCGAATAAACAAGCTGTAGAATTAAATAGAACTTCTCTTTATTGGGGACTTTTATTAATTTTTGTTTTAGCTGTGTTATTTTCAAGTTATTTTTTCAATTAATCTATTTACATAAATACGAGGTAATTTTTATGAGTGGTCGAATTCCTTTATGGCTAATAGGATTAGTTGGTGGTTTAGCGGTAATTACCGTTATTAGTTTATTTATTTATGGTTCATATTCTGGGTTAGGTTCATCTTTATAATAAATTTTAATAAAAAAACGGTAAGATGAACAACTTAGTGCTTTACTCAGCTTAATCAACTTTAATTTGAAAAAGCAATTGACAATTTATTTAAAAGTTATATTACATTGTGCTCCGTCAAGGTTTAATGACGGAGCACAATGTTATCCAAATCAAATTTTTTCCTCAAAACTTAATTTAAAATTTGTCTTGTCTAAGGCAACAGTCGTTTTTTTCTATCACTTGTAATTTTTATAGCTGAAATTCTGTTACCAAAATATTCTGGGTAATACATAAATGCAGCAAAATTCCGAGTTGATATTTTAAAAGATGTTATCAAACGGATTATACTATGTTTCAAAGGTAATTAATGATAGAAAAAGAGTGTTTTTTATATTTATTACATGAAACTTTGTTAGATACAATCTGGAAGTAAAAAATTGAAAAAAATTTCATGCTTATTGAAGATAACATTGATCCCAATGTTACGTTTTCCAAACGATCATTAAATACAAATAAAAAGAAGTTAAATGATAATGGTAAATTAAATTCATTGGAAATAATTCGTTTGCCAAAATTTTACTTTCAGCGAATACTTAAAACGTTAGCATTTTAAAAATTTTTATTATTTAAAAGATTACAATGTTGATAAATCTTTTTTATCGATTTATTATGTTATAACTATCAAACAATATTCTGAAAAGCCCTTTTTATGGACTTGATTTTGGGGTAAGATCTAGAAACCTTTTTAAGGAATCTAAAATAATTACTTTTATCTTTAATTAAAGTAATTATTTTAGAAAAGATTAGTATGCCCAGAACCAGATTCGAACTGGTGACACGAGGATCTTCAATCCACTGCTCTACCAACTGAGCTATCCGGGCTTATAATATATTATACCAAATAATAAAAGCTAATAAATTTTATTTAATATTTAACTATTGATTATTTTTATTAAATTTAATATAATCGACGTGTGGTATAGTTTTTAATAAAATTTATTTGTAAAATTCACAATGTCAGAGTTGTAAAACAGCAGCATAAAATTATATTAAATAAATTATTGTTAAATCTATACCTCACTATTATTTATTATTCTAATAATTGAATTACTGTAATGATTTCAGCACAATAAAAAGAATAATATATAATAATAGTTTTTTTTTAGAAAAACTGATACAATTAATATTATTAATTTTAATTTTTATTTAGAAATTGGAGTTCGAAATGACATCTTCTTTAGCAAATTTTCTATCTAGTTTAGTAGCAGGAAGTATTGTATTATTAGTTATTGGTATTGCTTTAACTATAATTAGTAAAAGCGACCGTGTTACACGCTCATAACTTATCAATTCATTTTATTTAAAGTAAAAAAGGAGAAATGAAGATTTGATCAATATTGGTTTTAGTCCGAATATTGTCTTAGGTTTTATTTTAGGACTTGGGGTAATGCTTCTTTATTTACTTCGAATTGTTAAACCAGAAGTTGCAAGAGATGAAGATATTTTTTTTGCAACAATTGGATTGTTGTATAGTTGTATTCTAATTGTGCACGGATGGCGATTAGATCCCATACTTTTATTTAGTCAAGTATTGGTGATTGTATCTTTATTAGTTGCTGGTTGGGAAAATATTAGATTAAGAGGTTTATTATCAAGTATAAAAAAATTTAAAAATGAAGATATAAATCAATAATATTAATATTTTTTTCTTGGTTTCAATGGAACAAATTATGTTTAATAAAATTATGTTTAAAAAATATTTTATACATTTTACATTAGCTTTTTTATGTTTATTTAATATTGCAAATGCAAATGTATTAGCAATTGATTTAGATGAAGCAACTCGGACTGTAACTTTAGATGGATCAGGTAAAACTACTATTTTAACTCCAGAACAAGTTAAACGCGGTAAACGATTATTTAATGCAACGTGTGGAGCTTGCCATGTTGGTGGTATCACAAAAACAAATCCTAACGTTGGTTTAGATCCTGAAGCTTTAAGTTTGGCAACACCTCGTCGTGATAATATTGTAGCACTTATTGATTATTTAAAAAATCCTACTTCATATGATGGGTTAGATTCAATTGCTGAAGTACATCCGAGTATTAAAAGTGCTGATATATATCCTCGTATGCGATCATTAACGGATGAAGATTTATATTCAATTGCCGGTCATATCATGTTACAACCTAGAGTTGTTACTGAAAAATGGGGTGGTGGTAAAATTTATTATTAATAGCAATCAAAATTTTAACGAATAGTAAATATAAATATTCGTTAAAATTTTTTAAAAATAATTATTAATTATTAAGTTGTTAATATAAAACTAATAAAACAATTGTTCGATTATAAGCATGTAGCTCAGTGGATAGAGCATCAGATTCCGATTCTGAGAGTCGGGGGTTCAATTCCCTTCATGCTTATTTTATTTTTAATCGACGAAAAATGAATAATTAAAGATAAGGGACTGTCTTGGTTTTGACATTTAAATATATTTAAGAAATGATATAGGTCGAAGTTGCATTCTTCGTAAATAAATGCAAATTTTATAATTAAATGCAAATAATATAATTAATTTTAATTTTCAATTAGCCACTACTAAAAAATTTGCAGTAGCTTGTTAAATATTGTTTAATAATATTTTCTCTTAATGATTCATTAAAGTCTAGATCAACTTAAAAAATTAGTTCTTTGTTTATTTTAATAAACTAAACCTGTGAATGAGTTTTTTAACTATATTTAAATGGACATGGGTTCAATTCCCATCAGTTCCAAAATTTAATTTTTTATTGACTATTTTATTTTGATATTTATCTTGTAATAAATAAAATTTTATGTTATAAAATAAAACTATTAAATCTACAATGTATATCTTGCATTCGTGGCCGAGTGGTTGAAGGCACCGGACTCATAATCCGTTTTCCTGTGGAACGTCACTGGTTCGAACCCAGTCGGATGCATTTTTTAATTACTTAATCTTGCATTTTAAAAAATATAATTGTATTATCCCATTAATTAAAATAATTATTATAATTATATGGTTAGTGTAAATAATCCACAATTTCTTACTAGTTTTCAAAATCAATTTTTAAAAACTAATTTGCCAAAAATTACAATTGGAGATAATATTAAAGTTGGTGTTAAAATTATTGAAGGAAATAAAGAACGGGTTCAATTTTATGAAGGAACTATAATTGCAAAAAATAATAGTTCTATTAATACCACAATAACTGTCAGAAAAGTACTACAAGGTATCGGCATTGAAAGAATTTTTTTAATACATTCTCCAAAAATTGATTCAATTAAAGTTTTACGCTCTTCAAAAGTTCGTCGTTCGAAGTTATATTATTTACGAAGTTTAAGAGGTAAAGCTAGTCGTTTAAAACAAAAGTTTTAAAAATTAAAAATAAATAAAATTAATAAAAAAAATTATTTGTAATAAACAAAAGTAGTATAATATTAAATAGTAAAGTAATAAAAAATAGCATTACGTTTTAACTTTTACTTTATTATTATTTTTTAACTAAGGAGTTTTATTTTGGCATTTAAAGTTACATTAATAAGTGAAGAGCATAATATAAACAGTACAATTGATTGTGATAGCAATAAATATATTTTAGATGCTGCTGAAGAGAATGGTATAGATTTACCATATTCATGTCGAGCAGGAGCTTGTTCAACATGTGCAGGTATAGTTAAAGAGGGAGAAGTTGATCAAAGTGACCAAACATTTTTAGATGATTCACAAATCACTAAGGGTTTTGTGTTAACTTGTATTGCTTATCCAAAAAGTGATTGTACTATTCACGTGCATAAAGAAGAAGAATTGTATTAATTTTTAATAAAAAAGGAATGACATATTGTCATTCCTTTTTTATTAAAAATTAAGTTCAGTTGCTTGAACTTTTTCAAATTGTTTTTTCTTTAAAATTAAGAAAATTTGAGTTAATAAAACAGCAAAACAAAATGCTAAATATCCAACAATACGTAATGGATTTTGTAATACGATTTCTTTTTCTTCTTGACCAAACCCACCTTTATTTGGATCCATATTTAAAGGCTCGTCAATTTTAACAAAATCACCTTGTTTAACACTTAATGTTAATCCAGCAGGAATTGTTTGTGAAATTTTTTCCCCTGTTACACTAAGAATAGTAATAACCGATTCTCCTTTTTCTGAGGCTTTAATTTCAGAAATTTGACCGTCTGCAATAGACCCAAAAATATTAAGGTTACTTTTTTCCCCTGTTGGGTATACTTGACCTCGTCCTCTATTTCCACCGCCATAAAATGGATATGCTAAATATTTAACATTTGAATTTTTTTCGGGATCTGGTGAAAGAACAGGGAATATTAATTCTTGATGAGTTCGACCAGCAATAGGTCCTACAACTAAAATATTATCATATTCAGTATTATAAGGAGAAATAAATACACCTTTATTCTTAACTTTTAATTCGTCTGAAATTAAATTTTTTGGAGCTAATTTAAAGCCTTTTGGTAAAATTAAAATTCCACCAACATTCAAATCTGCTTTTTGACCATTTGCCCCAATTTGTTGTAAATTTACATCATAAGGGACTTTTATTTCAACTTCAAAAATGCTGTTTGGTAAGACCGCTTGCGGTGATTCTATTTCAATTGCTTTTTGATTTAAATGACAATTAGCGCAAGCTAATTTACCATTTGCAGCACGTGGATTAGCGTAATTTTGTTGTGCAAACACGGGGTATGCAGAGGAATTTTCAATAGAAAATTCAAATAAGCTTACAGCAATCGTTAAAGTAAATAAAAGAGTTTTAAAAAACTTGTTAGTTGCCATAGATTAAAGACTTTTTAAATACATAGAATAAATTAATTTTTTATTAAAGACAAAATACCTAAACCAGAAAAATATAAAAATAAAATTGCAAATGAAAGTAATAATTGTGTTAAAGGATCAGTAGAAGGCGTTAAAATTGCTCCAATAATAGTTGAGATAAGTATTACATATCTCCATGCAGCTAACATTTGTTGTACTGAAATAATATCCAATAAACCTAATAAAATTTGAAGAATTGGAATTTGAAAAGCTATCCCTGTACTATAAAAAAGTGTTAAAATAAATTCAAAATATTGATCAAATGACCAAAAAGGTTCTATAACTTCATCACTGTAAGCTAGAAAAAAATTTAATGCTGCCGGAATCAATGTATAATAGGAAAATAATAATCCTAATAAGAACAAGATTAAAGAACTAATAAGAATTGGTAAAATAATCTTTTTTTCATCTATCGTTAATCCTGGCAATAAAAATAAAATTAATTGACTTATTAAAAATGGACTACTAAATAAGATCCCTGTATAAAAAGAAATTTTTATTGTAGAAGCAAAATATTCGCCAGGTGATAATTGAAAAAATTTAACATTGCTAACAGGTAATTCCAATATTTGAACTAAAACTTTAACTTCAACAAATGCTAATAAACTTAATACTAAAATTATGCAAAAAATATGAATAATCCGTTGACGTAATTCTTCTATGTGTTCTGAAAAAGGTAACTCTAACGTTAAATTAGGAGTATTTTTAAAATTAAAATCAAAATTTGATGTCATATTTTTATAGATATGTTCTAAAAATTGTTAGAACTATAACAAATAGAATAATAATTTGTTTTTTAAAATTGTAATTAAAAATTGAATAATTAAATTATATTCAATTTTTAATTACAATTTTTTAGTTTAAATATGTCACTGCTTCTAAACGAGCTGCCGCTTTTTTTAATTCTAAAACGGCTTCTAAACGAATTTTACTCGTCTCTGCCTTTTCAACATCTAGTTTTGCTATTTTTAATTTTTCATTGACTTCATTAAGATCTAATGAAACAATTTCTTCGACATCGTTTACCAATACAGTAACTTGATTTTGGTCTATTTCTGCTAAACCTCCGCATAAAATGATTGGAGTCCATTTTTGATCTAATTTAATTCTTAATAAACCTGTATCTAGTGCAGTTATAAGAGACGCATGGCCTTCTAAAACACCAATTTGACCTGTAACGCCTGGTAAAACTACCTCATTAGCTGTTGTTGAACAAATAATTCTATCTGGAGTAAGAACGCGAATGTTCATAACCATAGATGATTTTCTCCTTATTTTAAGGTTTCGGCTTTTGCAATAGCTTCATCGATATCGCCAACAAGATAAAAAGCTTGTTCAGGTAAATCATCTAGTTCACCTTTTAAAATCATCGTAAAACCTTTAATAGTATTTTCTAAACTTACATATTTACCAGGAGAACCTGTAAAGATTTCAGCTACGAAGAATGGTTGTGATAAAAATCTTTCTACTTTACGAGCTCTTGCTACTGTTAATCGATCTTCTTCCGATAATTCATCAATCCCTAAAATTGCTATAATATCTTGTAATTCTTTATATCTTTGTAACGTTTCTTTTACTTCTTCCGCAATTTCATAATGTGTTGCTGATACAATCCCAGGTTGTAACATTGTTGAAGTTGAATCTAAAGGATCTACTGCTGGATAAATACCTTTAGCGGCTAAATTTCTTGATAATACTGTTGTAGCATCTAAGTGAGCAAATGTTGTTGCTGGAGCTGGATCCGTTAAATCATCAGCGGGTACATACACTGCTTGAATAGATGTAATTGAACCTTGAGTAGTAGAGGTAATACGTTCTTGTAAAGCACCCATTTCCGTAGCTAAAGTTGGTTGATAACCTACTGCAGATGGCATACGGCCTAATAGAGCTGATACTTCAGAACCAGCTTGTGTAAATCGGAAAATATTGTCGATAAATAGCAATACGTCTTGTTTATTTACGTCACGGAAATATTCTGCCATTGTTAAAGCCGTTAAACCTACTCTCATACGTGCTCCAGGGGGTTCATTCATTTGTCCATAAACTAGAGCTACTTTTGACTCTGAGAAATTCTTTTCATTTATTACCCCTGATTCTTTCATTTCTTGGTATAAATCATTACCTTCTCGTGTACGTTCACCTACACCACCAAATACTGATACACCACCATGTGCTTTAGCAATATTATTAATTAATTCCATAATTAATACAGTTTTGCCTACACCAGCTCCTCCAAATAAGCCAATTTTACCACCTCTGCGGTATGGGGCTAATAGATCTACAACTTTAATGCCTGTTTCAAAAATTGAAGGTTTAGTTTCTAGTTCTGTGAACGCTGGTGCATCACGATGAATTGGTAGTGTTTCATCATATGATACGTCACCTTGATTATCAACGGGTTCACCGATTACATTAAAAATTCTTCCTAATGTTGTTACACCTACTGGAACAAGAATAGGAGCTCCTAAATCAATAACTTCAACTCCACGTTTTAAGCCATCTGTTGAACGCATTGATACTGCTCTTACTTTTCTATCTCCTAATAATTGTTGAACCTCAACAATTATTACACTTCCATCATCTTGTGTAATTTTTAAAGCAGTGTATATTGCAGGCAAAGTTCCATTCGGAAAAGAAATATCTAAAACGGGACCAATAATTTGAGTCACGTAACCTTTATTTGTACTAGTATTAACCATTTTAATTTATTAAATTTAAATAATTAAGAATAAATATACTTTCAAATCAAAACTTAAGCTAAAATTATATAATTAATAACTAAATATAATCGAACTAGTTATTAATTAAATTATTCTTATAAATTTTCTTTTTATTAGCCCAGTTTATATTATTTTAAAGTTAGATCTTAAAAATAATATTTTTTTAGTAAGAGTAAATAAGAATTTCAGAACTTATTCTAAATGTTAGTTATTGTTTTATATTGTATAATAATATCAATTGAATTTTTAAATGAAATATATCAATGAATTTATATTATAAAAATTTACTAAAAACTTTCTGAAGATAAGCGACCTGTTATTTTTAACCAATTTTGCGCTTCTATATAATTATTTGGTGCTAATTTTATTGCTTGTTTCCAATATTCAGCCGCTTTATCAAATAAACCTTTTGCTACTTCTAAATTTTGTTTTTTAGAGGCTTTAACTCCTTGATAATGATAAATTACAGCAATATTATTTAAAGCTTGAGGTAAATTTAAATTTAATTCTAGAGCTTGATGATAATATTCTAGAGCTTGTATATATTCTCCATTGCTAGAATAAATTAATCCAATATTATATAAAATATAACTTCGATCATAGGGATCTTCTTCCAATTGTAAAGCTTCATAATAATTTTCTAAAGCTTCTGCATATTCACCTTCTGATTGCGCAGACATTCCATCTCTGTAATAAAAAAAAGCTTGTTTTTCTTGTTTACTGGCTGGTAAAATTTTTAAAAGAATATCAGCGACAATTGTAAATGTCTTATCGATGAAATTGTCATTTCTTTGACTACGACCCATTAGCTATCCTTCACAATTTAAATAGAATTTGACGTAACAAATGGCAATAAGGACAAAATTCGTGCTCTTTTAATTGCTTTTGTTAATTTACGTTGTTGTTGAATATTAACACCAGTTGCGCGTCTTGGTAAAATTTTTCCTTGGTCTGTAATAAATAATTTTAATAAATCAATATCTTTATAATCAATTTTTTGATCTAGACTTAATGTTAATATTTTTTGTTTTTGAGTTGACATAATTTATTTGATTTCTTTGTGAATTGTAGGTTTATTGCAATGTGGACAATATTTTTTAAGTTCCATTCTTTGTGGGTTATTTCGACGATTTTTTTGTGAGTGATAGCGTGATACTCCGTTTGAACGTTTACTAGGGTTGAAACGGCATTCAATACATTCTAATGTAATTAAAATTCGTGCTCCTTTATTTTTTGCCATGCAATTTTTTTTTTAATATAAAGTTTTTAGTATATATTATTTCTTATAATTATATTGCATAAAAACTTTTATGTTATCAAGCTTTTAAAAATATTTATTAAAATAATATTTTTAATTTTTTTATTTGTAAGTTGTTTTTAAAATTATTATTAAAAATTATAAGCATTAGAAATATTTAAAAAATTATTTATATAAAATATTTTTAAAAACTAACTATAATATTGTAATGAAAACTCATATTTAATAAATAATAAATATTATTATTTTTTTGCTTAATATGAGAGTTTCATAGAATTTTGTCTCCCTAAAGGAGAAACTCAATGGCAATCAGCTCAAATGAGCGTCGAACAAAAAATATACAAATTTTTGTAGAAAAAGACGCTGTCGAAACTAGTTTTGCGAAATGGGCACAACCTGGACATTTTTCAAGAACATTAGCTAAAGGTCCACAGACAACTACTTGGATTTGGAATTTACATGCAGATGTTCATGACTTTGATAGTCAAACAAACTCTTTAGAACAAGTTTCTCGTAAAATTTTTAGTGCTCATTTTGGTCAATTAGCAATAATTTTTTTATGGATTAGTGGTATGCATTTTCATGGTGCCTATTTTTCTAATTATTCTGCTTGGTTAAACGATCCTATTAATATTAAACAAAGTTCACAAGTTGTTTGGCCGATCGTTGGTCAAGAAATTTTAAATGGTGATGTTGGTGGTAATTTCCAAGGTATTCAAACTACTTCAGGTTGGTTCCAAATGTGGAGAGCCGAAGGAATCACAAGTGAAGTTGAACTATATTGGATAGCAATTGGTGGTTTAATTATGTCAGCAATTATGTTATTTGCTGGTTGGTTTCATTACCATAAAGCAGCACCAAAATTAGAATGGTTTCAAAATGCTGAATCGATGATGAATCATCATTTAGCAGGTTTACTTGGATTAGGTTGTTTGTCATGGGCTGGACACCAAATTCACGTTGCTTTACCGATAAATAAATTATTGGATGCGGGCGTATCTCCTCAAGAAATTCCGTTACCTCATGAATTTTTAATTAATCGTGACTTAATGGCTCAATTATATCCAAGTTTTAAAAGTGGTTTATCACCGTTTTTTAGTGGTCATTGGGTAGAATATTCTGATTTCTTAACATTTAAAGGTGGATTAAATCCAGTAACTGGAGGATTATGGCTAACAGATATCGCACATCATCATTTAGCGTTATCAGTTCTATTTATTTTTGCGGGTCATATGTATCGAACAAATTGGGGTATTGGGCATAATATGAAAGAAATTTTAGAGGCTCATAAAGGACCATTTACTGGTGAAGGTCATAAAGGGCTATATGAAATTTTAACAACTTCTTGGCATGCTCAACTTGCTATTAATTTAGCAATGATGGGTTCTTTAAGTATTATTGTTGCACATCATATGTATGCTATGCCACCTTATCCATATATTGCAACAGATTACGCGACTCAACTTTCTTTATTTACACATCATATGTGGATTGGTGGATTTTGTGTTGTAGGCGGTGCAGCTCATGGAGCAATTTTTATGGTTCGTGATTATACGCCAGCAAATAATTATAATAATTTATTAGATAGAGTCTTAAGACATCGTGATTCCATTATTTCTCATTTAAATTGGGTTTGTATATTCTTAGGAACACATGCTTTTGGTTTTTATATTCATAATGATACAATGCGTGCATTAGGTAGACCACAAGATATGTTTTCCGATAAAGCAATTCAATTACAACCAATTTTTGCTCAGTGGATTCAAAATATTCACTTATTAGCCCCAGGAACAACTGCTCCTAACAGCTTAGCAACAACAAGTTATGCTTTTGGTGGTGATGTTGTAGCGGTTGGAGGAAAAATTGCTATGATGCCTATTAAATTAGGTACGGCTGATTTTATGGTTCATCATATTCATGCTTTTACAATTCATGTAACAGTTTTAATTTTATTAAAGGGTGTTTTATATGCACGTAGTTCAAAATTAATACCTGATAAAGCAAATTTAGGGTTTAGATTCCCTTGTGATGGACCAGGGCGAGGTGGAACTTGTCAAAGTTCAAGTTGGGATCATGTATTTTTAGGGTTATTTTGGATGTATAATTCACTTTCAGTTGTTTTATTCCATTTTAGTTGGAAAATGCAATCTGATGTATGGGGTACTGTAACACCAGATGGAGTTATTTCTCATATTACTGGTGGTAATTTTGCACAAAGTTCAATAACTATTAATGGATGGTTACGTGATTTCTTATGGTCGCAAGCATCACAAGTTATTCAATCTTACGGTTCTGCCTCATCAGCTTATGGTTTAATTTTCTTAGGTGCGCATTTTATTTGGGCATTTAGTTTAATGTTTTTATTCAGTGGCCGTGGATATTGGCAAGAATTGATCGAATCAATTGTTTGGGCTCATAATAAATTAAACTTTGCTCCAGCTATTCAACCAAGAGCTTTAAGTATTACTCAAGGACGTGCTGTAGGTTTAGCACATTACTTATTAGGTGGAATTGGTACAACTTGGGCATTCTTCTTAGCGCGTTCAATTTCTATTACATAAAAATATAAGAAAATTTGTAATATAGAGTGAATAAATTACTAATCAATACTTCTAAATTTCCTTTTAGAAACCCTAAAAATTTCTGATTTTATTTTTCTCGTATGAGTAATATAAATAGATAAAAATATAGTATTGTAATTCATTAGCTTTATTAAACTGATTTTTTAATTGGTTATTTTATTTACAACTTTAAATAATATAAAAAGGTATCTGAAGATTATGGCAACTAAATTTCCAAAATTTAGCCAAGCTCTTGCACAAGATCCAGCAACTAGAAGAATTTGGTATGGTATAGCAACTGCTCATGATTTAGAAGCACATGATGATATGACTGAAGAAAATTTATACCTTAAAATTTTTGCGTCACATTTTGGTCATCTAGCAATTATTTTTTTATGGACAGCTGGTAATTTATTTCATGTTGCATGGCAAGGAAATTTTGAACAATGGGTAGAAAAACCATTAAAAGTAAAACCTATTGCTCATTCGATTTGGGATCCTCATTTTGGAGAATCTGCATTAAAAGCTTTTAGTAAAAGTAATGCATATCCTGTAGATATTTCTTTTTCAGGATTATATCAGTGGTGGTATACAATTGGATTTCGAAATGCTAAAGAACTTTATTGGGGTTCAGTTTGGTTATTAGCGTTATCGTGTCTATTGTTATTTGCTGGTTGGTTACATTTACAACCTAAATTTCGTCCAAGTTTATCGTGGTTTAAAAATAATGAATCAAGATTAAATCATCACTTATCTGGTTTATTAGGATTAAGCTCATTAGCTTGGACAGGCCACTTAGTACACGTGGCTATTCCTGCTTCTCGTGGTATTCAAGTAGGTTGGAATAACTTTTTAACAGTTGCACCTCATCCAGCTGGACTAGTTCCATTTTTCTCAGGAAATTGGACTGTTTATGCTGAAAATCCAGATTCTGCTAATCATATTTATGGAACAAGTACAGGTGCTGGAACAGCAATTTTAACATTCTTAGGAGGTTTTCATCCTCAAACACAATCTTTATGGTTGGCTGATATCGCACACCATCATTTAGCTATCGGTGTTGTTTTTATTATTGCAGGTCATATGTATCGAACAAATTTTGGCATTGGTCATAATATGAAAGAGATCTTAGATGCTCATCGTCCTCCAGGTGGTCGATTAGGTTTAGGTCATATTGGTTTATTTGAAACTGTAACAAACTCTTTACATATGCAATTAGGATTAGCATTAGCTGCATTAGGCGTTGCTACTTCATTAACAGCACAACATATGTATGCATTGACTCCTTATGCATATCTATCAAAAGATTTTACAACAGAAGCCGCATTATATACTCATCATCAATATATTGCTGGATTTTTAATGGTAGGAGCTTTTGCCCATGGTGCAATTTTCTTTGTTAGAGATTATGATTCAGAATTAAATAAAAATAATGTTTTAGCTCGTATGTTAGAACATAAAGAAGCAATTATTTCACATTTAAGTTGGGCTTCATTATTTTTAGGTTTTCATACTTTAGGATTATATATTCATAATGATACAGTAGTTGCATTTGGTCAACCTGAAAAACAAATTTTATTTGAACCTTTGTTTGCTGAATATATTCAAGCAAGTTCAGGTAAAGTTATTTATAACTTTAATGTTTTATTATCATCAACTACAAGTCCAGCTACAATTGCCGGAAATCAATTATGGCTACCTGGTTGGTTAGAAGCGATTAATAATAATAAGAATGATTTATTTCTAAAAATTGGTCCGGGTGATTTTTTAGTACATCATGCAATTGCATTAGGGTTACATGTAACTACTCTAATTCTTGTAAAAGGTGCTTTAGATGCGCGTGGTTCTAAATTAATGCCTGATAAAAAAGATTTTGGTTATAGCTTCCCTTGTGATGGCCCTGGTCGTGGTGGAACTTGTGATATTTCAGCTTGGGATGCATTTTATTTAGCAATGTTTTGGATGTTAAATACAATTGGTTGGGTAACTTTTTATTGGCATTGGAAACATATTACACTTTGGGGTGGTAATCCTGCTCAATTTGATGAATCATCAAACTATATTATGGGTTGGTTAAGAGACTATTTATGGTTAAATTCTTCACCATTAATTAATGGTTATAATCCATACGGGATGAATAATTTATCTGTTTGGGCTTGGATGTTTTTATTTGGTCATTTAATCTGGGCAACTGGCTTTATGTTCTTAATTTCATGGCGTGGTTATTGGCAAGAATTAATTGAAACATTAGTTTGGGCGCACGAACGAACTCCTTTAGCTAATTTAGTTCGTTGGCGTGATAAACCGGTAGCATTATCAATTGTACAAGCTCGTTTAGTTGGTTTAGTTCATTTTGCAGTAGGTTATATTCTAACATATGCCGCATTTGTAATTGCATCAACAAGTGGTAAATTTGGTTAACTTCTACTTTAATTTCTAATTCAAACTATTGTAAATTCAATGATTCTAATCAAGAAAAAACTTCTACCGTAACTGGTAAAAAAGTATTAATTTATACGTACTTAATTTCACCAAATCTTATTA
>Ga0316625_100000001_pt1 | contig 108443 bp, 150 predicted proteins | sample OWC_Aug_T1_C1_D1_FD_207655 | JGI IMG/M metagenome (GOLD analysis project Ga0316625, IMG submission 207655) | Wetland soil microbial communities from Old Woman Creek delta, Ohio, United States - OWC_Aug_T1_C1_D1_A | ecosystem: Environmental > Terrestrial > Soil > Wetlands | place: USA: Ohio... | reverse complement strand
GACGGACAACGCCACCATCAGCACGGTGGGGGCGGCGACGGCGGACTCCACGGCTGCGGGCACGACGCTCACCGACAACGCCACGCTGTCCACGGTGGGCACGGCCTACGGTGGCTCGGAAGCCAACGGCGCCACGGTCTCGGTCACCGCTTCTCTCAGCACGACGGGCGCCGCCTCGGCGGACTCCACCACGTCGGCGGTCACCCTCACCGACGCAGCGTCCCTGATCGCGGGCACGGCGGAAGGGCAGAGCAGCGCCACCGCCAACGGCGCCACCCTGAGCGACACGGCGAGCCTGATCCCGGGCGCAGGGCAGGCCGCAAGCACGGCGGCGGGTGTCACCCTCACCGACACCGCTTCCATCGCCGTGGCGGGGGCAGGGCAGGCCGCGTCGCAGGCTTCTGGCACCACCTTGACCGACACCGCGAGCCTCAGCACCATCGGGGCGGCGTCGGCGACCTCTTCGGTGGGGGCTGCGACCCTCACGGACGCCGCGAGCCTGCTCGCCGGGGAGGCGAGTGCCACCAGTACCACCACCGCCGTCACGCTCACGGACACGGCCTCCCTGATCGCCGGGACGGGCTTCGGGGGCATCGAGGTCTCCGGTGTCACCCTGACGGGCACCGCGAGCCTCCTTGAGGGGCAGGCGCAGGTCAACGCCACGGCGGCGGGCACCACCATCGCCGACACGGCAAGCCTCATCACGGGGCAGGCACAGGTCAACGGGAGCGCCGGGGGCGTCACCCTCACGGGCACGGCCACCCTCAGCACCGTGGGCGCGGGGCAGGCGGCGTCGCAGGCGGATGGCGCTCTCCTTCCGGCCACCGCCACCCTGCTGCCGGGGATGGCGGACTCGACCATCCTCGCGGTCGGCGGCACCGTCTCGGTCACGGCGTCGCTGATCCCGGGCAGCGCAGCATCGAACGCCGAGGTGGCCGGTGTCGTTCTCGGCACCGTCCTCACCCTGATCGAGGGCGGGCGCAGCGCCGACTCCTCGACGCCAAGCACCCTGCTCGGGGTCACGGTCACCTTCACGGTCGGCACGGTGAAGGTGGTCAACTTCGCGCCCTCCGCGAACCCCACGGTGTTGGTGCGGTACACCCCGCTCACCACCGTGGTGGACAGCGTGCCGTTGACGGCGGTGGATGACATCCATCCGGTCACGATCCTCTACGATCTGGCCGAGGAAACTGTAGTGATCAACTACCTCGGCGGCAAAGCGGCCTGAGTTTGTTCGGTTCTCGGGCGAGCCGTAGGATGATGGCATGGCTTCTATCACAGGAGGCCCATGACCAACATCCTGAGAGACCTCATGTCCGAGAACGGCAACAACAACAATGGCACGCCCAATGCGGACATCCTGCATTTGCTGAAGGCTGCGGAGACCCCGCAAGAGCGAGCCATGCTCTCCGTGATGTTGCAGATGACACGGGCCTTGGAGTCCAACACTACCGCCACCGAAGCCATCGCAGAGGGCTTCCACGCTCACGTCGAAGAGTTCAAGCAGCACCGTGAAGAGTTCGACAAGCACGTGCGGGACGAGATTGAGTTGTTCGCGCAGGGGCGGGGGATGCAGAAGATGCTCACCTACTCCGTCAGTGGCCTCGGCGCGGTGATGACCATCATCCTCTCGATGGGCCTCTACATCCTCAACGGCCACGTCGAAGGTCTCCTTCACGAACGGCAGATGAACGATCAGCAGGAGAAGCGGCTGACCATCATCGAACAGACCCCGCGCATCACGCGAGGCGAGTTCGAAGACCTGCGGAACCGCACCTTCATGTTGGAAACGCTGCTCAATCACCAAGACGCACTCAAGCGGGGGACAACCAAGTGATCCAACGTGTCCGCAAAGGTCTCGACCATCTGCCCCGGCTGTGGATTTGGATGGTGATTGCCACGTTGCTGTTGTCGGCAGTGGTGCACGTCTCGCCGCAGCAGTTCCCCGTGGTCCTCTACAAGCTCTCGATGGTGACCGTCGCCGCAGTGGTTGCCTACTGGATCGACCGCTCCCTGTTCAGGGACGGCGCGCAGGCGCGTCTCGACCCCTACATGACCCGCGACTTGTACAGCGCGGCCCGCATCCTTGCCCGGGCCTTGATCTATGTGGGAACCGTTCTCGGAATTACGCTTGGTCTGTAGAGCGTGCCTCCTGCGGGGGCTAGTGGCAATTGCCATCTTCGTGGTGGCAATTGCCACCTTGGTGTCATGCACCCCCGAGGCGCCCACGCCTCCCAAAGCAGAACCCAAAGCTCCCGTGCAGACATCTGCACAGGAAGAGGCGCCTGATCTGGCGCCCCCTGCGGCGCGCAAGTACCGCAGGACCATCACGGGTGCCGCGCAGTCGGTGTGGGGGCTTGGCGCCCCCGTTCCGGTCTTCGGGGCACAGGTCCACCAAGAGAGCGCGTGGAACGAGCAGGCGCGGTCTCCCGTGGGTGCCCAAGGTCTCGCGCAGTTCATGCCCGCCACGGCGGACTGGATTGACGACGTGTACCCTGACCTCGGCCCTCACCAACCCTACAACCCGACGTGGGCACTGTCGGCTCTGGTGCGCTACGACAAGCACCTGTGGGACCGCACCGAGGGCATCACCGAGTGCGACCGCATGGCCTTCGCTCTGTCCGGTTACAACGGAGGCGCAGGATGGGTGACCAAGGACAAGGCAGTGGCGGCAAGAAACGGCGACGATCCCCGTCGTTACTGGGGGTCCGTCGAAAAGTACAATGCGGGGCGGAAGCAGGAGTTCTTCAACGAGAACCGGGGCTACCCGCCGCGCATCCTGAAGACGTTGCAACCGAAGTACACCACGTGGGGAAGGACCATCGCATGTCCGTGAACTGGCACCTGTTGGACAAGCCCAACTTCGTCAAGCGCGTCATCTTCGTGTGGGTGTTGTCGGTCTTCACGTGGACGCTGTGGTGGTTCTTCCACTTCGCCGAGACCTCGCTTCGGGAAGGAGTGGAGATTGCCGCCATCATCGGTGCGGTGAACGCCCCGGTGTGCTACCTTCTCGGCTCCATGATGAGCATCTGGAAAGACGTGCAGGTGCCTCCTACTAACCCACCGCCTACATCATGAGACGTTCCGCGCTCGGGTACTTCATCGTTGGCCTCACCCTCGGCATCGTAGTGGTGGGGCTGTACATCTACATCACGGAGGGGGGATCATGGCCGGTCCAGTAGTGAGCAGGGCGCAGAACCGCTTCATGCGGGCGTGTGCGGGGCAGAACGCCATGGACGGTTGTCCCCCGGCGAACGTGGTGGACGAGTTCATCGCCTCCACTCACGGCATGAAGGTGCGCGAGCTTCCGCAGCACGTTATGGATGGGGTGCCCGTCAAGGGGCGCTTCCCCAACCGGCTGAAGACCAAGCTGAAGCCCGGTTGACATTCTCTGGGGGCGTGGTAAGATGTAGCCATGCTCCTTGACCCCAGATACGACCGTGCCCTTGGCTTCGCCAAGGCGGCGCACGGTGACCAGAAGCGCAAATACACGGGGGAACCCTACTGGACCCACCTCGTCCGCGTGGCCGAGATGGTGTCCAAGACCCCCCACGCCACCATGGAGATGGTGGAAGCGGCGCTGCTCCACGATGTGATCGAGGACACCCCTATCTATGAGAAGGAGGTGTTCGATCATTTTGGCCCGGTGGTGGCTCACTACGTGAGCCTGCTCACGGACCCGGCCAAGACCCTCGGCAACCGTGCCGCGCGCAAGGCCATGACGGTGGACCGCCTGATGGGCGCCCCCAACGAGGTGAAGACCATCAAGCTCGCGGACCTGCTCGACAACGGCCCGTCCATCGTAGCCTACGACCCCAAGTTCGCCCGAGTGTTCCTGCGCGAGAAGTCGATCCTGCTGCTCGCCCTGAACGGCGGCGACGAAGCCCTCTTCCGCAAGGCGGTGGACTTCCTCTATGATTGCAGACATCTGCAAAGTGGTTGACATTCCCCCGGGTAGGGGGTAGTATTGAGTTGTCCCCCCGCCACTGCAAAGGAGTGCAGAATGAAGATGGTCCCCTCCCCCCTCGGCCCCAAGGGCAACGCCGCCATCGCCAAGGCGTGGTGCGCCGCCAAGCTGATCAACAGCCCGAAGGCGTGGCTCGCGGTCATCGCCTTGGTCCCCAACGGCTTCTCCTTCGCGGGCATGAAGAGCGGCAAGCCCCTGTGGGGCGTCGCCGAGAAGGAAGTCCCCCCACCCGGTTGGGCCGAAGCCTTCGCCGCTTCCGTCAAGGAGTTCTGACCATGAAGTACCGCGTCTCCTACCTGATGCCCCCCAAGAGCGTCCTCGATGCCGTCTACGAGCGGCCCAACGACTCCCTCGCCAAGGCGTACTACGACGCCTCGTTCGGGATGGGCAAGAGCGCCGTGGACTTCTCGGCCCACGTGGCGTGGGCTGCGGCCAACGGCCTGTACGAGCGGGTGGTGAACCTCGACGCCCCCGATCTGGAAGCGGTCTTCTCGATGTGCAACAGCAAGGACTGCCACTGGGCCGATGCCCTGCCCGACAGCGCCAACGCGGTCTTCCTCAAGAAGGACGGGCTGCGCTCGATGAGTGTCGGCGATCTGGTGGACGATGGTGCGGGCAACCACTGGGCTGTGGCCTCCTTCGGCTTCATCCCCATCTCTCTCTGAGGAGCCTCAAATGAGCGGAAGCTACATGAGCATCGGCCAGAAGATCGTCCTCGATGTCACCATCGCCGATCTGTCGCGCTCCGATCAGGTCAGGCTGATGTGCGACCTGATGCGGGCCACCGGCATCTCGGACGCCCTCTTCCTGAACAGCGCCAACAGTGACGCGAACCGGAAGGTGTACCAGACGGTCGCCGACGCCTACCTCGCGGGGTGAGCCATGCCTGTTCGCCGTCTTCGATCACCTGAACTGCAACGCCGCGTGTTGGAGCGCGTCGCCGAGGCCCGTGAGGGCGTTGGCACGTCTACGCCATGGCGCTGCTCCAAGTGCCATACCCCCGTGGTCCCCGGGCGCGGTGACCCGTGCAAGTGCGGTACGCTGCGGAAGGAGAAGGCATGATCGTCGGGTGCTACACCATCCATCTGTATTGCGACGACGAGAAGCACGACGAGCGCACCCACAGTCGGCGCGGGTTGCACCTGTACGACTTCCAGTTCTCGGGCCTGACGGAGAGCGAGTGCTTGAGGAACGCGCGGCGCGGCGGGTGGAGCGTCAATCGCCCCCGTGGCCTCGCCACCTGTCCAATCTGTGTGAAGGAAGGGAAGTGACCATGCTGCTCTCCGCATTGAAAGCGCGCCTGCCGTTGCTGCGGGCCACGACCACGGACACCGTGAACCTGCACGACGTGCTGTCGCACATGGTGCCCAAGCTGAAGCTGACCGACTGGGGCGGGCCTCGCGCCATCGCCACGGCGGACGTGTTCATCGCCACCACCAAGGTCGAAGTCACCGATGCGTGGTACCAAGCCTTGGCGGAACAGGGCAAGACACTGCTGCTCATCAACCAAGAGGACGAGAGCGGCCTGTCCATCAACGTCGGCGAAGTGCCGGTACCCTCGCCGCTGATCCGCGAACTGATCGAGGAAATCACCGACGCCAAGCAGTCCTTCAAGCTGCTGCCCGCCTTCCGTGGCCTCACGCTGAAGAGCGCGAGCGAAGTCATCCGCATGGTCATCACCGAGGACAAGCAACTGTCGGTCCCCGCTGTGCTGCGCGAGCGGGCACGCATGGTGGGCAAGCTCAAGGGGCTGTCTCTGGTGGAGACCGACACACAGTGCTACATTCCTGACATTCGCTTGGCTCGGTGGATGCACGTGGAGCGACCCTACTTCGAAAACGCAGCGGACCCTCGGCTGATCCCGCGTGGCCTGCTGTTCGATGGCGAACCCGGCACCGGCAAGACGCAGGGCGCCAAGTACGTCGCCCGTGAACTCGGCGTGCCCCTCTACCGTCTCGACCTCGCGTCGTCTCTGGCCAAGTGGGTGGGCGAAAGTGAAGCAAACTTCGGGCGCGTGCTGTCGATGCTCGATCAGGAAGAGCCATGCGTCTTCCTCATTGACGAGGTGGAGAAGCTGTTCGAACCCGGGGAAGACTCGGGCACCACGTCGCGCATCCTGTCGCAACTGCTGTGGTGGGCGCAGGAACACACCTCGCGCATCCTCACCATCATGACCACCAACAAGCGGGACGCCCTACCTGCGGAGTTGTACCGCAACGGTCGCATCGACCGCGTGATGACCTTTGTCCCGATGAAGGAGAAGGCGGCGCGTGAACTGGCAGCGGCGCTGTGCACTTCGCTGAAGCTTCCCTACGAACCACGCCTCAACACACTGCTCGTCAAGGAGATTGGCGAGGAGGGCATCACCCCGGCAGCAGTGACGCAGTTCGTGTTCGACTACGTGAAGCACAACAAGAAGTGCCTGTCCAACTGAAAGGAGACCCACCATGGAAACCCAGATCGAATCCTCTGTTGTTCCCTCCACGGAACTGAAGCCACTGCGTGTGCGTGTGGACTTGAAGACGCACCCCGCCCGTGTGCTGCGGAAGTTGCACACGATGGGTAGTGGGGTGGTGATCCCCGGCGATCCTAACGCCGAGAACGAGGAGGACCGGAAGGACAAGACCCTCTACGTCTCGGTGTTGGCCATCAAGAAGTTGGTCAACCATGGGGTGAAGATTCAGGCGAACCGCCTCTCAATGCGGCAAGTGCGCGCGGCCTTGAAGAAGCTGAAGGAGAAGGGCAACTACGTGCGGGAAGACGCCACCTCCGAAGACATGTGGTGCATCACCGCCAGTGGCAACCTCTTCTTCGAAGAGAACTACGGCAAGAACTACGACGGCAAGCCCCTCATGGACAAGCCCTTCTCTTCGGGGCGCAAGCGGTCCTCCCCTCTACCCCTCGACAAGGTGGTGGACAAGCGTCAACGAGTCGCTTTGGTCCCACCCCCCAAGGTCACCCAAGAGAAGACCAAGCCCACCACTCCTGCGGGGGGTATCGTCATGGGGGTGGAGAACATCCAACTGACGGATGTGGCCCACGCCATGCGGTTCGATGTCACCATCCCGGCGTGCGCGTTCAACGCAGCCCGCAAGGAGCATGTGCGGCAACTCGATGCGGTGCGTCTGATCGCGCTGTACAACGAGGTGGCCAAGAACATCGCCCTGCTCTACAAGGCGTGCACTTGACACTTCCTACAGAAGTAGTACGATGACATCGTAGTGCCCTCAACCTCAAAGGAGTGACAGATGGACCAAAGCTTTCAAGCACTGAAGACCATCCCGGGTGCGTCGGAGAACACGATCTACATCGTCGTCGCCGAAGACCCCGACATCATGGTGGCGGTGAAGCCCGAAGCGCAGATGGTGTACTTCGACAAGACGCGGCGCTTCTTCCAGATCGGGTTGCGCGTGCACGTGCGCCCGCAAGAGGGCAAGACCCTGCCGCCCCGCGACGGCGTGGCCACGTACCTCAACATCGGCTACCTCAGCAAGCGCAGCGAAGGCGACCGCTACGTGGGCCAACTCCGCATCCCGGCCTGCAACCTCACGCTGTCGCCATGGGTGGTGCAGCAGCACATCGTGGAGGACAAGCTGATCGAGAAGTTGGTGGACGGCCTGTACGACCGCCTCAGCGGCGCCGAGGGGCTGACCATCATCGTCGGCAAGGACGACCTGCTCACCGTGCTGCGCGAACGGTTCCTCGACATGATCCCCGACAACAAGGTGCCGCTGCCCGAGGTGAAGGTGTACTTCGGCAAGGACTCCTACGGCCCGCCGGAACCGGAAGGCCCGCCCACCATCGGCGACGACACCCCCGAGAGCAATGTGGGGGACGAGGACTCCCTGTAGACCTCCGACCAAACGTGGTACCATCAGGCCGGTGGGTGAAAGCTCACCGGCCTTTGTCCAAGGGAGTGGCAGATGAAGCGCAGCATCACCCTGTACCCGGCGTTCAACGTCATCACCGAGAGTGCGGCGGCAGGGGTGCTGCTGTCGTGGCTGTACTGGTGGTTCACGCACACGCCCACCAAGCTGCGGGTGCAGAAGCGGGGCAAGCTCTGGTTGGCCAAGAGCCGCATGGACATCGCCGAGGAGTGCGGCCTGTCGGCACAGGCGACACGCACGGCGGAAGCGAAGCTGCTTGCCATGGGACTGGTGGAGCGCGTGGTGTGGAAGTTCGATGCGATCCCCACCAACCACTACCACCTTGATGTGGAAAAGCTCGCCCGATTTGTTGCTCCCCACAAGTCGGGAATCAACAAATCCATAACAGGAGTAGAAGACACTTCGTGTCTTCCACCCAAGAAGAAACTGATACATAGATTAAGCGACGACTTCGCGTCGCAAGAAGAAACGGAGGAGTCCATGGCCGGGAAAACCGCACGGGAAGTGCTTGAGGGCATCCAGAAGAAGGCAGCAGCTTCACCCACCGTGCAAGGGAAGGTTCAGGCCAAGACTCTCTCCACGCACTGGCAGCGGATCGTGCCCAAGCACTTCGACGTGGGCTTCCAGAAGCCGCACACCATGCGTGAACTCGGGATGCTGTCCCGCTACGTGAAGCTGACCGGTGCCCATGCACTGCCCGCCATGGAGTGGGCACTGAGCAACTGGGCCAAGTTCCGCTACCGGGCCAAGGAGGAGATGGGGGAAGAGGTGGCGTCCAAGCCCACCATCCCGGCCCTGCTCAAGTGCTGCACCGTGGCGGTGGAGGGTTATCTGAAGGTGAAGGAGCCGGTACACTCGCCGGAACCCGTGCAGATGTCTGCACCAACCGTGGAGAAGCCGGTACTGGCCACCAAGGAAGAGATTGAGGCCATGCTGAAGAGCATGGACAAGACCGATGAAGACTGAAGCTGACGCCAAGCAACCGACGAGCATCCTCAACGAGGAGTACCACGCTCGCCTGTTGGCCGACATCGACCACTTCGCAGGGGTCGCCAACGTGCCGGTGTCGATGATCCACGAACCCCTCGCCAAGTATTGCAGCCCCGAGGAGGTGAAGTGGGTGCGGCACATCCTGCTGCACCGGGAGAAGGGTGTGGCGGGCCTGTGCCTGACCGGCATCGACGTGAAGCACCCGGTGGAGTCCAAGATGATGGCCATCGGTGCGGCCCTGCTCCGCAACTACATCGACGCCCGGGTGGTCACCATGACCACGCTGTTGGAGGAACACAAGACCGGCGAGGTGGAGTCGCCCACGGTGTTGCTCATCCCCAACTTCTACGTGGAGTACGCGGGGGGCAAGCCCAACACCAACTGGCAGGTGAACATCCTCCAAGACATCCTCATGCGCCGACTGGTGGAGAAGAAGACCACCGTCATCTACGTGCAGAGCATCGAAGGGTTGAAGAAGAACTTCGGCGAAGGCATTGGCGTCTTCATCGAAGCTCACTGGCACATTTTGTAGGAGCAAGTCCCAATGGATGTGGGAGGCCAACTGCTGCTTGCTTTGGTGCAGGCGCAAAACGCACAGGACTACATGCGGTACCAACTGCATGATGGTCTGTTCTTCGGCAGCGAGTTGCCGATCTACGAGTTCGTCGCCAAGCACGTTGCCAAGCATCACCAACTGCCGAAGCTTGAGACGTTGCAAGCGGAGTTCCCCGACCTGCCCAAGGCCGGAGAGCCGCCGCTGTTCTACCTCGACCATGTGGAGGCGCGCTACGTCCACAAGACGCTGAACCGCACGCTGTTGGAAGCCAACTCCCTGATGAAGGAGCAGGACGGGTGGACGGCGCTCAACATGATGGAGGAGGTGGTCCATCAACTGCGGATGCGTGAACTGTCGAAGGCGGTCACCGACTTCGGGCACAGCAGCTTGGTGGCCGACGAGATTCGCCGGGTGAAGCTCGCCGGGGAGGACTCGGGGCTGATGATGGGGTGGCCCACCGTGGACAAGCTCTCGGGTGGGCTGCGCGGTGGCGACATCGTGTCGATCATCGGGCGACCCGCTATGGGCAAGACGTGGTTCCTCCTGTTCATCGCGTGGTTCATGTGGTGGGTCAAGCAGAACAACGTCCTCGCGGTGTCGATGGAGATGGACGTGCTGTCCATCGCGCAACGCCTGATGGGCATCACGGCGGGCGTCACCACCAACCACATCCGGCAGGCGGAACTGACGCAGGTGGAGACGTTGCGGCTCACCAAGGCCATGAAGGGCGGCAAGGAGCGCAGCAACAACCTGTGGCTGATGGACGGCAACCTCAACGCGCAGGTGGACCAAATCTTCACCGTGGTGAAGCAACTGCGACCGGCGGCACTGTTCATCGACGGCGCCTACCTGCTCGGCCACCCCAACGACCGCCTCGACAAGTACAAGCGGGTCGATGCCAACGTGGAGTTGATCAAGCGCAGGGCAGGCGAGTGCAACATCCCGGTGATCTGCTCGTTCCAGTTCAACCGCGACGCGGTGAAGAAGTGGAAGGGCAAGAAGGACGAGGGCGGCGGGTTGGAAGACATCGCGCACGCCGACGCCATCGGGCAGATCAGCAGCATCGTCCTCGGCATGAAGCAGGAGGACACGGTGGAGACCGCCAAGCTGCGCGAGATTGACGTGCTGAAGTGCCGCACGGATCGGCCCACCAAGTTCCATGTGCACTGGGACTTCGACAAGATGAACTTCAACGAGGCGGTGCCGGAGAAGGCATCTCAACTCAAGTTCGTGTGAGGGCACCATGACCGACCCGCAGAAGGAAGCAGCACTCGACAAGATGGTGAAGAACGCGGAAGACCTCGGTCTCTACGACGGGGTGCACACCATGGACCCCAACAAGCTGTCGGTGTCGCTGCACACGTCGGCGGGCCAACAAGCGTGGGAGAAGGAGAGGCAGCAATGGCGCGAAGTCATTCTCGACGCACTCAAGATGCTCGACGGCACCATCTGGTACCAGAAGCACAAGGCCATCATCGAGCCGCTACGAAACAAGTTCAGGTGAAGCGCACCATCATCAAGCGGTTCTACTTCGCGGTGGGGTGGTACTTCCATCGCAAGTGGCAGCGCCGGGTGCAGCAGGTGGGTGCCTTTGCTGCGGCGAAGGCTCTTCGCAAGCAGGGGGTGCGGATCAGCGTGGCACGGCTGTTGGTGGCCTACCGCCCCATCCCGACCTTGCACGACGTGGTGATCAGGGGGGACCAATGACGCTCTACGAGTTGCAACAGTCGAAGCTCGACTACGAGTCGAAGCGGGTGATCGCACTCGACAAGGTGGCGCGGGGCTTGATGTCCAAGATCGAACTGTTGGAGTTCGACATCGCGCATCTCAACGCCTTCTCAGCCAAGGTGATGCTGTACCTCTACACCCTCGCGGGGGATGCCAAGTGAGCTACAGCCGCCACGGGCACGGCAGCGACACCAATCGGTCGCCCACCTACCGTGCGTGGGAGTCGATGGTGCAACGCTGCACCAACCCCAACCACCAACGGTGGGACGACTACGGGGGCAAGGGCATCACGGTGTGCCCACCATGGATGTCGTTTCCGGCCTTCCTCAAGGACATGGGGCCGAAGCCGGATCGTGACCATCAACTGGGCCGCATCGACGTGACCAAGGGCTACACCCCGCAGAACTGCCGGTGGCTCACCCGCAAGCAGCAGGGGGTGTTGCGGCAGGCAGCGCGCAAGGGGTGGGAGAAGGTGGTCGCATGAGTCACAGGATGGACGCCAACAGGTTCGACACCCCGGCCATGCGGTGGGCGGGGTACATCCTCGGCTCCGCGTTCCTGTGCGGGTGGGGGTGGGTGATGTGGCAGGGGTGGGGGAGAGTGTTGACATTCCTTTGGAGTGTGGTATGATCTAGCTGTAGTGACAACGCAAAGGAGTGCGAAATGGCCAAATCCCTTCCCCTCTCCCCCGCCTTCCTCGCGGCGCTCGACGGCTTCCTGATCAAGGCCAACGGCATGATCGCCGACGACTACGCCAAGCACTACCCGTCCTTGGAACCGCCGGTCCTCTGCCCCGACGCCAAGGGTCTCAAGTACATCAGGATCGTGCGCCACGACAGTAGCGGCTCCCGCTCCTCCCACTGCTTCATCGACAAGTCCAACGGCGACGTGCTGAAGTGCGAGGGTTGGAAGAAGCCCGCCAAGCACGCCAGAGGGAACATCTTCTCGGCCTCCAACGGTCTGGAAGGCATCGGCGTGCACGGCGCCAACTACCTGAGATAGGAGAGACACCATGTGCCTCGCGTTCTGGATTCTGATCGGCCTCTTCATCGGCTTCTTCGGCATGAAGATCGCGTACCCCTACTTCTTCAACTAGGAGACACCATGGCCCACTTCGACTTCACCCCCACCAACGGCAAGAACTGCCGCCCGAGTGCGGCGCGGATCATCGCGGCGTGGAAGAAGGCGGGCAAGCCCGCCCGCTTCACCGTGGAGTACGGCGAGACCTTCGCCGAGTTCGAACGCCTCAACAACTTCAGCGAGCGGTGGATGGACAGCGGCAACGGTTGCCGTGGCGTGGACCGCAACGCCGTGGTCAAGGCTCTCGCTGCGGAGACCAAGCCCGCCGGGTTGGCGTGGTGAGGCCAAGGTTGATTCCCCTCACGAAGGGGGTGCGAGTGTACGACTCATGGTGGCCCCACCGCAGAGGGGAAGTCTCCTCCGTGGACAAGAGCAGTGTCCACGTGAAGTGGGATGACGGCACGGTGGACCGGTACGACTACGCCCACCTCCGCTTCTTGCGTGTTATGCCCGTGCAGACATCTGCAAAGTAGTTGACATTCTCCCCCGTTGTGGTACTATGGGGTTGTCCCCCCCACCACCGCAAAGGAGTGCGAAATGCTGAAGGGATCGAAGGTCGCCGTGGTTCGCGGGAAGTCCGACGTGGGCTTCTCCGGCCTCTGCTTCTGGGAGAAGTGGTACTACCCCAAGGCGGACGGGTACGGCAAGAAGTCCTACCTCCGCGTGGGCATCAAGGACGACGCGGGCAACGTGGTCTGGGCCTACGGCAGGAACGTGGCCGTGATGGACGACCCCGCCCCCTCCCCCGCCCCTGCGGCCAAGCCCGCCCTCGATCTGGTGGACTGGTCCCTCGTTGGGAACGGCCCCGAGGTGATGGAAGCCTACGGCGGGCACTGGGACTGCATCGCTCCCCTGTCGGCCTTCCCGGCGGACTGGGACGCGGACATGATCAAGAAGGCGGTGCGCGCGAAGTACCCGGGCGGCTCTTCCTACGGCGCCCTGCGTTGGCCGCGTGGCGCGAGCAACATCGCAGTCGGCGACGGCATGGTGTCGTGGCTCGACGGTTACGGGATGTGCGACTGAGGAGGGTGACATGGCGAGCAAGCTGAAGGTCTTCAACGTCGTGGTGGAGTTCCCCGATGGCTCCAAGAAGGAGCGGAAGTGCTACGGGGTGAGGGAAGCGCGGGCCGAGTACAAGGCGGCGCTCTACATCGTCTGCCGCCGGTTCAACGACGCGGCCATCGTCCGCTGCCTCAACGAGGACGGTTCCAACGCCGAGGGGGTCTACTGATGGACCCTGCTGACCGCTTCATCGAGGGCAGCAAGTTCGACGGGGTGTGGTTCCCCCAGTGGGACGACAAGCCCGATGGCCCCAAGTTGCAGAGCATGGTGAAGTGCGTCTGCGGGGCGTACTGGAAGGACCACCGCTTCAGTGACGGCGCCTGCCCCAAGAAAAAGAGTTGACATTCTCCCCCACTGTGGTACTATGAGGTTGTCCCCTTCCCCCCGCGCAAAGGAGTGCACCATGGGAAAACCCAACTACGCAGCGATGGCCGACCTCTACCGCAAGGCGCGTGACGCCGGTCTCGCGGCGGGCAGTGCGGCGAAGCCGGTCCCGATGGTTGTCTGTCAGCACGCCGACCCCCTCAATGACTCGTCCCCGGTGGTCAAGCGGTACGCCCCGGTCATGGACGGGGTGTGCGGGTTCGCGTGGATCAAGATTCGCCCCGCTCGCGGCGACTTCGTGAACTGGTGCAAGGCCAACAAGATCGGTCGCGCCGACAGCTACGAGGGCGGCTACATCATCTCGGTGATGGACTTCAATCAGTCCTTGGAGCGCAAGGAGAAGTACGCAGCGGCGTTCGCGGATGTCCTGAGCGACGCGGGCCTCCGCGCCTACTCGATGTCGCGGATGGACTGAGGAGGGCACCATGGAAAAGTTCCTGATCAAAGACCCCCGCCTCGGCGGCATGTTCAACCAATACTTGGTCAACCCAGACTACCCCGCGCTGTGGTCGCCCTTCGCGCGGTGCGGCAAGCTCTTCAGCAAGGCCGAGGTCGATGCCATGGCCAAGGACTGGCCCTACCTGAGCGGGTGCGAACTGATCGGCCCGTTCAATCCGGCCCCCGAGTGCAGCCCCGAGTTCATGGAGGAAGACTGACATGACGACGAAGACGCGGATGGACGACTTCACTGCCACCGGCCTTGCCGAGGGCTTCATCGAAGCCGAGAGCCAAGAGCAGGTCATCGAAGCGTGGCAACACCTGATCGACACCGGCCTGTGTTGGCGGCTCCAAGGGTGGTTCGGGCGCACGGCCCGCGACCTGATCGCCAACGGCATCTGCACGGAGGCAGCATGAAGACCACCGGCAAGTACAGCATGAAGCGATACCGCTGCACGACGTGCGGCCACGAATCGCTGATCGGGACGAACCACTGGGGCGAGTGCTACCCCCGGTGCACGGCCTGCGGGTGGAAGAACCCGATGATGATGGGCATGGTCCACGAATGCTTGGAGCCGTTGCCCGAGGGCTACGCCAAGCCGACGCCGTGGAAGATGGTGAGGCTCGGCGACGTGTGCGAGGTGAAGTGATGAAAGCCTACGACGTGTACCTGCGGGGCAAGAAGATCGACACGGTGTTCTACACCGGGTACAAGAACGCCGCTGAGGTGCGGCGCAGCCTGATCAATCACGACAGCTTCCACCCGCTCATCGTGGTGCTTGAGCGCCCGTTGGCGGGGCGTCGTGCAGACATCTGCAAAGCATGAAGACCCGACTGAAGCCCAAGCGCCGCCCCCTGCTCGTTGACGAGTTCCTTGCGACCAAGATGGTCCCATGGCCCGACAAGCAGGAGGAGCGTCTGATCCTCGCCGTCCGCAACAACCTGCGGGAGGCGAAGAAGTTCGTCCTCGATGAGAAGGCGGCGATCTACGCGGCAGAGATGATCCGCGACCATCCCATCGCCGTCGCGCACGATCAGGAGTTCGCCATCCCCTGCTTCCCGAGGATGTACATCGAACTGCCGTACCCCGGCTTCTTCGAAACCCTCGGCGGCAACAACCCCCACGACCCCATCATGGGCGACACCGAGGTGGGCTACTTCATCGACGGCCCCCGGGCCTACGTGCTGTCGCGGGTGTGGAACGGCCCCGAGAACGCCGAGATGCGGAAGAAGCTCGGCTGTCAGGCCATGATGATGCCGTTGGCCTACACGCTCAACCAACCGATGACCATCGAGCAGGAGTTGGACGTGTGCAACCGTGCGCGCGTCAGCCGCCTCGGCATCGACGTGCTGTTCTGGGGCAGCAGCTACAACAAGCTCCCTCAGTCGGAGCGCGTGGCGCTGCGTGCCAACCATGGCTTCGAACACTGGTATGCCAAGGACGTGGATGACCTCATCACGCCGATGTTCACCAGTGCGGCGGGTGACCTCCGCAACATCATCGCCCTCACGCTGTTCCTCAACCGGACCAACGAGGTGCGCTTCGATGATCAGATCGGCCCCGCGCAGGGCTTCATCCATGCCAAGACGGCGCTCCTGACGCGGCACAGCGTGGTGCGCCTGAAGCTCGACCCCAAGCCCCTCTTCAAGAAGCTGTACGGCCATGGTGGGGTGTGGCGCCGCGAGCATGACTGCCGTGGCCACTTCTGCCACGACAAGACCACGCGCGAACACAACCATGAACATGACTGGCGCGAGTACGACGTGAATCAGTGGCGCTGCATGACCTGCGGCGGACTCAAGTGGTGGCGCAAGGCGCATCGTCGTGGCCACCGTGAGAAGGGCGTTGTGGTGACAACCTACGAGGTGACGCGATGAGGCGCACGTTCTACCTGACGGAGAAGCAAGAGAAGGAGCTTGATGTGGCGGCGGAACGCACCTTGGCCATGACCAACCTGCGTGATGGCAGTGTGCCCCACCCCAACCCATTGTCGGAGGCGTGGGACGTTCTGGGCCGGGAACTGGGCTTCGACCCCAACACCGTGACGTTCGATGACACGGACGAGTGCATCGAAGCGGAGGTGACCAAATGATCACATCCAAGGAATGGGCAGAGGAGTTCACGGATGAGCGCACGGGCCTCTGTACCTTGTGCGGCAACACGGGCAAGATCGACACTACGGGGCGGGCAGTGTCGCCTGCCGGGTGGCATGTCGGTCGCATCAACTTCTGCATCTGCCCCAATGGCAGGATGTTGCGGAAGCACCACCTGAAGGAGGCCAAGTGAACGCTTGCCATCGCTGCGCCAATCTTCGCCGGGAAGAAGAGTCATGGGAGATGCCCCACATCTGGTGGTGGGAGTGCGCGTACAAGGAGGGCATGGCCAACCTGAAGTCCTTCCCGTTCCGCAACACCACGTGCAAGGGCTTCACGCCCCTTGACACTTCCAAACAACGTGGTACATTGCAACTGTTGGACCCCAACGACAAAGGAGTGTGAACCATGGCAGTCTCCCTGAAGGTCAAGACCAAAGCCGCCCCCAAGTCCGCCACGGCGATGACGGTGGACCGGATCATCGAACTGAAGAAGCAGATCGACGCGCTCGCGCCGATCACCAAGGAGTACGACAAGCTCACCAAGGGTCTGCGCGAGCAGGCCATGGAGCAAGACCCGTCGCAGCCGGTCGTGTTCGAAGGCACCGACTACAGCGTGGTCTTCAGCGAGGCCACCAAGGTCCGCAAGATCGACAACATGATGGGTCTGAAGAAGGCTCTCGGCAACGAGGTCTTCTGGGAGGTGGCCAAGATCACGCTCACGGACGTGGACAAGTACCTCACCCCCAACGAGAGCGCCGAGTTCATCACCATCGAGAACGGCGCCCGCAAGATCGACATCATCGAGAAGTAGATGGCGCACAAGTGGGAGCCGTATCACCCGCCGGGATGGTCGAACGCTCAGTTGTTCATGAGCGAGCCGGTTCGGCGCTGTGCGAACTGCGGCAAGGTGCAGCACCGCGAGACGCAGACCGCATGGATGCGGGTCACTGGGTACCTGTGGCGCCCCCTCGCGGGGCGCTGTGAGAGGAAGACATGATCAGGCAAGGCTTGGAGTTCTGGGTCAACAAGGACATCCGGCGACGGGCGTTCGAACTGACGGTGTTCTCGCACGCCTCCCCCGATACGGTGGCGGTGGCCAAGACCTTGGTGTTCGAAACCATCGAACCCAACGAGACCATCGCACGCCCCTCGATGTCGCTGACCTTCGAAGAGGCCGAAGCCCTGATCACCGAGTTGTGGAACTCGGGGGTGCGGCCTTCTGGTGTCGGCAGCAGCGGCGAGTTGGCGGCAACCAAGGCCCACTTGGAAGACATGCGGACTCTGGTGTTCAAGGAGATGCGGCTGTGACCACGATGACGAAGTACCAATCGCAAGCCAACGGCAGCGGGGTGTGGTTCGACCTCGGCCCGTGGTACCCCACCTTCGATGACTCTCTCAGCTACGCGAAGGAGAAGAAGGTGCGGGAGGGCTTCAAGAAGGTCCGCGTCGTCAAGCGGGTGACCGAGGAGACCGTGATGTGGGTTGACGAAGGGGTGGTGTGACGATGCGGCCCATCGAGAAGCCCGTCACAGAGAAGGGCACCTCCGTGGTGTCGGAGACGGTGACCACGCACCCGGCCTTCGCGCAGATCGTCGCGCATCGGGTGAGTGGCCAAACGCAGTTGTACGCTTCCGACTTCACCCACCACAACACCATCCGCATCGAAATCAAGCACAGCGAGTTGCATCGCAGCTTGTCGCGGGACTGGCACTTCGCTCGCGGCCTCATCACCGAGGTGGAGATGTCGGAGGCGCAGTGGGCCACGTTCATCTCCACGCTCAACGTCGGCAGCGGCACCCCCTGCACTCTGTTGGCCGTGAAGGGCAACTACAACATCCCGGGCTTGCCCCCACCGGAGAGGCGGCAGGATCAGTTCGCTGTGGAGATGAAGAAGACGTTGCTCAAGACCAACGCGGGGTTGGACAAGGTGCGGACCATGATCGAGGGCACTAGCCTGTCGGCCAAGGCGAAGAAGGAAATCCTCATGGCCTTGGAGGTGGCGGGCTATGGTGTAACCTCCTCCGTCAAGTTCGTCGCGGAGCAGTTCGGAGAACACATGGAGAAGGTCACCGAGGACGCCAAGACCGAGGTGGAGGCTTACGTCAGCAGCATCGTGTCTCGCACTGGGCTTGCTGTGCTGAAGGGGGAGAAGCCCCCCATCGAGTTGCCTGCCCCGAAGGAGTAGTTGACACTTCGGAAACACGTAGTAGAATCACATCTCGTTGTCGTCATCCAACCAAAGGAGTGAGAACCATGGCAAAGCTGCACGAACTGCTCGCCGCAGAGAAGACGCCCACCGGGGCGTGGAATGCTCTGTACGAGGACACGCTGAAGAAGTTCAAGAACGTCGGTCACTTCTTCGAAGGCCACAGCAAGTCCCTCACCATGATCGAGGGCACGCCCGAGAACGCGGCCATCGAGGCGGCGGCGCGGGAAGAGAAGCCGGTGACCACCACGGTCCTCGACACGCTCACCTACGCGCTCGACATCTTCGCCAAGGCGGAAGACCTTCAGTACCAGAAGAACGCGACCAATCGCAAGGCGACGGGCGACGTGATGTGGCGCGGCACCGTGCTGCTCCCCGGCCTGCCGGTGGATGAACTGCTCGGTCTGGAAGCGCGGCTGATGCGTCTGCGGGCGCTGTATGCCGAGATGCCGACGCTCGATGCCACCAAGCACTGGGTCAAGGCGGGCGATCTGGGTGTCGGCATCTGGGAGACCAAGTTCCCCGACGAGACCACCAAGACCGAGAAGGTCACGGTGCCGGTGCAGATGTCCCCGGCGACGGACAAGCACCCGGCGCAGGTGGCGGCGGTGAACAAGGACATCGTGGTGGGGAAGAACTCCATCACCAAGCGAAGCGGTGCGTGCACGGCGCTGCAAAAGGCCGAAGCCATCAAGGTGGTCGATGACCTGATGGTGGAGGTCAAGCAGGCGCGGATGCGCGCGAACGAAACGGAAGCGGTGACCGAGAAGATCGCGGACAAGGTGGTTGCGATCCTGCTCGCGCCGCTCAAGGCATAGGAGGGCTTGGCAGCGTTATCGTTGTCGTTGGCGTAGTCGTCACTGACTGTCGTATTGCCAAGACATCGGTATCGTAAGGCACGAACACTGGGACGTGGGCACTGATTTTGAGGATCAAGTTCGCCCACAACTTGATCGGAAACGCGGGTTCAAATCCCGCCCCTCCTGCCACTGCGCGGCGTAGCGCGTACCACAGGGGGGTCGTCTAGTGGCTCAGGACACCGGTCTTATATCGTTCTCGTCTCAGGCTCAGTGATCGTGGGGAAACCGGAGTGGGGGTGGCTATCAGCTACGATGCCTCCCCCCGCTCTCCGAAGTGGGTTTGGTAGTGTGCAGCTAGACGCCCTCCTTAGTGGGTACATCGAGTCCCACAAGGATGCCGGTAGCGCGAGACAGGGTGAGTCTTAGGGTTAGAAGTGTGGTTAGGGGCTGATGCCCCGCCTACCCGAGGATGCGGGACTGCTGATTCCCCCACCGCTGCATACCACCAAGCCCTCTTCGGAGAGTGAGTCTTCAGTGAAGTGGCCATGGAGAAGCGACTTGCCCCCGTAAGGGGCAATCCCATCGTCAGCAAAGGAGTGCCTGATGTTCATGCCAAGAGTCACCACCGATGCGGTTCGCGCCTTCGGTGCCTACGGGGAAGAGTTGCGGTCCCTGCTGCCGCCGGATGACATCCCCGAAAGGTTCTGCGACGGCACCGACCCATGGTGCAAGGTCGTGGACCGGTGGTTCTTCGAAGGACTGCCGCAGGGCACGCTGTTCTACACCAAGGAGGGCGTCAGCGCCGAGGCGGCGTACAAGCACGTGGCGTCGATCCTGCGGTCGTGGGAGCCTCGCCATGAGGACAAGACGGCGACGTGCGCCTACCTGTTGTGGCTGTGGGTGGAGAAGGTGGAGTTCCCGCCCGTCAAGACCGAGTTGGACGCGGTGAAGACCATCGGCGGGTCCGTGCAGACATCTGCAAAAGACGAGCAGTGAATCGGCAGGGCATCGTAGAGCTTCTGGCGGCGCTCGGGTCACAGGGCGCCAAGGACGAAGGCGAGTGGGTGCAGGCAAGCTGCCCCGGCGCCTTCTCCCGCCATGCCCACGGCCACGACAGCAACCCGTCCTTCGGCATCAACGTGGTGGAGGACGGCAAGAGCGGGTACAACTGCTTCGCCTGCGGCCTCAAGGGGCGCGACCTGAGCGAGCTTCTGATCGAGTTGCACCACGATGCCAAGCGGTGGGATAAGACCGACATCGACTTCGCCAAGGCACGGCAGATCGTCGCGCAGGAAGACGAGATTGGGTACATGCCCCATGAGTGGAAGGACACCAGTGACACCAAGGTGTTCGAACCATGGCCGGAGTGGTTCCTTGACGACTACACCCCCGCATGGAGCGTGGCCCCGGCGCGGGCCTACCTGATCACGCGCCGCATCACCGAGGCCACGTGCAGGGCGCTCGATCTGCGGTGGGACCAGAAGCGTGGCATGGTCTGCTTCCCGATCCGCCATCGCGGCGGGCAACTGGCAGGCTTCCGTGGGCGCTCCGTGACGGCCAAGCGGTACCACGACTTCGTGTGGAACGGGAACAACAACACGTCGGTGGTCCTCTACGGCGAGTCATGGATCAACCCACTGAAGCCTCTCGTCGTGGTGGAAGGCCCGTTCGATCTGGCGGCGGTCTACCCGCACTACAAGAACGTGTGCGCCATCTTCATGGCGTCCATCAACAAGCGCAAGATGGCGACCATCTCGCTTGCCGCAGGTGTGTTGGCGATGACCGACAGCGACCTCGCGGGAGAGCAAGTCTTCTGGCACCTGCGCGACATGCTGCCCGACACGCAGCGCGTGCAGTTGCCCGAGGGGAGCAAAGACCCGGGCGACATGTCATCCGAGAGCATCCGAGAAGCATTGGACCCTTTCGTGAAGCTTGACCCTGTGGTTTGATCGTTGTACATTGACGTGCGCCCTACGTGGCGACTTTGAAACCTGAAGGAGATGCCTATCATGGCAATCGTAAAGAAGACCGGGCCTGCGGCCCAAGAGAAGTCCCCGACCGGCAGCAAGACCCCGAGTTGGGCGAAGCGCGGCAAGGCAGCGACGGCGGCGATGGAGCAGTACGAGAAGGACGCCGACAAGCACTTCGCCGAGAAGAACCGGATGTGGCGGTTCTGGATTCCCAAGGGCGAGTCCGCCCGTGTGACCTTCGTGGACGGCAACCTGCTCCCCGATGGCACGCTCGACATCCTGACGTTCCGCGAACACTCCGTGCAGGTCAACGGGGACTGGGAGCAGTTCGTCTGCATCGCCGAGTCGGAACCCTGCCCGCTGTGCGAAGGTGGTGACTTCCCGTCGCTCGTCGGCGTGCTGACCATCATCGACCACCGCACCTACAAGGGGAAGAAGGGCGTCTACAAGGACACCCCGAAGCTCTACGTGGCGAAGAAGAACACCATCAAGCTGCTGCAACAGATGGCGACCAAGCGCGATGGCCTCGCCGGGGCCACCTTCGAAATCTCGCGGCTCAACGACAGCGATCCCAACGTCGGGGGCAGCTTCGACTTCGAAGAGAAGGGCAACATCACGGCGCTGCAAAAGCAGTACACGCGCAAGGGCAAGGACGGCAAGACCACCACGGTCTTCGTCCCCGCCGACTACGAGAAGGAAATCGTGTTCCTCTCGGGCAAGGAACTGCGCGCGAAGGGCTTCGGTAGCGGCAAGCCCATCGGCAGCGAGTCGGCACCCGACGCGGAAGCGGCGGATGCGGAGGCCGGGAAGCACATGTAGCAGTACGGGGGGTTGGGACTTGCCCACGCCGGATGAAACGATACAGGCCGGAACCCCCCACCTTCAAAGGAGTGAGCGTGCAGGTCATCAACGTCAACGCGGAGCCATGGGAGACCGGTATTTCGGTTCGGCGCCGCAACGCGATGATCACGTTGGACCATCTCTGCGGCATGACTTGCGCCGCGCTAGGTCGCAAGTGGGGCATCTCTCAGCAGAGGGTGTCCCAGATCGTGCGGCAAACTTTGGTACGGGCCAAGGTGAAGAACCACCATGACGAAGCAGAGGCCCGGGCGTTGGTTGCTCGTTCTGCGGTGTGGTGTTATCCGCCGAGGGATACCCCCGAAGAGTTTTACTACGAAGTGGTGAGCGAGCGTTGGGGAAAGGGAGAATGATCTACGGCAAACCCCTGTTGGTTGACTCCTGTGCGTGGTACCACCACACGCAGAAGATGCACGACTCGCTGAACCGCATCAACCGGTTCGATGAGGCGTACAACATGGCGACGGCGGGCACTGCTTCCGTGGCCTTCGGCTTCGGCATGGCTCCGCTCATCGGCGTGCCGCGCGAGATGGTGCAGAACTGGCGAGGCACCGAGGTGGACAAGCGCAGTGCGGGCCTGCCCATCGACATGGGTGCCCCTGCGTTCTCCCCGCGCAACACGGAGCAAGCTCGCGTCATCAAGGAGTCGGTGGCCCTGCTCAAGGCGGACCACTCGCACATCGTGGAAGCGTCCACGGGCTTCGGCAAGACCTTCTGCGCTCTCAACATCGCGGCGCAGCTAGGCGTGAAGACGCTGATCGTCGTCACCAAGGAAGACCTGCTCACGTCGTGGCCCAAGGAGGTGGCGAAGTTCTTCCCCTCCGCGCCCAAGGTGGGGATCATCCAACAGAACAAGTGCGAGGTGGAGGGCCGGGGCATCGTGGTGGCCATGGTGCACTCCCTCGCGCAGCGCGAGTACGACTTCGACAAGTCCGAGTTCGGCTTGGTCATCTTCGATGAGGTGCACCACATGGCCGCAGAGACCTTCAGCACGGTCGCTGCCATGTTCCCCACCAAGCTACGCCTCGGCTTCAGCGCCACACCGCAGCGCATCGACGGCAAGGACGGGGTGTTCCATGGTCACATCGGCAGGGTGGGGGTCAAGGCCAAGCTGATCCCGGTGCCGCCGAAGGTGTTGGTCAAGATGACCGGGTGGAAGCTGCCCCGGGTGATGCGTCGGGACTCGCACGGCAACCTGATCAGGATTCAGATGCCGCATGAGGCGGGCAAGCTGATGCACATCATCACGGCCATGGCGCAGGACGGCATTCGCAATGCCATGATCGTCAACACCGCTGTGCAAGCCTACAAGAAGGGACGATGGACCATCGTCATGTCGGACTTGGCAGAGGACAAGCACCTTGGTATGCTGCGGGAGATGTGCAAACGGGCCGGAGTGCCTGACAGTGACATGGCATACTACAAGGGTGGCATGAAGAAGGCCGACCTTGAGGTGGCGAAGACCAAGCACCTCGTCTTCTGCACCTACGGTATGACCAGTGAGGCAACGGATGTGCCATGGTGGGATTGTCTGATCTTGGCGACCCCGAGGGCTAACGTGACCCAAGCCGCAGGGCGAGTGTTGCGTGAGTACCCGGGCAAGCCCAAGCCGGTGATCGTGGACTTCGTGGACACTGACAGCGCCATTCTGGAAGGCTACTTCAAGGCCCGTCTCAAGCAATACACCTCCTCTGAGTTGAAGGGCGAGGTGATCTACCTGTAGAGGACCAAGATGGCAAAGAAGCAACTGACCAAGTTCCAAATCTGGTACCAAGCCAACAAGGAAAAGGTGGCGCAGCGCCGGAGGGAACGGTACCAAGAGGACCGCAAGTACCGGGAGAAGAATCTGAAGGTGTGCCGGGAGTGGCGGAAGAAGAACAAGCCGTGGCAGAACAGGGAGCGCGTCGTGAGGAACTACATGCTGATCAGCGAGTTCGCTGCTGAAGTGGGGTGCAGCCCCGAGACCATCCGCAACTTGGAGCGCAAGAAGCTCATCCCGCGCACCACCGATGGCGTGCAGCGTCGGCGCTACCACCCGAAGAACGTGTATCAGGTCTCGCGGTTGGTGACCCACCGCAGCGCGATGCACTACACCGACCCCAAGTTCGCTGACAAGCAGGCCGCAATCGTGTCCCGCATCAAGGCCACGTGGCAGAAGGCGGCGTGATGGCGATCAACATCAAGAAGGCCAAGCCGGTGCCCAACAAGAAGACGGCCAAGCAGGTCATCTCCGAGAAGACGCAGGTGGCGGGGATCGTGGAGACTTCGGTCGCGCACAGCAAGACAGGGAGCGAGGTGGTGAAGACCACCGTGCAACCCCTGCGCGAGGTGCCCAAGGTCTACGCCAACGTCGGCGTGCAGGCGCAGCGCACCATCAACCTCGGCGACTTCAACAGCGTGAAGGTGGGCGTCTCCATCCACATGCCGTGCGACCCTGAGAGCGTGGACGCCTGCTACGAGGAGTGCTTGGCGTGGGTGGACACCCGCATGGCGTCGCTGACCGAGGAGCATGACGGTGGCAGTCAGTCTCAAGACAACTAAGGCAGGCTCGCTCGCGTCGGACAAGGTTCTCGGGGAACTGAAGAAGCAGCACGGGGATCAGGTCGCATCCAAGGGTGGGGTGTTCAAGCCGGTTCCCCGCATCCCCACCGGCATCTTCCCGCTCGATCTGGCCACGGGGGGTGGTATCCCCCGCAGCCGGGTGAGCGTCGTCTATGGCCCCGAGTCATCGGCCAAGTCGATGCAGGGCTACCTTGCGCTGCGGCAGGTGCAGACCATGGGCGAGACCGCCGTGCTGATCGACGCGGAACACGCATGGGACAACGACTGGGGCAGCATCCTCGGCCTCGACACCAAGCGGCTCATTGTCGTGCAGCCCGACAACGCGGAGCAGGCGGTCGATGCGGTGGAAGCCTTCCTCTACGCCAAGGACGTGGGCATGGTGTTGGTGGACTCCGTGTCGGCCATGGTCACCGAGAACGAAATCGTGTCGGGGGCCGAGAAGCAGATCGTGGCGGGCAGCGCGGCCATCGTCAGCAAGATGGTCCGCAAGTCCACCATGGCCCTGTCCCGGGAGAGCAAGCTTGACCACCTCCCGGCGCTCGTCGCCATCGCGCAGACCCGCTACGAGATTGGCAAGACCCATGGCGACCCCGAGAAGTTCAGCGGCGGCAACGCTCTCAAGTTCGCGTCGTCGCTGACCTTGCGCCTGTATGGCAAGAAGGTGATGATCGAGTCGGTGAGCAAGGACAAGCCTGCCGTCATCCACGTGTCGGGGATCGTGAAGAAGTACAAGTGCCCTATCGTCGGACGCAGCTTTGAGTTCGACCAAGCACTGATCGCCCATGAGCATCTTGACGTGGGTCAAGTCGAAGCGTGGAACACCGTGGCGTCCTTCCTCAAAGCGCAGGGGCAGTTGATCAAGGGCAAGGTTTCGTGGGAACTGTTCGGCAAGGAGTACAAGACCTTGGACGTGATCAAGGATGAGTACCGGGCCGAGGCGAAGTTCGCGCGCAAGTGCGAGGCGGCAGTCACCACCATGGCCACCAAGATCGACAAGATTCCGGTGACGGCGAAGATCGACAAGGAGACGGGGGAGATACTGGGATGATGACGCCGCACTACCGCCTCACCATGGCGAAGGAGCGCGCCCCGGGCACCATCGTGACCCAAGCCTTCGTGCTGTGCCTGTGCTGTCGCAAGGCTCTCGACACCGTGGGTGGTCCTGCCAAGGCGTTGTGCCCCGACTGCGTGACGTGGCTGCACGACCGCCGCTATGAGCCGTACCGGGAACCCAACCTGTGACCAACCCCCTCTTCAATCGGGGCGGCAAGCACGGGCAGCGCAGCGAGAAGCGTGTGGCCAAGGCCCATGGCGCCAAGCTGCAACCCGGCAGCGGCGCCTTCGATGGTCGCAAGGGGGACATGCGGAAGGGGAAGTACCTCGCTGAGGCCAAGGCCACGCTACACTCCTCGGCGAGCCTGCAACTGGCGTGGCTCACCAAGATCACGCAGGAGGCCATCGAGTTGGGATGCGACCCCCTGCTGTTCCTGTCCTTCGTCAACGGCAGCGGAGAGCCGAAGGTGAATGGCGATTGGGTGCTGATGCCCAAGTACGTGTTCGATGAACTCAACGGAGACTCACCATGAAACGCTTCTGGCTTCTCGTCGGACTGTTTGCCATCGTCGTGTCGCTGCCTGCCTTCGCGCAGAACGTGCAGTGCACGTGTACCCCCGACTGCACCATCGTGGCGGACCCGTACACCCCAAGCACCGGGGTGCCCACGTCCTGCACGCTGTACCGCAACGGCACCTTGGTGGCCACGGCGCCCCCGGTGGACTCCTCGACCATCGTCGGGTTGCAGGGCGCTTGCCTCCCGGCCCCGCCGCCCTACCCCACAGCCCCGGCAGGGTCCAAGACGTGCGCGGTGCGGGCCACCCTCTCCCCGGGCACCTACGCCATGACCATGACGGCCACCAACCTAGCGGGGACCAGTCCGGTGAGCCTGCCCTTCAACGTGGACATCGTGACGGCACTGGCGACCGTGCCGCCGACCCCGACCGGGCTGAGGATGAAATGAGTCATCGCCTGCCCATCGACTACGCTCGGTGCAGGGACGGTGAGGCGTGCCCATTTGCAGACATCTGCAAACGCCGCCTCACCATCGCGTACCACATTTCGAACGAGGGCCACTACCTGTGGAACGACTTCTTCTCCCTCACCACCAAGAACGTGGACGGTGATGTGGTGTGCGCGAGCCGCATCATCGCGGAGGACTGATGGCGCTCAAGTTCCTCAAGCGGCTACAGGACGACCACCTGTCCCAACGGTCCTTGGTCGAACTCCTCAACGTGCGGCTCGCGGGCAAGCGGGAAGCACGGTCGCACAAGGTGGTGCACGTCTCCACCGTGACGGACTCCGAGTTGGGCTTCTGCCCTCGGCAGTTCGCACTGCTCGATGTCCTTGAGCAGAAGCTTCCCCCCGAGTACATCAACGCCGCGTTGCAGGTGGCCTTCGACAACGGGGAAGCCCTCCATGACCTGTGCCGCAACAAGTGGCTGCGCCACGACGTGATCGGCATGTGGAAGTGCAAGAAGTGCAAAGAGGAGCGGCACTTCTCCAAGCTGCCGCACACCTCCAAGTCCGAGTTGTGTCAGCACGACTGGGAGTACCACGAAGAGAAGTTCGTGGACCCCGCCACCGGGATCAGCGGCAGCATCGACTTCTTCGTGGACATGGGCAACAAGAAGCTCACCATCGTGGAAGCGAAGAGCATCGACAAGGACCAGTTCGGCAAGCTCGCCGGTCCCATGGCCAAGCACCGCATTCGCTCTCAGGTCTACCTCGCGTTGATCGACCGTGCTGCCTCCAAGGAGGTGAAGGAGCAGATCGACCTCACCCATGCGCGCATCCTGTACATCAGCAAGGGCTTCGGCAAGATGAACGCGGACCATGGCAAGGTGCTGCCCTTCAAGGAGTTCTCGGTGCAGCGCAACGACGAGGCGGTGGAGCAATACTTCGAACTCGGGCAGCGGGTGCAGACCTTCCGCAAGGGTGGCGTGCTGCCGCACGTGATCTGCACCAACCACATGGACAAGCGAGCGCAGGCGTGCCCGGTGGTGAAGCAGTGCTTCAGCGGCAAGTACCCGTCAGGGGTGAAGCTCTGATGCCGATCAACATCATCAAGAAGATGAAGCCCCAGATTCTTCAGGTGGGCGGTGGTGCCCCGGCATCTATGACGGCGTTCACTTCGTACATGCCCGGGTTCACCCCCCAAGGGTCCACGGTATCGCCGCCCCAAGCATCCTCGTACTCCTACCCCGTCACTCCCACCCTCACCACGGTCATGGGCCTCGACGTGTCCACCGACACCGGGGTGGTGGTCCTGAGCTACGACGAGAGCCACAAGGTGTGGCGCACGGTGGCGGACTTCGAAATCAACCTGCCCTCGCTGCCGAAGACGGCCACCATGAAGCAGCGGACCCAACGCTGTTTGGACCTGCGGGCGGCGGTCAACAAGGCCATGATCAAGTATTATCCGAGGGCCGTGGCCATCGAGGGGTATGGGTACGCCAACGCCCACTCCCTCGTCACCTTGGTGGAGTTCGGGGCCAGTGTCCGGTCAGTCCTGATGTGCCTCAATTCCGGTGACGTGGCGCTGTACGAGGTAGCTCCTGCGGCCCTGAAGAAGTTCATCCTCGGCAAGGGGGTGGGGAAGAAGGAGCAGGTGATGATGCAGGTGTTCAAGAAGTACGGGTACGAGGCGCCGACCAACAATCTGGCCGACGCCTACGTTCTGGCCCAGATGGCGGCGTCGCTCTACAAGCTCCCCCCGGGGGCGCTGACGAAGCCACAGGTGGAAGTTCTGGCGGCGGTCAAAGCAAAAAACGCTTGACCTCCGTTGTCAATGTGGTAAGATGAAGTTGATCCCGGTAAGGGGTCCAACCAAAGGAGTGTGGAACATGGCAGCGAAAAAGGGTGTGGCAAGCAAGGTCGCTGCGGGAACGAAGGCGAAGGCGGCGAGTGCCGACCTGATCTTCGCTACCGCGCAGGAGGTCGAAAACCTGACCGCCGCGAAGGCGTTCACGTTGGTCGAAGAACTGTCCAACGACATCGAGCAGAACAGCTTCAAGCTCGGGGGCGCACTGTCCACGATTCAGGCCAAGTGCGAGGAAGGCGCCGAGGAGTGGTTGGGCGACGCCAAGTCCTTCAAGGACTTGTGCAACGAGAAGTTCGCCCTGCACTACCGCAAGGCGATGTACCTGATCGACATCTACCGCAACCTGACCGAGAAGAGCATCCCGTACAGCGCGGTGCAGGGTCTCGGTTGGACCAAGATCGCGGCCATCGCCAAGGTCATCACCGCGAAGAACGTCGAATCGTGGGTCGCCAAGGCGAAGAAGCTCACCTACGTGCAACTGCTCGATGCGGTCAAGAAGAAGACCGCGACCGGCGGCAAGGACGCCTCCGAGACCGAGGGCGACAGCACGCTCACCACGATGACCTTCAAGCTGAAGTCGGACCAGAAGGAAGTCGTCAAGGAAGCCCTCGCCAAGGTCAAGGCCGAGACCAAGACCGAGTACGATTCGGTGGCCATCACCAACCTCGCCACCGGGTACCTCGGCGGTTCGGTCGAAATCCCGACCATCGGCGGCGCGGATGCCCCGGCGGAACCGGCGGCGAAGCCGAAGAAGCTCACCAAGGCCGAGAAGATCGCGGCCATGGTCGAAGCGATGGTGGACCTGAAGTTGGACGACACCCTGAAGGCTCTGGAACAGGCGTTCCCCAAGGTGACGCTCGATGTGACCGTCCCCGAGGAGTGAGCCATGCCGGTGCGGATCATCCGTAAGAAGATCGAGCCGCCCGTCACGCCCCCGGCAGAAGCCCCCGCCCCGCCCGAGAAGGGTGGCCCCCCGGGGGCTTCTCCACATCCGAGAGGGTGGGAGTTCGATGGTGCGGTGCTGTTGCGGAAGATGGACTTCTCCGACGAGCAGGGCAGGGTCAAGTTCCTCTTGCACCTGATCAAGGCTAGGGTATGGTATCGGGTGCGTGGCTTCGATGAGGAGTCGCGGCGGCTGATGCTGACTTCACAGACCGGGTACGAGTTCGACTCTCGCGTGGACACCACCGTGGATGCCAACTACCTGATGGCGGTGTTGCCCGAGGGCACGAAGGAACCCACCCCTGAGCTTCTTGACCTCGTTCACCGCAAGGGCGCGGTGTTGCAGACATCTGCAAAGGAGACGCAACCATGATCGGATCAGTGATCGCGGTGTTGGCCTTGGGCCTCGCCGCGCAACAGGCGCACCCGCAGACCTTGCCGCCACCCACCAACCTGACGGTGGTGGAGCCGCGTGATGTGACCCTGACGTTCCCTGATGGGTATGTCGTGCAGCAGGGCACGGCGGTCACCTACACCAAGGGCATGGTGGACTCCATCGTGCGGTCGCAGGACGTGCCGTACTTGGAGTTCGTGCTGAAGTCCAAGCTGCCCAAGCCGCAGGACTTCCTCACCGGCAAGATCGACGTGGGTCCGCCGACCAACCCCAACACCATCGGCGGCTCCTACATCTCCGGTCGTGTGGTGGAGAAGTCGAACAAGATCACGTTGCAGGTGGATGGTGTCGGGCCGGTCTACACCGTGGTCCCCACGCCGACCTACCCGGGGCACGTCAACGTGTGGAAGTGGGTGATCCCCGATACCTACTACGACAACAAGCCCCACAAGGTTCTCGTCAAGGTGTATTCGAAGTCGGGGGCGCTGCTCGGGCCGATGGACAACGCTAGGCCACCTACAGGGTGGTCCTTCACCATCGCGCCGTGAGCCGCAAGTTGGTAGACCTGACGCGCCAGAGGTTTGGCGCGTGGCTTGTGATCTGGCTGTCGGAAGAGCGATACCACGGGCACGCGCTGTGGGTCTGTCGCTGCATCTGCGGCACGGTGGAAACTCTGCGCGGAGACATCCTGCGCCATGGTGCGTCTCTCTCCTGCGGCTGCATCTCCCGGGAAGAGGCGTTGCGATTACCGAAGGAGGACGACGATGAGTGGGACGAAGGAAGTGCTGCTGTTCAAGCTGAACAACATGACGGACTGCATCGGCCAGATGGTGGCTGAGACCGAGGACAGCGTGGTGTTCAGCAAGCTGCGCGTGTTGCAGTACCAACAGGTGGGGCCGGAGATTCGCATCGGCTTCGTCAACTTCATGATCCCCGCCGAGGACGCCGACCTGATGCTGCCGAAGTCGCAAATCCTCTGCCACCTCCCGGCGCCGCTGAAGATCGCCGAGGGCTACATGCAGGCGGTGTCCCCCATCCAACTGGCGAAGGCGTTCCCCTTCGACAACCGGAAGTTGGTGGAAATCAAGCCCAACTGACCATGCTTTCGGAGAAGACCAAGAATGACATCGCGTCAGAAGGTAGACGTAGGCGGGCCGCTCAGATCGGCGGGCGTGCGCGACGAAAACAGTTCGGTTGGGTGGCCGCTGTGGATCGCCCTCGGACCACAAAGGAGCATCGAGATGAGCGAAGACCCGTGGAAGCACCGGAGCAAGGGGATGCAGTGCAGGACGTGCATGTGGTACGTGGAGAAGGCACCCGCGATAGAGACGAGTGACCTCGTTACCACGCCCAAGCCCGGGTTCGGTCGCTGCCGCAGGCACGCGCCCACCATGAACGGCTACCCGGCGGTGTTCTCCACCGACTGGTGCGGTGACCACAAGGTGGACGAGAACAAGATATGAGCAGGCGGGCCAGAGCAGGCGAAGTAGTCTGCACCTGCCCCGCCTACGACTTCCCCCACCGCCAGTTCGGCGGCGACTGCTCCCTTCTGCGGTGGGTGGAGGAGTTCTTCAGTCCATGGTGCAAGGAGTGCGAGGACTGCATCAACCGGGACCGCCATGAGTGCCAATGCACCACCGGCACCGAAGAGCCGTCCCACTGCCCCGAGTTGCGCGACTACATCCGCTACGAGGGCATCACCCTCTATGGGCGTGCCCGGGCCGTGATGGACCGGTCCACCAAGCGTTAGGAGGGGGCGCTTCCCGCTAAGATGGGGCTTCTCAGGAGGCTCGCTCCATGTTCTCGCCCATTCTCGGCCCGTTCGGCGTTTGGATCATCGCGGCCCTCGCCTTCGCAGCGGCGTGTGGCCTCTCCTTCATGAAGGGCATGGCCTACGAGGGCAACAAGCACCTCGCGGCACAGGCGGAACGCATGATGGCGGCAACGGAACTCCGCAAGGTCTACGAGCGCGAAGTCGAAAAGGTCGTCATCAAGTACGTGGAGCGCAAGACCAAGCGCGACGCGCAGAAGCCCGCCATCATGACCGAGGTGACCCAACATGCTCAAACTCTTCCTGACCCTGCTCAGTGTTGGCTTGACCCTAGCCGGGTGCGCGTCATCAATGCAGCTTGGGGAGTCGGACCTGCCTCCGATCAGCCAAGCCAAGTTGTACCCGTGCGAGGAGCCGGAGCAACTGAAGAGCGGAAGCCACAATGAGGTAGAGCGGTGGGCGGTGGTCCAAGGCTTCAAGTACCGCGACTGCGCGGACGGCAAGGCCGAGTTGATCGAGACCATCAAGTTGCGGCAACGTCTGTTGGGAGAGAAGAATGCAACCAAGTAAGCTGATCAGCGCCATCGTGTTGGTGGCGTTCTCCGTCACCATGACGGGGTGCGCGACGAACACCGTCAACGCCAACTACGCGGCGCAGATCGAGGCGTATGCCTCCGTGGAGCGGGCCAAGGTCGAAGCCTTCAAGGAGCAGGCCCGGGCCGAGGAGTCGCGCTTCCTCGCGTTGCAGAAGATCGCCGAGACCGGAGACCCCAACACCCGGTCGCTCGCCGTGATGGCGCTCGCCATGGGTGGGCGCTCGATCCCCGCCATGCCCATCACCGCAGCCCCGGTGCCGGTACCGCCCGAGTCCGATGCGGATCGCGCCTACAAGTGGGCGGCGCTGTTCGCGGGGCCGATCACCAACATCGCAGCGGGCTACTTCGGGTACCGCCTCGGCGTCACGCAGAGCAACAACAACGCGGACACCACCATCGCGTCGTACAACGCCTTCACGGGCATCGCGCAGAGCGGCATCACGGGCATGTCCAACCTTGGCATCGCGGGCTTCAACTCCAACGCGCAGCTTGGCAGCTACATCCAAGCCCCGCAGCCCAACATGACCATCGGCGGCAACGGCGTGATCGGCAACGGCTCCTTCACCACCACGACGGTGACCGACTCCTACAACGTGCGCCGTGAGTGCACGGGCGGCAACGCGGGCAACGTCTCCGCAGGGTCCGGTGGGGCAGGCACCACTACGGGCGGCAGCGGCGGATCGAGCAGCGGCGGTGCAGGCGGCGCGGCCAACTGCTGAGGGCCACCATGACCTTCACCGGCATCCTCGCCATCACGGTTTCACACATCCTCTTCGGGTTGTTCTGCTTCTGGGCAGGCCGCAACCCGGTAGAGGCCCGCAACCTGTGGGAGTCGATCAAGAAGATGCTGCGGTCCCTGAAGAAGGACAAGGCTCCCACCACTGAAGAGACGAAGCCATGAAGCGACTGTTCCTCCTGATGGTCATGCTGTGGGTCACCCTGCCCATGGCGCACGCGCAGACCAAGTACATCTGTGCATCTCCCTCGGTGTGCACGATCATCACCGACGCCTTCCCGTTGGTGGACGGCATGGGCGCCCCGGTGGCGCAGCCCACGCACTGCACGCTGTACCGGGCCACCTCGGGACCGCCGACTGTCCCTGCGGTGTACCTGCTGCGGGTAGCGGTGGTCCCCGGCCCGACTGCTGACCCATCGAACCCCCCGGGCACGGTGGCCTGCCAGTTCACGGCGTCCTACCCGGTGGGCACTTACTGGGTGGAGGTGTCGTCCGTCCTCAACAACGTGGACAGCGTGCGTAGCTCGCCCCCGTTCGTGTTCGAATCCGTAGCGCAGCCGAAGCCGGTCACGCCGATGAACCCGCGCTTCAAGGCAGGCACCAAGACGCTGCCGTAGGTCTTCTTGCGGTCGTAGCAGGGAGGGGGGCTGATCACTCCCCCTTTTTTTGTACGCCTCTTGACGTTCTCCCCCATCGTGGTAGAGTGCGACCAACAAAGGAGTGGGTTGTGTTCACCAACGTCGTCACGTTCTCCAAGAAGCTCCCCGGTTTCCTCTCCTTCCTCAAGGCAGCGGGCGCCGAAGTGTTGCAGACCACCAACGAGTGGGAACTGCTGCGCTTCCGCACGGGCAGCAAGACGAGCATCGTCTATCGCAACGCCAAGGGCCACGTGACCTTCACGCAGGAGTCCGAGAAGGCGTGGGGTGCCTACGTCAATCAGCACGCATGGAAGCCCGCGCTGCCCACCGTCAACGGCACCAAGCAACCGCGACCGAAGAAGGCATCGCCCGTGATCCGCACGGTGCGCGAGCGGGATGGTGACCTCTGCTTCTTCTGCCGCTTGCACGTGACCGAGGAGGCGGCGTCGTTGGAGCATCTGGTGCCCCATGGCCATGGCGGGCCGTCGCACATCTCCAACTTGTTCCTCGCGCACAAGGTGTGCAACAGTCGCGCGGGCCATCTCTCGGCCACCGAGAAGATCAAGCTCCACGTGGCGGCGGAACTGAAGGCCGCTGAGAAGTGGTGGAAGCGGGATCACGAAAAAGTCACGTAAGGTGGCACCCTGTGCATTACACTTCAACCCATCGAGGATAGACCATGAGTGTGCGGTACTGGCAGGTCCACCTGCTGCATGAGGTGAATGATGGCGACGCCACCTTCGCGGAGGTGATCGGGGTGGTGGCGGACAGTGAGGAGGCGGCGGTGTTGACGTGCACGGAAGCCCTGAAGAAGGTGCAGATCATCGACACCAAGGACTGCGGGCACGTGCGCTTCATCCGCCACACCATGGTTGGTCCCAAGACCAAGACGTTCGTTGACGGGGTGCCGGTCGATGCCAACCAAGCCCCGAGGTAGACAACCTTTCCGGCGGGAGGCTCCCGTCTTCTTCCATCTCAAGCGGTCATGGCTTGCGATGGCGTGGGCGGGCCTGCTTGGGGAGCAGAATCACCTGAAGGCCCAACACCACGTGGCGCAGTGGCACCAGTTTGTGAAGGAGGGTGGTTGATGGCCATCAAAGTAGCAGGGTCGTATGCCCGGTGGGCGAGGAAGCTGTTCTGCCTCGTCTTCTGTGGGTGCTGTGAGGAGGACGATGCCCCTCCGAAGCCTGTACCGCCGAAGGGAGTTTGGACGCTCTCCCTCGGTACGTTTAGCGTCCGCTTCCAAGGAGACTTCAACATGCAACTGCCTGACGACAAGAGCGTAGCCGCGACCGCTTCCTTCGTTGACGCGAAGGGAAATCCGGCCCAAGTGGAAGGCGTCCCGGTTTGGGGCACCGACCGTCCCGACCTGCTCGCGGTCACCGACAACGGTGACGGCAGCGCCACGGTCGCCGCCGTGGGTCCGCTCGGCTCCGGCCAAGTGACCTGCACTGCCGACGCCGATCTGGGCGCGGGCGTGGTTCCGGTCGTGCTGCTCGGCACGGTCGAAGTCATCGCCGGTACCGCTGTCGGCGGCGTCATCAACTTCGGCGAGCCGGTCTAACCGGGCACTCGCTGCGCGCAGTACCGTGGTACAGGTGGCGGGGCTTCGGTCCCGCCGCCTCCCCCTCAAAGGAGTGAGCATGAGCAACGAAGTTGCAATCCCCCAGACGTTCGAACAGAAGCTCAAGGATCGCATCCGCGACTCCATGGGCGAACTGATGTCCGACGACGATCTGAAGAAGATCGTGGAGGCATCGGTCAACGACATCCTGTTCAAGGTCCGCACCGTCCGCGACGACAACCGCTACGGGGGCGGCACCAAGCAGGCGCCCCCGCTGATTCAGGAAATCCTCACCCCGCTGATCGAGAAGACGGCGCACAAGGTCGTCACCGAGTGGGCCAAGGAGCCGCAGAACCAAGCGGTCATCGAGGCGGTGATCAAGGAGCGTATGGGCCGGGGCATCACCGATGCCATCGCCATGGCGTTCGATCAGAAGTTCAGCCAAGCCTTCTTCGCTCTCCAACAGTCCCTCAAGCAGGCCATGGGACTTCAGACATAGGAGATGGTACGATGGCGACTGTCAGGCAGCGGGTGGAAAAGATCGAGGCGGAAATCGAAGGGGTGGCTTCCCAGTACGGCGTCACGTCGTGGGAGCGCGAGTTCTTGGAGTCGGTGAAGGAGCGTACCGTTCTCACGGACAAGCAGATGACCATCCTCAAGCAAATCGAAGAGAAGGTCTTCAACGAGGAGTGACGGGATGAGCGCAGGCATGTGGGTACTGGTGGCCATCGGGGTGGGCCTCGCCTACCTTTTCATCTTTGCCATGTGCAAGATGGCGAAGGACTCCGACCGCGAGGCGCGGCATTTGGAGAAGAAGATGGTTCCGTGGAGCGATGTCACGGTGACGCACTACCGATGAAGAGGGTCATCCTCCTTCAGGTGTTTGTCGCGTCGTTGCTTGGTGGGGCGGCGCTGTTTGTGGCGTGGGAGAAGCCGGGTACTGCCGCAGTGTGGTTGGCGGCAGCGTACATGGTGTGGCCCACTCGTTCGTAGTTCCTCAAAGGAGTGGAAGTCATGGCACTGAAGATCGTGAAGTACGTGGACAAGAAGAAGGGGCATCGGTGGAGCATCCGGTCGCGCAACGGCAAGGTCATCGCCGATGGCGCCGAGAGCTACACGTCGGTGGCGATGCGCGACAAGGGGCTGAAGGCTCTGTTGGAGGCCGTGCACGCAGGCGACTTCAAGATCGTGGACGAGACCCCGACCGTGAAGCCGGGACCGCCCAAGAAGGTCGTCAAGACGGTGAAGGTGGCGGGGGTCAAGAGGGCAGTGAAGGCAAGCCTGCTCCCCGGCAACGGCATCTGATCCGGCCACCATGCGGCCCGAGGGGGAGGTGTGACAGCCTCCCCCTCTTGTTATACTGGCCCGACAGGAGCAGCACATGGTGGTGCGCGTACACACGAAGACCGTGCAGACATCTGCAAAGGCGAAGACGAAGCCTCCCCATACCCGTGGGACGGCCAAGAAGCCCGCGCACACACTCCTGACGAAGACGCTCGGCCCTGAGCGCATGGCCATGGTGGACAGCCGCCTCCTCAACGGAGAGACGTGCGAAGCCATCGCCAGAACGATCAAGTTGGATTGGAAGCTGCTCACCGGCAGCACCATGAACGCCATCGCCAAGACGCTCGGGCGCTACAAGAAGGACTGCCTCATCGGCAAACTGGTCCTGATGGCGGACCCCACCGCGCCGCGCCTGTCCGAGTTCGCCGATAAGGTGGACGTGTTGGAGAACCTGACCAAGCTTGTGGAGTTGCAGCAGACTCGGGTGACCAAGGCCATCCACGCCGAGAACACCCTGCACCCCGGCATCTTGGATCGCAAGACGCGCTACGAGGTGGAACTGCTCGGCAACCTGTACACCAAGCTCGCCGACCTTCAGATGGACCTCGGCCTGCTCCGCAAGGTGCCGCAGAAGCTTCAGATCGAGGGCTTGGCCTCGCGCACGCAGCAGCGTTTGCAGGAGGCCATGAACAAGTCGAACCGCGTGGACGCTGCCTTGAACCGGGCGTTCTCCATCATCGAGGGCAAGTTCACTGCCGAAGCGAGCGATGAGCCAAGCCGTAAGCACTGAGGACTTCCTGCTCTTCCTGCGGGTGGCCTTTGGCGACGACACGGCCAAGGAGTTGTACTCCATCGGCCTTGAGTTGGAAGAAGAGGACGAGCAGCAGGAATACTTCCGAGGCTTGCTCCTCAACATCGGCAAGGCCACCGGGCGTGATTTGCAGTTCGCCGCGTCGCCCTACCGCGTGCCCCCGGTGGACGTGGAGACCTTCCTGCTCGACCCGTACTACCTCAACCTGCATGGTCAGGTGTACGACTTGGTGCTGCCCGAGGTGGTCGAATGCAACAGTGGCAAGTACGTTGAGGCGGTGTTCACCGGGGGCATCGGCTCCGCGAAGACCACCGTCGCGCTGTGGACCACGGCGTATCAGTTGTACCTGCTCTCCATCACGCGCAGCCCCCATGCGCTGTACGGCATCTCGGTCAACGACGAGTTGATCATCGTCTTCCAGAACATCACCGAGAAGCTTGCGCGCACGGTGGACTACCCCCGCTTCAAGGCCATGATCGCGGGCAGTCCCTACTTCCAACAGCACTTCGCCTTCGATGACTCACTCGACAGCGAGATGCACTTCCCCAACCGCATCATCGTCAAGCCGGTGAGCGGTTCGTCCATGGCCACCATCGGGCAGAACGTGATCGGCGGGCTGATTGACGAGTTGAACTACATGGCGGTGATCGAGAAGTCATCGCGCTCGGTGGACGCGGGCACGTACAACCAAGCCATCGAGGTCTACAACTCCATCGCCCGTCGCCGCAAGTCTCGCTTCCTGAGCGGCGGCAAGATGCCGGGGATTCTGTGCCTCGTCTCGTCTAAGCGGTACCCCGGGCAGTTCACCGACATCAAAGAGGAAGAGGCGAAAAAAGACCCGACCATCTTTGTCTACAACAAGCGGGTGTGGGACATCAAGCCCGAGGCGTTCAGCACGCGCAAGTTCCGAGTGTTCATCGGCGACGACTTCCGCAAGCCGCGCATCCTTGAGGAGGGCGAGAAGGTGGAGCCGGAAGATCAGCACTTGGTGGATCACATCCCCGAGGACTTCCGCGTTGACTTTGAGAAGGACACCACCAACGCGCTGCGCGAACTCGCGGGCGTGTCCAACCTCACCAAGTCGCCCTTCATCCCCGACCCTGCGGCCATCAACCGCGTGTTCATCAAGCGGAAGTCGATCTTCAGCCGGGACGACACCGACTTCGACCGGCGCGAATTGAAGATCATCCCCGATGCGTTCATCAACCCCGAGATGCCGCGCTTCTGCCACATCGACTTGGCGGTGAGCGGAGACAGCGCCGGGGTCACCATCGGGCACGTGGACCGCTTCATGACCATGGACCGGGGTGGCGGCATCTCGGAACTGCTCCCCCACATCTACATCGACGGGGCGTTGGAGGTGGTGCCCCCGCGCAACGGCGAGATTCTGTTCTACAAGCTGCGGCGCCTGCTCTACATGGTGCGGGCGTTGGGCCTCAACCTGCGGTGGGTCACCTTCGACGCCTTCCAGTCGGTGGACTCGATCCAACTGCTGCGGCAGAAGGGCTACTCGGTGGGCCTGACCTCCATGGACAAGGAGACCACGCCCTACGACTTCCTGAAGGCGGCGATCTACGACAAGCGGGTGGACATACCGCAGAACCCGAAGCTGCTCAAGGAACTGCGCGAGTTGCAGTTCGTGCTGAACACTCTCAACAAGAAGTTCAAGGTGGACCACTTGCCCACGGGCAGCAAGGACATCGCCGACTCACTGGCCGGGGTGGTGTTCGGTCTCACCATGCGCCGCGAGGTGTGGGGCAGCTTCAACATCCCGCTCATCATGGTGCCCGACTCGATCAAGGAAGCCATCAAGAAACCGGACAAGTTGAAGACCGGAGAGACCGAGGACGCATCAGAGGCCGCTTGACAGTCTCCTGACGCTGTGTTATAATGACCCTGCCGGGGCGGTCCCGGTGACACAGCAAAGGAGTGCAGCATGGCAGTCAAACAGTACGATCCCATCGACATCCACAAGCCGGTCGCGCCTCTGTGGCCCAATCCCCTGCCACCCCTCACGGCCCACGAAGCGGAGCGGGCAGCACGGCGCCTGTGGCGCTACGCCATGGGCGAGACCTACACGGGCAAGGTGCACATCGGCACGGGGAACCGCTACAACTGGTACCGCAACGGCGTGCTGACGGTGAACCCGAGTCGCGGGTGGAAGAACCTGATCCACGAACTCAGCCACTACTTCTGGTATGCCGCCAACCCCGGCGAGCGGCCCCACTCCAAGCACCATGCCCGGTGGGAAATCAAGCTCACCAAGGAAGCCCTGAAGCGGGGGTGGCTCGCGGGCAAGCTGAAGGCACCGGAGAAGAAGCCCGCCCCGGTGGCGGACCCACGGCAACGCAAGCTCGCCTTGGTGGAGGCCGGGATCAAGCGGTGGGAGACCAAAGCCAAGCGCGCCAAGACGGCACTGGCCAAGCTTGAGAAGAAGCGCCGGTACTACCTCAAGGTGTTGGGCTAACCTCCTGAGCCGGGTGTGCAGATGTCTGCACGCTCGGCTATCATCCCCCCATGAGAATGTCCCTGCATCAGCCGTCCAATCACATGGTGGTCTTGGTCCCCTTGGATCGAGAGGCCCGCGACTGGCTGCACACCATGTGGTGGGATGGTGCCCCGGTGCAGCAGCACATGCCGCCCTGTGTTGCGGCAGAGGTACTGGACTACTTCGCTGCCGAGGGCGGGCAGCTTGTTCCCCATTGACATTGCATCATGAGTAGGGCATCATGGGGCTGTAGTCCTTCCCCACCGCAAAGGAGTGCGTCATGGCCGAAGCCCTCAAGTTCCCGCCCCTCCCGGTCTACGAGGTCGCCGACGCGAAGCTCGTTGACTACTACGCTGCCTACAAGGCGAGCGTCCTCAAGCGGGCCGCGAACCGCGAGCGCGTCTACTCCCTCGGGTTCGGCGAGTGGTACGTCCGCGTCTTCCTCGGCAAGGTGGCAGCGTGAACGACCTGACCAGTAAGAACTTCGTCGGCAACGTCATCCTCGCGCAGTTGGGCGGCATGAGGGTGTTGCGGCTGATGCTCGGGGCGCGGGAGGTCTATGCCCTGAGCGCCAATGACACGTCCCCCGGGGGGTTGCAGTTCTCCATCCCCTCCAACCTGTCGCGGCCTCGCATCAACAAGATCGTCATCCGCCTGAACGGCAGCGACTTGTACGACGTGGACTTCCTCTCGATTCGCCGGGGCAAGGGTGGCTTCACGTGCAAGACCGTCGCCTCGGACAAGGACATCTTCAACTCCGACTTGCGCGCCTGCATCGAGCGCAACACCGGACTCGTTCTCACGATGCCAAGGATGTTCGGATGAGCAGGATCACTCTCCACCCCACGGAGGGGGTCAACCCCACCCTCGGGCTGTGCTTCTGGTGCGGCAGCGAGGACGGCACCATCGGCCTCCTCGGGTACAACAAGGGCCGCAAGGCGGAACGGAAGTCCATCATCAGCTTGGAGCCGTGCCCGCAGTGCCGCCGCAACATGGCGCTCGGCATCACGGTGATCGAGGCCACCAAGTACCAGAAGGAGCGGTGGCAACCGGAGGTGGCCCCGGGTGTGTTCCCCACGGGCCGGTGGTGCGTGGCCAAGCGTGAGGCGCACTTCTGGGAGAGCATCATGGAGCCGTTGCGGTCGCAGATCATGAAGACGGGCAAGTGTGTTCTGGAACCCGACCTCTACGAGGCGTTCGGCTTCGACAAGGTGGAGCCGGAACTGCCGAAGGAACCGACGTGAAGTACACCCACTCCGAGTTGGAGTTGATTGCCGAGTCGAAGCACACCAAGCGGATGCTCTCGGCCATGTGGGTGACCGGCACCGGCCCTCGCGGCGGCAAGGTGAGTGTGGGCAAGGGTCGCTACGATGCCCTCAACATGATGGTGATCGAGGGCAAGGCCGAGGTGATCCTGCGCTTTCGCACGGATTCCATCGGGCCGTCGTCGCCTCTGTTGGCCTACGGTCTGATGGTCAGGATCAAGCCGATCAAGAAGGACAAGCGGTCGAAGGTTGTGCAGACATCTGCAACCCCGGTCGCACCCGTTGTTGACTCGGGGGCGAAGCCTCCATGGGAAGAGTGAGGAGCCTCAAGTGAGCGCCCAAGAGAGCAAGACGGCCTTCGTGGTGGAGATTCGCATCAACGGGGTGTGGCGCCCCGCGCAGCGGGTGGAGGATGACTTCCCCACGGAGGTGGAGGCCATCAAGGCAGCGAAGAAGGCGTACCCGATCACTGTCGGCATCCAGAAGGCGAAGGGTCCGGTGGGGATTCGGGTGATCGAAGTGGTGTTGGTCTAAGGAGGGGATCATGAGACTCACGTTGGGACTCAATGCACTGCTGTACTTCCTCAATGCCATCCTGTGGGCGACGGTCGCCAAGCAACCCGGCGTCGCTCTCCTGTGGGGCGGCGTGGCACTGGGCAACCTGTGGTACATCAAGAAGCTCGTCAACGAAGGAGTGTGGTGATGGCGAAGGAGCGCGGCAAGAACAAGGATTTAGAGCAGCGGTCGTGGCAGGTCTACCCCAACAACGAGTCGATGCGCTCGGCGTGGCTGCGTAACGCCATCTGGCTGCGCGAGAAGTCGAAGGTGGGCTACGCCCTCGACAAGAAGGTGGAGAAGACCGCGCAGACGGCGGTGCTGCATCGGCCCCCGGTGGAACCCATGGTCACGGTGGCCTCGCTGCCGGATGAGCAGGTGGTCCCCCCGGCACCCAACGTCTCCAAGGGACCATGGCGCAAATCGAAGTAGTACCCGGCGCGCAGAAGGGCGCGGACCACTGCCCCTACTGCGGCAAGGCGGGGCAGGTGGTGAGGCGGCTCCCTGCCATCTACCGAGTGTGCGTGCAGGGGCACACGTGGGAGGACGCGAAGTCGCGCGTCGTCTACATCCCGATGAAGGTGCGGCTCCAAGAGATGACGGAATGCCTCGCGGGCATCTTGTCAGCCTTGGAGCAAGCTGAGACCATGATCAAGGACTGCGCGTCGTTCCTGACGCCAGAGCAGCGGGCCAAGCTCTCGGTGCACTACGAACTGCATCAGATCGGCTTGGCGAAGACGAAGATCACAGAGACCATTGCGACCAGTGGAGAGAAGACGTGACGTTGGACAAGAGGGAGAGCAAGTGCTTCATGTGTTCGAAGATGATGCCGGTGCGGAGTGGCAACAGCGTGAAGATGGGGGGCAAGCTGCGCTTCGTGTGCGAGACCTGCCGCAACACCATCTGCCGCCCCCTGCCCAAGAGTGGTGGTTGACAGTTTCCCGGCGTTGTAGTACAGTGGGGTTGTAGTGATGGCAAAGGAGTGCTAAATGTCCTACCAACTGTTCAAGCCCAAGACCCCGTACCCCGCCCTGCTGTGTGAGTTGCAGGCGGCGCTCCCCAACCTGCCCGAGAGCGACAAGGGCTTCGCCCTCTCGCTGTGCGACGGGCACATCAAGTACGGTGGGTGGTCCGACAAGCAAGCCCTCTGGGCGCAGAAGATGGTGGACAAGGCGAAGGCCGCTGCCGCCAATCCGCTGTCCGCCGCAGGGGTCGCTGCTCTCGCGGCAGTGGCGGGCCTGCCCCCGGTCATCGACAACGGCCCTGCCCCGGTCGCCTCGGAAGGCGAGATGTCGGCGATCAAGGCTCTCTTCGTCACGGCGGCAGTGCACCTCAAGAAGCCGTCGATCAAGATCAGCTACGACGGGCTGAAGATGGCCCTCAAGCCTGCGAAGAACCCCGAGAACATCTTGGTGGTGTCCGACACGGGCTACCCCAACATGTTCTACGGCACGATCTTCGCGGATGGCACCTTCAAGCCGAAGCCGACGCTGAACGACGTGTTCCTCGGCAAGGTGAAGACGGCCCTGAAGGCGTTCGCCACCGACCCGGCAGGCGTCGCGGCGAGCTACGGCAAGCTGCACGGCAAGTGCTGCTTCTGCAACAAGGGTCTGAGCGACGAGAAGTCCACCTCGGTGGGCTACGGCCCGATCTGCGCGGGCCACTACGGTCTGCCGTGGGGCGACAACGTGTCGTCGGGTGCGGCGGCGCTCAAGGCGTTGGCGAAGAAGGTGACCTCGGGGCAAGCCACGCACAACCCCCACGTCTACCTCCACCCCACGCAGCCTCCCGCCCCGGTGTCACCGTTCTCGGCCCCCAAGGGCGCCCTGCACGCCGATCTGAAGCAGATCGCCGCAGAAGCCAAGGATGCCCCGGGCGAGAAGGTGTCCCCGGTGCTGTCGCCGGAAGAGTACGCCCGCATGAAGGCGCGAGTCCAAGTGCTGTTCTGACCAAGGAGCGAACCATGAGCATCACGATGATGACGGGCGACAAGGCCATGAAGGACTTGGAGGCTCGCCTGAAGGCGAAGAAGGTGAAGGGGCCGGAGGCCATCGAACTCCTCACCAACGTCATGCCGCTGCTGCGGCGACGCACGGCCAAGCTGATCGAACTGACGGCCTTCCTGAACGAGGTGGCGCCCGAGGACCGCCTGTACGTCACGGCGTGGGGCATCTGGCGCAGCAAGGGCACGGAGGGTGGCAAGGTGACGTGGGTGCGGGCCAACCCCCCGACCTTCCCGGCGCCTGCGCCTGCCCCCACCCCACCCACGGTGGATCGCCCCCGCATCGTCACCAACGGAGACGCCGGACAGGCACCCTAGCGTGCAGACATCTGCACGCCTTGGTCAGGTTCCCCATCCCCCCGTAGAATGGGCAGGTCTACGGGGGAGTCTCCATGTTCCTGCACCTGCTCAAGTACAACCCAAACCATCAGCCCGCCGGTTCCCCCAAGGGGGGACAGTTCGCCCCGAAGGGCACGGCAGGGGCCACGGAGCAGTGGTCGCCGCAGTCGGCACAGGTTCTCGCCAAGAGCTTCAACCGCCCCGTGTCGGTGGCCGAGGTGTTCAACGACCTCACGCCCGAGGAGCAGGCGAAGATCAACGCCTTGGACCGCGCCATCACCGAGAAGCTGAAGGCGGGGATGTCCACCCATCTGGTGTGGACCCGCAACCACGACGGCAAGCACTACCTCCCCGAGAGGGTGAAGGCGCACCGTGCGGTGTTGGACAAGGTGAAGAACGGCTTCACCAACGAGAAGGGTGAGTGGGTGCCGGGGATGGACGAGTTCAAGGCCAAGGAGGGCGAGACTCCGATGCTCACGGTCCTCGGTGGTCGCGGCGGCTCAGGCAAGAGCCAACTCAAGGGTCTCGCCTACAACGAGGAAGGCTCTAAGAAGTCCTTCGTGCTTGACCCCGACGAAATCAAGTCGATGCTCTCCAAGCAGGTCAACCATGGGGAGTGGAACGGCGCCGACGCGGGGCTGTGGCACGAAGAGGGCGACCACATCTTCAAGCAGTTGATCGAGTACGCCCGGGTGAGCCGCATCAGCATGGTGTTGGACATGACGCTGAAGAGCGACAAGACCTCGCTCGTCCTGTCGTTCAAGAAGGCCGGGTTCGATCTGAAGGGCGCCTACATGTTCCTGCCGCCGAAGGATGCGGCGACGCGCTCGGCGCGGCGGGCGCTACAGCCCGGGGGCCGCTACGTGCCCACTGACGTGATCGTGGGCACCACGGGGCCGGATGGCAGGCAGAACGGTGGCAACTACAAGAACGAGGCCAACTTCGACAAGATGGTGCGCTACTTCAACAAGGGCTACACCATCCACCACAACATGGTGAAGTGGCCTGAGCCTCCGGTGTTGGTGGTGGACCACCGCAAGGAGAACCCGCACTACCGCAAGTCGCGCAAGGCGGACGAGTACATGGAGGTGCTGAAGTTCAACCCGCACCACGATGCGTTGGGCCGCTTCGCCTCCGGTGGCGTGGGCAACGCGGAGTTCACCGACCTCGACCGCAAGATCATCGACCTCAAGCCGGAGAGGCGACCGCTCAGTGACCCGAAGCAGGTGAAGCCGCTCGGCAGCATCATCCCCGACGCCACCTACGTGCCGTACACCAAGGTGCCGTTCTTCGAAGACCTGATGCAGCTACAGGGCACCGACATCAACGCCGACTCGGGAAAGGAGCAGAAGGCTTCCCGGGACGTTCTCTTCTCCCAACAGCCCGTTGAGGTTGTGGCGATACGGGACTTGATCTTCACGCAGAACGTCGTGCATCACGAAGCTGTGAAGAACTTTAAGAACGTCAACGCGAAGCCAGTGCAGGTTGCTCGGCATCGCGGCAAGATGTACCTCCTTGACGGACACCATCGAGTTGCGTTCGAAGCGATGAACAACACAGTGCATATCGACGCACAGGTGTTGGACCTCGATCAGGGGCGCGCTCGCAAGTTCAACCCCAACCACGATGAGCGGGGACGCTTCACTGTCGCGGGCAATGGTCAGGGTGTCTCCTTCGTCTCCCCCAACGTCGATGAAGGCATGGACGTTAAAGGCGCGGAGGGTGCGGTACGGGCGGCACGCCATCAGGATGTTGTGGCGATTGCTACGGAAGTGGATGCGCTGCTTGATCTGCGTTCGAAGCATGAGAGTGGCGTCGGTGCGTGGAGTGACGGGGCCGAGAACACGATGCTCGGTCGCGTCTATGGTAACGCCTCCTACGATCAGATCAGGCTGTCGGCAGCGATGAAGGGTATGCTTGCCGATCAGAAGGCAGTGATCCCCTTCAAGGTGGAGAAGGACGGACCCGACTCCATGTACAAGGTGAAGGTGTCGGACACCGATCTGAAGTCGGTGCACGCGAAGTTCAGCGAGGCCGGGTTGGAGTTCCACACCATGGTCCCGCACTCAGGGCACACCGACGTGTACGTGTTCGACCCGGGCACTCAACTCAAGAAGCAGGTTCAGGAAGCAGGAGCGAGACATGGAATCGAAATCTCCCAGTGGCGCGGACGTGGCGAGTTCCTTGGCAGTTGGGACACCCGCCAAGAAGGAAGAGACGCCTACCAAGCCGTCATTGATGCCCATCTCGGACAAGACCGAAGAGGAGCTTGGGACCGGCTTCATTCTCGGTGGCGGCAGTCCCATCCTGTCGTCAAAGGATTGAGCATCCCTTCCTACCGTGGTATGATGAGGACGGAGGTAGCATGGCAGACCCGAAGATGACCTACGCAGAGGCCCGTGACCGACTTGGCGACAACGCCATGTTCCCGGCCAACGCGCCCCTGTCGGACTGGACCTTGGAAGCCCTGTACAACGACGGCATGACGCCCGAGACCATCGGCGGCACGCCCGAGGACAAGGCGCAGTACGCCTCGTACTACAAGGGCCGCAAGATGCTTGACAGTCTGTACCCGAAGGGGTAGTATGACGTTGTAGGCCAAATCGCAAAGGAGTGCTGAATGGCTGACCGTCTCGTTTCCCTGAAGTCGCCCGATGCGGGGTTCTCCTCGGACCTCCTCGGCGGCAAGGGCTTCAACCTCTGGAAGATGGCGCAGGCGGGCATCCCGGTGCCCCCGGCCTGCATCATCACCACCGACGTGTGCCGCGACTACATGGCGAACCCGGCCCCGGTCGAAAACTGGGTCCGCTACACCGCCATCCCGGCCATCAAGTCGGACCTCGCCTCTCACTTCAACAACGTGATGCCCCTCGTCTCGGTGCGCTCCGGTTCGAAGTTCTCGATGCCGGGGATGATGGACACCATCCTGAACGTGGGCATGACCGAGGCCAATGGCCCGCTGTGGTGGGACCGACTGGGCAAGGATGCCGCGTCCAACTGTTGGGACCGCCTCTGCTCGATGTACGCGAGCGTGGTGAAGGCTCCGCTCCCCGACAACCTCGATGACCAACTCTTCGGCGCGATCATCGCGGTGTTCAAGTCGTGGAACAACGACCGCGCCAAGGCGTACCGCAAGGAGTACGGCATCTCGGATGCTCTCGGCACTGCGGTCACTGTGCAGGCCATGGTGTTCGGGAACCTCAACGACAAGTCGGCGACTGGTGTGCTGTTCTCGCGCAACCCGTCGAACGGCGAGAACGAGGTGATCGGCGAATACCTCGTCAACGCTCAAGGTGAGGACGTGGTGGCAGGGATCAGAACCCCGCTGCCCCTCACCTCTCTCGCCGATTGGAACGTGAGTGTCTACGCCGACCTCTGCGGGTACGTGGAGAAGCTTGAGGCGATGAACCGCGACATGCAGGACATCGAGTTCACCGTGCAGGACGGCAAGCTCTACATCCTTCAGACCCGCAACGGCAAGCGCACCGCGCAGGCGGCAGTGAAGATCGCAGTGGACTTGGTGAGCGAGAAGCTGATCAGCACCGAGGATGCGATCAAGCGTGTCGCGGCGGCGGACCTGATGAAGGCGGCGCAACCGGCACTCGATGCCGGGTGGCTCGCGGCCAACCCCCCGATGACCACCGGGATCGCGGCTTCCCCGGGCGTGGCCATCGGCAAGGCGGTGTTCAGTGCGGCGGATGCGATGACCCAAGCGGTCAACGGCCCGGTGATCCTGATCACGCAAGAGACCGACCCCGACGACATCGGCGGGATGCTCGCCTCCTCCGGCATCTTCACTGCTCGCGGCGGGATGACCTCCCACGCGGCGGTGGTGGCGCGCGGCGCCAACAAGGTGGCGGTGGTGGGTTGCAGCGCGTTGGACAAGACCTCCAACGGGTGGAGCTTCAAGGATGCGAGCGGTGTGGTCCGCCTGATCACTGCGGGCACCACGGTGGCCCTCGACGGCGCAAGCGGCGCGGTGTGGGTGGGCGTGGAGCCGAAGATGGTGGGTGGCGTGAGCGGCGCGGTGAAGGACTTCCTCTCGCTGCTCGGCGACCACTACGGGTACTACGAGGTGGCGACCAAGGCGAGCGACGTGGCCAACGCGAAGCGCGTGGTCATCCCGGCCTACGCCCTCGGCGTGGCTGAGTTCGAAGCCGAGGTGGCCAAGATCGCGGCGATGGCCGACGACCTGATCGTGGACCTCCGCGAAGCGGCGGTGGAACCGGAGAGCGCACCGCTCGCGCTGCTCTGGGGCGCCCCGTACAGCGACAAGACCGACAAGGTGATGTCCCTCGTCAGCCTCAAGCTCAAGGGCGTGAAGGTGATCGGCAACGGGTTCGAAGCGGGCGTGGCCCTCAAGGGTGCGGGCTACACTCTGGTGCCGACCGTCAACTCGGTGACCGGCCTCGCGGCTCTCGATGACGGCGCGATGGTGGTCGCGGACCACGCGGCTCTCCTGAAGAACAAGGATGAGGTGGTGGCCGTGGTCGCCGAGAAGAAGATCGTGTCCCTCAACTGCGTGACCGAGGTGGGTGCCGACGCCCTGAAGGGCGGCGCCAAGTACGCCCTCTCGCCCCTCGCGGCGGCGCTCTCCCTCCTGTCATGACCGTGCAGACATCTGCAAATGTGCGGTACCATGGACCCCCAAGGAGGGGTCTTGGTGCGCGCGATTTGTCCCAAGTGCGGCTCGGAATCGGCGTGGTTCGAATATGGGCATCAGGACGTGTTCCTGCGATGCCTGTGTGGCCTGCACAAATTGGTACAGACCAAGCTTGGCAGCGTGATCATCGACCACAGCGAGAAGCCGGAAGACGTGACCCTGCCACGGCAGGGCACCAAATTGTGGGAGTGCTTGGTGGCGCTCGCGGCGTTACGATCAGCGAGTACCGCCGACATCACGGCACAGGTGAATCACAACAAGAAGCCGGTGCCCGGGTACGATACCAACGAGGTGTCCTCGCACCTCACGGTGCTGCGCTACAAGGGACTGGTGGTGGTCACCGAGTTCCGCAAGGGTTTGCCGGGAGGGTCCACGTGGGTTCTCACCGCTTCAGCACAACGACTGCTACAGGTGAAATGACATGGCACTGATCCTCGGCTACCACGTGGGAGAGACGATCTACTTCGGGCACGTCCCGGTGAAGGTGATCGCTTCGACTGGGCACTCGCACGCGCGGCTGTTGATCGACGGCGAGAGCTTCGACATCTCCGACCTCAAGGCCACCGAAATCATGCGGGGGGTGTATGTTTCGTGTGGTGTGCCTAAAATAGCGCGAGAAGGTGGGGCGGCTCTGCCCCGCCTCGTCATCGAGGCACCACGCTCGTTGGTGATCTTGCGCGAGGAGTTGTATGGCAAGCCCCGACCCCCAAAGTCAACGACGCTTCCTCATCCCACTCAGCCTTGTCTCGCGGGCAAAGGATAAGGGCGTCGGACTTGAACAGCTACAAGACATGGTTCGGTTGTCAGCACGGTGCACGCACCCTGATGGCAACCGCAGGTACGAAGACTTCATCTTCATGGTGGAGGGCAACAGAGTAGTCAGCATCGTGATCGAGGGCGAACTGCTCGCGTTGGAAGAGGCGATGAACTACCGGTGCATGACGTGCCGGGACACCAACCGAGTGCGAGTCTTCGATCAGTGCGAGCATTGTGATGGTGTGGGGTGCACGAAGTGCGACGCCGGTCTGGTCCCATCGAGCATCCCGTGCCCAACGTGTGAACAGAACCGCAAGATGTCAACGCGGTACTGACAAAGGAGTGTGCCGTGGTGGTCTACCCCAAGTTCCAACGCAGCCAGATGCCGCCCAAGGCCATGCCCGTCCCCATGGGGTTCGCGTGGCGTGTGGTCTTCGGTGGCCCCTACTACGACAAGCCCTTCGGCTACGTGGGCGTCAAGCTCGCCCCCGAGGTGTTGGCTGACGCCATGATCGAGTTGCCCATCGGCGACTTCTCTACGCCCCGTGACCTCCACCGCACCAACGCGGTGGTGTGGATGGTGCTGAACCACCTTGCGGCGAAGGACGCGGTGTTCGTCGGTTGCATGGGCGGGCGTGGGCGCACGGGCCTGTTCCTCGCGCTGCTCGTCAAGGCCATGGGCATCCCCAACGCCATCGGGCACGTGCGGGCCAACTACCATGCCAAGGCCATCGAGACCAAGGATCAGGAGCAGTACGTGATCGAGTACGATCCCCCGTTCACCCGGTGGGACTTGACGTGGCTCAAGCTCAGGGCGATGCGGCGGGGTCTTCAGCCGACCGGGTTGGGCCTGAGTCCCCGTTGACAGTCTCCCGCCACTAGCGTATAGTGGGGTTGTGACGGCAAAGGAGTGCCAAAGATGTCGAAGCTGATTCTCCCCTACCACGTTCTGCCCAATACCTTGGCGCACCTGAAGGGGCAACCCCTCTTCCTCGCCAAGTCGATGCGGGACGTTGACCTCTCGGATGCGGTCAAGGCGTGCCAAGCGTACCTGCCCTCCTGCTCTTTGGTTCACCCCGAGTCCGAAGCCCTCACGTTCTACGCGGGCAACGCGGCGTGGGCCGAGATGTGCAGGCAGTACGGGCCGGATGAACCGCTGCCGCCCGACGTGCTGTCCCTCGGCAAGCTCTACCTCGGTGCGGCAAGCGATGTGGCCCGTCGCCTCTTCTACTACCTGCTCCTGATCATCTCGCGCGAGTCGCGCCACGTGCACGCCAACTCTTCCTTCAAGGCGTCGGCGGCGGCGAAGTGGGGCAGCGACTACGTGGACTTCAACGCCGTGATGCACTCCTCTGGGTCTTCGATGGCGGCGAAGTCGATGTTCCTCAACAACGCCCCGACGATGAAGCTCGGCAAGTACGCTGCTGCCATCGAGTGGACCTTCCGCCACGGAAGCTTCTCCGGTGGGTACGGTGGCATCCCGTGGGCCGACATCGCCAAGGTGTTCCTTGAACTGGTCGAAGGCAACATCACCCCCGAGGTGGCCACCGACGTGTCGTGGGCGCTGTGCCACAACAACGGCCCCATCTTCAACAAGGGGATGACCTACCACGGTTACGATTCGCACCAGATCAAGACCATCCTCGACGTGCAGCGCAGTGGCCAGATACCGGAACTGATCAAGGACTGCCACCCGGTCAAGGATCACTACGTGACGCCGCAAGCCAAGGCGATAGTCAACATCGCGGACAGTCTGTTCCCGAAAGCCTTCGGCCCCACGGTGGATTGGGTGAAGGTGGAGAAGGCGGGCGCGGTGCAAAGCTACAGCACCCTGAAGACCGCTCAGATGCTCAAGTCGAAGACGGCGGGCAAGAAGGTGTTCTACGTGATGCCCGATACGTGGGTGGAAGTGATCGAAAGGAAGGCGGCGTGATGGGCAAGAAGATCAGCAGCAACACTCTCCCCGTCGTGTTCGATGCGAGCATGACGGCGGATGGTGTCCCGGTGTACACCGGGTTCGAATACGATGCGAGCGTGGCCCCCAAGGTGCACAAGGCGCACAAGGGCTACCAGAAGTGCGCGCACTCTCACCCGCCCCTGTTGATCGAGGTCACGGGCAAGGATCAGGTCTACACCGTGTACGGTGGCGCGTGCGGTGATCCAATCCACACCGGTCTCGACATCTACGTGGCGCTCGACCATGGCACTGCACACGACCCGCAAGCGTGGCCGTGGCACGGCTCGCGCCAGTTCATCTACTTCCCGATCAGCGACATGTCGGTGCCCAAGGATGTCACCGAGTTCAAGCTGATGATCGAATGGCTCTGCGATCAGATCGTCGCGGGCAAGTCGGTGCACGTCGGCTGCATCGGTGGCCACGGGCGCACCGGCATGGTCCTCGCGGCACTGGTCAGGATGCTCGGCGGTGTCAAGGATGCGATCACCTACGTGCGTGGCCACTACTGTGAGAAGGCGGTGGAGACCACGGCGCAGGCCGACTGGTTGGCCAAGCACTTCGACATCACCGCAGTGCGCGGAGCGAAGGCGCCCAAGTCCTACCACAGCGCGCCTGCGATGACCTACTCCGGCTCGGGGCGAGACTTCGATGAGGTGTTGCGCCGTGCCCCTGACCTGCGCGTGAACAAGATCGCCAAGGAGTACAGCGGCGAGGTGGTGGAAATCAAGCCCTTCACCATGACCGGCAACATCTGGGGGACGGTTTGACACTCCCCCTGATTGTGGTACAATGAGGCTGTCAGCAAAGGAGTGCACATGGCCCTGATCCTCAAGAAAAAGTCCCTCAGCGTCCTGACCAACTACGGGTGCGACCCCCACGGTATCGCCACCTGTAAGGCTCTCGGTCTCGCCACGCAGGAGGGCGACGACTTCTTCACCATCTGGCACGGCAGCAAGGGCTACAAGCTCGTCATGAACTGGCTCGCGTCCCCGGCTCAGGTGCAGGCGGAACTGAACTCGTTCATGCTGTTCGTCCTGACCGAAATCGAGAACGAGAAGAAGGCGGGCGGCATCCCGGCCAACGTCAAGCCCTCGGACCCCGTGCAGATGTCTGCACCGGAACCGTCCAACGACGTGATCCCCCTGCGCGACGCCTGCGCCATGTACCAGAGGGTCAAGGGCACGTCGTCCGGTTCGGTCTACGTGGCCGTGGCGCTGACCGACAAGCTCAAGATCGCGGTGCGCGTCGAAGGCGTCCAACTCTCGGTGCGCGCGGAAGGGGCCGCTCTCGATGACGCCCTCACCGTGGCCAAGCTCACGGATCAGGGTCTCTCCCTCAAGGCCAAGCCCGATTTCAAGTACATGTCGGGGCACTACCCCTGCACCGTCGAAGCCCCGGCCAACAAGGTGTTGGGCGCCATCCTCCTCGGGTGCGGCATCGAGTTCGATACGCCCCTGCCGAAGTTCAACAAGGTGAAGGGACTCTGCTCATGAAGATCGCCCTGCCCCTCACGCAAGCGGAGGCGCAAGCTCTCCAAGTCGGCGACACCTTCTGCACGGAGGGCATCTTCCTCGGCCTCTCGGACAAGAAGGTGAAGTGGACCGTCGTCAGCACCAAGAAGGAGAAGAAGGCCATCGGCGCGGTGCTGTCGGCCCGGTACCTCGGCATCGACCTCGGCGAGTTCGTGCTGTCCTTCATGAACAAGGGAGTGAGCCTGCATGTCAAAGCCCCTGCAACAGTATGATGCGATGCAGATGTTGATGCCGCTCGCGGACGCGGTGCAGTTCTCGCTGTTCCTCGTCGGCAACGGCAAGGATGTCCCCTACACGGCCAAGGGCCACGGCGAGTTCGGCTACCCCTTCGCCCCCTCGGCGGAACTCGACCTCAAGTGCAAGGTGGAAGCCTCGGCCATCCACACGGGCGATGCCTACATCGTGTTCTCCATCACCGGCCTGAACCTCGGCGTCGTCGTCAGCTACGACAAGGCCATGAAGGAACTGAGCCTCAGCCTGATCGACCCGAAGGCCAACGGCCTCACCCTCTCCACCCTCAGCAACTTGTCGCAGAAGGCGTTGTACGACACCATCCTCCCCTCGGTTCGCGGCATGTGGATGCGAGAGGTCAAGAACAAGCATTGGAGCCGCCTCGATGAAGTTGAAGTTGTGGACCCGACCACCATGGGAGTACCTGAAGAAGAAGCTTGGCCCGCTCATAGCGGCGTCGGGGGTGGACCATGAGGTAGTCGAAATCGGGGACACGCTCCCCGAGACCAAAGAGGGCGATGTTCTGGTGTGCATGGGGGGCGAAGGTCTTGCCCTCCTCGCTGCACATGCGGTGATCCCCAAGAACCGCTCGATCAAGTCCCTTCGCAATCGCCCCTTCCCCATGCCCGGGGGTGGGCACGTATTGATCACGTACTCACCGTCGATTCTCGACGTGGACTACGCGATGTTCGTGGACCTGCAAACGGACGTGGTGGCCGCGTGCCGCTTCGTCAACACGGGCGACTTCCTGCCCACCGTGGGCAAGTACCGCTACGTCAACGACTTCACCGAAGCCGTCGCGTGGATCAACGCCCAGAAGCATCCTGTCGTGGTGGCACTCGACACCGAGACCTTGGGCCTCGACCCCTATGCCTTGGGGGCGTACATCGAGTCCATTCAGATCACGTACAAGAAGGGCGCGGCGGATGTCGTGCGCTTCCGCAGCACCCGTGCGTGCGAGAAGGTGAACGACACCATAGGCGACGGTCTTGCGGGGCTGTGGCACCAGATTCAATGGTTGCTCACCTCCCCCAAGGTCAAGCTGCGCGGGGCCAACCTCAAGTACGACCTCAACTGGATTGCGAAGCACTGGGGCATCACCGAGTGCACCAACTACAACTTCGACACCACCATCGTCGGCAGCATCCTCGATGAGAACCGTTCGAACTCGCTCACGGTGCACGCCAAGCTGTTCAGCGACATCGGTGGGTACGACGATGCCTTCAATCAGAAGTACGACAAAGGGCGCATGGACCTTGTGCCCGATGACGACTTCCTGACCTATTCGGGCGGCGACACCGACGCCTGCTACCAAGCCTCGGAGCGGATGAAGGACGAGCTACTGAAGGACAAGAAGCTCACCACCTTCTACACCAACATCCTGCACCCGGCAGCGCGGGCCTACGAGCGCGTGGAGCGCGTGGGTTGGTGCGTGGACGTGCCGTACTACCGCGAGTTGCGCGACGAGATAGAGACCGACATCGCTCGCCTGACGAGCGAAGCCAAGGAGGTGTTGGGCGGCAGACTGGTGGCCAAGCACACCAAGAAGGACGGCACGCTCAACCTCGGCAAGGCGGCGCTGCTGATCGACTTCATGTTCAGCCCCAACTACCTCGGGTTGAAGCCGAAGATGTTCACCGAGAAGGACAAGTCACCGTCCACCTCGATGGAACACCTCATGATGTTCAAGGATCACCCGAAGGCGGCGCCACTGGTGTCGATCCTGAGCGAGTACACCTCAGCTACCAAGACGCTCGGCACCTACGTCACGGGCTTCCTGTCGCACCTGCGTGAGGACGGCAGGTGGCATCCCAACTACTTCCTCTTCTCGGGCATGGACGAGGTGGAGACCGAAGGCGGCGCAGTGACCGGTCGCCTGTCGGTCAAAGACCCCGCAATCCAGACCATCCCGAAGCACACCAAGTGGGCCAAGCGGTTGCGGCGCGCGGTGATCGCGCCCCCCGGCTACATCATCCTCTCCAACGACTACTCGCAAGGCGAACTGAAGATCGCGGCGTGCCTCGCCAACGAAGAGACGATGATCGCTGCGTACATGCACGGCATCGACCTGCACGCGGTGACGGCGGCACGACTCGCCGGGTATGACTTCGATGACTTCCTCGCACTGGCCGAGACCGACCCCCACCTGTTCGAAGAGATTCGCTACCTCGGCAAGGCGGGCAACTTCGGCCTGATCTATGGCATGGGGGCCAACGGCTTCATGAACTACGCCATCAGCAACTACGGTGTGGCCATGACCTTGGAGGAGGCCGAGGAGAACCGTGATGCCTTCTTCGATCTGTACCCGGGCCTGATCCCGTGGCACAAGGAGTACAAGTACCGGGCGCGGAAGTTCGGCATGGTGCGCTCCCCGCTCGGGCGCATTCGTCACCTGCCCATGATCCGCAGCCGGGAAGAGGCGGTGGTGGCCAAGGAACTGCGGCGGTCGATCAACTCCCCGGTGCAGGCCACCCTGTCCGACATGGCGCTGTGGGCCACGGGCCTGATGGTGCAGCAGAAGACCTTCGATATTGCCCCGGTGTTCGGCATGGTGCATGATCAACTCCTGTCCTACGTGCCCGAAGACAACTGGGAGCAGATCGCCACGGAGCGCAAGGAATTGATGGAAAACCTGCCCTTCCATGAGGTGGGTTGGGCGCCGCAGCTTCGCTTCACCGTGGACACCGAGATTGGCCCCAACCTCGGGGCGCTGAAGAAGCACAAGGCTTTGTGTGGCTGATTTGCAGATGTCTGCACGGTAGTCCGGTGCGCCACACTAGGCTATCCTTACCCCGTCCGTGACCGAGGCTGATCGAGGAGTATCCATGCCTGTCCGCAAGAACCGCTCAAGCATCAGCTTCGCCCGACGCAAGATCGCGTCCGACACCCAAGTGGTGATCCAACACACCTTGGAGTTGGAGGACGAGTTCAGTTCGATCTACGAAATCACCAAGACCAACGCGGCGCTGATGCCGCCGTTCAACCCGTTGGTGCTGAAGCGTCTGTGCACGCGCAACAACATCCTGATGCAGTGCGTCCATGCCATGGAGACCAACGTCGATGGCACGGGCTACGAGATTGCCGACGAGGATCAGGACAAGGAGGACAAGCTACCGCAGCCCCATCCGGCCTTGGAGGGCGCCCCGGTGGACTTCAATACCATTGCCGACCCGACGGTACGTGCGGCGGCGGCAGCGGCCCTAGTTCAAGCCAACAAGGTCAAGGTGACCAAGGAAGTCGGCCCCGGCGTGGTGGCCGCAGCCGCAGCGGCAGCGAAGGTCATGACCCGCCATGCCACCTTGGGCGTGGACCCGCCGTCCGAGTTCCCGCTGCAACCGCAGGAACCCATGGCAGTGGACCCTACCACGGGCGAGCCTGACCCCAACGCCGAGACGCCTGCCGACCTCGCCGAGAAGGCGATGCTCAAGGCGTTCTTCAAGGAGCCGTTCCCCAACGAGTCCTTCGTGTCGCAGCGGCGCAAGCTGCGCGCGGACATCGAGATGACCGGCAACGGCTACCTTGAGGTGATCCGCAACCTAGAAGGCAAGATCGTCTTCCTGCGCCACCTCGATGCCTCCACCATGCGCTTGGTGAAGCTCGACAACCCGGTGATGGTGGAGAAGATCATCGAGCGCAACGGCGTGCCCTTCAAGGCCAACATCTGGGTGCGCGAGCGGCGCTACGTGCAGCGCGTGGGCACGAACTACATCTACTACAAGGAGTTCGGCAGCGAGCGTCGCCTGAGCCGCGAGGATGGCGGTTGGCTCGATGCGCCGGGGCAGACCGGCTTCCCTCTGCCCAACCCGGGCGCTCCCCATGGGCAGGCCAAGGACAGCACGCCCCTGCTCACGCTGAAGGGTGATCTGGAACGGCAGCGGCAGATGGACAACGGCGTGGCCCCCGGGCCTGCCAGTGCCACGGGCGCAGAGCGGCCCGCCAACCTGACCAACGCCGATGGGACGCAGAAGGTGAACCTCGCGTCGGAGGTGTTGCACTTCATCTGCGACAAGGATGCCACCACACCTTACGGGATACCGCGATGGATCAACAACCTCCCCGCTGTCCTTGGGTCACGGAAGGCCGAGGAGTTCAATCTGGACTTCTTCGATGCCGGTGGCCTGCCCCCGGCCATCATCTTCATTCAAGGTGGTGCACTGGCCGAGAGTGTCAAGAATCAACTCCTCGCGTATCTGGGGGGCGATCTGAAGGACAAGCATCGCGCAGCCGTCGTTGAGGCGCAGTCCTCGTCCGGTTCGCTCGACAGCGCAGGGCAGGTGAAGGTGACCGTGGAACGCTTCGGCGACAACCGCGCCAACGGCACTGACTCGATGTTCCAAGTGTTCGATGAGAAGTGCGAGAACCATGTGCGGGGCGCCTTCCGCCTCCCGTCCATCTTCCTCGGCAAGTCGGACGACTACAACTTCGCCACGGCTCTCACTGCGGTGATGGTGACCGAGGCCCAAGTCTTCGCCCCTGAACGAAAGGAGTTTGATGAAAAGATCAACCACACCATCGTCCGTGCCCTCGGGGCAAAGCGGTACATCCTGAAGTCACTGCCTTCGACTCTGAAGAACGTGGACCTGCAACTGAAGTCGCTTGAGATGGTGGCTGACAAGATCAAGCCCGAAGACCTCATCGACACGATCAACCAGATCACAGGTCTCAGCCTTACCTACGATCCAGAGGCGGCGGCGCAAGCTCAACAGCAAGCCTTGGCTGAGGCGCAAGCCGGTAAGCCATTCGGAGGAGGTGATCCCAACGCGCAGGGAAGCGATCCGACGAAGAACCCCTTCTCTGCCGGTCTAGGCACTCCATCGTCGGGGGGCACGGGCAGCAGCGCGATGTCGTCAGCCGTTACGAAGTCGGACCTCACGTCCAACGACATCGTGCTGCTCGCCGGTCAATGGGCCAATGCGGTTGGCCTGAGCGATGGTCCGCGCATGGACAAGGAACTGCGGCGTGCCATCGTGCAGAAGGTGGAGACGTTGCCCAAGGAGCAGCGCAAGCTGTTCGATGCGGTGTTGGCCAACAGCACGTTCGCGCGTTCGTCGTTCGATGCTGAAGGTCTCGCTGAACTCGCGGGGTGCTGCGTTGGGCTGATGGATCACTCGCACTGATGAGCGTCAAACTTGAGGCGTTCCTGTCACTGGAAGCCTCGCTCTCTTCCCGCATCACAGCGGCATGGGGCAAGGTGTCGGAAGACATCTTGCCCTCTGTCTATTTGCGCCTGAAGGGCAACGATGTCCTCGGGGCCACGCGCATGGTGGACAACCTCGACTTGGCGCCCGTCATCCGGCACACCCGGGACTATGTGCGCTACGTGTCGCTCGCCTCGATGGTGTACGGAGCGTCGCGCCTGAGCGGCAAGGCCGAGGACGCCAAGATATTGCAGAGCAAGCGACTGCTGTCCGTCGCCGCGCGCACCACGGCAAGCTTCGCCAACGCCATCGTCAACACGGTGGGCGATCAGGTGCGGGCCAAGCTGTACACCCTGATCCGCGAGTACGACCTGTCGCAGCCGAGTACGAACTTCGCGCAGTCCGAAGGCAACGTGCTGTTCAAGGCCGAGGACACCACGCTGCTCAAGCCCTACGTGGAGTTCAAGAACCCGGTGAACAACGAGGCGCAGCGCATGATCCAGATGATCAGCGCCCTGCACACCACGCGCCTCGCGGCCTTCGGCTTCACCGAGGAGGCGTCGCTGCTCGACGTGACCGAGTACGCCATCAACGAACAACTCGACAACCGCATCTGTCCGGTGTGCGAGGAGATGCACGGCAAGACGTTCCAAGTGAGCGATGCGCGCAGCTTGCTGTTGCGCTCCCTCAGCACCGACAACCCCGAGGAACTGAAGACGCTGCAACCATGGCCGTCGCAGAGCAAGGCGAGCGTCGAAGCCCTGCGCGAGATGTCCACCCGTGACATCGTGGACCGTGGGTGGCACATCCCGCCCTACCACCCCTACTGCCGTGGCCAACTGGTGCGTGTGGGTGAGGTGCCCGACATCCGGCGCACGCCAAGCTACCAAGCCGCCTTCCCCGAGAATGTGACCGGCGACTTCTCCCCGTCCGAAGTGGATGTGGAGACCTTCAAGACCTTGGGCATCGAGGCCACCGAGGAAGAGGTGCGGACGTGGGTCAAGGAGGCCGGGGTGCACCCGGCTGAGGTGCTGTCGCTGATCACCGGCCTGCCGCCGCAGGAGATGGCGGACGTTGCGTACAACCCGGTGGCGGGCACGGCCTCCTCCGATGCGTATGGCCTGAAGATGTCGTTGGCCGTCAACCGCACCGAGGCGGAACGCCTGCGGGCCAGTGTCGATTACACCGGCAGGAAGGCGGGGCGCCTGCAAACGGCCCTCGACTTCGTGTTCACCAACTACCGCAAGTCGATGCTGATCCGCGCCCTGCGGGCACGTCGGGGTCGATGGGTGGATGTGCTGACGGAGTGGTTGGCGGCAGCGGCCCTGATGGGCATCACCGAGGTGGATGTGGCAGCGGGCGTTGACGACGAGATAGCGGCGTTCCTGCGGGAGCAGGGCTACGACGTGACTGAACTGGTGGACCCTGATTGATCGGTGGCAAGGGCCACGCTACCATGACCGCCATGGGTGACGATTTGCAGACATCTGCACGGCTCTGGGACAACCCCTACGTCAAGGGGTTGGTGTGGTTCTTCGGGATCGCGGTGGGCTTGGTGACCTCGGCGTTCGGCGCCGTCGAAGCCTTCGACCGCAAGTACGCGAAGAACGACGCGGTGGAGCAGGTGAAGGGTGAGGTGGTGGCGCAGGCCAAGAAGCAGGACGACGCCCAGAAGGCGTTGCTGCTTCAGATCGAGTACCAAGCGGACCAGAATCGCAAGCGCACCTTGGAAGACCAGTTGTTCCGCATCGACATGACCCCCGAGAAGGCGAAGACGCAGACGGATCGCGCGCTCGGGGCCAAGTACAAGCAGGAATTGAACGACCTGAACGACCGGTGGAATCGAGCCGGTAAGCCCCTGAAGTAACTCGCGGTTCCCAAGTTGAGGAGACGAAGATGACCAAGTTCGCGCAAGTCCTGAAGTACAACCCCAACCATGGCAAGGATGGTCGCTTCGCTTCCGGTATGCCCGCAGGCACCGAGGGCAAGAACGCGCAGCCCCCGGTCCAAGGCCCGCGCTCCGGCGAGAGCCAAGGCACCTCGGCCAATCGTGGCGGCGACCCGCGCACCGACCCGGTGAAGATGGCTCCGGCCCCGGCCACGTCGGTCAGCGGGCAGGACGCAGGCGGTACGCGCAGCGGTGAGAACAAGGCCATCCCGGCAGGTGGCCCGAAGCCCGGTGGCTCGGTCTCCGGCCCGCGCAGCGGCGAGAACGCGGGCACGCCCGCCGTCTCCCAACAGAACGACGCCCTGACCTCCGCAGCCGCCATCACGGGGCAGGACGCCGGGGGCACCCGTTCGGGCGAGAACAAGGGCACGCCCTCGGGCGGCGACGTGGGCGCCATCGGTGATGCCGGTGGCCCGCGCTCGGGCGAGAACAAGGCCACGGACGGCGACAACGCCTCGGGCAGCACGGGCCTCACGTCGGGCACGCAGGGCCACTCCGCGTCCACGCAGACCGCGCAGGGCACCCAAGCCCCGGCGGCGCTCTACGCCAACGACATCAAGCGCGGCACGCGCATCAAGCTCCGCAACGGGTGGGAAGCCCGCATGGAGGACAACAAGAAGGGCAACATCCGCCTCGCCACCGTCTACGGCACCTACACCGAGATGGGTTCGGTCTACACCCACGACATCACGCACGCCAAGATGGGCGACAAGTGGCAGAAGGTGCAGATGTCGCCCGCGCAGGAGAAGAACGCGAAGAAGCTTCGCGCCATGGGTTGGTAAGGGGGCGCGACCATGAACTACTTCTTCCGCCTCCGCAAGTACAACCACAACCACGGGCCGGATGGTCGCTTCACGACGAGCAACGGCGGCGCTGCCGCTGCTGCCGACTTCGAAGGCCCGGTCGCTGCCAACCCGGCAGCGGAACACGCTCGATCTACCGGGGACACCCACGATGGCCTCGGCTTCAACACGGCCCCGCCGAAGATGGGTCCGCGCAATGGCATGTCCACGGAAGGGCAGCTTGCCGCCGCGCAACCCAAGCCCGCCACTGACCCGCGTGGCATGTACCGCGAGTTCAAGGACCGGCGGGACATCATCGACGGGTACCGTACCCACAAGCTGCGCTTCGTGGCCGAGAAGGAGATGTCGGTCGATGCCTTCCGCAACACCATGGGCACGGCGACCCCGGGCGGGTACAACGCCTTCAACACCAACCGCGTCGCCAACTTCCTCGCCAAGTGGAACGACGAAATCAAGGTGTCCCCGGGGCGTGAGATGTCGCCCGTGGTCTACGTGCATGGGCCGGAGCGGGCGCTGAAGGAAATCGCCAAGCTCGCCAAGCGCAGCACGCGCGCCGATGAAATCGACATGGTGAAGCCGGGGGAACGCTTCCTCACGCAAGAGGACGTGGACAAGTACCATGGCGGCGGGCCGAAGGCTCTCGTCCCCTCGGGGCGCCAGTGGAAGGGTTCCGTGCTGCGACTCTGGTGGGACTGACCATGGACCTCAAGCTTGCGTCGGAAGACCAACAGATGGTGTGGGCCGAGGTCTACGCGCCCAACATCCCCGATGCTGACGGCGACATCATGACCGAGACGGCCATCGAGCAGATGGCCTACAAGTTCATGCGCGAGCGCAAGACGGATCGCATCGACCTTCAGCACAACAACAAGCTCGTCAACGCCTACATCATCGAGTCCTTCATCGCCCGCAAGGGCGACCCCGACTTCATCAAGGGGTCATGGGTGGTGGGGATGCACATCCCCGATAAGGGCGTGTGGTCGATGATCAAGAAGGGCGAAATCAACGGCTACTCGATGGAAGCCCTCGTCACCCGGGAGAAGGCCACCATGACGGTGGAACTACCCCCGGTGATCAGCGGGCTTGTGGCCAAGGCCGACGATGGCCATGACCATGAGTTCTTCGTCTCCTACGACGACAACGGCCAGTTCCTCGGCGGGCGCACCTCATCCGCTGCCGATGGCCACAGCCATGTGATCAAGCGCGGCACGGTGACCGAATCTTCCCTCGGCCACAACCATCGCTTCAGCTACGTGGAGAAGGTGCTGTGGGAAGAGGCCACGTCATGATCGGTGGCGTGCCCATGTGCATGGGTTGCAGACATCTGCAAAGGGGTACCTTCAACTGCGCGGCGTTCCCTCACGGCATCCCCCTCACCATCCTGATGAACTCGTTCGATCACAGGTTCCCCGCTGCGGGCGATAATGGGGTCCGTTACGAACCCCAACCCGGTGGGAAGACCTATGGACTGGCAGTCCGTCCTCAAGTACAACCCGAATCATGATCCGAAGGATGGGCGCTTCACCTTCGCGGGCCATGGCGGTGCTGCCCTAGACTCCCCGTTCGAACGCGCCTTCCGGCGTGTCTCCGAAGCGGAACTGCGCCAAGCAGTGGACCGCTACGAGAGCGAGCAAGACCTGCGCGGCCTCGTCGCCGACAAGTACCAAGGCAAGTCGGCCTACGCCATCGTCAAGGCGTTGCAGGAAGCTCACCCGCATCTCACCTTCCGCAACATGGAGTGGATGCACCCCTTCGCCCTGCGCGAAGTGGCCACGCAGATCGACCGCATGGCCAACAGCCATCCCGACGCCTTCGCGGCGCTCGACACCATCGGGATGCAGGAGACTGCCGACAGTGTGTTCGCGGCCACCGGCAACCACGCCGGGGCATGGGCGGCGATGGAACACGGGCACATGCGCTTCAACCCGCGCTACTTCGACATGGGCAGCAACCTCATCACCGATGGGCGCCATCGTGACGACCTGCTGACCACCCCGGTGACCCGGGCCGGATCGCTGCTGATGGAGTTGCGGGAAGCGGAGGAGGCGGGCTACCACCCCCTCGGCAACGACACCGTGGGCAGCATCTTCGTGCATGAGTTCGGCCACCACGTGCAGGCGTTCGAACAGGGCGAACTCGACTACCTCGGCAAGCGCACCAAGCGCAATGGCAAGCTGCTCACCCAACGCCTGCGGCAGGAGGTGGACAGCGAGACCGCTATCTCCACCTACGCGGCGGTCAACGACCGGGAGTGGTTCGCCGAAGCCTTCGCGGCCACCTACAGCCACGACAAGCCGAAGGAAATCCGCGAGAGCGGTCGCACCTCGATCAAGTCCATCAAGGGCATCTTCGACCACTACTTCAACGAGTACGACACCTTCGCTCGCGGCCAACCGCGCACCAAGAAGGAAGACCTCGCACAGGCCGACCTCGACCGTGGCGGACGCCTGCCTGCTGCCCAAGGCCCGAAGCGCAAGCGTCGCCATGGCTTCAAGCGCATGTTCCAGTACGGGGAGGGCTTGGTGACGGCCATCACCAAGATGAACCCCAACCACGACCCGAAGACCGGGCGCTTCACCGAGAAGGCCACTGCCTTCATGCAGGAGTGGATCGAAGGCTCGCAAGCGCACCCCTTCGATGATCGGCAACGCCTGCGTCGCAACGTGGGCATCGACATGTCGCCATGGCAGGGCATGGATCAGGTGCACCTGTCCTCGATCATCAGCTACGGCAGCAAGGGCAAGGGCGAAGCCTCCGAGTTGATGCGCGAGATTACCCAGATGGCGGACGAGCATGGCGTGGCCATCGACTTGAACGCCAAGCCCATCCCCGACGCCGGGGCCAAGGGCAAGGGACTCACCAAGGCCCAGTTGGTGGCGTGGTACAAGCGGCACGGCTTCAAGCAGTCCCCGGGCTATGGCGACCCGTCGTACCTGACGCGCTTCCCCACGGCCAAGAAGTACGACGAGATGCAGCCGCGCGACGAGTGGGGCCGGTGGACCACCAACGCGGCCAACCCGTGGTCGCACCCCACGCGCCACGACCTCATGTACATGAAGGGGTCCAGTCCCAAGTACGCCGAGTTCCAAGGCCCGCCCAAGGAAGGCGACCGCAACCGCAACCCGCAGTGGGAGAAGGTGCCCCGGTGGTACCTGCCCAAGGACCACCCTGCGTACAGCGATGCCTTCCCCCCGCCTGCACCCATCGTGGACAAGGCGGGCATCGGCCCCGGCTTCAAAGAGGAGCGGCAGAACGCGGACGGCTCATGGAACGTGCCCCAACCCGGCGAATCGTTCCTCGTCTATCGCATCGACAGCGGCAAGCACAACAGCCTCCAAGGCGTGAACGCAGGCAATGCCGATGGCGTGGTGGGCTTCTATGACGACATGAACGACTTCGAACAGCCGGAGCGCGGCTACACGCTCGGCAGTCACGTGTCGCTGTACAAGGTGACCTTGGGCAAGCACTTCGGCGAGTACGAGACCATCCGCGACCGCAGCACCTATGGCTCCCCCGTGGTGGGGCGCAGTGCAGGTGACGAGAAGGACTTCCCCTCGGTGTGGTACTCGTTCCCGGCGCGGGACGACAGCCACACGTCAGAGCGCGTGGCATCGGTGCCGATGACCACCTTCCCCCGGCACGGGTTCAGCCCCGAGGCCATCCGGCGGGCGTTCAAGGAGCATCTGGATCGCATTCGATTGCAGACATCTGCAACGACTTCCGACCAAGCGCGAACCCAGAAGCATCAATTCTCGACCATCCTCAAGTTCAACCCGTTCCATGACGCACGTGGCAGGTTCACGACCGCCCAGAACGCGAAGCAGCAAGAGGGGCACGACGAACTGCCGACCGTGGAAGCGATGAACCGGGCGATGCAGCTTGTCGGCATGGAGCAGTTCGAACGTGCCGTCTTCGATCATCTGGAATCGCTCGGACGCAGAGCAGAGGGAACGGATCAAGCCTATGAAATCGAACGGGTGGCTCGACGCATCATTGCTGAGAACCGTGGCAAGGTCACGAAGTGCGACTTCACCATGCCGCTGCAATACTTCATCGAGATTGGCGATGCGTACCGTGCCTTCAAGTTCGATGAGAGCAAGCACCCACGCGAGCCTGCGGGCACGCCGAAGGGGGGCCAGTTCGCTCAATGGCGGCAGGGCACCGGCATGTACTTCGATGACAAGGTGTGGCGCTATGGTGGCGATCACAGCGAGGTGCCGGAGCCGGTAGCTGCACGCCTCAAGGGCATGGCCATCCCGCCTGCCTCGATCAACGTGCACCTCAACCCCGACCCCACGGAGCCGTTGCAGGCCACGTGGACTGCGCGCAATGGCAAGTTGCAGTACCGCTACAGCGCCGAGGCCATGGGCAGCAACGCAGCGGAGAAGTTCTCGCGCCTGAAGGACTTCAACGGGGCCATGCCGTTGCTGCGGCGGCGCTCGCACGACGACATGCTGAGTGGGAAGACGCAAGCGGAGCGGGACACGGCGGCAGTAGTGCGCCTGATGTCGAAGACGGGCTTCCGCGTTGGCGGCGAGAACGAGTTCGAAACGAAGAAGGGCAAAGCCTACGGCGCGTCCACGCTGTTGGATCGGCACGTGGTGGTGTCGGGCACTAAGCTCACCTTCAACTTCCCCGGCAAGCACGCGGTGATGCAGAGCCATGAGTTGAACGACATGCTGCTCGCGCAGTACATTCGCAACCGCAAGCGACACACCACCAAGGACGAGCGGCTGTTCGCCACCAACGAGGGGCGCGTCAACAAGTACCTGAAGGATGTGACGGGCCAACCGTTCTCGGCCAAGGACTTTCGCACGTGGCATGGCACGTACACTGCGCTCAAGGTGCTGAAGGAGATTGGCGAGCCTGCCACCGAGGCCGAGTACCGCAAGGCCCGGGTGCACGTGGGCGACGTGGTGTCCAAGCACTTGGGCAACACGCGCATGGTGGCTCTCGGCAGCTACATCGACCCCACGGTGTGGGGGCGGTGGGCGGGCAAGGAGAAGACCAAGAGGAAGAAGCATGACGACTGACACGCTGATGGACGACTTCTTCGCTTCGGTCTCCTTCGACAAGACGCAGCCGTGGCAGGACACGCCTGCGACCTTCGTGGACGACGAAGAGGGTGTGCAGATGTCTGCAATCCTCAAGTTCAACCCCAACCACGAACCCGCAGGCTCGCCCAAGGGCGGGCAGTTCGCCCATGCCTACGATCAGACCCGGGCCGATTTCGCCGGGGAGAACGCTGCCGAGTACCGTGCCCTGCTCGATGAGTACCTGAGCCACGACAAGGCACCTCCTGAGTTGCAGGATCGGGTGGATGCCGCCATGCGGCAGAAGCGTGCCCTCAACAACGAGTGGACGCGGCAAACGTCGGAAGCCCTCTCCTTGGGCGACATTGACGAGAAGACGGCCAAGGCGCGCGGCTTCTATGGCAACAACGGATCGAGTCCGTATGAGCCGTTGCCGCCCAAGCTGTACCACGTGACCACTGCGGCCACCGACGTGGCCAAGCATGGCCTCAAGACCCGCGACGAGCTAAGTCAGACCTCTGGGGTGGGCTTGGGCGGCGGCACATCGGACACCATCAGCTTCGCCGTGGACAAGAAGGTGGCCGAGGACATCCACAGTGCGATGCTGCTCGCCCGCGACTACATGGCGGGGGACATCACCACAGAGCAGATGGTGGAGACGGCACGCAAGGACGGCTTCCTTGAGAAGATGGCGCTGTACTACGGCAGCGGAGCGGGCAACTACCCGGGAACGGATGTGCCCTTCGGCGCTTACGAAGCTCTGCACAGCAAGGTCATCGAGTTGTATGGCGCAGGCTTCACCAACGAGATGTTGGAGTGGAAGCGCACCAACAACACCAGTGCGAGCGAGCGCAAGAACCTTGAGGGCATGAAGGTCACGCACACGCTGAAGGATCGCAACCTCGCGGTGGTGGAGCGGGATGCCACGCCCGAGGAAGCACAGCGTCGGCGTGAGGAGTTCCTGAAGAAGTGGCTCGCGGCGCGCGAAGCGGTGACCAAGCAACTCGACCCGCTGTTCTTCAGTTCCAACCTCATTGCACTGGGGCAGACCAAGCGCGAAGAGATTCAGTTGATGGAGTTCGCTCCGCGCAGCAAGAAGGCCATGGGCTATCAGGTGAGCGCACTGTCCGAGTGGCGCACGCACACGGGCAAGGCGGTGAAGCGCGTGAAGGTGAAGAAGTTCAACCCCAACCACGACGAGAGGGGCAGGTTCACCACCAGTGAAAACGCTGTGGCGGACGCCCCCGATGAGTTCGCCTACCTGAAGGACAAGAACCGTTCGCCCATCGAGGGCATGTCGCCGCACATGAACGCCATCTCGACGTTGGCCATCGTGTCGCGGCTTGGCAACGTGAGCGAAGACGAGCCGGTGAAGAGCCTGCTCGGCAAGATCATCGAGGCGGTGGACGGCAATGCCCCGCGTCTCGACTTCGTGCACCGCTACGGCAAGCCCATGGAGGTGAACGGCAGCGACGACATCCGCACGCCCCACCGCTGCTACAACAACAGCGTGGACGTGATCGTGGAGTCGATGCTGAAGCCCGACAGCCCTCGCGTAGACTACGTGGAGGGCATCGTCACGGAGCATGGCATCCCCCTTGCCCACGCATGGAACCGTGAGGGTTCGCGCATGGTGGACCACACGGTGCCCGACCCATGGAATCATCAGTACATGGGCTTGGTGGTGCCCCGGCGGGTAATGATGGACGTGATGACCGCCTCTTCCTTCGGTAGGACCAAGGGCGAGGGCGTCATCGGGGCAATCATGCACATGAAGGACAAGAAGCGGCGCGACCGCTACCTGCGGCTGATCATGGAGGCGAACCAATGAACCCTGAACTGCGTGCGTACCTGCGCGTCGCGGCGCCCAACATGCCACCCGAGGTGGCGTGGCCACTGGTGGGCGAGTGTCGCGGCATCGAGAGCATGGAGGCGGTGCCCGAGTCCATGAAGCGGCTGATCAACGGCTACCTGCCCGAGGCGCAGCGCATCCCCATGGGCACGCAGAAGGCCGAAGGGTGGAACGAGCAAGCGCACCCGAGGGAGCCGAAGGGCACGCAGATCGGCGGGCAGTTCACTGCGGCGCCCGGTGGCCCTGCCACCATGGACGACTTCAGCAAGATGGACATCATGGAGCGCAACCCGGCCTTCAACAAGCTGACCCGCGAGCATCGGGACGGCTTGGCTGACCCGCGCAACACGGTGCCCGCGCGCATGAACGAACTGCTCGGCCCCGACAAGCCCTTCACCACGTTGGACGACTACGTGAAGGGCTACGCGCACATCCTGCCGCCCGACAACCAACAGGCGATCAAGGAACTGGTGGGCGCAGCGCACGTGGATGCGCTCGCCGCAGGCATGTCGGCAGAGGACGCAGGCCACTTGCAACACGCACTGGCCCGCATGGTGATCGCGCAGGACTACGAGGCCGCATCGCGCACGCTCGGTGACCACGGCAGCTTCCACCTGCGGCAGGACGCCCTGATGGCCAAGGAAATCCTCGGTGTGCTGCCCATGAACGTGAACACCCCGGGCAACCGCCTGCTGATGAGCGTGGTCGCGGCGACGCACGACATGGGCTACCTCACGCCCCCGGCGCGCAACTTCCTCGACAACGATCACCCCCGGTGGTCGCAGCAATACTTCAACGAACACCTTGCCCCGACGTTGGAGAAGAGCATGGGCAAGGACTGGGTGACGCTCGCATCGAACATGATCGGCGCCCACGACTCGCCCGCTGTGGACTGGGAGCGCAGGCCCGAGATTTCCGCCTTCAGCACGGCGGACAACTTCGCCCTGTTCCACAAGGAGAAGATGCCGCCCATGCTGCGCCACGTCCCGGGCAACATCGAGGTGTTGGTCAAGCTCGGCGCGGGCAAGATCGACGTGGGCAGCGCCAAGGAACTGATGCGGGCCAACATCGACAAGGCCGACCACCTCACACCGCAACTGAAGGCCGCGTACAGCAGCGCGGTGTCCGAGGTGTCGGGCGTGCTGCCCAAGTTCACGCTCGGCATGGTGGGGTCGCAGTACAAGGGTGTGTCGTGGAACGAGAAGGAAGGCGCGGTCGAAGTGACCATGGAGCGCGGCAAGGCCAACGAGGGCTTGGCCAAGGTTCTCGATCTGGGGCAGCGCCAGTACAAGAAGCTGACCGAGACCTACCACACCACGCCCGACGAACTGATCAACACCGGCACCACCAAGTTCCTCGATCCGATAACCAAGCGCGTGCGCCTCATCGCCAAGCTGATCACCCGCAAGGGCGACCTGCTCATGGTGCTGAAGCGCAACTTGTTCGGATGATTTTGCAGATGTCTGCACGTTGTCAGGTGCGGGCCACGTTGCTACAGTGGCCCCACTGCTGAGGAAATCCATGGCCCGCGTCAAGTTGGAAGTGAACAAGTTGGAGAACGGCACCGCTGAGTTCATCAGTCTGGTGACGCGCGGCGCCAATCGCCTCCCCTTCAAGATCGTCAAGCAACATCCCCAACAGGAGTCCGACATGATCAACCTCGGCGGCAAGCTCGACCTGAGCGACATCCGCAACGTCCTCAAGGCCGATGGCGACACGCCGCGTCAATCGCGTGGTCAGGTCATCGTCGCCAAGGACGCCGAAGTGAAGCCCGCCGACCCGGCGCCCGTGCTGCTCGCGGGCATCGTCGTGGAGAAGGGCGACCTCACCGACGAAGACAAGGCGGAACTTGCCGCCATCGGCGTGACCACCGACAACGCCATCGAGAACGATGACGAGACCGTGCTGTTCGCCCAAGGCGACACGGAGCCGGGGGATGCCGTCGTGGTCAAGATGAACGACGGGATGCTCGCACTGGTGACCGGCCTCGACGCCGAGACCATCGTCAAGGGCACGCCGTTCGAATCGCTGTACGAGGAGATGGGCTTCCTGCCGTCGCGCACGGAAGCTCTCGACGGCGCGGAAGTGGCGCTCAAGTCCGACGCCGACCCGATGCAGACGGCGGTGGAGGCCACGCGCCTGACCGGCTACGTGGACCGCCTGACCAAGGCTCTGCCCGAGGTGGCGTTCAAGGCCGAAGCCATCGTGGCCAAGGCGTGCAAGAAGCGCAAGATGGCCGCGCAGGCGGCGCTCGACGCTGCGGCAGTGGCCAAGGCCGAGGCCGAAGCCCCGGTGGACTGCCCGATGTGCGAGACCAAGGGGTGCAAGGCGTGCGGTGGTGAAGGCAAGGTGCTGAAGGCCGACGCGAGCCGCATGGAACTGCTGCTGAAGGCGTTCCCGCCGAAGAAGCCCGCTGCCGCCGCCCCGGCGCCTGCCGCTGCTGCTCCGGCTGCGCCTGCTGCCGCTGCGGCCCCCGCCGCGCCCGCCGCTGCCGCCATGCCCCCGGCGGAAGAAGGCGACGATGGCAGCGAAGCGCCCGAGGGCGTGGACGAAGACGCATGGACCAAGATGACGCCCGACGAGAAGGCCACGGTGAACGCTGCGGCCCAAGGTTCGGCCCCGGCTGCGGCAGCGCCCGCCGCCGATGCCAACGCGGCGCCCTCGGTCCCGGCGGACCCGAATGCACCGGCCAAGGCGATGCCCGCCGCTGCTCCGGCGGCTGCGGCCCCGGCGGCTGCGCCGAAGAAGCCCTTCCCGGCGAAGAAGGACGACGCATCTCAGGAAGGTGACGCGGCTGTTACGATCCCGGCCATGGATGCGAACGTGCAGAAGATGCTCACCGAGATGGCCGCGAACATGGCGCTCATCACGAAGAGCGTTGGCGATCTGGCCACGGAAGTGGCGAGCGTCAAGGCGACGGCCCAAAAGGCCGAGACCACTGCCGCCGTCGTGGCCAACGGCACCATGATCGGCGGCGTCCCCGCCGACGACCGCCAACCGGCCACCCCGGTGAAGAAGCAAGAATCCCTCGGCATCATCGACACGGCCTTCCAGAAGGACGTGCGGGTACAGAAGTCTTACGCGCAGCGGCAAGCTGCGGCTTCCGCTGTGCGCCGGTAACAGCGCACTCCACTTCCCTGACAGGAGCAAAAGCACCATGGACAATCAAGCACTGCTTCAGAAGGCGGACATCGCGCTGTCCGACCTGACGAACAACGGTGGTCTTCTCAACCCCGAGATGACCGACACCTTCATCCGTACCCTGATCGACAGCCCGACGATCCTCAACGCGGCCCGCGTGGTCACGATGAACGCGCCGACGCGGAAGATCAACAAGATCGGCTTCGGCTCGCGGATCATGAACGCCGCCACTTCGGCGACGGCGCTCGCGTCCAACAAGCGCAGCAAGCCCGACCTGTCGCAGATCACCCTGACGACCAAGGAAGCCATCGCGGAAGTCTGGATTCCCTACGACGTGATGGAAGACAACATCGAGCGCGGCAGCATCAACGCCTCGATGGGCGAGTCCGGTGGTGGCCTGATGGAGACCATCACGCAACTCATCGCGGAACGTGCGGCGCTCGATCTGGAAGAACTGCTCCTGCTCGGCGACAGCACCTCCGGCGATGCGTACCTTGCCATGATGGACGGCTACCTGAAGCAGGCGACGGCCCACGTCGTCAACGCGGGTGGCGCGACCATCTCCAAGGACGTGCTGAAGGCGGGCGTGAAGGCGATGCCCGACAAGTACCTCCGCAACCGTGGTCGCCTGACCCACTTCGTTTCGGTGGACAACGACACCGAGTACCGTGACACGTATGCCAACCGGCAGACGGCGCTCGGCGACTCGATGCTCCAAGGCACCGGGCCGGTCTACGCATGGGGTTCGCAACTCCAAGGCGTGCCGCTGATGCCCGCCGCTCGCGGCCTGTTCTGCGACCCGATGAACCTGATCTTCGGCATCCAACGGAAGGTCACCATCGAGTTCGACAAGGACATCCGCTCGCGCGTCTACATCATCGTGCTGACCTGCCGGATCGCCAACGCCATCGAGGAAACCGATGCCGTGGTGACCTACAGCAACATCGGTTAAGCCGCCGCCGGAAGTTGACCCCTGTCTGGGTCCGTGTGAAACTGAAGCCCCTGCCTCGCGGTGGGGGCTTTTTTTCTTCCCAGACCGGAAACGAGGAGAACACGACATGGCAGTGACCAAATCGACAGCGCCCAAGGTGACGGTGGAGCCGGTGGAAGCCGCCGCCAAGCCGGAACCGACTCCCGACGTTCGCATCCGTCTCGTCAACGGGTGCAGCACCTACGTGACGCCGGAGCGGGAGGTCTTCTACTCGCGCGACAGCGAAGGCAACCCCAAGGTGTACGCCATCCCCCGCGACCAACTCGGTCGCTTCCTGTCCTACGCGGACGACTGGGGACGCCGCTTCTTCAAGCAGACCGATGCCGAGGTCACCGACGAGAAGCCCGACAACACCGCCAAGACGACGCAGGACCGTGGTGGTGTCCCGGCAGAGCAGCACGACGCTCTCGATCCCAACGACGATGACGAACTCGACACCGGGGCCATGCGGCTCAAGGATGCCAAGGGCGACGACGTGGGCGTGACGGTCTGAACGTGCAGACATCTGCACACTGAGGAGGGGGCATGGCTCTCAAGCTGATCATCGACACCGACGCCGTGATTACCCGCATGGCGTTGCAAGACATCGCTGAGGTCCGTGCCTCCGTAGATTCGGTGCTGAACGCGGCGCACGTGGTGTTGCAGGGGATGCTGCACACGGTCTTCGAACCCACGCCACGCACCGACCTGTTCTACACGCAGGAGGGGCTGTTCCCGAAGCCCATGGATGGCCTGCTCAAGCTGCGCCTGAACCAAGCCTTCGTGCATCTCGACGTGCCCTTGGTGGTCACCAAGAACGCCATCTCCCGGTCGCTGCTGCAAACGGAGCCGGAGGTGGTGTCGGCGGACGACTACTTCGTGGACACCACGCGCGGCATCGTGCACATCGAATCGACGCACCTCGGGGCATGGCTCAACGTCGGCTACACCGCAGGCTTCGACAGCACGCACAAGGCGCCGATCTGGTTGCAGGAAGCCGTGCTGTCCTACCTGCCGCACCTGATGATGCAGCCCTCGGGCGCGCAGGACTCGGCGGTGATGAACGCGGCCAATGAAGCGCAGAAGATGGCGTGGCACGTCACCGCCAAGATCGTGGAACCCTACCTTCGCAATCAGCCCTTCAGCTACGCCCCCTACGCCGCATGACTTCGCTTGTCATCGAGATTGACGCGGGCCAACTCCAACAGGTGTTGGACACCGTGCATCAAGCTCTCGATGTGGAAGAAGTGTTGGACATGGCGGCGAGCATCATCCTCAACAACACCCGGGCGCGCTACCTTGAGGAGAAGAACCCCGAGGGCAAGCACTGGCCTCCCTCCGAGGCAGCGATCAAGCGGCGACGCGGTGGCGGTACGGGCACCCTCTTCGACACCGGCACGCTGTGGCGCTCGATCCAACTCACCGACGACAACCCGGCGGGCGAGCGCACCATCAGGGCCGGGGCTGAGAACGAGAAGGGCGTGGAGTACGGCAAGTTCCACCAGTACGGCACCAAGTTCCTGCCGGTGCGCGAGTTCTTGGGCGTGGTGGAGAGCGACATCGAACTGTTCGAAGCCCGCGTGATGCAGCGCGTGGCTGAGGCACTGGGGTTGGCCTGATGGGCATGGCGACCTTCCACCTGCATGGGTGGACTGACACCTCGGGGACGTGGAACGAGTACGGCAACCGTGACGCCTACCACAGTACGACGACATGGCCTACCATCGTCAACAGTCTGAGGAGCATCGACAACTATGACGACCGCCGTGGCCTGTTGGGAAGACCTGATGACTCGCGTGATGCGAGTAACCGAGTTCGCGGAGAAAACCGTCAGCGTTCTCTCGGAGCAGGACTTAATTGCTGCCCTGAAAGGTGCCAAGTTCCCGATGGCGGGCGTGGTCTACGGTGGTATCGCGGCCAACTCGCTCGACCCTTCGCGTCAGGGCATGGCTGCGGACCTGACCTGCACGGTGTTGGTCATCATCGCCAACGACGCCATTGGTGGACTCGACCAAAAGAACGAAGCGGCCCGTCTCCTCGATGAGACGCGCAAGCAGATCAGGTTGCAGACCTCCCCCTCGTTCCACAAGTGGCGCTTCGTCAGCGAGCGCCCCGCCGGGACCATCGGCAACGCTGTCGTCTACCGGCAGCAGTGGGCCACGGCCATCATCCTCACGTCTTGAGCATGGACACCTTCGACCTCGATCTGGGCAGCGGCTACCAACTGCGGTGGTTCCAATGGTCGCCCGACCGCGACATCCCTTCGAACGCGGAACGCTATGCCGGAGTTCCTGATGTGCTGCGCGCGGGGGCTACCCTGTGGAAGCAGATCGACGGCGAGTGGCGCACCATCGGGGCCATGTGGTTCGATCTGCCCGAGACCCGGGCCATCCCGGGGGCACTCGCCGGGGCACGGTGGCAGGTGGAGTCGTGGGAGCCGTTGACGCTCTCCCCGTCGATCCTGTGCCGCGAGACGGGGGACCATGGCTTCATCCGCGAAGGCAAGTGGGTGCAAGCCTGAAGCGTTTGCAGACATCTGCACGCTAAGACGTTCGGAAGTTTTTGTTAGGTGGCACCCCCGTGTGCGACAGTGCACGTGCGGTCCCCTGACCCGACCACCTGACCAACACACAGGAGTTTCACCATGACCAAGGAAGTCGTTTCGTCCCAACTGATGAAGGGTGGTTCGGGCGCCGTTGACCAACTCCCCAAGATCGTCCGCGAACTCTCGGGCTACACCATCTCCTACGTCGCAGGCGCGGCGGCGGGTACCAAGATGGACATCGCGGCGATGCGGGCGGAAGACACGCTGCTCGCCGTCATCGTCGGTACGGATGCGGGCGGCGCGTGGGCGAACGACGTGGCCAACTGCACGATCCAGTCCACCAAGGCGTCGGGCACGATCACCATCTCGGGCAACCCGGTCGCGGACGAAACCGTGACGGTGGGTGGCGTGGTCTACACGTGGAAGGCGGCGGGCAACCTGACCGACCTCACCCACGTCAAGATCACGGCGGGCGACAACACCGCCATGGCCCTCGCGCTCGCCACGGCGATCAACGCCTACGAGAACCGCTACACCGGCTCGTACCAGAACACGCCGCTCGTCGTCGCTTCCGCGAATGCGGGCGTGGTCACGATCACGGCGGTGATGGACGGCGCGGGCAACGCCCCGGCGGTCACCAACTCCGCGAACATGGCGGTCACGAACAACAACACCGCCGACGTGTCGGCGACCGCCGTCTCGGTGGTCAACACCAACACGCTGACCGTCAACGGCACCGTGTTCACGGTCAAGACCACGCCGGATGTCAACGTCGTCACGGACGTGGCGGTGGGCGGCACCAACGATCTGATGGCGCAGTACATGGCCAACGCGATCAACAAGGCGCAGCGCGAGCGCGGCAACCTCGGGGTGCGGGCCGTGGCCATCACCAACGTGTGCCACATCTACCCGCTCGACGCGGCGCAGGGCAACATCTACCCGTTGGTGGAAGCCTCGACCAACGTGGCGGTCTCGGGTGCCACGCTCGCGGGCGGCACGGCGACCGGCGGCATCAAGTCGGTGACCAACCTCGCGTCGAAGTCCCTCGTCGTGCACTGGCTCAACAAGCAGTAATCCCTGACCCCACCCAAGCACAGGAGCTTTCATGTCCACCTTTGACGGCAACAACTTCTACTTCTCGGGGCAGGGTGTCGTTCTGATCGGCGCCCGGGATTCCTCGGGCAAGCCTGCGGGTCTGATTCCCGTGGGCAACGTCTCGGCGCTGAAGCTCGGCCTCGCGGCGACGACTCTGGAACACAAGGAGTCCCAAACCGGCAACCGCGCGACCGACCTGCGCCTGATCACGGAACTGAAGTCCTCGTTGCAGATGACCATCGAGAACTTCTCGTCCACCGGTCTCGCCAACGCCCTCACGGGTGGCGTCACCGAGGTCGCCGCAGGCAACGTCACCACCGGCAACGAAACGGCCAAGCTCTACCATGGCAAGGTCACGCCGCTGAAGAACATCAACGTGTCCTCGTTGGTGGTCAAGCGCAACGGCGGCACGCCGCAAACGCTCACCGCGTACACCAACGACAGCACGCCCTACGACTACAAGGTGAACGAGGCGGCAGGCTCGGTGATGATCAACGATGGCAGCGTCACCGCCCTCGCGTCCCTGACCACGGGCAACACCATCACGGCGCCGACAAGCGTCACGGTGGGCGCCACGACGGTCCTGACGTGGCTTGCCACGCCCCCGGCGTCGGTCCTCGCTGTCGGTGTCGGCGGCTACATCTCGATCACCGGTCTCGCGGGTGCGGATGCGGCGCTGCTCAACAGCAAGGCCCACCGGGTCACCGCCATCGACGCCACGGCCAAGACGGTCACCCTCGCCACCAACACGGCGGGCAAGACCATCACCATCGGCACCCCGGTGCTGTGCGTGGACGGCGACGTTCTCGACTTCGTGTACAACTACAGCGCGCAGAACCGCGTCGATGCCATGACGGCACTCGCTGCGGAGAAGTACATGCGCTTCGAAGGTCTGAACACGGCGGACGGCGGCAACCCGGTGATCGTGGAGGTGTTCCGCTTCATCGTGGACCCGCTGAAGGAACTGGCGCTCATCGGCGAAGGCATCGGCCCGTTCGTTCTGGACGGCAACGTGCTGTCGGACCCGCTGCAACCGACCGGTTCGAAGTTCTTCAAGGTCACGCAACTGCGGTAACGCCTGCGCGTCAGGTGCGCTAAGATGGGGGCGACCAAGGATGGTCGCCCTCTTCGTTTCAGCAGTCCCAAAGGAGTGACACATGGCAGTGATCATCAAAGACCTGTTGCCGCCGCCCCGCATCGTGGACGTGGGAGGCACGCAACTCGCCATTCGTGGCTTGCGCTTGGACGAGACCATCGCGCTGCTCACGAAGGAGAAGTACAAGTCGTCGCTCGCCACGTTCTTCAGCGGCGAGACCCTGAACTTCACGCTGTTGGTCGCGCAGGCACCGGACATGGTGGCCGAGGTCATCGGCATGGCGGCGGACGCTGTGGGGCAGGAGGAGGACATCAAGCTGCTGCCCGTGGGCACACAGGTGGAAGCGGTTACGGCAGTATGGGAACTGAGTGTTCCTTCGGTAAAAAAGTTATCCGAATCTCTGCAACGGGTGTCAGTCGGTCTAGCAGGGGTTCGGGCAGGAATGTCACAAGGGACGGGCAACCCCTGACGCTTGAGAACTACCTTCCCATACTGGTGGAGTCGTTGCTGCACAGCGGCCACCGCCTTGAGACACTGATGGGGATGACGTTCAAGCAGATGGTGCTGTTCTCCGAGTTGGCAACAGACCGAAGGAAGATGGAACTGGCAGCAGAGGCGAGTGCAATGAGGATCGCCTATCACGCCGACAAGAAGCAGTACGCGAAATTCCTTGACGAGCTAAACGAAGATGGCTGATTCGATCCTCAATATCGTCATCCGCGCCCGCGATGAGACGACAGCGGCGTTCGCGGTCATCCAACAGCAACTCAAGGGCATCGAGACCTCGCTGAAGGGTTTGGACGGCGCGAACGTCAAGGGCGCGGGCGACGAGTTCACCAAGCTCGGCAACAGCGTCAGTGGCGCCACCAACCAACTGAAGGGCTTCTCGACGGCATCGAAGTCCACTGCCATCGACATGGAGGCGTTGTACGGGGTCGTCCGCAAGGTGACAGGCATCTTCGCGGGCTTCTTCACGGTCTCCTTCGTCAAGAGCCTCGCGGATGGCGCAGCACGCACCGAGGTGTTGGGCACCGTGCTGACGCAGGTGGCGCAGAACGCCGGGATCACGGCGGAAGCCATCGACAAGGTGGACAAGGGCGTGCAGGCGTTGGGCATCACCGCCGAGTCCTCGCGCCAATCGCTGTCGCAGTTCATCCAATCGGGCCTCGACATCACCAAGGCGGTGACACTGGCCCGGGCGGCGCAGGATTTGGCGGTCATCTCAGGGCGCGACTCTTCGGAGACCTTCGCGCGCTTGATCACCAGTGTGCAGCAGATGAACACGGTGAGCCTGCGGTGGATGGGCATCATCGTGGACGTGGAGCAGGCCACGCAACGCTACGCTGCGGCCAATGGCGTGGCAGCGGCCTCCATCTCGCGCTCCACCAAGCAGCAGATCGTCCTCGATGAGGTGCTGTCGCAGTCGGTGAAGTTGCAAGGGCTGTACGAAGCCTCGATGACCAACGTGGGCAAGCAACTGAGTTCGCTCGCGCGCTACCAGAAGGAAGCGGCGGACTCGGCAGGCGAAATCCTGTTGCCTGCGTACTTGGCCATCGTGCAGGAGTTCACGCTGTTCCTGAAGCAGGTCACCTTGGTGGCCGATGGGTGGAACACTGCCTCGGGGGCCAGTCGCACTCTGGCCGACTCGATCCGCCCCGTGGTCTCGGCGCTGCGCGAGATGCTGTTGTTCGTGATCAAGAACGGCATCGCTCTGGCGGAACTGGCGGCGACCATCTACGTGGTGGTGCGCGCCAACGCCATCCTCACCACCAGTCTCACGCTGTTGGCCGGGGGCTTGTCCTTCGCGCTGCGCGGCATCCAATTCCTCGCGCTCGCATGGCGCGGCCTCACGCTGCTCTTCGCCACCAACCCCTTCGGCGTGGTCCTCGGCGGCATCGCGCTGCTCGGCACCGCCGTGGTGGCGCTGTGGAACATCTTCGCCGACAAGAAGCCGCAGGGCGCGTTGGAGGAGTTGGAGAACAACTTCCGCATCCTGATCGAGTTGGCCGAGAAGCAGAAGGTCGCGCAGCAAGCCTTGGAGGATGCGAAGCTCGGGCGCGGCGACAAGTCCGTGCAGCAGGCGGAAGAGGAACTGAAGGCCATCAAGGAGACGGTCAAGAGCGTCACGGAGAAGAACGAGGAGTTGGCGAAGTCGGCCAACCTCAGCAACGCTGCCGTCAAGGAAGTGAAGGATCAGGCCGACGCGCGGGCAGCGGAGGCGGCTGCGTATCAGAAGGTGAAGAAGGAACTCGATGACGTAAACGAGAAGTTGATCAAGATGGGCGTCTTCGGCGAGTCCGCGCGCAAGGGTCTCGACATCAGCGCCGGGTTCGATGAGAAGGTGGGTGCCTTCAAGGCGTCGGTCGAAGCCTACAAGGACGAACTGAAGAACCTCGATGGCAGTGCCGCGATCACGCAAGGCCAACTCGACCTGATGGCCGAGGGCATCGCCGACGCGGCCAAGACCACCGACGAGATGCGTGCGGCCTTGGAACTGCTCGGCAACTCTGGGTCGCTGTCGCTCGGGCGCATCGCCCCCAAGCTCAAGCAACTGGAACTGAAGGAGACCAAGGCCGGGGTGGAAGAGGCCACCCGGGCACTGGCCGAGTTCGTGTCGCGCTCGGAGCAGGCCGGGACCACCCTGACCTCGCTCAATGGCGTGCAGGACACCGTGCGGGCCTCCACCACGGAACTGGCACGCGAACTCCTGCGCCTCGGCATCGCTGTGGACACGCAGAACGCGAGCATCAGCGACCTGACCGGCAAGATGAAGGTCACGGCGCAGACGCAGCAGGCGTTGGGCGAAGCGGAGCGGCAGGCGTTGAATGACACCATCGCCACGGTCGCCAAGCGGTACCAGAGCGAAATCGCGCAGATCAACACCACCCGGGCGGCGCGCATCTCGGCGGCGAGCAATCTGGTGGGCGAGACGCGGGCCACGCAGAACGCCATCCTCACGGCAGAGCGCGAGGCAGCGGCCAAGAGCATCACTGCGGCCAAGACCAAGTTCGATGCACTGGCCAAGGTGCAGGCGGACTTCCTGCGCCTCGCGGTGGCCACGGCCAACGAAATCAAGTCGATTGACGAGGCGATCTTCCAGAGCAAGAAGACTCTGGAAGAGAAGCTGTTCAACCTGAACCTCAAGGGCAAGACCGAGGAGCAGCAACAGGCCATCCTCACCGAGGCCATCCAGAAGAAGGCGGCGGAAGCGGAGGCTGCGCGCCTTCAGGGCAACTTCGACTTGGCCAAGCGGCTCAACGACGAGCGCATCGCACTGGTGGACCGGTTGGGCGTGCCCGACAACGCCACGGAGCAGCAGAAGGCCGTGCTTGCGGGGCAACTGACCGACGCCTACAAGCAGCAGCAGGACATCCTTCAGCAGCAGAAGAAGCTCAAGGAAGCGTCGCTCGCCGAGGACGTGGCCGGGTACGAAGCCACGCTCGCCAAGGTGAAGGAGGTCACGGCGGAACTGGCCAAGTTCGCCGGGGAGCAGGTGATGAAGCTGTCGGTGGAACTCGACACCGGCTCGCTCGACACCGTGGTGCAACAGATTCAGGACGCGGTGAGCAACATCACCGTGTCGCTCAAGCTGTCGGCACAGCGGCCCGAGGGCTTCGCCTCCGGCGGCTTGGTGGTGGGGCCGGGGTCCAAGACCAGTGACTCGATCTTGGCGCGGCTGTCCAACAATGAGTTCGTGATGAACGCCGATGCAGTGTCGCACTACGGCGTGCGCTTCATGGACATGCTCAATCGCATGGCCCTGCCCTCAATCCCGCGCTTCGCCACCGGGGGCTTGGTGACGGCGCCCATGGGCGGCGGGGACGGCGGTGGCGGCTCGCGTGACACCGTGGACGTGAACCTCAACCTCGGCGGGCAGAAGATCAGCCTGATGGGCGAGCGCACGCAGGTGCGGCGCTTGGTGTCGTCGCTCAAGAACCTTCAGGGGGTCTGATGACTGCCATCATCGACTGGCACGTGTTCGATCAGTACCTCCCCAACGAGGTGGAGTGCCGCTGCGGCATCATCTACCAGTCGCACACCAAGGGCGTGAAGGAAGACGACGGGCTGCACCACTACCGGCGCGTGGCGTGCCCGGGCTGCGGTGCGGTCAAGGACAACATCCGGCGCATCTCCTCGCCCCCTGAACTGTGGACGCTCTGATCATGGCCATCATCCTCGCGGGCATCACGCTCAACCCCAACATGGTGTGGGTGGAACGCTACGCCTACTCTCAGGTGATCCAAGAGGTGCAGGTGACGCTCGACGGCTCGCCCGTCGTCTACACGCGCACGTGGCAGGCCGGGATGCCCATCACCCTCGTCGCCTTGGAGGATCAGGGGTGGCTCACCAAGGCCATGGCCGACGCCGTGCAGACATCTGCACAGTCGCCCGGGGCGATCTACACCCTTGAACTCGGCGCGGAGACCTTCAGCGTGATCTTCAGGCACCATGAAGCCCCTGCCGTGTCCCTTCGCCCGCTCCTGTTGCGAGCGGTGCCCCTCGCCGAAGACTACTTCGCCGGGGAAATCAAGCTCATGACCGTCGCATAGGAGGCAGCATGGACCAGATCGTGTTGGAAGCGGATGAACGCCAGAGGTGCGAGGTGTGGACGCGCGTGATGGGCTATCACCGGCCCGTCACCTCGTTCAACATCGGCAAGAAGGGCGAACACGCAGAGCGGAAGTTCTTCACCGAGTGCAAGGCCATGCCTGCCATTGACCAAGGAGAGAAGCAATGAGCATCATCGCAGCGGAACTGGTGTGGCGTCGGCCCGCCGAAGTGTCGGACGCAGGGACCAACGGCGGTCGCATGACGGCCACGGCGATCACCTCGGCCACCAAGAACAACGTGTTCCCCGACGTGCCCCAAGCGGAGCGCACCGCAGGCAGCACGAAGTGGCGCAAGGTGTTCATCCACGTCGCCAACGATGCGGACCTCTCCTTCGTCGCACCCAAGGTGTTCGTGGAGACGCGCACGCCCGGGGACGACAACGTGACCTTCATCGCGGGCACGCAGCGCAACACCCAGTCGGCCATCACCGGCAGCGAGCAGAAGTACGGCGCGGGCCTGCTCAACGGCAACGTGAGTGCGGGCGCGGGCAGCATGTCGGTGCTGACGGAAGACTCGGCGCTCGGCATCTTCGCCAACGGCATGAAGGTGCGGATCAGCGACAAGGCGAGCATCGGTGGCGCGGGCAACGAGGAGTACGTGACCCTCACGGGTGCGGCCTCCTACGTGGGCAACGTCGCCACGTTCAGCTTCACGCCGGTCCTCGCCAACGGCTATAGCGCCACGGTGACCAAGGTCGCCTCGGTGTACGAGCCGGGTGACGTGGCCTGCGCGGTCGCCAACTGGACCGAGACGGGCGCGGGCACCTACAACGAGGGCACCTACCCGGTGGAGTGCGACAGCATCGCTTCCATCGAGCAGGACTGGACCCTGACCTTCAACTCGGCCACCGGCTTCACGGTCACGGGCGACACGCTCGGCAGCGTCGGCGCGGGCAACGTGTCGTCCGACTTCTCGCCGGTCAACGCCGACTTCAGCAAGCCGTACTTCACGCTGCGCTCGGCGGGCTTCGGCGGCACGTGGGCCACGGGGAACACCATCACCTTCCGCACGTCGCCTGCGTCGATCCCGCTGTGGTACCGGCGGCAGGTGCCTGCGGGGGCGGCGTCCCTCTCGGGCAACAGCGTCATCGTGGCAGTGGACGGCGAGAGCGCATAACCCGTGGGCCTGATCAACACCTCGGTCACCGCCACCTTCGGCGACGGTACCTCCTCAAGCTCACTCCCGGGGGCCGATGCCAAGCGATGGCTGTTGGAGGCGTCCAACCGCCCGCCCATCGTCCCCTCGGGGCCGGTGATCGGCACCCCCGCGCAATACTTCCGCGTGCACCCGGCGGCGGACGAGCTTCGCTTCACGACAAGCTCGGGCACGGTGTCCGCCTCGGTGCCGACGTTGCAGAAGCGGGTCTTCGAAATCATCACCTTCAGCGGCGGTGACCCGTGGGTGCTGTTGAAGTACCCGAAGCCCTCTGGGGTGCGGTTCGAACTGCTCGGTTCGCTGCTCGCGGCGACCCCGCCCTACTCGGCGGTGATCACCATCACCTACGACTCCCTTCGCAACATCATCAGGGCGTCGGCGCCGTGCTTCGGCATGGTGAAGGTGGAGTACCGGGCGCCCTACGACCTGTGGCTCGCGCACTTCGAAGTACGGCCTCTGCTGCCGCGTCCGGTGCCTCTGCCCAACCCGCAGAACCCCAACTCGTATCCCAACCCCGAGGACGATCAGGAGCCGCGTGGGCACCCCATGCTGATCCTCGCGCGGCGCTCCAACCCGCCGCCGGATGTGGACCCCGACGAAATCGTGGCGAGCCTCACGCTCACCCCGGGATCGGGCGAGAAGGAAGGGCAGGTCACGGAGCCGAAGCAGTGGGCCATCCGCGAGGGCACAGGGTCGCTGATGCCCAAGTTGCGCTTGGTGATCGACCCCAACTCCCCGGTGCGCTTGACGACCAAGCCGGGGTCCGCCATCCCCACTGCCGGGTGCCACGTGCTGTGCGTGCCTGCGGTCCTTCCCACCTACAGGTTCACCTCTGGGAACTTCGTGTCGTCGGAACCGGCCACCATGGCTCCGGTGGCGGAAGCCCTGTCCTTCAGCGGCACCCCCTCGGCGTCGCTGCGCTTCCAACCGGCAGGCGACATCGCCATCGTGCCGGTGGGGCAGTTCGTCAACAAGTGGGGCACGGCCTTCACGCCGATCATCCGCAAGCCCGGGGAGACCGTGCGCGTCGTGGACTGGAAGAGCGAGACGGAGCCAATCAACCCGCGTGATCGCGTGGTGGGGGTGGACGAACTGGTGTGCGCCGATCAGTTCGGCAACTCCATCGCTGCCTATGGCTTGGTCAACGTGGACTACTCGATCACGGCCATTCGCAACGAGTTCATCTTCGACTACGACGATGCCACGGGCGAGTTCATGACGGCATGGATCATCGCCCTCAACGGGGACCAGAATGCGACGCTGCAACTCTCCGGCCCCGTCATGAAGGCGTTGACGGACAAGAAGGTGTAGCCCATGGAAATCCCCGTCTATGCCCGCTACCAGTGGTGGATCAAGTGGTATGGCATCGTCGTCATCACCGACGAAGGTGTGTTCGCCGAGGGCGAAGTGCCGGAAGACTACGGTGGCCCGCAGTTGACCACCGAGGTCATCCAACGGGTGATCTTCGCCACCGACAGCGGCTACATGTGGGAGTGGCGCTACGACGACACCACCGGTCTCATGGACCGTGAGCGGAAGAAGGGTGTGGGCGCCAATCTTGAAGCCGTGGATGGCGTGCAGGAAGCGGAGACGCTGTTGGGGGCGGGGCCGTCCACGCACACCACGTCGTGGTACGCCCGCGAGAACCCGATCTTCTCGCCTGATCGACAGAAGCTTGTCGCCATCGTGCAGAAGGTTCTGAGCAATTTCCTATGAACTTCCAAGCGATCCTCTACAACCCCACCAAGTACGACTCGGGCGTGCAGTCGGGCTTCATCGTCTTCCCCCATTCCATGGAACAGCCTGCCGGGTGGGGTGAGCCTTACACAACCGGCGCCGGGGCGCCCATCGAGCCGGGGACAGCGGGCGGACCCAATCCGAATCGCGTGGTGGGCATCAGCAAGGGCGCGTGGAAGCGGCGTAAGAGCGTCTACCACCAAGCGGTGGGCAACATCGACTGGCGTGGCCCATGGCGTGACGTGAAGAAGCAGGAGCGGCGCTTCATCATCACCGTGAACGGGCCTCCGGCGCGGCATTGGAACCCGGGCAACTTCGTCTATGACGGGGAACCCAAGCACCGTGAGATTTACATGGATGGTAAGGTGCTGTCCTGTGCCCCGTACCCTGTCCTCGGAGCAGCGTTTTGCGAACACACGGACCCCATCACAGAGCAGAAGGTGAAGACCCTCGTCGCCATTTGCAAGAACGGTATGGTCGATGAGGTGTACACCCGCCCTCTGCCAACTCCGATTCGCTATGACTCCCTGACTGACGCCGTGCGTGAGGGTATGGAAGCCCTCGCGGATTCCCAGTACAACCCCAATGGTTGGGTGTTCCGTTCAGCGTCCTATGTCCTCGATCAGGGCTACGCCCCCGACACTCCGTGGTTCTTCAACGAGGACGGCACGCAGGCGCGTACCATGCGTCGGCGCAAGATTGTCTTCACCGATGCTGCGGGTCAGGATCGGGAAGAGGACAGCTTCATCGAAATGCTCATGAACTACAGCCCGGTCTCGCACAACGTGGTGTTCTTGGACATTGAGATAGGCAGCGACTACTGCCCAGTAGATACCGGGGGCAATCAGATCGCGGTGTGGGAGCAGATATTTCGTGGCACGGAAGAGCCATGGACCGACGTGGAACCCGGCCCCGGCGGCGTCGTACACAACTGGGAAGAGGATTGGGTCTCCTACGCGCTGTTCATGCAAGGAGACCACAAGGTAGCGGTGGACTGGGACGATGTGCGGGGCGCGTGGGTGTATGCGTGGCTCAACTACGACTGTCACTTCGGAGTGCAGCAGTTTTGGACCCTCGGGGTGGATACAGGTGGACCGTCGCCCAACACTGGCAACACGCAGGGGCAGAAGTACCCACCCTCGGACTTCGATTCCTTCGGCGATCACACTCCATGGGTGGGCCTTGGTAGCAACCAGAAGATCAAGCTCAACATCGGCTACACCATCACAGATATTGCTCTCAGTTTTTATCTTGGGTGGGGTCTGATCGGCACCAAGTCGATGATGCTCGGCGGCGGTCCCACGGAGGAAGACCCGTACTTCTACTTCTGGGACTCCATCGACACCTTCATCCATCACGTGGACCTGCGGTCGAAGCTGATCGTTGGCTACGTGCGGTACAACAACATCCTCTACGACTACGAAACGACGGCGGACCTCACCACCTACTCAGAGAAGATGGAGGTGGGGGGCAAGAACTTCGACATCCCAGTGAACACGGGGGACATCTACAACCGGTTCACTGAAGAGGTGGTGAATCTCGGCTACATCTTCAGCATGATGGGGTGGACCACTGTGGAGCGGGATGCGTGGGCTGATGCGGACCTTGGGGTGTCGGTGGCAGAGCCGGAGCAGATCGAAGGCAGGACGTATCAAGGTGTGCCCATGAACGTGAATGACGACGCCTCGATTTGGGAACCGGCATGGCGCACCTTCTTCAAGGGCGCCTACTGGACCGACTTGGAGAACCCGTACCTGCAACGGCCCGAGGTCAATCACTACTTTATGCACCCCACCTACTGCTACCGCGAGGGGGTGTTCGCATCGAACGAGAAGGACCACACCGTGCTGTCTTTGATCTACCCCGACACCAACAACGGGGAAGAGAAGGTGCACACACAACTTTGGCCTGACGGCGACCTCGGCGCTCTGGTGGGCGGCGACCGCTTCCATACCGGGGGACCGATATGACCACGGAAGTGAACTTGCTCGGGATGCTGCAACGGATCAAGCAAACTGACACCACCGACGAAGAGCAGAAGAGGGCGCAGCAACGAGCCACGTTCCATGGCAAGGAGAAGGACAAGTTCAAGGACGAACAGGAAGAGCGCGCGAAGCGGGGCACCAAGCCGCCCCCCAACATCGTGATCGCGGGCATCCGACTGCCCGCCAAGATGAAGAAGAAGGAGAAGTGAGATGGCGATCAAGATCAACGACCTCATCTTCGTGCACTCGGGGGGATCGGCCAACGTCGATCCCGCTGCCGACTTGGGGGGCGCCATCTCGACAGCGGGGACCAAGCGCATCAAGTCGCAGACCTCGACCACGCCCAACACCATCACCGGGGTGGTGATCACCGACGCCTTCGGCAACCCCGAGGGCGTGGGCAGTTTGCAGTACACCAACTCGACCAAGACCCTCGGGTGGAAGCCGTTCGGGCAGACCACGTACTACGGCGTGGCCGTGTCCACCAACGGCACCTACCTGATCGGCAGCAGCGCGGGCTACCTAGTCGTCACGGTGACCTACGCGAGCCTGCCATCATCGGACAAGGTGGACTCGCTCACCATCAGCAACGAGCAGCAGAACGTCTTCGACAACGTGACGGCGGCGCAAGCCCTCTCGGGCAAGACGAGCTACCGCTGCCACTACGTGCTGAACACGCACGCCACGGACACGGCGGTGGACGTGCGGCTGTGGGTCAAGACCAACACCCCGGCGGGGGACGACATCGCCATCGGCATCGGCACGTCGGCCAAGGGCAGCACGGAGCAGCAGATCGGCAACGAAACCACGGCACCCACGGCGGTGACCTTCAGTGCCCCCACGACCTACGCCTCGTCACTGGTCATCGGCAACCTCACCGCAGGCCAGTGGCAGGCCATCTGGCTGCGCCGCACCGTCCCGGTGGAGACTCGGGGCACCGTGATCGCCAACACGGCGGTACTCGCGCTCGCGGCGACCGTGTGACCGTGCAGACATCTGCAAAATGGGCACCAGTATCCTGCGGCTGTACCTCTCGGGGGGCGCGTCGAACACGGCGCCCCTGAGCAGTCTCGGGGGTGCGGTCAGTCAACAGCACCTCGGTGCCTTCTCGTCGCTGCGCGCCACGTGGTCGGGCACGCCCATCTCGGGCATCACGCTCGGCGAAGCCGTCAACGTGCCGGTGGGCACGCACTCGATGCTCTACACCCCGGTCAACGGGATGTTGGAGGTCTTCTACAACGGCGTCTACTGGCACTACACGATGGTGGGGAGCGACGGCCTCTACACGTTGGAGGGCGACTTCGGCTCCTACCTGACGGTCAATGTCGTGACTTCCTCCCTGCCGGGGGCCATGACCTCGGGCAACTTCGTCGTGGCGACGGTGAAGAACAACCTGCTCGATGACGTGACCGCGAGCGACCGTTCTGCGGGGCGCGTGGAGTACCGCTGCGCCTACATCAAGAACGAGGGCACGGTGGACACCGGCAAGGTGCAGGTCACCATCGCACAGCAACCGGCGTTGGGCTTCGCTGAGGTGGCCGAGGAACTGATCACCACGCCGACGCACAACGGCACCATGACCACGGCAGAGCAGGAGTCGAAGCAGTTGCGCTACCTCACCTTGCAAGCGCCGTGGCTGAAGACGGCCCGGGTGACGGCGCCGTGGTCGATGCTGCTCGATGGCAAGACGCCATGGGCGCTGACCGCTGATGAAGGGGTGGAGGTGGTGCAGGACTCCAACGGCACCACGGAGGCCATCTCCCGGGTGATCGTGGACGAGATAGACAGCACGTACAAGTTGGCGCCGTTGGCCTTCGGCCCGCTTGCTCAGTGGGACACCATCAAGGCAGGGCGGTACGTGTCGTTCTGGATCAAGCGAGTCACGCCCGGGGCGTCGCTCGGCACGCTGATCCATGACCGCATTCAGTTGAAGATCACTCAAACGAAGTAGGAGGCATCACCATGGCTTCAGGTCTCTCGGTCTACTACGCCAACAAGGTCAACGACTTCATGTGGCGTGGCACTTCCTTCACGCCTCCCGCGTCCTGTTGGGTGGCCCTCTTCATGGCGGCGGGATCGAGCGTCTACCTGCGCGCGGACAACATCGGTTCGGCCACCGAGATGGCGGGCGACACCTACGCTCGGGTGAAGATCATGGCCACCACGTCCATCCTCTTCAACGTCTCGGCCTCGGGGCACACCGACAACGACACCGACATCGCCTTCGCGGCAGCGGGCACGTCGTGGGGCACGGTGTACGCAGCGGCGCTGATGGACGCGGCGAGCGCAGGGCACGTGGTGGCGTGGGCGGATGTCACGCCCATCACTGTCACACCTCCTGATGTGGTGACCATCGCGGCGGGCTACTTCGACATCAATCTGTAGTCGCAATGGCTCTCGCCAACTACCCGAAGTTGGTCTTCTACCCCTACGCAGGTATGGGGGGTCAGATGATGTCGCGTTGGCAACTGCGCGGCGGGGTCTACTACTGCACAGGGGGAAGCATCAATCCGGCGGCGGACCCGCTGCCTTCGGGTACGGTGACGGCGGTCAGCTTCCCTAGCAGTGGCGATTGGGGCGGCTACCCGTACTACCAAACCTACCCCGACAACAGCACCCTCACGACATGGCAGGACACAGAGACCTACCGTCATGAGTTCTTGGCCCGGGGCACTGACAACACCACCTCTCGGCTCTACCCGGCCCTGCGCCATGGCGTCTCGGGCACTCTGCAAAGCAATACCATCTTCGCGCTTGAGCGGCATGGCGGCGCGCAGACGGCGTGGCTGCGTTCCCTCTCGATGGGCACCAGTTACGAAGGCTCTAACCCCTCGCTCTACGACTTCTTCGCCATCGGGGTCTATCAGCACAACAACGACTGCACCTATGTCTTCGCGCCGAGGCAGTGGACGAACGGCACGTGGCCGGTGTGGGGCTTTGCCCGCGACCTGTCCATCCTCAGCTATCGCAAGTGGAATGGCACGGCGTTGGAGACCGAGGTGGTCATCCCCACGTTCACCGGGGATAGCTACATGTCGGTGTTGCCTGCCAAGGCCACCTTCATTCGCCCAGAGGAGGACGGCGACTACTTCTACATGGTGTACTTCAGTGCGGGGTACAACAACTTTGCTGACCCGCCGATAGCCCCGCACATCGGGGTGTTGGTGATGAACGCAGTCACCAACGCCGTGGTGTCCAATCACCTTTACCCGGTGCAGTTCGCCACCACGTGGTTGGACACCATCAGTCGGGTAGGCAACACGTTGGGCAACCGCTTGCCGCCGCACGACTTGGCGCCCTACGCCACGTTGTCCAACGGCACGCGCCTCGCGCAGTTCATGCTCAATGGGGTGTGCGTCAAGGTGACGTGGACGGCGGGCACGGCCAGTGCGCCCACAGTGCTGCTCAAAGACACGCTGAACGCGACGAGCGGCAGGCTTGGTGGCTTGGTGGCGGACACGTTGGAAATCAACGGCGATCAGGTCTACCACGTCCTCTACCGCTATCGCTCGCTGTACTACAGCAACCTTGCCCTGTATGGGCACGAACTCTACGCTTGCTGTGACGACGCCACCTCCAACACGGTGGCATCGAGTTGGGCTGTCCTGAATGACGACAAGCCCATCATGACCTACTTCATCAACTCGTCCAACACCACGTACAAGTCGTGGAACTCAGCGAGCGGGGTCACGGGCAAGTCCTTCGTGTGGGGTTCCTTCGGGCCTGCATGGCAAGCGGCAACGTGGATTGACTGGTGGACCACGCGCACGTGCAACATCGGCGTCACTTGCGACCTCGGCCTCAGCGTTGCCGTGGTGCCGGTGCCGGTGGGTCCGCCCAAGGTGGACATCTACCTCGCGCCAAGCAACTTCGTCGCCATCACTACCACGGTGACGAAGAGTGTCTACGTGGACCTGTACTACGACTGCGCGGACACGGACGTGGTGTCCTACATGCCGGTGACGGTGGACATCGGCCTCACCATGAGCGTGAGCTTTTCGGGCGTCTTCCGGTGGTACATGCCGGTCACGGTGGACATCGGGCTGACGGCCACTGTCAGCGTCAAGATGATCCGCATCGTGCATGAACAGTCGATCACCAACCTGCACTGGTCCGTGGGCTATTCCGACGCCTTCATCGACTGCATCAACGTAGACCGTCAGGCTCTCGGTCTGAACCTGTATCAGCACATGACGCCCGCGCGCCTGCTCGGCAGCGAGGATGTGTCGCAGACGCACGCCGACAACATGGCGGCGGTGCCCCTGTTCGCGTCCGAAGACGCCTCCTTCCCGGCGGGTTACCAGACGTGGGTGGATCGGCGCTCGCACTCCATGAACGCCTCCGGCTACGGCTTGATCACGCTCAAGCGGTTGCAGGCCGACTTCAATCTCAACGGCGACCTCGACACGGCCACCGGACGCACCATCGTCAATGACTACACGGTGCCCACGCCGCAGGAGTTGTATGACGCTTGGAAGGTCACGGCCTCGTCGTACTTCGAAGGCACGCACGCAGGACACACCGAGTTGTACGGCCTGCTCGGCGTCAACATCGGCCCCTACACAGGCTACCCCAACGACACCCACGCGCTGTGGTTCGACTTCGAACTGTACGACTACGAAGGGATCATGGGTGGTGGCGGGGGTGGTGGTGTCACGCAACCGACGCCGGATACCAACGAGCTTGGGCTGATGCTCACCTCGCCCCACTACGGGATCACGTGGTTGGAGGAGTTCTTAGTCCTTGCCAACGAGAAGCGCGCGTACTTCGGTCTGCCGCCCTACCTGCTGCCTACACTGACCACCTACACCAACCACCTCGATTCCGCGCAGCTTCATTCGGAGGACATGGCGGCGACGCGCATCTTCCAACACGATGATGCCGGGTTTCCGGTAGGGCGCGAGACCGCCGCGCAGCGCCACGTGATCGCCGGGAGTCGGGATGGGGTGGGGGGTGAGAACATCCTGCTCTACTTCGCTGGCATCAACGCTTATACCCCGGCGAACCCCTCGGCCAGATCAGGTGTCATTCTCAACGACTACACTTTCCCTACCCCCAAACAGGCATTCGATGCGTGGTGGTACAGCCCCGGGCACCGCGCCAACATCATTCGGGACTGGGGTACGCGGGACATGTTCGCGTACATGGGCATGGCTTACGGGTTGGTGCCCCCGAGTTATGGAATGCCGTCAGACTACCAAGGGTGGTACCTGACCAATGTCTTCCTCGATCTAGCTGAGGTGCAGATGGAAGTCCTACTGAACGTCAACAGCACCTTCAACGGGGCGCTGATCGAACTGCTCACCGGGCAGTGGGACGTGACGGCCTACACGCCGGTCACTGCTGCCCATGAGGCCACCTACAGCACCCGCGTGGCGGCGACGCACTCGCTATCCTACGGGTGCCGAGTGGCGGTCCAACACGAAGCCCCGCTGCAATACAGCGTGGCCATGGACAACCAAGCGGACTACTCGGCCTCGCTGCCCCTCAGCCTCGCGCACGAAGTGCAGTACCGCCTGTGGAACAACGTGCCGGTGGCGCAGCCTCACAGCGTCCCCTACGACGGGGGCGACTACGTGACGGTCGCCATGGAGTCCCCGTACTCGCTGATGGGACAGCCGCAGGCCGCGCACGTGGCGCCCTACTCGGCCTCCTACACCGTGCAGAAGGGGCACGGCATGGAGTGGGACATCAAGTCCACCAACGTCGCGCGGCAGGAAAGCAAAGCGTTCTGGTCTCTCATGGAAGGCACGGCCACACTGGTGGCCTCGGCAGCGTCGGTGACGGTGAACGGGCGCACGGTGCCGGTAGCGGACGCCGTGGTGTCGCAGTCGGAAGACAACGTGGCGTGGGAAGCGCGCATCCGCCTCGCCGACATCAACGACTACGTGGGCATCAACGACTACGACGTGATGGTGTTGGACCTCGGGGGCGAGGAGTACACGATGATCGTCACCGGGAAGACCATCGACCGCAGCGGACCTGCCAAGGTGGACGTGCAGATGTCTGCAAAGTCCGACTGCGTGCTGCTCGACGCGCCGTTCGCGGAACAGATCAGCTACACCAACGATCTGGCCCCGGTGTCGTGCCGCACGGCGGTGGAAACCATCCTCGGGCGTGCCATCACCACGTGGAACGCTCCCGATTGGATGCTGCCGATGCACCGCATCGCTTTCGAAGACGTGACGCCGTTGGAAGCGGCGCGCACGCTGCTCGGCGCCATGGGTGCCATCCTCCAAGCGGAGAAGAACGGCAACCTCACCGTGCGCCTGCTCTACCCGGTGGCCGCGCATCGCTTCGCCACGGCCTCAGTGGACCACACCTTCACTGACGCCGAAGACACGCTGTCGGTGTCCGAGGACCATGAGGTGCGCGAGGAGTACAACCTGTTCCGCATCAGCGAGGGCGAGACGGCCTTCGCGGATCGCTTGGAGTACGAGGCGGACCTGATCCCCGATGGTGGTAGGGACGAGAAGGGCGACCCCACGGGGACGCTGAGTCCCACGGCGGGCAAGGTCTACGTGTACCCATCGCCGATCCGCAGCACCTTCCGCCTGATCAACACGCAGGCGCCGCTCACCTCCAACCTCGTCTACATCGGGCAGGAGTGGAAGGAGTACGAGGAGATGGTGGAGTTCGTGGAAGGGCAGGCGGGGCTGTCGCACCCCATCGACTCCCTCACCACCATCAAGTGGTGGTCCACACCTCTGGGCGGGCTGTCCTACACCCCGGGATCGTCGGTCCTCAACGCATCGAGCGCCACCAACTACGGGCGGGCCTTGGCCACGGTCACCTACAATTCGTGGGTCTACACGTACCACATCACCGGGGTGGGCGACACACACGCCCTGATCCTCATGGAAGACACAGGGGCATAGCATGGGACAAGTCACCACCTCCATCGTCGTCAGCTTCTCTGATCCCAATCAGTCGAAGAGCTACCACTTGTCGGCGGAAATCGACGCGCGACCGGACGGCCTCAACCGGGGCATCACCAGTTTCGTGATCGGCGATTCGCCGGTCTACCTCGTCTACAAGTCGTCGGCGGTGACCATCACGCAGACCACCACCGCAGGCGGCATCTCGGGCGCCGGGAGCGGCATCGTGGTGCCCGTGGTGGAGACGGTGACCTTCGTGAAGTCGAACACGGCCAACCTGTCCAAGCCGCCAAGCGGCGGGGTGTCGTGGCGCCACATCGGCGGTGAGGTGGCTTCGCTGACCGTCAGCGAGACCAACGTGAAGGCCAGTCGGCCCGTGCTGTCGGTGTACCAAGCCACGTACAACACCGTGGCGACGGCCTACCGGCTCTCGGGGGTGTCCGCCATCAACGGCGTGCCCAACGTCACCGTGATCGTCTACATCGAGGGGACCACGCCATGATCGACATCTTCGTGTCGCGCTTCGCCGGAGACCGGCGCGGCGAGGACATCATCGAACCGCTACTCACGGACCTCGCTCCGGCGCTGTCACGGGGGCAGGTGGAAATCGACCGCAGTGCCTACATGCGCTCTGTGCAGATGTCTGCAAACTTCCGCCCCGGCCTGAAGACCGGGCAGACGGTGGAGGTGATCGACTCGTTGCAGGGCGAAGCGTGGCGGGGAAAGATCGTGGCCATCGACAGCGCCATCGAGGGCGCCAAGATGTCCACCCGCCTCACCATCGAGAGGATGTCATGAGCAAGATCATGAACGACCTGCGGAAGCTGATCGTTCCGCGCAACGACATCCGTCAGGGCACGGTGACCGGCGTCAACGGCGACGTGGTGTCCATCTCGTCCCCCAATGGGCCGCGCAACTTCAAGGTGCCCAACCCCGGTAGCTACGTGGCGGGCAACAAGGTACGCTACCAAGGGGAACTCTTCATCGGCAAGGTGACCGAGGAATCGAGCCTCCCGCACTACTCGGTGTGACCCATGACTGATTACTATGTGAACTACCCGGGGGGCAACAACGCCAACACAGGCTTGTCGTGGGCGCAGGCCAAGCGCGACGTGCGCGCTGCCGAGTTGCTGAACCCGGGGCCGGGGGATCGCATCAAGATCGCCAAGACCGACAGCCCGATCCGCGAGGTGACGGGCCTGTGGGCGGGCACGGTCAACGTCGGCAAGATGACCGGCGACACCAGTCTCGGATGCAAGCTGCTCATCCGCTCGGCCAACACCGGGGTCACTCTCACCGGGTACAACTCGGCCACGGTGTCGTCGTCCAACTTCGCGCGGGGGCAGGCGGCACCCCACGGTTCCTCGGCGGACAACCCGCAGACGAACTCATGGCGGACTTCGTTCCCGTCCACCACGGTGGCCAACACCAAGTACAGCGTGTGCGACTTGGGCGTGTCGATGGACCTCAGCACCTACGAGGACATCACCTTCTGGCTGTACCACCCCGAGGCGAACACCCGCTTCGGTAGTACCAGTTGGGTGATCAAGCTCTGCTCCGATGCCGCAGGCGACACGGCAGTGGAGACGATCACCATCGACAACCTGAGCAACTACGCTTCCTCAAGTGGCAGCTACGGGCAGTGGGTCACGTTCCGCAAGGGCGGTGCGCTGTCCTCCACGGTGCGCTCCATCGCGCTGTACAGCGGGGCCAGTGTGGTGGCGAACTCCTCACCCTTGGACATCGCCACGTTCATGGTCTACGGCGCCAACCCCACGGTCATGGCCGGGGACTGGGTGTACGAGCAGGACTACAAGGAGTGCTTCCAAGTCTCTTGGATCGACAACGGCGACACGTCGGCGCCGGTCCTCTACTTCACCGTGGGCGGCGCCCCGGGCACCACCATCAGCAACGGCGGGTGCTACAACGGGTGGACCAATCTGGTGTTGAAGGCGCGGCGCCCGGTGTTCCTGCTCGCGGCGGACATGACGCAGGACTACACCACGTCGCTGTTCCCCATGGAGAAGGGGGACACCACGGGCCTCTCCTCCAACTACCTTGAGTACATCGGGGGGTGGGACACCGGAAGCGACACCGTGACGGGAGTGACCTTCCTCGCGGTGATGCACGGCCTCAACGAGAGCCTGTTCTACCGCAACGTCGCTTCGCAAGGGAAGACGCGGCAGGTGTTGCGGAACATCTGGGCCGCAGCATCAGGGGGTCTCGGGCAGCAGGTGACCGCGAACTCCAACATCAACCCCTTCGACATGTACCACACCAACTGCGCGTGGTTCAACGCCAGTGCCAATGGTGGGCAGGGCTTCTACAACGGCGGCAGCAGTGGGTACCCGCGACTGTTTCGGTGGGACGCGAGCGAGTCCTTCTTCATGGGGGGCACCTACTACTTCAGTCAGACCAACATCTTCAACGGCAACCTCACCAACTGCCGGTTCTACCGCTCCAACATCGGCGGCGACAACACGTGGGGGTCGAAGGGCACCGTGACCTTCGATGGGTGCAAATTCCGTCGCGGCACGCTGCTGCTGAAGACCTACAACAGCAACTCGGTGTTCCTCGATGACCCCGAGACCACGTGGGAGTTCAAGAACGGGTGCGAGTTCATCGGCAGCGAAAGCACGTTGCAGACGGGCAACTACACCAACACCGTGGGGCGGTGGCGCATCCACGGCGCGCTGCTGATGGATGGCGTCGGCCTCAACCTTCAAGGGCGCGGCATCTGCGAAGCCACCATCACAGAGCAGCGCACGATGACTGGGGGCACTTACTCCGGCTCGACGTGCACCGGGGGCTACCACTGGGCGTCCAAGTACGGCATCGAGTTGGTCAACTACACCTGCACCCGCACCATGACCAAGCCGCAGAGCATGACCAACATGTACCTGCGGAACTGCTCCTTCCCCAACCTCGTCAACAGCGGCAGCATCGTGGGTAGTTGGGCGGCAGCGGACCTGCGCTTGGAGAACTGCACCCTCACCAACACGGTGTCCGACTTCAGTCCTTCCCCGGTGCAGTTTCAGAACACCTTCGGCAAGCGCATCGACATCGAGGGCTGCACGCTCACCAACTTCACGTTGAACAGCGGGCAGGGCGGCTCTCTCACCTGCCGCAACACGTCGGTCACCAACACCGTGATCGGCTCGTCGCAGTACATCCACCCCATCATCCCGGGGCCGAAGATGGTGGTCGCCGACTGCACCTTCGCAGGGGAGTTGCAGACTGCCTCCATCGCCTACTACTCCTACGGCGGCAGCACCAACGCAGGCAACGGCGCCAACCTCGCCCCCTACGTGGACTTCGAAGACAGTTGCCGCATCTTCCGCTGCTCGGGCCTGAAGTGGCTCTCGGGGATCGAGCAGTTCGTCAAGGACACCATGATCCTGACCTCGGACTTCTGGGTGTACCCGGGGACCGAGTTCGCGCGCATCGTGGGCAACACAGGGTGGAAGTTCCAGAACCTCGCCAACTCCTACCGCCGCGCCCATGATGAGACGCACTTCAAGTTCCCACTGGCCCGGGTGGCGGTCAAGGCCAACCACCTGATCACCGCCTCGGTGTGGGTGAAGCGGGACTCCCTGCTCTACATCGACTACGTGTGCCTGTGGGCGGAAGCCAAGCAGTTGGGGGCCGGTCAGCCCTTGCTGCGCGCCGAGTCCAACCCGCTCCTCTATGGGGAGTGGGAGCAGGTCACCCTGACCTACACGCCAACGGTGGACGGGGTGATCGAGTTCTGCATCGGGGCGTCGTTCACGTACAACGCCACCCACTTCCTGTTCGATGACTTCACCGTGACCCAAGCCTAGTTCGGTGGCCCCCCCTGTGCCACTATTCACCCACCCCTAGAAGGAGAGCATCATGGCTGACCCCGCAATCCAAGTCGTTCCCGGCGCCCCGGTTTCCGTGATCGCCGACACCGCCGCCACGCCCAAGGTTTGCAAGCGGGTGGTCATCTCCTCGATCACGCGCGTGGGCACCACGGCCACGATCAAGGCGTATGGTCACGGCCTCGCCACCGGCACCTACACCATCGAGGGCGCCGACGTGGCGGGCTACAACGGCTCCAAGTCCCTGACGGCCACGGACGGCGACACGCTCACCTACACGGTGGCGGGCACCGAAGCCACGCCTGCGGTGGGCAACAACATGCAGATCATCGACACGGGCGAGTCCTACACCGCCAAGGGCGTGCGGGGCATCCAACTCGACTCCGTGGCGGGCAGCACGTTCAAGATCGAGAAGCGGCTGCATCCCCTCGGCGCGTGGTTGCAGGAAGGGGCCGACATCACCACCACGGTCACCACCATCGTGCAGTGGGCCACCCCGATGCCCTACGTGCGGGTGCGGCGCAGCGCGGGGGCGGGCGACTACAAGGCGTTCGCGCAGCAGGGCTACGGAGCCTAATTTGCAGATGTCTGCACGAAAGGCTTCGCCATGATCGAACCCAAGCGACAGGACTTCACGATCTACCAAGGCGCCACGTGGGAACACACCTACAAGGTGGTGGACGACCTCGGCGCCGTCGTGAACATCACCGGGTGCACTGCGCGCCTGCACTCACGGCAGGAGGTCACGGATGCTGATCCGCCGCTGTTGGACGTGACCGGCTCTATCGACGGCCTCAACGGACTGGTGCAGTTCGTCATCACGCCCGACATGACGGTGGGCGAGACGTGGGAGAAGATCGGCTTCGACGCGGAACTCACGTGGCCCGCGCCTAGCACGCGCATCGACAAGCTGTCCTTCGGCACCATGAAGCTGATCCAAGAGTACACAAGGGTGGTCTGACATGACGACATGGGCGTTTCGTAGCACGGAGACGGGACTTGCGGGGGTGCAAGGCTCTACCGCAGGTACGTTGATCACCGCGATGGACGCCATGCTCATCAACGGCGTCAACTCGTCGGCCACGGGGTGGAGCGCGTCGTGGGCAGGGGGCACGGCCACCTTCACCAAGACCGGGCACGGAATGCCGGTGGGTGCCGCAGGTGTCGTCCTCACCGTCACCGGCCTCTCCCCGGCGGGCTACAACATCACCAACAAGACGGTGACGGTGGTGGATGCCAACACCATCACCTGCCCGCTTGCGGACCCTTCGGGCACCCCCGCCACCGGTACGGCCACGGTGGTGCGTTCCCCGCTTGGGTGGGCCAAGTCCTTCTCCGGCACCAACCTCGCCACCTACCGCCCCGGCACGGGCCAAGGCAACCGCTTCTACTTCGCGCTCGATGACACCAACACGGTGGCGCAGAACGCCAAGTTCCGTGGCTTTGAAGTGGCGACGGCAGCGGGACCGGCGGACGCCAACGGTACCGGACCTTTCCCCACGGGGGTGCAGCTTACCGGTGGCCTGTTTCAGCCGCGCTCGTCCACCGCAGATGCCACGGTGCGCCCGTGGCAGATGTTCAGCAACGGCAAAATCTTCTACTTCTTCTGCCAGTACAGTGGCCTCACCACGGTCGGCAATGGCATGTGCTTCGGCGACATCACGTCGTACAAGAACTCCGACGCCTACCACACCATCGTCATCGGCGACATCGTGGCCAGTGCCACTACCACGGCCATCCGTATCGCCAACGCTTCCGCCGCGCTCACGGCCTCCTCGGGTCATTACATCGCGCGGTCCTACACTGCTGTCGCCGGTGCGGTGAACGTCGGCAAGCACCTCAACTCGGTGTTCTGCAACGGCGCCACGGACATTGGCGCCAATGGCATGACCTACCCGGTCGGCGTGGAGGGCGGCATCATGCTGTCGCCGATTTGGATCAGCGAGACCACCAACGGCATCCGTGGCCATCTCCCCGGGTTGTGGGCACCGTGCCACAACCGCCCCCTCAGCCACCTCGACACCTTCTCCGGTGTGGCGGGCACGCCGTTGGAAGGCAAGACCTTCGAAGTGATCAACGTCTCGGCAGCGGGGCAACTGATCGTGGAGACTTCGGACACATGGGACGCCTAAGCCATGCCCGTCTATCTGGTACGCAAAGGGTGGGCTACCGGGGCTGACACCGGGGGTGCCCCCAGTCTGACGGGGCAGATCGGGCAAGCCATCGCGGTGTTGGACTTCTGCCTCGTCACCACGGCGGGGTGGACCAAGGTCTACACGGGCACCAACACCGCCGCCTACAAGGCGCCTGCGGGCAATCAAGTCTGCTTCTCCATCGACGACACGGGCACCACACTAGCTCGCGTGCGCCCGTTCGAACAGTCCACCGGGGCACTGACCGGGTACGGGCAAATCCCCAACGAAATCGCCTTCCCCGGGGGTCACTACCTGTGGAAGAGTCAGACGGCGGACGCCACGCAGCGGCCTTACCTCTTCATCGCCACGGGGCGTGCGTTCTACCTCTTCACCTACGTCAACGCGCTATTCCAGATGACGGCAGTGGGGGATGGGGTGTCCATCAACGCGGGGGATCAGGGCATCCACAACTCCTTCTTCATCGCCAACAACACCGCTGCCCCCACTGCGTCAGGTGTGCCGTACTTGCTCTGGGGGTACGCCACGTGGGCCACTGCCGTTGGCGGGCACTACCTGTTCCGTTCGTGGAACAAGTTCCCCGGGGCTGTGGCTTCTGGCAAGCTCGTAGACATGTTGGAGCATCGAGTGACCGGCACGGACCTCGGCTCCTATGGTAGGGCATACCCCTGTCCGATTCGTGGCGGCATGGTGCTGTCACGGGTGTACCTGTACGAGTTGGTCTTTGGCCCGCGCATCTATCTGCCGGGGATGGTGGTGCCGTGCCATGTACGCACCTACTTCCCCGCCGGTACCACCTTCACGGTTCCGGCCAATGGGGGGGTACTCGCGGGGCGCAGCTACGAAGTGGTGTGGGGGCCGAATGATGGGGCGTGCTGCATCGAAACTTCGGACACGTGGGATGTGTGATGGCGGACCAAGGGGCTATTGGCACCAACCGGGATGACATCGCGGGCAACGCGATCTACACCGCTGCCAAGAAGCGGTACCTCCGCACGCACCCGGGCACCTTCCGCGAGGGCAACGTGGCGGGCACGCGCACCGTCATCGCCAACACCGCCTACGTGCGCGCGGTGTGGCACTACAACAAGCAGGTGGACGTGGGCTTCCGCCCTCTCACGGGGGGCGCGGGCTTTATGCACGACATCATCACCAACTCCGCTGCGATGCGTGCGCGGATTCGCGTGATGCGAAGTCTCGGCCTGTGGCAGGATACTGTGGCCGGTGTCCCCATGAACCAGTATGCTGTCGTCACAGCGAAGTTGGTCACGGCTCCCCACGGCTCACACTTCAACGATGGTATGGCCACCAACGGCATGATCACTGGCAAGGTCACCGCTGCCACCGTAGCGCAGGTGGGGGTGGAGGTGTGCCTGATCTGGCGGCAGACGAAGCAGATCATCGGCATGGTGCGAACGGACGCCAACGGCGACTACACGTTCACCGGCCTCGATCCCACCAAGTCCGAGGGCTACGCCGTCGTCGCCTTCGACCTCCCCGGGGGAGACGTTTGGAACATCGGTCGCCTTGATCGTTTGACGCCGGGAGCGTGACATGGCGGACGCCACCGCCAATGGCGTTGTCCTCACCGTCAGCGCCACCCTCCTGCCGTTGCTGAGGAACATCGAGTTCTCCGGCGACGGGGCGTACAGTGCCCCGGCATGGAACGCGGCGAACATCGACTTCGCCACGGTGGGGGGCGGGGCCGGGGCGTCGGGGCAGATGCTAGACGCTACCGCATCGCTGATCGCGGGGGCGCAGACTGCCACCAGTACCACCGCCGGGGTCACCCTCACTGACACCGCAAGCCTGCTCGATGGCCAGATTCAGGCCACCAACAGCGCCAGTGGTCAGCTTCTCACCGACACCGCATCGCTGCTCGCCGGGGCAGGACAAGCTGCGTCCACCGCCGCCGGGGCCACCCTCACCGCGACCGCGAGCTTCACCCCGGGCACCGGGGGCATCGGGATCGACGGCATCACCTTCACGCAGACCGCTTCGCTGATCGCGGGTGAAGGGCAAGCCTCCTCTACGACTGCGGCTCAGACGCTCCCCGCCACGGCGGGCCAAATCCTTGGCACGTGGACCGCAAGCAGTCAGGTCAATGGTGTCACGCTCACGGTCACCGCCACGCGCTTCGGCGGCACGCCCATCGTGTTCGGCACGGGGGTGGGCGCGCTCCTCTCGCGCACGGCTTCGCTGATCGCGGGAGCGGGGTCCGCAGCGTCCACTACGGCTGCGGCCACCCTCACCGGCACGGTGTCCTTCCTGCCGGGGCAGTGCACGGGCAAGGACATCACCGTACCGGCCACGCTGTTCACCGTGGCGTCGTCTCTGGCCACCGTGGGGGCGGGGTCGGCCAACTACCCGGCCTCGGCCTCGGGCGTCACCCTGACGGTCACCATCTCCATGCCCACCGTGGGCACGGTGGCCCGGGGTGCCACGGCCAACGGCACCACCCTCACCGCGACGACTAGCCTGCCCACGGTAGGCGGCGCCACGGGCGCTTCCTCGGCGGGGGGCATCACCCTCGCCCGCAACGTCACCTTCATCCCGGGCACCGCCGGGGCGACGGCGGAAGGGCAGACGGTCTCGGTCACGGCTTCGGTGGTCGCGGCGACCTCGACCATCGCCTACCAGAGCGCGGCGCTGCTCACGTCCACTGTCAGCCTCATCGCGGGCCAAGGCACCACGCAGCTTGACGGGCAGGCCAATGGCGCCGTGCTGTCGCGCACCGCGTCGCTGATCGACGGCATCCTGTTCGCCCCGGGGGTGGACGACCAAGCGGACGGCCAAACCCTGACGGTGACGGCCTCCCTGCCCACCACGGGCACGGTGTCGTGGTCCTCCACGGCGGCAGGCGCCACCATCTCCAAGGCCGCTGTGCTGCTCGCGGGGGCGCGCAGCGCGGACAGCACGGCCCCGGGGGCGACGGTCGCGGCTACGACCTCCCTGCTCGATGGCGTCGCCGGGGTGGGCAAGACGGCGGACGGGCAGACCATCACCGTCACAGCCACCACCCTAGCAGGGGCGGGGCAGGCCAGTTCGTCCAAGGCCGGTGTGCAGATGTCTGCAAACGCGAGCCTGCTCGCGGGGTCAGTGTCGGCGCAGAACCCGGTCCATGCCACGGCCAACGGGCAAGTCCTCTACCCGACGACCGTCTACCTGCCGGGGACGGTGGGGATCGGCAAGGACGCCTCTGGGGTCACGCTGCCTGTCACCGGCACGATCCTCCCGGGCCTGCTCTACCCCTCGGATGTCACCGCCTCTGGCGTCGTTCTGACGGCCTCCACGGCGCTGCTCGATGGGGAGACGCAGGTCTCCCTCGGCGGCACGCTGCTCGGGGCGCAGGTGGTCTTCCTGCCCGGTCTGCCGGTCATCGACGCCGACGCGGCGGGGCAAGAGCTTCCCGGGGCGGTCGCCACGCTGCTCGACGGGCAATGCTTGCCGTCCGCTGTGGCCGAAGGCGCCCTGTTCCAACCCCTCTTCGACCTCCTCCCCGGGGGTCTGCACGGCGACAACATGGCCTCGGGGGTGGACCTCACCCCGGTCACGACCTCGCTCATGGTGGGCATCCTGCTGCCCTTCCAGACGCCGCACCGCGCCACCATCCTCTACGACCGGCACCCGGCCACGACCGTGGTGGACCGCGAGGCTGTCACCGTTTTGGACGAAACGCTCCTCGCGGCGTAGTTGTTCGGAGCAAGGCCACTGGATAGGATGCAGAAGCACTGAGTTTTCGTGCTGTCCCCCCATCAAGGAGTCTTCATGGCCTCGCTCATCTACAACAGCTTTTGGGAAGACCTCGCTCGCGGGGCCATCGACCTCGACACCGACACGTTCAAGGTGCTGCTCACCACGTCGGCCTACACCGAGAGCAAGGACAGCGACCTGAAGCGGTCGGCGGTCACCAACGAAGTCGCCAATGGCAACGGCTACACGACCGGCGGCAACAGCGCGACCATCACGGTCACCAAAGACACGGCCAACGACCGGCTCGATGTCACGCTCGGCGGCACCACGTGGCCTGCGTCCACCATCACGGCGCGCAAGGCGGTCTACTACAAGAGCCGGGGCGGCGCGTCGTCGGCAGACGAACTCGTTGCCGTCATCGACTTCGGCTCCGACGTGTCCACGACCAACGGCACGTTGACCCTCACGGCGTCCACGATCCGCATCCAGAACTAATGTCGTGGCGGATGAAGCTGAGAGCGTGGCTGCATGGTTGCGGGAGGTCGCAACTAGCGCCGCGCTGTCGGCTTCTGTCGTGGAAGAAGCACTGCGTGACCGGGCATCTCTGCGCGTCGAACAGGAACATGCTCGTAACGTGGTATCTCGGGCCATCGAGTGGCGCATTGCGGCGATCTTGATCGCGCGGGCCAAGCCCGAGGAGGTGACGGAGAGTGCAAGGCGCGCGTTGATCGTCGCCGAAGAAGACCTCGGGACAGCCGTTGAGAACTTGATTGATGGTTGCCTCGGGACGCCCAAGCAACACAAGAGGTAACCCGTGGCAATCTCTCACGCCAAGTCGAACACCATCGGGGACATGACCGGCACCGTCACGGTGCTGAACAGTCAGGGGTCCACGGCCACCCGCGCAGCGACGGACCTGCTCCGTCCTTCGGACTGGAACTCGGTCCACAATCAGTTCCTCACACTGTCGGGCAACACCAACAACAGCAGTGCCCTGAGCGGGACGAACATCGTTTGGCAGGGCGGCAACAACATCACGTTGTCGGGGGTCACCGCCGCAGGCGCGGCCACCGTCGTTATCAGCGGCCCCAACGCCGCTGCCGTGCTGTCCCAGTCGGGCGGCATCTCCAACCTCGGCAACACCGCCGGTACCTCGGGCATCGCTTCGGGCGCTCAGGTGCGCCTGCTCTTCGCGGGCGGCAACAACGTCACCCTGAGCCAGTCGGTCAACGGCGCCTCGGCCACCGTCACCATCAGCGGCGCAGCCTTCCAATCGCAGTCGGGGGGTATCAGCAACCTTGGCAACAGCGCAGGCACGTCGGGCATCGCATCCGGTGCAGCGATGCGCTTGCTGCTCGCCGGGGGCAACAACATCACGCTGTCGCAGTCGGTGAACGGTGCGAGCGCGACCATCACCGTCAGTGCTGCCGCGCAGAGCGCGCAGACCATCGGCCTGTACATGTCGTCGCAGACCACGGGGCAGTCCTCGTCCAACACGGTCGATGCTCGCTCCATGACCTTCGTGGGTCAGGGCAACATCAGCGTGGGCATGTCGGGGGGGTCGGTGCTGATTTCGCAGACCGGCGGCGGTGGCGGTGGTGCCGCAGTGAGCATCGGCGGCAACAGCACCTCGGGGGTGGGCGGCTACAGCAACATCACCTCGGGCACCGCCGTCATCATGGGTGGCCCCAACATCACGCTGTCGCAGGACGGACGCTCGATCAGCATCAGTGCCAACGCTCCCGGTGGAGCCACGGGGGCGCTCACGCTCGGCATCACGAACCTCGGCAACAGTGCGGGTACCTCGGGCATGGTGTCGTCGCAGATGGTGTTCGTCGGCGGCAACAACATCACCCTGTCAGGTTCGGTCAACGGGCAGAGCGCCACGATCAGCTTCGTTGGTGGGGGCGGCGGCGGTCTTGTCGTCAGTGAGTACGCCGCCTATCCAGATCATGAGTGGGTGGTCGGTCAGATCGGTAGCAACTCGGTCCACGTGCAGCCCTACCCCGTGGACAAGGAAGTGCGGCACTCCTACTTGCTGCTCGGGCAGCACTTCACCGCCACGTCGAACTCCTCGGGATCGTTCACCGTCTCGTATCACGTTGGTCTCTACACGCTCAACGGCAGTACACTGTCGCTGTTGTCTAGCACTTCGTCGTCAATGGGTGCCACGATGTCGGGCACGGTGGGTTCGTACTCTTGGTATGCAGGGCCACGCAACTTCGTCATCCCGTGGACCAACACCATCAGTGCCGGTCGCTACTGGCTTGCGGTGCTGTCGCGCACGTCCGCTAGTCCCGCAGGCATGACGTTGAGCCAGATGCTACGCACGCAGCCCAACTCGGTGTTCTCGGGGTACTTCGGACAGGCGTCGGCGACTTCACGGCAGCTTTCGGCGTTCCTTGGTATCGTTGGCACCACGACTACTGCTCTCCCTGCGGCCATCAGTTCCAACCACATCATTGGCTCCGGCTCGCTCGGCCTCCGCGCTCCCGTTGCTCACTTCGCAATCTCGACCCTATGAAGCCTCAGATCATCAGCAGCTACGAAGGCGGTAAGCACAACGAGAACCTTCCGGCGACTGTCAATCGCCTCACCAAGGAAGGGGCGTACCGCGACTTGTCCACGGTCATCATCGTGCCCGCGCTCGGCAGCGTGCCGACGAAGGCGGTGGCTTCGTGGCTCAACCTCATCCGCCCGCCGAATCAGAAGAACACCTTCCTGTTCGCCATGGGCATGGAGGTGGGGCAGGCGTACTCCCAGACCATCGAAGCGATCCTCAGCAACCCCGAATTGTCCACGTGGAAGTACCTGCTCGCGTTGGAACACGACAACATCCCGCCGCCGGATGGCCTGATCCGCCTGTTGGAGTCGATGGAGGCGCACCCTGAGTTCGCCGCCATCGGTGGCCTCTACTTCACCAAGGGCGAAGGCGGCGTGGCGCAGGTGTGGGGCAATCCCGCCGAGTTCCCGCTAAACTTCAAGCCGCAGCGTCCGGTGCCGGAGCAACTGGTGGAGTGCAACGGCACGGGGATGGGCTTCACGCTGTTCCGCATGGAGATGTTCAAGAACCCGAAGTTGCGTCGGCCATGGTTCAAGACCGCCGCGAGCGTGGCCGAAGGCGTCTTCACGCAAGACCTCTATGCGTGGACCGACTTCAAGAAGCACGGGTACAGGTGCGCGATTGACTGTCGCGTGAAGGTAGGACACTACGACCAAGGGAGTGACATAACGTGGTGATGGTAACGGCAAGCCGTGGGGACTACGCCCCCATGATGACGATGAGCATCGTGCCGCTGATGTCGTGCGTGATGACGAGCCACAATCTCGCGCAGCAACAGCAGTTGGCGCAGATGCAGCGGGTGCACTACGACAACTGCCGCAACTGCGGCGCGACCCCCGAGTACCCGGGGCGCAAGTGCACGTACTGCGGCAGCACCCCGACACCCATGGTGCAGCAGGGGGGCAACAACACGACTCTCGGGGGTGCACGGTGGTGACCAAGCGGAAGGCGACGGTGGCGAAGTTGGCGGTGGTCGATGGCCGGTGGCGAGCGCCCGAAGGGCAACCGCTGCGTCTCGATCTGGCGTGCGGGGACCGCAAGGCGGAAGGCCACTTGGGAGTGGACAAGTACCAGACCCCAAGCACCGACTTCCTCTTCGACCTGCTCACGTTCCCGTGGCCGTGCGACGACGGCGTGGTGGACAGCATCAACTGCTCCCACTTCTTCGAACACATCCCCGGCATCCTGCGGCCCCGCTTCATGGACGAGTGCTGCCGCATCCTGAAACAAGGTTCGCAGATGGTGATCGTGGTGCCGGATGGCGACTCACACCGCGCCATTCAGGACTACACGCACCAGTGGCCTCCGGTGTGCGCGGAGTCGTTCCTGTACTTCAACAAGGAGTGGCGCACGCGGGAGAAGCTGACCCATGGTCTGTACGAGATGACCTGTGACTTCGACTTCGGGTATGGGTTCTCGCTCGATGCCGACATCTCAATGAAGAACCATGAGCAGCAGCAGTTCGCCCTCAAGCACTACCGCAACCACAGCAACGATCTGATCGTCACGCTGACCAAGAAGTAAGCCCACGTCCCGCCACGGTGAACTGACATGGCCATTAGCCCCGGCACATTCACCGTAGCGACGGGTGTCAGCACCACGTCGATCACGACGAGTGCGCTGACGACGCAGGGCACCGAGTTCGGCGGTGGCCGGTTGGTGGTCGGGGTGGTGGTTCCCGCAGGCTATGCGGGCACCATCACCGTCTCCGACTACTTCACCAACACCTACGCGCAGAAGCAGACCTACACCGGGGCGGCGATCACCCGGCTGTACCTGTGCGAGTGGGGCCAGATCGGGCCTTCACACACGGCCACCGTGACGTTCAGCGTGGCCACCAACGCCACGGTGTTCTTCGGGTGGATCAACGACCCGACGTTCCAGTGCTACGACACGGGCGGCTCACTGGACGACGCCAGTGACCCACGGCAGACGACCACCGGGGCGTTGGCGGTACCCAACACTCTGCTGCTGTTGCTGACGACCACCGACACGGGGGATTCGAACACCGTCTCGACGCCCAACAACTCGATGACGACACTGGCTTCGTCAGTGGACGCAACGAGTTACCCGGTCGGCAACCTCTGCTACAAGGTGGTCAACAGCGCGGACAGCGCGACCATCGGTTGTGACTGGGAGGGCACGCCTACGCAGGTGTCGGGGGTGTGGATGGCGCTGAAGGGCGCGTCCACGCCCATCATGAGCGACAGCTTCACCGACATCGACAGCACCACGCTGCCCAACCATGGTTCGTGGGTCACGCTCGATCAGGCATCGGCAGGCAACGAGCCGACGATCCAGAGCAACCGGCTCCAAGGCACCAACAGCACCGGGTACTACCTTGCGGGCCACCTCGCCCTGCCTCCGTCGCCGGATCAGGTAATCGAGGCAGTCTTCTACTACGACGCCAACGGCAGCGGCTTCAGCGGCTCCATCACCACGGGTATCGCGGCCCGCTGCACGTTCACCTCGGGCAAGGCGTACATCTTCGGGTGGAACGACGCCGATGGCATCTGGCAACTCGACAAGAAGGATGGCGGCACCACTGCGCTTGCCACCAACGCAGTCGATGACCTGACGCGCTCGATTGGGCAGACCCGCACCCTCCGCATGGAGGTGTCGGGCACTACCAACACGCTGATCCGATGCTTCGTCAACAACGTCGAAGTCATCACCTACACCGACAGCACCACGCCGATCACGGACGTGGGTTGGATCGGGGTGTGGTTCATTGCGTTCGACCACTCCTTCGACATCGACAGCATCTCGGCGTGGGAACTTGCTCCGGCCAACACCATGTGGCAACCGGATGCGTTTCAGCAGGACGCCTTCCAACAGTACGGCGGCAACCTCAGCAGCAACGTCGATGCCACGGCCAATGGTGTCACGCTCACTGACACCGCGTCGCTGATCGCAGGCGCAGGGGAGGCAAGCAGCACTACGACTGCCGTCACGCTGACGGACACCGCGTCCCTCAGCACGGTCGGCGCCGCGAGCGCGTCTTACACCTCGGATGCGGTCACGTTGACCGACACCGCGTCGCTGCTTGCGGGGGCAGGGGAAGCCGCGAGTACCGCAGCGGGTGTGACGCTGACGGACAACGCCACCATCAGCACGGTGGGGGCGGCGACGGAGGTCTCCACGGCTGCGGGCACGACGCTCACCGACAACGCCACGCTGTCCACGGTGGGCACGGCCTACGTTGGCTCGGAAGCCTACG